>QRFC01001603.1_pt1 | contig 18335 bp, 16 predicted proteins | sample 1861061 | NCBI WGS metagenome assembly QRFC01 (sample SAMN09711282, study PRJNA482702) | Human gut metagenome, whole genome shotgun sequencing project.
CCGCCTGCGACGGCACGGCCAATCCCCTTTTTGCTCTTGGTAATCAATTCCTCAGTGGCGTCCAGTTCAAAGGAAATGATGTCGTCATATGTATGAATCCGCGGGTTAATGAGTTCGCCGTTCTTTCCGTCCGGAATGCACCACACTTGGCTTTTTTCATCGATCAGTAGATGCTTTGGTATGCCGCCCGTAAAGTTAAAACTGGAGACGGTTGCAGGAGCGGCATTTTGCACGTCATCGACATTTTTGGAAGTCTTGGCGCGCCGACGATTGCCGGCGCTGACAACAATAATCCCGAACAAGCCTACAAAAAACATTGTCACGGAAAACACGAGCGCCAGAACGGCTGCGATTACTTCCGGTGAATCTGACGGGATACTGTCCGGATTAGACATAAGGCCGCTACAGATTCCAGTAAAAGCAAATAAAAGCGCCGATATACACAAAAGAATGACATACGGTGTGACTTTTCTTGGTTTCATAATTTTATCCCCCAATTTTTATCTTAGAAAGAATGTCCAGGCGCTTGGGACGGCTGTCTTTACGTCGAGTTTGCGATACAATCTATGCGTTTTGCAAGATTATTCAAGATGCGCTACGGCATATGCGGCTTCTTCCGCTGTAAATTGTTCTCCATATTCTGATGTTAACTGGTCTCTGATTGCGGCCGGTGACATACTCATACTATCCTGATATAATTTTGCTTTTTCAAGCGCATTTGCATTCCAGTCCGCATCAACGTTATCCACCGCATACTGCGCAGCTTCTTTTGAAAATCTTTCCCCGTATTCAGAGGTAAGTTGATCGTAAATACCTCTTTTTGACATATGCATCGTATCGCTATATAGTTTTGCTTTCTTCAATGCAGATTTGTATTCTGTTGGTATGCTTTCTTTTTTCTCAGCCGTTTCTTTCGGGGTCTCTGTTGTTTCTGGCTCCTTAGTTTGGGTGTCATCGCTGGTTGTCGCCATTTGCGTTGCAACATCATTGGGCGCATTGCTTTCGTTAATGCCGGTAGTCATAGCTGCACCGATAATCACAATCGCAATTGCCCACGCCCACCACTTTTTATAAAATGGTTTTTTCTTTGTCTTTGTGCCACAATTCGGGCAAAATTTTGCGTCATCCATAATCTCATTTTTACATTTCTTGCATAACATAATCATTCTCTCTCTTTTTAATGATTTTAAATCAATGAAGCTGCGCGAGCTTTCAAAGGCTCTGTTAATGAATAAATGTCAGATAACTTTTCTATTTTGTATTTCACCTGTTTATTATCATCAGGGATTATCAAATATTTTATATTATCCTTTAAATAAACGCGGCAAATCCAGCGCGTCACCTTATTATCAATTAAAATCCCAAAATAACTTATCGTATCTTTATATGTAATTCTGCTTAAATCAATTTCATCACCAAGAATTGATTTTACGATATAAAACGCTTGTAATTCTTCTGCGGTAGTTACGATTTCGTTTGAATGTTTATCAATTTCCGCAGTTAATTCCTCTGCGATGGTGTTTTCGCCTTCTGTATTATCAATACTTAATGCATTTTTGATCTTTTCATTAACTAGTTCGTTTATATATTGTGCTATTGATTTCTTTATAATTGGTCTAAATTTTTCAATTATGTTTTGATATAACCTGCCCTCATATATATCGGATGATAATATCAATTTCGTTAATTCATCAGAGGGGTTGACAAATTCGTTTTTCAAGTATTGTTTTATAAGACCGCAATATTTCAGATCCTCCGCGCTGCTCAAAATGTTGTTTTTATCAAAATTCTCTTTAGAAAATTTCTTTAATTCCGCAATATCATTATCACGCAAATTCAACAGATTAACCGTCAAAAACGGTGCACTATCCATGACATTTGCTTCTTCTAAATCTGTAAAGAATCTGTACTCTATTCCATTGGTAAGAATCGCAAACTTGGCCTTTGATGTACCAAAATATCTAAAAAGCTGGGAATCATGCTTTTCCAGAGTTTGGTTAACACTTTTCGCTTCAATAAGTATCGCCGGTTCATTTTCAATCATGATCGCATAGTCAACCTTTTCACCCTTTTTGATTCCAACATCAGCAATAAATTCAGGGACAAATTCCGTTGGGTTAAATACGTCGTAACCAAGCATAGCGAAAAAAGGCATAATCAGCGATGTTTTTGTTGCTTCCTCCGTTTGAATATTTTCTTTTAACCCATCCATCCTTCCAATAAATACGGTCCAACAATAACACTCGCCCATCCTCCGGTCTGGCAACATTATAAGCATGATACATAATCCATTCGTTTCCACTATCATCGTTCACAATCTCTGAATTGTGTCCTGTTCCCACAAAATAATCGTTATTGGAAATTAGCACTTCGTGCTTATTATCCAACATACGTTCACCTTTCCGATTTACATAAGGACCCCAGTAACTATCCGAACGCCCCACTACAGTAGTATAGGAAGAATTCAGTTCATCGCAACAGCTCCCCGTAGAAGCAAACAAGTAATAATGAGCATTATGTTTGTGTATCATTATGCCTTCATAAGCATCTCCTGCAAGTTTTACTGTTTTACATCCTGCTTTCACACTAAGACCGTTATTACTCAACTCCACTGCATACAGCCCATAGAAACTTCCCCAAGAAAGATATTTCACTCCATCTTCTTCAAAATAATGAGGATCAATGCTGTTACCTACTTTGATTTCTTCTGAAGTGAAAAGCTTACCTTTGTCAGTGTAAGGTCCTTCCGGTTGATCGGCTATTGCCACTCCCACTCCATTTTTCCAGTGCTCACCCCATTCAGAGAGTGCATAGTACATCACATAATGATTACCACACTTTGTCACATCAGTAGCCCAAATATCACCTTTCGTCCACTTGGGAGTAATATCAAATGCCCAACGATTACGACGCTCCCAATTGACCAAATCCGGTGATTCTAAAACCATAGAACCAGAAAATACGTAGAACATACCATTGTCTCCCCGTACCACCGACGGATCTGGAGAATTTTCAGCATAGACTGGATTCTTGTAAGTAGCTGTTACCGACTTTATAGAGATATTTCGTTTTTCCTGAGAACTTGTTTTTGTTGTACAAGACGTACACACAAAGGAAACCATAATAAATAGCAACAACAAATTTTTCATATCTTCTCGTTATCTTTATTTATCAACTATTGGAGCCTTGGCACTAACAGATGGAGTACCATCATTGACATAAGGCCATTCGTCCACCCATTTTACCATGTCCATGCTGACACTTCGGCCATTGTCCCCAGTAGCCCAAGGTTTATAATAAGCATGATAAATCATCCATGTCTGCCCGGCATCGTCTTCCAGCAATATAGAATTATGCCCAGTACCTTTAAAAACATTATCCACACTACTTCGAAGTACCACTTCATGCCGATTGTTTAGCATTTGTTCTCCAGCCTTATTTTGATAAGGACCGAATAGACTTTTCGAACGCCCCACCACCGTTTGATATGTACTCTTGATTCCTTCACAGCAAGAGCCAATAGAAGCAAACAGATAATAGTACCCGTCCCGTTTCCATACATTAACACCTTCATAGGCATTACCAGCAATAAGTTTCATGGTTTCTTTCTTTGCCGTGATAGTCATATCATCTGCCACACTCAATTCTACGATATATAGACCGAAGAAACTTCCCCATAACATATAATGTTTGCCATCCTCTTCATAATAGAATTGATCAATAGAATTTTCTACTCCCATTTCTTTGCTGGTCAATACATAACCTTTGGGAACAAAAGGTCCTTCTGGCTTGTCAGACAAGGCATATCCAACTGTACTAACCCAATGTTCCCCCCACCGTGCCAACGAATAGAATAGAACATATTTCCCTTTAATATAACGAATTTCTGGTGCCCAAAGGCTGGCCTCTGAGGCAGAAACTTGCGCAGGAAATTGAGGGCGAGTAATATCCGTGAAAGCGGTACCAACGAACTTCCAGTTCACCATATCTTGGGAATGATATATAGGTATATTACGTGTATCTTCCGTTCCATACAGATAGAAAGTTCCATCAACTGCACGAATGGCTGTAGGATCGGGAACAGAAATATTAATAATGGGGTTCCAATAACGTTCTTCCTTTATTTCGCTTTGTTCTTCTTTTGAAGATAAATTGTGACTTTTACAGGATATCCCACATAGGGATACTAGTAGCATCAAGATAATTTGATTGATTTCTGATTTCATAATTTTAAAAACAAGTATTAAAAGTAAAATTGGGTACTTTTTGACCAACCTGAAAATGTTCATTACACAGACAAAATCCGTAATGATGTGACAAAACCATGATAAACTGACCAGATAGCAAAGCAATCGGCTTTGCCACATCTTTCTGCAATGACATTATTCACCATAGAAATAGACCTCGGAAAGATTTATCTGTCCGTCAGAACGTCTGGAGTCTAGAAAGCACAACTTCACGTACCGTCCCTTCATCGGTGTAATATCTGCAATTAATTCGTCGGTACTACGTTCTGCAAAACATCTACCTGCTGATACCCAATTTTTTTTGTCTGAACTGATGAATACTTCATAATTTTGCACACACAGTCCCCAATCGCTATTATTCCGTTGAATGATTCCGACTTGTGTAAACATATGTTCGCTTTTTGTATCGAAAACAGCATAATGGCTTTCATTCGGATGATTACAGAATGGACCGCTTTGCCAGCTCGTATGCCAGAAATTATCGTGGTTACCATCCAGCACATCCATGATGCGACCAGTCGTACCTTCACCCGTCATTTCTTCAGAACAAGCTTCGGCAGTCCATCCCGAACGGTCAAGCCGTTTGCCCAGTAGCCTTACTATTGGAGCATAGAGATTTGCCTCAGCGGATAGCTCAAACCTCGAAATATTGGCAATACGGATAGGAAGCATAAAACAGCCGGATTTTCGATTTCCAAAATCAGAAATAGAAATGTTTATAGAAACATTCTGCATATTCGAAGACAAAGTCACGTTTTCATCAATACTATATGAACCATCGGCAGGTATCTGGTAGTTTGTGTTGTTGTTGTTATTATATTCCTTTACGTAATTTTTATCCACTTTAATGGTGGCATTGATGTCCCACTTGTTGGTTACTTCCAATAAGCCAAAAGGTACTGAAGTGACAAATGTGCCAGATGTATAATCATGATTGATGATTTGCGTTCCAGTTTTTTTAAAGCCAGCCAGCAATGTCATAACATCGTTTATCAGTAAAGTATAGTCTCTTTTATCAATGTTGATCGAATCGTTCTCACTTACAGCAACAAGCGGAAGGAGCCAGCGAGTATTTACTTCGGAAGGGAGTTCCATTATCTCTTTTAGTTTCTCCGGATTGATTGCGACAGTAACTTTTTTAGAAATATCAGAGGAAGCAAATGTCAGTTCAGATGGTTCATAAGTAAATGTTTCAGATGGAATGATTTTATAAGGAACCCCTTGATTATTGGAATATTTTACATCAACATCACTTTGTGACATTACATCAATACGGACATGAGCCTCAAGTGATGGGTCACTGCCAGCCTTGCATACTGTAAATGTATAAACATTATCTTCACCTGTATTGTAAAGTGTAACCTCTTGTTCTCCACTTTCCTGTATGTAAAGAATTTTATGATATTCAGTAGGAAACCAATCTTGTATGTCTATATTGTCATTGCAAGCCGACAGCAAGAAGGGCAAAATCAATGTTATTTTTACAACTTTCTTCATAGTCTTTTTATAATATTAATTACATTTTATTGGGCAAATCAAGTTAGAAAGGATTACCATACTTCCTATCCATTCTTTGATTTATTAATAGTAAGGAGCTTGTACCAGTTGTGGATTAGCGTAGACTTCAGAATTAACAACCGGATATAAGTACATGCGGTCGTTCCACTTGAATGGCTGGTCGATAACTTCAATTTGGTTGAATTCTTCAAACGTAGGATTAGTTACCATACAGTTCAACTTGCGATAATGGCTTTTGCTCATATATTTGTCCCCCTCTACGTTGCGGCGAATTTCTAATTGGCGACGAGCTTCAAAATAGAATTCGGAGAAGATCTCGTTGCGTACGGCTTCCAGCAACTGTCCATTTCCACTCATTTCACTTTCACAGAAAGCCTTCAGACCCGCACGGGTATGTACTTTATTCAGGTAGCTTAATCCTTCATCCAAATGGTTGTTCTGCCGGGCACAGCACTCAGCATACATCAAATACAAGTCGGCCACACGAAATAAAGGGAAGGGATGATCATATCCCAGCGCCAGATTGTTGTTGCCATCAATACCTGTATAACGTGCATTGGGATGTACCATTTTCTTGTTTAAAAATCCCGTCTGCGACTGATTGTTAGCCCCAAAATTCGGATTGTAACCATTCTCTTGACTGTTTTTCATATCCAAAATAAGCGGAGCACCGTTTTTGATAACCGGAGAATATTCATCGCCATCAAAACCAATATAGGCATAAAAACGGGGCTCGCGGTTTACATAGAGATTGACAATGTCCGGATTATTGAGTCCGGCAGACTTAAACCAGTTTTCTTCAGAAGGAAAGTTCTCATCTTCGGAAGGCACTTTCCCATTGGCCGTGAGAAAGTGCTCTACAGTATAGAGCGTAGGGCTTATCCATCCCCATCCCCCGCGCAAGATACCATTTTGATCAGTGATAACATAGTGTGGCATGGAAGCATTATCCACATCGGGAGCAATATCTAACATTCCCCAGATAAACTCAGAACTCCCTTCATTGGGACCTGCCACTGGCACATAGCGCATCAACATCACTCGTTTGGCAAACTCTTCACCTTCTGGAGTAGTGGTATCCAGACCAGGTATTTGCGGCAATGGGATATTATCAGCAAGACGCCGAGCCTCTGAAGCTTCCAAATCATACAGTTTATGTCCGGCAGCATCAGCTTCACGTATAGCCTCCAAACATGCTACTCGTGCTGTTTCCCATTTTTGAGCGTCATAAGTACGACTTACCAGCTCTGTTCCATAGCCCGGAGTTTCATACTCTTCGTTGCTCCATGTCGGATGTGGGAACTCTCCGTTATAAAGTGGTGAAGCAGTCAGCCAATAGGCCCTTGCTTTCAAGAACTTAGCCATTGCTTTTGTTGCACGTCCATAATATTGTGGATTACTGTGGGCAATCGGTAAGTTGGCATAAGCTTCGTCGCACAAGTCCGCAATATACTTGGCACAATAATCAATATGTGAACGTCCAGGCAAATCTTCTTTTGAAATGTCCATTGGCAACATCACATCCATAATGGGAATAGGGCCATATTCTTCCATAGCTTTGTAATGAAAATAAGCCTTGAGAAATTTAGCTTCAGCAATATACTGTGCGGCATCGGATGGATTTAGCTCAACTATTTCCGCCTCACTCAAATCTCGAATGAATTGGTTACAATAGCCGATAGCGTCATAATAATTTATAAAGGCCCCGTAATAGGTGTTGGCACCTGAAGGTTGATCCCACTGATAGCGCTGCCAATCTGTGTTTTGAGGGGCCAATGCAACAAATTCATCACTTCCCTGCCGCAAGTTGAACGGGCGAAAAACCCTTATTAAATTATCATATTGTATAGGACCATAGCAGCTATACAGATACTTCAAGGCATCTACTTGTGTCACGAGCATGTCATCTTTATCTACTGTTTCCGCTGGAGATACATCCAAATAGCTACACGAAACTATTACGGGCATCAGGAGAGCGGAAGCAATGGCTACATACATTTTAGATTTAAATCTATTCAGTTTCATATTAAATATCGGTTGATTCTGTTTTGTTCTTAATTGTTTTTCCATGACTCAAGTTTTAGAAGTTCAGTTGTACGCCAATGTTGAAGGTTCTGCTTAACGGATACATGTTGTAGTCCAGTTCAGGATCCCAGTACTTGAAAGGTGACCATACGGCCAGGTTGTCTCCGCTAAAATAAATACGGCAATACGAAATTGGCCGATAACCTATTTCCAGCGTTTTAAAGCGCAAGAAATTGCCGTTCCTCATCCACCAACTACTGGGCTGTAAGTTATTAGCTATTTGCGCTTGCGAGATACCCATACGTGGCCATACAACATTAGTATTGTCTCCATCAGCTGTCCAGTGACTGTCGGCAATCCACTGCATCAGGTTTGTACGTCCATGATGTTGTGTTTGTACGAACGGGTAAATCCTATCTCCACCATCCATAAGACGGATACTTCTTTTGGCCGAACCATTGAAGAAAATATTGGCATCAAACTTCTTCCACATCACACTGACTCCAAGGCCATACTGGATACGGGGGGTCCAGCCATAAGGAGACAAGACCACTTTATCTTCCTCGCTAATTTTACCGTCACCGTTTACATCACGGTACTTGATGTCTCCAGGCATCACGTCGCTACCAAAGTTGTTTTGGACAGCATGTGAGTCAATGTCGGCTTGATCTACAAACAGCCCTTCGGCAATATAGCCTCGTACACAGTCCAACGGTTTTCCGGTTTCTGTTTGCCATACATAAGGATAGTCTGGTTCGTCCTTATATACGTACTTATTCTTTGAATATGTATAGTTGACACGGAGGTCTACTGCCAAATCGCGGTTAAGCTGTTTTCTCCAGTTCACACTCAGCTCCACACCTTCATTATCCACGCGCCCCATGTTGGCCCACGGAGTGGCTACTTCATAACCCAGAATCCGTGGGAAAGACGCACGGTTCAGCAAAATGCGGTCTCTTTTATACTTATAATAATCGAAGATCACGTCCACTTGATTGAAAAATTGCATATCCACACCAATATCAAACTGTTTGGAGCGTTCCCACGAAGCATTGGTTATGGGATAATCTTTTATGCGTAATCCTGTGTAACTTTGGCTATTGGAGTTATTCGTGCCGGATTTGAATCCCCATCCTCCGGATAGGTCAATGTCATATTTGTAGAGGAAGTGTGGGGCGCCACTAGCCAATCCAGTTTCATCGCTACCTACCAAGCCATAGGAAGCCCTCACTTTAAAATGGTTCAGATATTTTCGTATCGGCTCCCAAAACTTCTCACCGCTAATAACCCATCCCAATGAAACGGCCGGAAAGAACTCAAAACGTTCACCTTTAGCCATACGTTCAGTACCGTTGTAACCAAAGTTGAACTCAACCAAATACTTATGGTCATAATCGTAGGTGAAACGGCCGGAAAATGTTTGATTGCGGTTAGGCAACACATTATTTCGGAACTCACGCATCATGTACATCAACATACCGGTCACTCCATGTTTACCAAATGTACGACTGTAGTTCAGGCGTGTATCAAAATAGAATGTCTGGTCACTCTCTTTCGAAATACCCGATTCGTTAAGATAGTCCGAACCTTCTTTTAAACGTTGCAACTCATAGTAGTCTGGATTGTCTGGTGACCAGCTTCCGTCCACTACCTGATAATAATAAGGAGACATGGAACGTGTGTAGTAACTTTTTGACCAATTCTTAAAGTTCACCAGTCCCGTCAGAGAGAGTCCTTCGGTAATGAAGTCCAACTGTTGTTCAAGATTCAAAGTGACGTGCATCATATTCTGATTGTCTTCCTTGAACGAGTTGAGCATATTAGCATAAGGATTAGGATATAAATCCTGTCCTTGTAAAAACCCGCTACCGAAATAGATACGGGATTTGTCATCTGTAGGATAGTAGGCCGGGAACTGTACCGGATTGTTTAAATAGAGTGAACCGAAAATATCTGCTGAACTTTTATTGGGTGATTTGGAGTTGGTTATCTGTGCATTCATTCTCAATCCCAATGTTGTAGTAGAGGTTACCTTATAGTCAATATTATTTTGAAATGTGTACATCCATCGATTGTAATTGTTATTCATCGAATAATTCTGCGGTACATTTAGAATTCCGTTATCGTGGTTAGCCTGCAAACTGATATAATAGGTAACTCGTGATCCACCGCCTTGGATGTTAATATTGGCACGCTGATTTTGTGACATTTTATTGAACATCAAATCCTGCCAATCTATGTCAGGGTAAACATATGGATTGATACCACTTGCTGTATAATTGATTTTGTCATCCGAATAAGATGGTGTTTCATTTGGGTTGCGGCTCAATTGGGCCTCATTGTAGAGTTTCATATAGGTAGTGCCATCCGCATACTTCACCATTTTGGTCGGTTTTAGGAAAGAATGTTCATATGTCACATTGATTTTGGCTTTTGTGTTTTCCATTCCAGCTTTTGTAGTGATCAGCATCACACCATTGGCTCCACGTGTACCATAAATGGCCGTTGCCGAAGCATCTTTTAGGATGGAGAAGCTCTCAATGGTTTCTGGGGGGATATTATTTAAATCACCTGATGAAATCTCTACACCATCTAACAGAATCAGTGGAGTGGTACGGCCGCCGAAAGTACTGATACCACGGATGTAGAACGAAGATGCACTACCTGGTTCACCACTGCCGGTTGTAGCTATCACACCTGCCAATTGGCCTGCTAAATTATTGGTTAATGAAGAACTGGGAACTTTTAGTGAGGCACCTTTTACTGCGGTTATGGCTCCAGTTACTGACACTTTTTTCTGGGTGCCGGCACCCACTATTATCACTTCACTCAACACTTCATTATCAGGCATCAGTCTTATATTGACAATCCCCTGATCCGTGATATATATTTCTTGAGTTTTATATCCTATATAGCTGATCTCAAGTGTACAATAAGAGTTGGGAATAGAGATAGAAAAATTTCCGTCTACATCTGTGACGCCTCCATATTGAGTACCTTTTACCTTAATCGTAGCGCCTATTAACGGCGTATTATCACTTGCATCCACAACATTTCCTTGCAGGGAACGTTTCACCGAATCTATTACAAACTTCTCTTCATTGGATAAAAAAGCGATATCATACCCATCTGCTGTGGCATAAACTCCCGTTAGCGGAAACGGAAGTATGGATAATGCCAATAAGCTTTTTTGAATAAATCTACATTTCATACATTAGCATAAATTTTAAGTTAACAGTTATTTTTTAATTTCTCAAGTCTAGAAGAACTTGAACGAAATTTGAAGTAAATATAGGAAGGAGATTTATTATAGATTGATTTTTTTTTGCCAAAACAAGTTAGAATCCTATCAAAAAACTATCATAAGCGTATTCCTGACAGTAATAAAACATTTTTTGAAAGAATTCTTGTATTATTTAGAAGCAAAAAGATTTGTTTTGGTATATTTTCAAAGAACTATATATTAATTTGATTCATCATTTTGTACTTTAAAAGGACTGGATTAAAGAATATCAAAAAGGACGAATCCCCCAAAACGCTTTATAAATGCACAGTTTTTCATCAACGAGATCGGATGCAATTTTAACCTGAGAAAACCCAAGTCCGAAAAGCCGACGAACATTTATTTTGTGACCCGCGTCAGGAACAAGCAGATAAAACTTTCCACGGGTGTAAGGGTATATCCGGACCAGTGGAATGTAAAGAAACAGGAGGCGTATATCAGTTGTCGGTTGACTGAGCTGGACAACGAGAATAATACCATCGTCAACGAAAAGATTGGTATATAAATAGCAAAAAAGATTTAGTTAACACTATCCGGCTCCTCTGCAAAAAACAAAAGGAGTCGCCATACTTCTGTACAGCGACTTCCTTTAATTATAAGAAAAAACTCTAATATTAATTAGGGCTAACACCCAATTTCACCCTCGTTGTATTATCCGTTTTTATGTCCTTTTTTTACATCCGGCATTTATCCAACCTGCACCCTCAGCACAATGGACCGGGGACTTATATCCAGCCATGTATTCCTTATCCTGCTTGCCCCGAGAATCTTGGCACTCTTCCGGTATGCGTCCAGAAAATCGGTCTGCTTTATCCGGTAGGGATAGCCGAAACCAGGGACTGGAAGTGCAGGAAAAGGCCGGGGCATCTCAAAACCGTCATATTCGTGGGCGGTCATCATGAAGGCATCGGCATCCATGATATCCTTCACCGGGTCAGCATCATAGGCACTGTAGTCAAATCCACGGTGGAAGAACATGGCAGTCATATTTCCAATTGTGCACAGCTCGAACCTTACCTTGTCCTTGCCGATTGCACTGTCCAGATACTCCTGCACCGATGCCTCGACCTCATCCTTGTCCATCACTTGCAGGTCATATATTTTACCTGCTATAAATATTTTCTTACCCAATTGTTGGGTACTGTATGTACTTTTCTTTTTCATAATTTTCTGTAATTTAATGAATTAATAAATTTATATTATCCGACGAGAGCACAACATTCTGTCACATTGCCAGTTCCGGAATGTATCGTTTCCCTACGCCGTATTTCAGTTGATCCAATCCACTACAGTATCTCCCTTATAGCCTTTTTCCCACACGAACCAGGCATAAGCGATAGCATTCCCGTTTGCCTGAGCTGCTGTAAAATCCCCGCCTTTGGCAACAACAGCACGGGAAGAAAAGACGTGGATTTTTCGTGGTGGATTGTCCTGAAAGAACGGTTTACGCCTTTTCCCCTCCAGGAATGTCAGCTTCAGGAACATGGCTACCTTGGTTCCTTCATCCGATATATCCAAGGCTTTCTCTATAAATTCCAGGGCTATCTTATAAGGAGGGTTGGTAATGACAGCTCCATAAGGGTTTTCGGTGGCTTTCAGGAAATCAACGCCACCGGTACCATAACCCCGGTCTATAAGGTCAGTGGAATAAACCTTTTTACCAAGTTCCATCATCCTCTTAGACAGGTGCCCCATTCCACAGGCAGGTTCCCATATAGTATCAGGAAACTTCTCCACCTCGAATAACCTGTCTATGGCTTCAGGGAATGTAGCATAAAAATCATGTTCCTCCCTTGTTGTATCAGAGTGGTTGGACGCTCCGATTGTGGTATATATTGTACTTTTCATTGTAACCCATTGTGTTTGTTGTTATTATCTATGCTGCTATAATCTTACCTCCCCATTGATTAGCCATCGCATCCGCTATCCCGGGGAAGGTCTTGCTCCTCAGTTTTCTCCTTTCCTCTGCCGATACGCCCGAGAAGAATATGTCGGAGGTCCATTTCTGCATCCGGTTACTGTTCTTGAATGTCAGTACCTCACCTTTCCCCACTATATCCGTAGGTACCAAGAGAGGGAGGTTCTTCAGCCATAGACAAGTCTTCTTGCTTGCTTCATGACCGAACATCCAAGGCTCTATAATCTGATCAGGCCTTCTCCATCTCGTACTCATTATACCTACAGGATTTTCAATAGCTAATTTATCTACTCCAACCCTTGAAACATCCATGAAGAACTGAACAGCATCTTCACGGTCTTTTGCTCTGTCGGGGAATTTCGGGTGTGGGCGGCGTTGATCTGTCGGAAGGTTCTTATCGTCGGGGTGATAATACCATCTTGCACCCGAGACAGCAAGAAAAGTGCAGGGTGGATGGGCTATGACCAAATCCCAGTTACCGTCAAGAAAGTGTTTAGTGCCATTCTCTAAAGTTCCCCCACGATTGGCGATTACATCAAACATGTCTCCCTTGAAGTGATACTCCGGATGACCACCGCTACATTCCTGAAGGTCGCAACTGAAAGCATTATGGCCCAGTTTTCTGAAAGCCAGACAAACGGCCTGACTCTCTTCACATGCTACCAGGACATTCATACCCCTAGAATATGATTTGCATTAGGATTCTGTCAGAATAACATCTGATTCCGATATGCTCCACCAGCTGCCCCATCTCTTCAAACAACTGGAATTTATAGAACCTGATAAAGCTTGTGATGTCGGTATAGAAGTTCTTCCCGGCAAACTTTAGCGGATGTATCATTGGGTATCCTCCTACAGTCTGAAGTTGGAAGGCACCTATTCCCACTCCGGTTATCAAGGCCATATCCGAATCGTAGATAATCGGTTTGTCGGGATTATAGTCGAAGTCCCTGACAAAGAAGAAACGGACTTCCTTCTCGCTGATTTCCTTGATCCTGAATTGCGCCATGCCTGAAGTGTTCTCGTCCAATGATTCCTGTACCCGTGATTCCATTTCTTCAATGCTCATATTTGTATTGAGCACCTCTCCGTTTGCTATAAAATAGTTTTTCATAATGCTGTAGATTTAGTTTTTTGTGATGTGATTGTTAATGTTATATCCCATTCTTTCATCAAATAGGATTGTAAACCTCTGTACGAATCAATACGTTTCCTTTTTACCCTCGGCATGATTGACAAAGCCTCCTGCAAGGTTAGATTGATGCAGAGACCGGTTTTGAAAGCGTCTCCATATTTATTCCGGAGCGCTTCAATGTCTCTTTGGTATTTTTCAGGGATAGGTTCGTGTGATACCGCTTTTTCGGTGACATCAGGTGCGGTACAAGTATCCTGACGATTGGGCATAGGCTCCCGCTCAAGTCCCAATAGCTGATTTATGAACTCTTTAAACATAGGGTTTATGCTATTTTATTATTCAGATATTAGGTTCTGGCAGGCTGTGAATGGCGTTTTAGCGGTTTGGAAGAGAAAAAATAAGAAGAGCGCCGTCCATTTCCCCGGTCATTCCCTTCGCTTATTTTTCCTTGTGGTAATTCAAGTAGCGGAACATTCCAGGTATTTGTTTCGGCGCCCTTCATTGTGAGTATTTGTTTCTTCATCAATAAGGCTTTGGGAGGATGCTGGACGTTGGGCAATTATACCTTATATATATAATAGCGCTCCAAATATGAAAAACGCGCGCCATTTCCAGTCATGCCCTAATCTGTGTAATAAGAACATGTTCCTATGAGCATGTCCAATCGATTAATCAAACTTAATTTTTTTAAACAATGAAAACCAACAAGAAAGAAATCGTGAGGAAATCAGAACTCCTCGCACAGATCAGAGCCGACCTCAAGGCATGGGAGGAGGCGGAACCCGACTTTGACGACAACTACTTCGACGAGTCGGACGTGATATCATACTATGAGTTCCTGGTCAATAAGTACCGGGACGAGTGGGTCATAATCGACGATACCGGGGAAGGAGGCGGCGATGAGGGAGCTGTTTGACATCATTCCCCATTCCACGGGCCCCGGTTTCAGGATGAGGCTCAAGACCGGGGAGATAGATGTTCCTGACGAGAGCGGTGGATATATCGTCAGCTCGGGGATGGGTTCGGGAAAGACAGAAAGCATAAAGAGCCTTATCCGTCACAAGCATAGCGAGGGCATTCTCTATTGCGTGGATACCAGAGATGAACTGGAAAAAATGTTCGGCTGGATAGTGGAGAACCTTGTAGTGGAGGGAGTCTTAAGGATGGAGGATGTGATGATCATATCCAGTGACCCCGGGAGAGCCGATTTCTTAGGGCAATACAGGGACAACCCCGAAGTGCTCATGGAAAAGAAGGTGATTCTGATAACTCATGTACGCTTCTGGACAGACCTGATAAACCATTTCCTCATCTATAAACCCGGGAAAGAGGTAGACCCGTTCGACGGCGATTTCAGGGCGTTGATGGGAAGGGATGACCTGAGGGGATATGTCATATTCGACGAGACGCCGACCTTCATCAGTCCCTTTGTGGAGTTCGACAGGAGCATGCTGGGGATATTCGGAAAGACTGATGAGAACGGCAATATCGTCTGCAAGCCCCCTGAAGAGCTGGGCCGGTATTATGACCTTTTCATCAGGGGCGGAAGGAACGACCTCTTCAACCAGGCCTACAGGATCAACCGTATGAAGCGTGACGTGGTGCTGGGGCTCATTCCAAAGTATTATGGCTCATGGATGATGTCCGATACCGACAAGGTAGGCATAACCTTCTACCCGGTTGACCTCTGTCCTGAAGGCATGACAATCTCCACGCATGTACTCATCTTCGAGGGAGCAGGCAATATCCTTTTCAGAGGCTCCACACGCTTCACCCTTCTGGATACGGAAAGCAAGTACAATACGGTGACGGAGTTCAGGAAAATGGATTTCGGACTGTCCAGAAAGTATTTTGATGAGGCGGGGTTCGGCACATTCGTAAAGAGGATAGGCAGGCTGATAGACAAACCTTCCTTGATTGTATGCTGGAAGGATATAAACGGTGACGATGACGGCCCGGGAAAATCCGGATACGCGGAACGTTTCAGGAGGTTACTGGTAGCCGAAGGTGTCGATCCCGGGTTGTTCACCGTCACCTATTATGGAGCGACCGACAACAAGAGCACCAACTCATACAGGGATGTTGAACAGATCTTCCTATGCGGTGACTGGAACCTGCCCAATACTGAATCGGCTAAAATCCGGAGGGCCTATGGCACCACTACTGACCCGCACAGTCAGAAGGACTGGTATTTCTCACAGCTCATAACGAGGATAGGCATCAGGAAGCATATCGAGGGTGAGGTATATACGGTCTGGTACACGGATGATTTTGATGAAAGGTTCATAGAGAGGATGGACGCCTACTTCAATGAGAACAGGGTTGTTGACAGAAAATCCGTATCCCATAATGACTGGGAAAAGAGGCTGGAGGGGATGAAGATCAGGAGCAACCTTAAGGATGAGATTATACTTCTGGCCAGATATGACAAGGATATGCAGAAGGCTATAACCATGGATGATGAATATACGAAGGAGGTTACTTTTGTCTATCTGGAGATGATCGGTATAAAAAGATATGTCAGGGAAAGACGTAAATATGACAGACTAGTGGAAACCTTGAGTAAATTGAAGATTACCCTGGTGATAAAGTAAATACGGAATGGGCGGGATTTGTGGCCACGCCCATCCCTTTCCTTATATCAGCTGTTAGGATAAATATTTACTCACCCGCCTTTTTTTGATGTACAATCTAATATATATAGAGAAGTGAAAAAAAGCGGGTATTATAGTAAACAAAGGGGTTGTGGGATGGAAGGCAAAGAAATAGACCTGCTTCGCGGTCTACCAAAGTGAGAGAAAAAGAATAGACAAAACAAAAAACATCCCTCCTCTCTCACTCTGGAAGGGTACGAAGTAGCCTCTCTCTTCAATCTTTCATCAACCGTTCCCATAGCTCCTTTACTGAAAAATAGTGGTTCTTCCCGAGAGACGAAGATACTGAGAGGACCGGCTTTCTCCCAAAGAAAAGCCAGGTCCGGTCTCTTGGGGAGGTTCACGATACAATAAAACAAATAACTAATAAAAATCCAATAACGATATGATAAACAAGAACATAAGTTACTACCACAACTCAAGTGATTCAAGGAGTAGGATCTATTATAACTTCGACCACATCCTTGAACTTATAGCATCCGATCCCAAACTTTCGGAACAGACAGACATGGTTAGAAAACAGACGACAGAGAAGGCCTACAGGGAGGAGAAACACAGACTCCCCATGATAGCACCTTCCGGAATATTCGACTATAGGAACGATGACCCGACCAGCCTGCGCCAGTATTCCAATCTTCTTGTGCTTGACTTTGACGATTTCGGGTCACATGGGGCTGCGAGGGAGTTCAAGGAAAGACTCATTCAATATGCCGACCCTCTCCATCTTTACGCGGTATGGTTCTCCCCAAGCAACCAAGGTGTGAAGGCGGCTATGGTTCACGACAACACCGACCCGGAGCATCATTACAATCTTTTCCGGCAGGTGAAGCAGAGGTTATATCCAAGGACTGATGAATTCGATAAGAGTTGTCATAATCTCAGCCGCACGTTCTTCCTGAGTTCCGATCCTGATGTCTATGTCAACCCGGGGAAAGACACGTTGATTCCCTACCACTTCGAGTATGACCCTTCCATTCCCGAACCTGCTGCGAAAAGTTATAATCATGGCGGTTCAGGCGGTCGTTTCATTCATACGCCGGAAGAGATTGAGAGGAATACAGGTTTTCAGAGGTTATGGAAGGACAGTACGCTTATTAACTACGTAGATAGGAAGTGGAGAAAAGAGTATCCGGACAGTTATGAAGATGGAAATAGGCACAGATCCATCCTCTCAAGAGCAAAATGGTTATGTCGGTACGGTGTCTTATACGATGCTGCCTTGAACTATCTCATCGGTACATTCGGCAGGCATGGTATCTCTGAGGATGACATAACGGGAATGGTAATCAACAACTATAATGCCAACCGTGAAAGCTTTGGTGTCTCACGGATGGAACTGTATAGCAAGAAGGAGCAGGGAATAGTGTATAGGAATCAGATGTTGAGGGAGAATACGCCGTTTCAGTAAGAGTCAAGGTAGTGTACAAGAGGTAAGTTTTGACAGCTTGCCTCTTGTTTGGGGGCGTAAAATAAACTGTGTCATGCGGCGTTTTTTTCCAAGCTCATCGGTCGGGGATCGGCCAGCGCCAAGGGGGTGCACCAGCACTCCCGACGA
>QRFC01001613.1_pt1 | contig 18299 bp, 14 predicted proteins | sample 1861061 | NCBI WGS metagenome assembly QRFC01 (sample SAMN09711282, study PRJNA482702) | Human gut metagenome, whole genome shotgun sequencing project.
ACGAAGGCGAACGCCAGCACCATGCCAATCGACAATATCGGCCACTTCAGACTAATTAGCGTTTCGGCAAAGACGCCAATACCTTTCTTGATCCCCACACCGAGGATGAAGATAGAGATAATCGCCGCAATAAAAATAGCGGTGCCGCCAGCCGAGAGGGGGTCGAATTTAAACACCGCATCCATTGGCGTTGGTTGGGCGACAATGGGTGCCGCTTTCAACACTTGTTGATGCAAATGAGGGATCTGGAAATTAATCACCAGTGAATAAAACGCGCCGCCCGGAGCAAATAACGCTTTAAACGGCTTCATGGTCCAGATGGTGACCAGCACCGTTAAGATTAAAAACGGTGACCACGCACGAATGATTTGCCCCAGACTATATTCTGAAGGCACGGGACCGCCAGAAGATGGCTTATTTACCACCATCGCACCTGCGGATTGTCCCATGCTGATTGCCGTTTCGGTATTTTTCGGCCGCCAGACTTTAAGGAATAAAGCGAGTGAGACGATACTCACCAGCGCCGAAGTAATATCCGGCAGTTCCGGACCAATATAGTTAGAGGTAAAGAACTGAGTGACAGCGAAGCTTCCCCCAGCAACCAGCGCCGCTGGCCACGTCTCTTTCACCCCTTTCCAGCCGTCCATCATTGCTACCAGCCAGAACGGCACAAGAACCGACAGGAACGGTAACTGACGTCCCGCCATTGCGCCAATGTGGAACGGATCGATTCCCGTTACCTGACCGGCGACCAGAATCGGCACGCCCAACGCACCAAACGCCACCGGCGCAGTATTGGCAATCAGACACAGCCCCGCCGCGTATAACGGTTTGAAGCCCAGGCCCACCAGCAGCGCACCGGTAATCGCCACCGGCGCACCAAAGCCAGCCGCTCCTTCCAGCAACGCACCAAAGGAGAAACCAATCAGTAACACCTGCAAACGCTGATCGTCGGTGATGGAGATAACCGAGCTGCGGATAATATCGAACTGACCGCTGGCAACGGTTAATTTATACAGGAACACCGCCGCGACAATAATCCACGCAATTGGCCATAATCCATAAATAAAGCCATAGCCTGCAGCAGCAAATGCCATATCAATCGGCATTTTAAAGGCGAATATCGCAATCAGGATAGATAATATAAGGGTTATTGCTCCAGCGACATGTCCTTTCAGACGTAATACCGCGAGTGCAACGAAGAAGAATATTATCGGGATCAGGGCGACCAGAGCGGATAGCCCCAGTCCTCCCATCGGCATATACATTTGGGTCCAGGTAACCATATTGTTCAGTCTCTTATTATCTTTATATGCTTGATATACTTAAGGTTGTAATAAGCAAAAGAGGACTGAACTGTAAAATATAGGCGTTATACTTTACAGCAACAGTACGCCGCTAACGCAATCGCTACCTCTGGCATAACAAGTATATCGGGTAAGGGTTTCTGTTCCGCACACGCAGGCGCAGAGTATCGTTAAGATGTCCATATTGTTGTTTTAGGCCCGCTAGTAATGCGCTGCGGGTATTTAATTTTGTTAAACCCTGATAATCGCTCCGGTTATTTCCGGGATAAATGTACTACCGCAGTTACTATCATAGCCCCGACAATAAAACTTGCCGGGGCTTTTTTGACGCTATTAATGACTTTCTTTTTCGCGTAAACGCCAGGCGTGTAATAACGGTTCGGTATAACCGTTTGGCTGTTTCACGCCGAGGAAGATCAAATCGCTGGCAGCTTTAAAAGCACACGAGTTAGCGAAATTCCCCGCCATCGGACGATAAGCCGGATCGCCAGCGTTTTGCTGATCAACCACTTTCGCCATATTCTCCAGCGACGCCTGCACCTGTTCTTTGATCAGAATACCGTGACGTAACCAGTTGGCGATATGCTGGCTGGAGATACGCAGCGTTGCGCGGTCTTCCATCAGCGCCACATTGTGAATATCCGGCACTTTTGAACAACCAATCCCCTGCTCCACCCAGCGCACCACGTACCCCAGAATCCCCTGCACGTTGTTATCCAGCTCTTGTTGGATCTCTTGCGCCGACCAGTTAGCGTTTTCAGCAACCGGAATAGTCAGCAGATCGTCCAGCAGCGGTTCAAATTCAGCATTGAACTCGCTCTGGGCAATGTTGGCTTGTACGCTCTGTACGTTGGTTTGGTGGTAGTGCAGCGCATGGAGCGTAGCAGCGGTTGGTGACGGAACCCAGGCTGTGTTTGCCCCGGCACGCAGTTGGTCGCCCTTCTGGCTGTACATGTCTGCCATCAGGTCCGGCATTGCCCACATGCCTTTACCAATTTGCGCTTTACCGCGCAGCCCACAGAACAGACCGGAAAGCACGTTATTACGCTCGTAGGCTTTGATCCAAGGCGTCGATTTCATCTGATTTTTACGCAGCATCGGGCCAGCTTCCATCACCGAATGCATTTCATCGCCGGTACGGTCGAGGAAACCGGTATTGATGAACGCCACGCGGTTGCGCGCCTGAGCGATACAGCTACGCAAGTTCAGCGAGGTCCGACGTTCTTCATCCATAATGCCCATTTTCAGGGTATTCGGTGCCATACCGAGCATTGTCTCAATGCGGGTAAACAGTTTGTTGGCGAACGCCACTTCCTGCGGACCGTGCATTTTCGGTTTCACAATATAGACGCTGCCAGTGCGCGAGTTTTTCTGCACTTTTAAATCATAGAGGGCAATCGCGCCAGTCATGACGCCATCAAGAATGCCTTCCGGGATTTCATTGCCTTCGCTGTCCCAAATCACAGGAATGGTCATCAAATGACCCACGTTGCGGATAAACAGCAGCGAGCGTCCGTGCAGAGAAATTTCAGAGCCATCGGCGGCGGTGTAATGACGATCGTCATTCAGTTTACGCACGATTTGCCGACCGTTTTTCTCCATTTTCTCTTGCAGAGTCCCCTGCATCAGGCCCAGCAGGTTGCGGTACAGCAGGATTTTATCTTCCGCATCAACCGCCGCGACCGAATCTTCGCAGTCGAGAATGGTACTGATAGCAGCTTCGACGATAACATCGTTGATGTGCGCCGGATCGTCTTTGCCAATCCGCCCATTGGCATCGATTTGCAGCTCAATATGCAGGCCGTTATTTTTCAACAAAATGCAGGTCGGCGCAGCGGCATCGCCACGGTAACCGACAAACTGTGCTGGAGTACGTAACGTGGTTTCTTTACCATTTTTCAACTGGATGCGTAATTGTTTATCAACCACCTTAAACGCCACCACATCCTGATAGCTGCCGTTTTCCAGCGGTAGAGATTCATCGAGGAAACGCCGAACCCAGGCGATAACCTGCTCACCGCGTTGCGGATCGTAGCCGCTGACCATCGCCCCTTCCTGCGGGATGATGTCGCTGCCGTATAACGCATCGTACAGTGAGCCCCAGCGAGCGTTCGCCGCGTTCAGCGCGTAGCGGGCGTTCATTGCCGGAACCACCAGCTGCGGCCCCGCCTGGCTGGTGATTTCGCTGTCAATGCCCGTGGTTTCCACCGTCACGCGCTCCGGTTGCGGCACCAGGTAGCCCAGTTCACGCAGGAAAGATTTATAGGCCGCTTTATCTTTTACCGGCCCCGGATTGCTGCGATGCCACTCATCAAGCGCTGCCTGAATGCGATCGCGTTCTGCCAGCAACTGACGATTTTCTGGTGCCAGATCATGAACGATCTCATCAAAATTGCGCCAGAACGCCGCAGCGTCCAGCCCTGTTCCCGGTAAAACTTCTTCATCCACAAAACGTTTAAAATTGGCGTCAATGCGTAAACGGCTCTGGGTTATGGTTTGACTCATTGTTTATCTCCTCGTTTTCGCTTATTTCGCCAACACCGCTGCTGCCGCTTTCGCGACCTGCGCATCCTGTGCTCCGGTTAAACCAGAAACGCCCACGGCACCAATAATTTGCCCATCCACAACAACCGGTACGCCGCCTTCCAGCGACGTTAATAACGGCGCAGTCACGAACGCGGTACGTCCGTTGTTCACCATCTCTTCATAGCCCTTAGTTTCACGACGCCCCAGCGCGGCGGTACGCGCTTTCTCCTGGGAGATATAAGCCGCAATCGGCGCGCAATCGTCCATGCGACTTAACGCCAGCAGATGACCGCCGTCATCGGCAACAGCAATGGAAACAGACCAGTTATTTTTCTGCGCCTCTTCCTGACCTGCGGCAATAATTGCACTCGCCATTTGCTGGCTAAGAATGACTTTAGTTTTCATTTTGTTATTCCTTTTCAAGGGCTTGTTCTACAATTTCAATCCAGTGACGCACAGAGGTACGACCGGCGCTCGCCAGATGCGTCTGGCAACCAATGTTGGCGGTGACGATCATTTCCGGTTTGCCGCTTTCCAGCGCATTCATTTTGTTATCCCGCAGCTGGCGTGCCAGATCGGGATGCGTTAACGCATATGTTCCCGCTGAACCGCAGCACAGATGGCTGTCGGGAACGTCCGTTAAGGTAAATCCAAGACGAAGCAACACTTTTTCCACTTCGCCGTTCAGCTTTTGCGCATGTTGTAGGGTACACGGACAGTGGAAGGCCAGCTTTTTATCGCCGCGAATTGCCAGTTTTTCCAGCGGTTCCTCGCGCAGAAGTTCGACTAAATCGACCGCCAGTTCACTGACCTGACGCGCTTTATCGGCATATAACGCATCGTTTTTCAGCATCTGCCCATACTCTTTGACAAACGCGCCGCAGCCGCTGGCGGTTTGCAAAATTGCCTCGGCACCTGCTTCAATCGCGGGCCACCAGGCATCAATATTATTGCGCGCCCGTGCCAGCCCTTTCTCCTGCGCATTAAGATGATAGTCCACCGCGCCACAACAGCCTGCTTCGTTAGCTGGCATGACGCTGATCCCCAGACGATCCAGCACTCGCGCAGTTGCCGCGTTGGTGTTGGGCGAAAGCGTAGGCTGGGCGCAGCCTTCCAACATTAAAACCCGACGCTTATGGCGCAGCGGCGGACGCGGTTTAGCTTTCACCGTTTCAGCAGGCAGTTTTGCTCTGACCTGTTCCGGTAAAAACGGTCGCAGCACCAGCCCTACCTGCGTCAGCGCACGGAAGACCGCCGGACGCGGCACTACCTGGCGCAATCCTTCGCGCAGTATTCGCTCCGGCAGTGGGCGTTTCACTTTCTGCTCGACAATATCACGCCCGATATCCAGCAAATTGTGATAGCGCACACCAGAAGGACAGGTGGTTTCACAATTACGGCAAGTGAGGCAGCGATCGAGATGCTCCTGTGTTTTAAGCGTGACTTCGTTGCCTTCCAGCACCTGTTTAATCAGATAGATGCGCCCGCGCGGCCCGTCCAGTTCATCGCCCAGAAGCTGATAGGTTGGGCAGGTTGCGGTACAAAATCCGCAGTGAACACAGGCGCGCAGGATGCTGTCGGCTTCCAGCGCGCGCGCGTTCTGCCGCATCTCTTCAGTTAATTGGGTTTGCATAGCCTGCTCCTCAAAGTTCCGCGTACATGCGACCGGGGTTAAACACGCCGCAAGGGTCGAGCTGCTGTTTAAGCTGCTGGTGATAGCGGAATAAAGGAGCCGATAGCGGGGCAAAGCCACCATCTCCGGCACTAAAGCGGGTCGCATGACCGCCAGCGTTGCGGGCGATGCGATGGATTTGATTGTCCTCGGCTGTCGATTTCAGCCAGCGTAACGCCCCGCCCCAGTCGATCAGTTGCTCGCCGGGTAAATCCATCATCGGCGCATCACTGGGTAATGAAATGCGCCATAAGGTACCTGGTAACGAGAAGAACGGCAGTTGTTGTTCACGCAATTGCTGCCAGAACTGACCGGCAACCTCTTCGCCACCCAGCAGTTCACGCGCTGCTTTTACCGATCCTTCGCCGCCCTCAAGGCGGATCCACAACGCATTGTCGAAGTAACATAAGCCACTAATGGGTAATGGCTGGAGTTGCCACTCGGCGATTTCACTCATGGCTTCTTGCAGGCTGATTTCCCGACGCAGGCTCAGGGAGGCGCGCGGTCGCGGTAACACTTTCATTGAGATTTCAGTGAGCACGCCAAGACAACCGTAGCTTCCGACCATTAACCGTGAGAGATCGTATCCGGCAACGTTTTTCATCACTTCGCCACCAAAACGCAGATGTTTTCCAGCGCCGGTAATGATGCGCGTGCCGAGGACAAAATCGCGGACCGAACCGCTCCACGGGCGACGCGGCCCCGCCAGCCCGCAGGCGACCATCCCGCCCCAGGTGGCTTCTTCACCATAATGCGGCGGCTCACAGGGGAGCATTTGCCCCGCGCTTTCCAGCGCCGCTTCAATTGTCACCAGCGGCGTTCCGACACGCGCGGTTATCACCAGCTCGGTCGGGTCGTAATTAACAATGCCGCGATGACAACGAACATCCAGCGTTTGCCCGGTGACAGGGCGACCTAAAAAGGCTTTGCTATTGCTGCCCTGAATCACCAGCGGCGTTTTATCGCTAATCGCCTGATTCACCTGCTCCAGCAGCGCCTGGCTGTAATCACACTCGCGTAGCATCAGAAACGCTCCAGTTCAGGGAAAGGTAAATGACCGTGATGCACATGCATGGCACCAAATTCAGCACAGCGGTGTAGCGTGGGAATGTTTTTCCCAGGGTTCAGCAAACCATCGGGGTCAAACGCCGCCTTGACCGCATGGAAGGTCGTGATTTCATCGCTGTTGAACTGGGCGCACATTTGATTGATTTTTTCTCGCCCGATGCCATGTTCGCCACTGATGCTGCCGCCAACTTCAACGCAGAGTTCGAGGATCTTCCCGCCCAGCTCTTCCGCGCGGGCAAATTCACCGGGTTCGTTGGCATCGAAAAGGATTAACGGGTGCATGTTGCCATCTCCGGCATGAAAGACGTTGGCAACACGTAAATCATATTGCTGCGATAAACGGGCAATGCCTTCCAGTACGCCAGGCAGGGCGCGACGCGGGATGGTGCCATCCATGCAGTAGTAATCCGGGGAGATACGTCCTACCGCCGGGAACGCATTTTTGCGACCGGCCCAGAAACGTACGCGCTCTGCTTCGTCCTGTGCCAGACGGACGTCAGTCGCGCCCGCTTTCAACAAGATGTCGTTAACCCGCTCGCAGTCTTCCTGTACGTCAGACTCCACGCCGTCCAGCTCGCATAACAAAATCGCTTCGGCGTCGACGGGATAACCGGCATGAATAAAATCTTCCGCCGCGCGGATCGACAGGTTATCCATCATCTCCAGCCCGCCGGGGATAATGCCATTGGCGATGATGTCACCAACCGCAAGTCCGGCTTTTTCTACCGAGTCAAAGCTGGCTAACAGAACCCGCGCCACGGGCGGCTTCGGCAGCAGTTTTACCGTCACTTCGGTGGTCACGCCGAGCATACCTTCCGATCCGGTGAACAGCGCCAGCAGGTCAAAACCAGGTGAATCCAGCGCGTCCGATCCCAGCGTCAGTGCCTCGCCGTCCAGCGTTTGCACTTCAATTTTCAGCAGGTTATGTACGGTCAGACCATATTTCAGGCAGTGGACGCCGCCGGCATTTTCAGCCACATTGCCGCCAATGGAACAGGCGATTTGTGAGGAAGGGTCCGGTGCGTAGTAGAGATTATGCGGTGCAACGGCCTGGGAGATCGCCAGGTTACGCACGCCTGGCTGCACGCGCGCGCGGCGACCAACGGGGTTAATGTCGAGGATCTCTTTAAAGCGCGCCATCACCAACAACACACCTTTTTCCAGCGGCAGCGCGCCACCAGAAAGCCCGGTGCCTGCACCACGGGTCACCACCGGTACACGCAGGCGATGGCAGACAGCCAGAATCGCTGTCACCTGTTCCATTTGCTTAGGCAGAACAACCAGTAATGGACGCGTGCGATACGCGCTCAACCCGTCACACTCGTAAGGAATGATCTCCTCATCGGTATGCAGGATCTCAAGTCCAGGGACATGCTCACGCAGTGCCATCAGTACCGATGTGCGGTCGACATCGGGTAAAGCGCCATCAAGACGCTCTTCGTACAAGATGCTCATGAGTAGGCTTCGCTTTGTTGTGTTGTGTGGCAGCTGATTTTTGCGCGCTGCTTCTGTGAACAGTTATTAAGCGGGCTTTTCGTTTTCGTCTATCTCTTTAGCTACCGGTCAGACCATTTTTTTTCCAGCTCTGTGACCTTGTCTTGGTTAACTCAATGTTAAATTGATGTAACATAATCACTTACGTGATGTGCGTGTTTTGCGAGTTAAGAACAGAAAAATTGGTCCTACCTGTGCACGAGGTCCGGGAATGAAAGATGAACGTCGCCCTATTTGCGAAGTGGTTGCAGAGAGTATCGAACGGTTAATTATCGACGGCGTACTGAAGGTCGGTCAGCCGCTTCCCTCGGAACGTCGACTGTGTGAAAAGCTCGGCTTCTCACGCTCCGCACTGCGTGAAGGGCTGACCGTGCTGCGCGGGCGCGGGATTATTGAAACGGCGCAGGGTCGCGATTCTCGTGTCGCACGGCTTAATCGGGTGCAGGACACCAGCCCGCTAATTCATCTGTTCAGCACGCAGCCGCGAACGCTGTACGATCTGCTCGACGTTCGCGCATTACTGGAGGGCGAATCGGCAAGGCTGGCGGCAACGCTGGGAACGCAGGCTGATTTTGTTGTGATAACTCGCTGTTATGAAAAAATGCTCGCCGCCAGTGAGAACAACAAAGAGATTTCGCTGATCGAACATGCGCAGTTGGATCACGCTTTCCATCTCGCCATTTGTCAGGCTTCTCACAATCAGGTGCTGGTGTTTACGCTGCAATCATTGACCGATCTGATGTTTAATTCAGTGTTTGCCAGCGTAAATAATCTCTACCATCGACCACAGCAAAAAAAGCAGATCGATCGCCAGCATGCGCGGATCTACAACGCGGTGTTGCAGCGGCTGCCGCACGTCGCCCAGCGCGCAGCACGCGATCATGTGCGGACCGTGAAAAAGAATCTCCACGATATCGAGCTGGAAGGCCACCATTTGATTCGCTCGGCGGTGCCGCTGGAGATGAACCTGAGTTAGCTGGTATTAAATCTGCTTTTCATACAATCGGTAACGCTTGTACGGCTCCGCCCCAATGCGTTCCAGCATGTTATTCATGCCTGTATTGGTTTCGAGGATCCATGACATCTCCAGCGCATCGATCTTCCGGCGGGCAAACGGATCGCGTAAGGCTTCAATCAATAACAGCGCAATCACCGGGCCGATGCGGCTGAACTGATACTCGTCGCGCACGCCCATCAGCGGTACTCGCGCAGTTCGCACACCGCTGACTTTCAAACGCCACAGCAATTTTGCCCAGCCGAAGGGAAAGAGCGATCCGTTCAGATCGGCAATCGCCTCGTTGATGTTCGGCAAGCCGACAATAAACGCGCAGGGTGCAGAATCAATCTCAGCGATATAGATCATATCGTCCGGCACCAGATATTTAAGTTGATCGCCCATGGTCGCGAATTCATGTTCGGTAAACGGCACAAATCCCCAGTTGTGCTGCCAGCCAGAGTTGAAAATCTCACGCAGGATCTGCATCTCTTCGGCAAACCGCTGACGATTGATGCAGCGAATGGTCACCTTTTTGCGCACCTGATCCATCAGTTTTTTTAGCGCCGGAGAGAAAGTGAGATCGGTTCGCTGCATCCACCACGCCAGTAAATCAATGCCTTTGTGATAACCCAGTTGTTCAATATGCGCGGCATACCACGGTTTGCCGTGTGGCATCATCGCACAGGGTGGTGTGTCAAAACCTTCAATCAGTAATCCGCTTTCCTGATTGATATTCAGGCTGAAAGGCCCGCTGATCTTACTTGCACCTTGTGACTTCAACCACGCTTCCGCTGCGCCAAACAACGCGGCAAAAACCTGCGGATCATCAATGGCGTCAATCATGCCGAAATGACCGGTATCTTTGCCGTAACGCTCGCGGTGCAAGGTATCTATTTGCGCGGTAATACGCCCAACTATCTGCCTCGCTTTTTTTGCCACCCACGCCTGCCAGATGATATGGTCCGTCCCCGGATTTTTCGCAGACAAATGCTCGTTGCGTTCAATGAATAAAGGGGGTATCCAGTTTGGATCGTCGGGATAAAGTGATGACGGAAAAGCGATAAATGCCTTAAGGTCATTTTTATTAATTACTTTTTCAATTTTAATCATCAGCAGATCGCATTCCATAGTTCTGTTCTGTGGGTAACAAATAATTAACGGTGACAAACAGGTTGCAACAGCAACGAACGGCACCTTAATAATCAACCCAATGAATACAAACGACGAATAAATAGTATTTATTAATGATTACGATAAGGTCAGAGACTACACAGAAGCGCCACAATGCCTTTTGTCGATTTAAGGCGACCGGACAAGGCTTCTTCTTAATACATTCATAAATTAAATATCATTCACAATAAAAACAAAAAACTTAAACTCATTATTTAAATCAATGTTCATTTTCACACCGATGAAAATACTATCTCATTTATCTTTTATGCCTATATAATCCACCGCATTATTGTCATTTTATTTTTGATATCCAATTTTTTCGTGGTGTATATGTCTAATAAAATCTTTACGCATTCCCTACCTATGCGCTATGCCGATTTTCCAACGCTGGTTGATGCTTTGGACTACGCCGCTCTGAGTAGCGCCGGAATGAATTTTTATGACAGACGTTGCCAACTTGAAGATCAACTGGAATATCAGACGTTAAAAACGCGTGCCGAAGCTGGTGCGAAGCGGTTGTTATCGCTGAACCTGAAAAAAGGCGAACGCGTGGCGCTGATTGCCGAAACGAGTAGCGGGTTTGTAGAGGCTTTTTTTGCCTGTCAGTATGCTGGCTTAGTCGCCGTCCCGTTGGCGATTCCAATGGGCGTCGGTCAGCGGGATTCCTGGAGCGCCAAACTCCAGGGTTTACTGGCAAGTTGCCAGCCCGCAGCCATTATCACTGGTGATGAGTGGTTGCCACTGGTCAATGCCGCGACGCATAACAACCCCGAATTACATGTTTTAAGCCACGCCTGGTTTAAGGCATTACCGGAAGCCGATGTTGCGCTCCAGCGTCCAGTTCCGAACGATATCGCCTACCTCCAGTACACCTCCGGCAGCACCCGTTTTCCCCGTGGCGTCATTATCACCCATCGCGAAGTGATGGCTAATCTACGTGCTATAAGCCACGATGGCATTAAATTACGCCCTGGCGACCGCTGCGTCTCCTGGCTGCCTTTCTACCATGATATGGGACTGGTCGGCTTTCTCCTGACCCCCGTCGCCACGCAACTTTCAGTAGATTATTTGCGCACTCAGGATTTTGCCATGCGTCCTCTGCAATGGCTTAAATTGATCAGTAAAAATCGCGGCACCGTTTCCGTTGCGCCGCCGTTTGGCTATGAATTGTGCCAGCGCCGCGTGAATGAAAAAGATCTCGCTGAACTGGATCTTTCCTGCTGGCGCGTCGCTGGTATTGGTGCAGAACCCATCTCCGCAGAACAACTCCATCAATTCGCTGAATGTTTCCGTCAGGTTAACTTTGACAATAAAACTTTCATGCCGTGCTACGGACTGGCAGAAAATGCGCTGGCTGTCAGCTTCTCTGATGAAGCCTCCGGGGTTGTGGTTAACGAAGTGGATCGCGACATCCTCGAATATCAGGGTAAAGCCGTCGCGCCGGGTGCAGAGACACGCGCCGTATCGACTTTCGTCAACTGCGGCAAAGCGTTGCCGGAACATGGTATTGAAATCCGCAATGAAGCAGGTATGCCGGTCGCGGAACGTGTGGTAGGCCATATTTGCATCTCCGGTCCCAGTCTGATGAGCGGTTACTTTGGCGACCAGGCTTCGCAAGACGAGATTGCCGCGACGGGCTGGTTAGACACCGGCGACCTCGGTTATCTGCTGGACGGTTATCTGTATGTCACCGGACGCATTAAAGATCTGATTATTATTCGTGGCCGTAATATCTGGCCGCAGGATATTGAATATATAGCGGAACAGGAACCGGAAATTCATTCTGGCGATGCGATTGCTTTTGTTACCGCCCAGGAAAAAATCATTTTGCAGATCCAGTGTCGGATCAGCGACGAAGAACGTCGCGGGCAGCTTATCCACGCGCTGGCGGCACGGATCCAAAGCGAATTTGGCGTGACCGCGGCTATCGATCTGTTGCCGCCCCACAGTATTCCCCGAACGTCCTCCGGCAAGCCTGCCCGTGCGGAAGCGAAAAAACGTTATCAGAAGGCTTATGCTGCCAGTCTTAATGTGCAGGAATCCCTGGCATGAATCAAACTGTCGCGGTGACGGGCGCTACCGGGTTTATCGGTAAATATATTATCGATAACCTGCTCGCCCGCGGCTTTCACGTTCGCGCATTGACGCGTACTGCCCGCGCTCACGTCAATGATAATCTCACCTGGGTGCGCGGTTCGCTGGAAGATACTCATTCACTTAGCGAGCTGGTTGCCGGAGCCAGCGTAGTGGTCCATTGCGCCGGGCAAGTGCGCGGGCACAAAGAAGAGATTTTCACCCGCTGTAACGTTGACGGCAGCCTGCGCCTGATGCAAGCAGCAAAAGAGAGCGGCTTTTGCCAACGTTTTCTGTTTATCTCTTCGCTGGCGGCGCGCCATCCCGAGCTCTCCTGGTATGCAAAATCCAAATACGTCGCCGAGCAACGACTGGCAGCAATGGCGGACGAAATTACGCTGGGCGTTTTTCGCCCGACAGCCGTGTATGGTCCCGGCGATAAAGAGTTAAAACCGCTGTTTGACTGGATGCTGCGCGGCCTGCTGCCACGACTTGGTGCGCCAGATACACAGCTCTCTTTTCTGCACGTCACCGATTTCGCGCAAGCAGTGGGTCAGTGGTTAAGCGCCGAAACTATACAGACGCAAACCTATGAATTATGCGATGGCGTCGCCGGCGGCTATGACTGGCAACGCGTACAGCAACTTGCCGCCGACGCCCGTTGCGGTTCCGTGCGAATGGTTGGCATTCCTCTGCCGGTACTCACCGGCCTTGCGGATATCAGTACCGCGTTGAGTCGCCTGGCAGGTAAAGAACCTATGCTGACCCGCTCGAAAATTCGTGAATTAACCCACGCCGACTGGTCGGCAAGTAATAACCGTATTTCTGAAGATATTAATTGGTTTCCCGGGATTAGCCTGGAACACGCATTACGCAACGGGCTATTTTGATTGTCTTGTTTAAAGGTGTGTTAACGTTTCTATGGTAAATCGTGAAATAGTAATGGATTACATCCTTTCCTGTTTACAGGATTTGGTCGAAAACGGTGTGGAAATTAAGCCCGACAGCGATCTCGTCAACGATCTTGGCCTGGAGTCGATCAAAGTGATGGATCTCTTAATGATGCTGGAAGACAGATTCGATATTTCCATTCCTATTAATATTCTGCTGGATGTCAAAACCCCTGCGCAATTAATGGAAACTCTACTTCCATGGCTGGAGAATAAATAATGGGGCTATACGATAAATATGCGCGCCTTGCTGGCGAGCGACTGCAATTTAGTGACAACGGGTTAACACCGTTTGGCACCTGTATTGATGAAGTGTATTCCGCCACCGAAGGCCGGATCGGCAATAAAAAAGTGATTCTGGCCGGGACCAATAATTACCTCGGTTTAACCTTTAATCATGATGCCATCGCCGAAGGTCAGGCAGCGTTAGCGCCCCAAGGCACCGGCACCACCGGTTCTCGTATGGCAAACGGCAGTTATGCGCCGCACCTGGCGTTAGAGAAAGAGATTGCCGAGTTTTTCAATCGCCCTACCGCTATCGTTTTTTCAACCGGTTATACCGCTAATTTAGGCGTCATCAGCGCACTTGCCGACCATAACGCCGTGGTGTTACTGGATGCCGACAGCCACGCCAGTATTTATGACGCCTGTTCTCTCGGTGGCGCGGAAATTATTCGTTTCCGCCATAACGATGCTAAAGATCTGGAACGGCGCATGGTTCGCCTCGGTGAACGGGCGAAAGAGGCGATTATCATCGTTGAGGGCATCTACAGTATGCTCGGTGACGTTGCGCCGCTGGCGGAAATTGTTGATATCAAACGTCGTCTCGGTGGTTATTTGATTGTCGATGAAGCGCATTCGTTTGGCGTGTTAGGCGCAACGGGGCGCGGACTGGCTGAAGCTGTCGGCGTTGAAGATGATGTGGATATTATCGTTGGTACTTTCAGTAAAAGTCTGGCCTCGATTGGCGGTTTTGCTGTCGGTTCGGAAGCGATGGAAGTGCTGCGCTACGGCAGCCGCCCGTATATTTTTACCGCCTCTCCTTCTCCGTCCTGCATTGCGACCGTGCGCTCATCGTTAAGAACCATTGCCACACAACCAGAGCTGCGGCAAAAGCTGATGGATAACGCCAACCATCTGTATGACGGTCTGCAAAAACTGGGTTATGAGTTAAGTTCACATATTAGCCCGGTAGTGCCAGTAATAATCGGTTCGAAAGAGGAAGGTTTACGCATCTGGCGCGAGCTTATCTCGCTGGGCGTGTATGTGAATCTTATCCTGCCGCCTGCCGCGCCTGCAGGCATCACGCTGCTGCGCTGTAGCGTAAATGCTGCCCACAGTCGTGAGCAAATCGATGCCATCATTCAGGCATTTGCTACTCTGAAGCAGTAATGTGAGCCCGCCGTGGTGTTTGCGCCACGGCGGGTTTAATGTTGTCTGTCATACCAATACACCAGGCTCAACGCCACCAACACAAACGCTACCGGTAAACCGAGCGCGGTAACAGGTGCGCTCAACGCAAATAGCAATCCCAGATTGACCATGATTTGATAGCTGATCCAGGTGAGTAAGCCAACGATGACGCCTACAGCAAGACGGCTACCCATCCCTGGCGAGCGCGGGGCGCTAAAGGTAAACGGCGCAGCCAGCAAAATCATCGCCAGGGTCAGGATGGGTTGCCCCAGTTTTTCCCACAGTGCAAGGCGGTATTCGCTGCTGGGTTGCCCGGTTTCCTGCAAATAATGGATGTAATGATTAAGCTGACGGACAGAAAAAGTATTCCCCGGCATCGATAACTCTTCAAGATCCATACTGGTGAAGGCAGATTGCCAGGCAAGATTATCTGATGTTTCCAGCGTTTCTTTACCGTTAAGCCATTTTTTATGATTCACACCATGCAGGATCCACGTTTTGTCGTCTTCAATGGTGGCACTGCGTGCATAAATGTAGGATTCGAGCGAGAGATCGTCGCGGTAATGAAATATCTCCACGCCCACCGGCTGGCCCTGCTCGTTCAGCGATTTCACCGTCACAAATTCATTACCGCGCCTGGCCCACAGCATATTGCCGGTAATTTCATCATCCTCCCCCAACGCAGTGGCGGTCGATTTGATTTGCAGCGCCTGTTGCTGCAATGGCGACGCCACCCACTCATCTATCGCGCCTAAAGAAACAGTCCACAATATCCCGGCAACCAGCGCCACCAGTGCAATACGGAAGATAGAAAACCCCGTGCTGCGAATGGCGGTAAGCTCACTGTTTTTCGATAGCTGCCCCAGGCCGACAATCCCTCCCAATAATGCGATAAACGGCGAAAGCTCCACCAGTGTGCGCGGTAAGGTCATCAGCACCACCAGCACCGCCTGAGTCCAGCGATAACCGCCCGGGCTGACATCATCCAGTTCGTTAATCAGGTTGAAGGTGGTAAAAAGCGGCAGCAATAGCCCTGCGGCGGCGGCAAAACCGAGAAAGAGATGACGGATTAAATAGCGACTGAAAACATTCATCGGGAAAATTTCTGCAGCAAAGTGAAGTCGCGTGCAACCAGCATCAGCAGGCCCATTAGCATGAGTCCGGGTACTAACCACAAACCAGGAATGAGAGGAATCGCGCCGTTAGCCACCAGCGTACGGCAGACGTCGCCGCCATAAAAAATGGCAATAAACAGCAACGTCAGTGGCAATAACGTTGAAAATCGCCCTTGCCGCGGTTTTACCCGACTTAATGAAATGGCCAGCAGCGCCATCAACAATGCGGTCAGGCCACGGCTTTGTCGCCATTGCAGTTCGGCATGATCGGCAGGAAAGGCGGAGCGCGCCAGCTCCGTGACCGATTTCGCTTTGCGTTTGACGTTAGGGCTTTGATCCAGCGGATTCAGATACAATTGCAGATTACGGTAGATCTGTTCGTTGTCGTCACGCCCCTGATGATCGAGAAGATAGGCGGTGCCGTTGTGCAACATAACGGTCGGTTTCTCGGGTGATGGGTCAACCACATCAACCGAGCGGGCGCGGAAAATGCGGGTTCGATTGGCAGTAGAAGTATAAATCAGCGCGTCAGTCAGGCGATTATTATCCTGATCAACCGTCTGCGAAAGGATCATTCGTCCGTTATCGTTAGTGTTAAATTTCTTTGCCCGCAACTGACGAACATCCAACTCCGACTGCGACTGTTGCTCCAGTTGATAAATCTGCGCATAAGCCCACGGACGACCATACATCGACAGAAGGGTGACAAAAATACTTAGCGGTATCGCCAGATAAAGAACGGCTTTGTACAAGCGTCCCGGACTGCCCCCCGCCGCAGAGATAGCGGTAATTTCCGAATCGGTATACATCTGCCCTAGCGTCACGCCAACTGACACATACAGTCCAACAGGTAACAACATCTCCAGTGCAATCAGTACTTTGTAGAAAACGATATCCAGCACAACATCAAGAGCTAATGTCCCATTTGCCGCTTCGGTCAGATAACGCTGTGCGGAGTAGCTGGCGAAAATAAAGATCAGAAAACCGACGATAATCAGCACCAGACGGCGCGTACCACGCATGATGTAGTGTTCAACCAGCTTCATCTCACTAACGCCCTCAATCCTTTGAATTTTTTATTCATTGATCAGTTTCTGCGCCAGCGCAATGACATGATCTACCTCTTCCGGCGTCAGGCTGCCGTCCTTTGCCCACTGAATTTGCCCGGCTTTATTCAGCACCAGAATGGTTGAACTCTGCTCCGGCAAGCGCCAGGCAACGCGTCCCTGTCCATTGCCGTCAATAACGAATTGCGCCCACGGATAGCGGCGTTTATTTTTTTCGATTTTGCCAACAACAAAATAGCCAGTACCAAAGATGGCATCATCGGTGTTCACAATGGTGGTGGGCTGAAAACGATCCTGCGGAAAGTTTGCCGCTTCAACCGCTTTAATTAACAGTGAGTTCTTTTTCTTCGCCGACTTACGCCCGGCGATATACTGGATAATGCGGACTTTTCCCGCCAATTGTGTGCTGTTCCACTTTTGGTAGTGAATTTCGTCGTCACTATTCAGAAGCAGCTCGCCGCCTTCCTGGATATAAACGGGGGTAACCGTTTTGCCAGTGACGAAATTGTGTGCCTGAACACCCGGGGCTAAGAGCATGATAATCAGCGCAATAATCAAACGAGATGACATCATTGCTCCGGTTATAGCGGAAAACGCGAAATCAGCAGCTCTAAGCGCTGGCGAATATCGCTATCCAGCGCCACCGGTGCATCATACGACTGGCGGTTTTCCATATCATCCGCCACCATGTCGTCGTGTTTATCCCCCATCAGGCCATTAATGGCGGCGAGGAAACGGGAAATCTGTAACGCCTCTTTATTTTCAGGATCAAGCGATCTTAAGGTATCGTAATAAGAAACCTGCTGGCTGATGATTTTTCGCACATCATGAAATTCCCTGCCGGTTAGTCGCGGTTTGGCAATTATCTCTTTCAGGGCATGCATTTGCTTTTGCCGATAGGCAATAAAACCGCTTACGCTTTCTAACTGGCTATGGCGTAATGAATAGTTCACCAACGACCAGACCGGAGAGCTTAAATAAATCCGCAACAGGTTGCCGTAATATGACACAATATTTTTCTTACCGTTACGAAATCCGTCCTGAAAACGTCCCAGAAAAACGGTCGTTTTGCCGAATAAAAATCCGGCCTGATGCTTCTTTAAATACAGCCGTTGCGCAAAACGCAGGTGCTTGTAGCGCGCTCGCATGTATTTAAATTGTTTGCGCTCATCAGCAGTCAGCTCATCGCCTTTGGCTTGTTTGCGAACTAAACGCAGTAATTCCTGACGATCAACGCCATTGAGCCAGAATTGCAGGCATAACGCGTAATTATCATGAATGATTTCGGTGGTACAACTTAGTGCAATAGTCGGCGGCAAACTGACCTGTGCATCAACGACATCATCTTCTTCAATCGCAACAAATAGACGCTCGCTCGCCTCAAGCGGGAAATATTTTCTCATCATCAGGATTTCTCTCCGGCTGCGTTATAAAGCAAGGAATG
>QRFC01001664.1_pt1 | contig 17912 bp, 18 predicted proteins | sample 1861061 | NCBI WGS metagenome assembly QRFC01 (sample SAMN09711282, study PRJNA482702) | Human gut metagenome, whole genome shotgun sequencing project.
CATCGGTTAACAAGGGCAAATACGCCTGACAGCGTGCCTTTTCGGCGCTTTTTGTCCTTTTCGCCTTGACGGGCGCCAGCCCGCCTGCACCTCAAAAAACAAAAATCACTCGAAAATTCATCGCTGACAGGTGCAAGGCAGTTTTGCCGGAGCAGAAATGCGGACAGACAAGGAAAGACCCGAAGAGAATACTTGCCGTATTGTCAAGGGGCTTGACGCGGTATGGGCGTATTTCTGCCCGTCAAAACCGTGTCTGTCCTTGTCAACCGATGGTACGATCAAAAAACATGAAAGCGGTGCAGCCCGTATGGACTGCACCGCAAAAATACGATCTATTCAAATTATATTCTGCACGGAAAGCGAAAATATATTCGCTTTACTGCTTCCACCTTTTGCAGCGGTTTGCTATGCGCTTTTTCCGCCGCACACCATGGATGATAAAATACGCGGCCAGCAGCACAACAACGGCACACATGCAGACAATCGCATATGTATCAACGCCGCCCTGTGTTTTGACCTGGAGCCACAGCGAATCGGTAAAGCGGCTGGTATCCTCGGAGAGGTTAATGAACGCACGTCCGTTTGAGAGCGTTTCCTCCGTAGGGTACGCGATCTCGCTTGAGGCGGTCTCCGGATCCATATACTGCTTTGCTTCGGATATCGGCGTTGAGTAGCCGAGATAGTCAAGGTTTTCGCCCGATATCTCGGGATCGCACAGGAAGTTTATATATGCCTCGGCTGCGGCCTTGTTCTGGCAGCCCTTGGGGATGCAGGCAGCATCGATAAAGAGGTTGAAGCCCTCTTTGGGGAAATAGAAGCCGAGGTCGGGATTTTCCTGCTGCATGAGCAGATAGTCGCCCGCGTAGTACGGCGCTATCCACGCCTCCTCACGCTCCATCTTGCTGAAGATCTGATCCATGACATAGTCCTGCACGAGCGGCTTCTGCTCGATGAGCTTATATGTCGCCGAGCGTAGCTCATCCTGATCCTCGCTGTTTATATCAATGCCCAGCAGCAGCTCAGCTATCGCAAATGCGTCGCGCGGATTATCGAACATGAGTATCTTGCCGGAATACTTTTCGTTCCACAGCAGATCCCATGAGCCGATATCGCTCTCGGAAACGTACTTTTTGTTGTAGATAACGCCGACCGTGCCCCAAGTGTACGGCACGGAGTATTTATTCTCCGGATCGTAGGACGTGTTTTTATAAGCCTCGTCCACAAGTGCGTAGTTCGGGATATTCGAATAGTCAAGCTCTTCGAGCATATCCTCGGCGATAAGGCGCGCTATCATATAGTCCGAGGGGATGATAACGTCATAGGTACTGCCGCCGGTCTTGAGCTTGGTGTACATGGTCTCGTTTGAATCGAAGGTCATGTAGTTTACCTTTATGCCGGTTTTTTCGGTGAAGGCCTTGTTGACGTCAATATATCCGTCGGTCCCGTCGGATATGTACTGGCCCCAGTTATAGACGTTTATCGTCACGTCGTCGGCCTTTGCCTGAACGGGCAGCATTGTGAAGATCATGATCGCGCACAGCAGCAACGGTACTATTCTTTTCATGCGCCCACCTTCTTTCCGCGGCGGAACGCACGGCGATTTTCGCGCGAGCGCTTTGCATCCCGCTCCTGCAGGAGATTCATGAGCACCATGACTATGAGTATCGCGGCAAACAGCAGCGTAAACAGAGCGTAGATCTTCGGCTGGAGCGGCTTTTTGGTGTAGTTATATATCTCCACCGGCAGCGTGACAAATCGCGGACCGTAAACAAAATAGCTGATGACAAAATCGTCAAGGCTCATGGTGAAGGCCATGAGAGCGCCGGAAACGATGCCCGGCGTTATCTCGTGGATAACGACCTTATAAAACGCCTGCCACGGCGTACAGCCGAGGTCGAGCGCCGCCTCGCGCAGGTTCGGATCCATCTGCTTGAGCTTCGGCATGACCGAAAGTATGACATACGGCAGATTGAAGGTTATGTGCGCAATAAGCAGCGTTGCAAAGCCGAGGATGTTGTTTATCTTCATCATCGTTCCGACGAAGGCAAACAGCAGCGCGAGCGATACGCCGGTGACGATCTCGGGGTTAGTCAGCGGAATATTCGTAACGCCCATCGTGAAGCGGCGAAGACGCGGCCCCATCGAGTGAATGCCGAGGGCTGCGCAGGTGCCGAGGATGGTTGCGAATATCGAGGACAAAAGCGCAACGATAACGGAGTTTAACAGCAGCGGCAAAAGAACGCTGTCGCGGAAAAGCTCCTTGTAGTTATCAAAGGTGAAGCTCTTGAAAACGGCAATATCCATGCCGCTGTTAAACGAGCCTACTGCAAGAACTATCATCGGGATGTACAGGAACAGCAGCACGATGACAGTAAAGACCTTGTTGAAATTCTTCACAGCGTCACGACCTCCTCTTCCTCATCGCCGAAGCGGTTCATGACCCCGATGCAGATGAATATCATCACCATGAGGATGAGGCTCAGTGCAGCGCCGAGGTTCGGGTTGTAAGCGGTCTTGAACTGGCTCTCGATAACGTCGCCGATGAGCGTCGTTCCGGAGGAGCCGAGCTTCTGGGAAATGTAAAACGTCGATACCGCCGGAACGAACACCATCGTAAAGCCCGAGATTATTCCGGGCACCGAAAGCGGAAGTATCACGCGTTTAAAGACGTTCACGCTGTTGCAGCCGAGATCCTGCGCGGCCTCGATAAGGCGGCGGTCGATCTTCATTATCACGGTGTACAGCGGCATTATCATGTACGGCAGATAGTTATAGACCATGCCAAGCACAACAGCGCCGTTATTGCGGATAAGCGGCAGCGGCTGAAGGCCGAGCGCGGTTATGAAATTATTGATGATGCCGGTATCCTCCGTAAGTGCGACCCACGCGAGGGTGCGCAGAAGGAAGCTTATGCACATCGGCAGCATAACGAGCATGTACAGAAAGCGCTGAGTCGTCTCCTTGCAGTTTGCGATAAAATACGCAACGGGGTAGCCGATGACGATGCATATAAGCGAGGAGATAAGCGCGAGCCAAATGCTCTTTATCAGTATCGGCATGTAATTGCCGAGGTTTGCGATGTTTGCAAAGGTAAATTCGCCGGTGGCTGCGTCTGTAAACGCATAGTAGGCGACGATTGCAAGCGGCACTATCGTAAACAGTGCCATCCAGACAAGATAGGGTGCGGCAAGAGCTTTATTCTTCATCTTTGCCGCCCTCCGAGGCCTCCTCGCTCTCTTCGGCGTCTTCCGGATAGAGGTCGGGGTCGTCCATCTCATCGTACTCGGCGGAATAGGAGCTGTAGTCTCCGAACATGCCGGAGTACTCGCTCTTGTGCATAATGTGGATATCCTCAGGCTCAAGGCGGATACCGATATACGAGCCGACCTCGTAGAAGTCGGTCGTCTGGATGAGCCACTTGAAGCCCTTGAAATCAACTATCGTATCATAATGCACGCCCTTGAACGTTACCGAGGTGACGGTTCCGCAAAGGTGGCCGTCGTCCGGTGCGACAATGTCGATATCCTCGGGGCGGATAACAACATCGACAGGCTCGTTCTTTTCAAAGCCGAAGTCCACGCACTTGAATTTGCGGCCGAAGAATTTGACCAGTCTGTCCTCAAGCATAATACCGTCGAGGATATTGCTCTCGCCGATGAAGTCGGCAACAAATGCGTTCTTCGGCTCGTTATAAATATCCTCGGGCGTGCCGATCTGCTGGATGCGGCCCTTATCCATGACAACGACGGTGTCGGACATGGAAAGCGCCTCCTCCTGATCGTGGGTAACATATATAAAAGTGATGCCCATCGCCTGCTGAATGCGCTTTAGCTCGTTCTGCATATCCTTGCGCAGGCGCAGATCGAGTGCGCCGAGCGGTTCGTCAAGAAGCAGGACCTTGGGACGGTTAACAAGAGCGCGCGCAATGGCAACACGCTGCTGCTGACCGCCGGAAAGCTGCGATACCTTGCGGTTTTCAAAGCCCTTGAGGCTTACGATCTCGAGCATTTCGGTAACGCGCTCGTCGATCTCTTCCTCGGACAGCTTTGCAAGGCGAAGGCCGAACGCGACGTTTTCATAAACATCAAGATGCGGAAACAGCGCATACTTCTGAAACACCGTGTTGACCTTACGTTTGTGAGGCGGGACATCATTGATCCTCACGCCGTCAAAAAGCACGTCGCCGCCTGTGGGCTTTATAAAACCGCCGATTATTCTGAGCGTGGTGGTTTTTCCGCAGCCGGAGGGGCCGAGCAGCGTAAGGAATTCCTTATCATTAAAATACAGGTTAATATCGTCTAAAACGATCTCGTCGTCAAACGCCATTTGACAATTCACAAGGCGAATGAGTTCTTTGGACATTTATCCTCCCCCATTTCATAAAAAATACGAGAAAGGGCACTGCGGATCTGCGTCCGGCGTGCCCTTTGCATCGTGAACAATATACATAATAAATCCCTGAAAGTCAACAGCTTTCCCGATATTTTTCGATAATTTTTCAAATACCGTCAAGGCTTGCGATACCAAAGTATTTTTCTGCAAATTCAACGCCTTGCACGGTGAAGCATTTGCCCCTCAAGTACTCGAGAATACCGGCGTCGGTCGGGAATGCAAACTCGAGCTTATACGAGTAAAGCGCCTGCCCTTTTTCGCCGAAATTCTTATTGAACCGCTCGCTGCCGTATTTACCGTCGCCCAGAAGCGGCATGCCGGCATGAGCCATCTGCGCGCGTATCTGATGCGTGCGCCCGGTGAGCAGGCGGCACTCCATAAGCGAGAGCGCACCCGAGGTTTTAATGAGCCTGTACTCCGTAACGGCGGTCTTGGCTCCCGGCTCGGGGCGGTTTTTCACATAGACCTGATTTTTCGCGGCGTCCTTGAACAGATAGTTCTCCAGTCTGCCGCGCGGCTGCTTCGGCTTTCCCTGCACGGCGCAGAGATAGTATTTTTCTATCTCCCTGTCGCGGATCTTGTCGTTTAATATTCTCAGCGCCTCGGCATTTTTCGCCGCGATGACTATGCCGCCTGTGTTGCGGTCGATGCGGTTGCACAGGGCCGGTGCAAATGAGTTTTCCCCTCTCGGATCCCACTCGCCCTTCTGCGCAAGATACGCCTGAATGTTCGCAATGAGCGTGTTATAGTCCCACGCTCCCGCGCTGTGGCACAAAACGCCCGGCTTTTTGTCGGCAAGAATGATGTTCTCATCCTCATAGACGATGTTTATCCGCGGTTTTCCGACCTTGAGGTAGGCATTTTCCTCGCGCGGCTTTTCAAAAAACTCATCGTTTATGTAAAGGCTCAGCACATCGCCCTCTGATAGGCGCGTGTCGCGCTTTGCGCCCTTGCCGTTTAATTTTATGCGCTTAATTCTTATATACTTTTGCAGCAGCGTTTCCGGCAGCAGCGGCACAGCCTTGCCGACAAATCGGTCAAGCCGCTGACCTGCGTCGTTTCGCCTTACGGTCAGTTCTTTCATACGCGCTATTATACACGCCGAGGGCGAAAAAAATCAAGCCCCCGGAAAGGCCGGCTGACACAAGAAAACACACGCCAAAAAAGGCGGAGCAAGCACGAATGCCTTCGTTGCGACGGCTTGGTATACACAAAGTATGCCTGCGCCGCCGCGCCTTGACCTCGCACTTGCTCCGTCATTTTTGGTGCTTTGCAGTTTTGAAGCTGAGATTTTTTGCTCCTGCAAGGACAAAGTTGCAGAGCATACTGTCGTATTCTCAAGACTTTGGACGCCGCAGGGGCGAAAAAGATCGTTTCAAAACCGTTTGTTTTCTTATGTCAGTCGGCCTAACATCCGAGGACTTGATCACTTATATTTTATACTCATTAAGCCTTCTGCATGCCTCTGACGGTCATCCAAACCATGCCTGCGAGATATGCTGCTCCGAAAATACCGATACCTGCTACCATTGTTGTGCGCTCCTTTCAAATTTTAGGCCTTGAGTTGATTTCTCTTTGCATGTTTCATTATAGCTATTCCGCCGAGAAAATCAACTGTTTTCTACAAAAACGAGTTTCGCATTTTGTGCATGTTGCACAGTTTTTCTTGTTTTGCAGCCACATTTTGAAAACTTGCAGAATTGCTTTTGCAGGCATTTTGCAGTTTGCATAATGCAAGGCTTCATTATTCGTTTTGGCCTTGTGGCGGTGTGTAAACGCCCTGTTTTTGCAAGTTTTTGTGTGAGTGCTATGCAAAATAGTGCTGCAAGAAGAAAATCGGCTTGCATTTTCCTGCGATTTTGACCGGCAAAGCATGCATTTTTGTTCCCGACTGCAAGCCGTGCGTGCAAGAACGCGGCGGTAAAATCCGCCGCGTCCATTAAGATACGTTAAGAATTTCGTTAAAACAGCACAGCCGCCGGAGATACCTGCGCACAAATAAGTGCAGAAACGAGCATGCCCGATCTTAAGCCCTGCACGACTCGCCGCCCGATTCTGCATTTTGCCGCTTTGGCGGCGCTCTGAAAATCCAAAGTGCTGCTCCGATGGGAGCATATATCCAGGGGAAGCTGACATCTGCGGTCAGTATGGCTCGGTACATCCAATAAAATATCGTGTTCTGAGAAAGCGGTATCGCCTGATTGCCGCCTTCCGCCGCAAGCAGCCACATTTCGCACGGTATGACGATCACATAGCTTGCAAGAAGAAGAAATATTATAGCAAATCTTGAGATACACGACTTGCGAGTAAAAAGAGGCTTAACCTTGGTAAAGTGCGATATGAGCAGCATAACGCACCACCCGACAAGTATTATTATCGGTGGGCACAGCAAAGCAATAAGCACTTCAACAGATCGTGCATGGTACGTCTCATACATGACGGTCTGTGCTGCTTGCAGTACCATTGCAAAAGCCACGGTACATACCGCCGTTATGCTTACTCTCACAATTGTTTTCAAAGCATTTTGTTTTCTCTCGTCTGCCGGAAGTCCGTAGAACACCGTGTTCGCGTCTGTCTCCAGAACATTGGCAATGCTAACGATCATATCAACATCCGGTCGAGTCCTGCCGGTTTCATAATTTGAAACGGTCTGACGGGTGACGAACAGCTTTTCGGCAAGCTGATCCTGTGTCAGGCCCTTACTCTCACGCAGATAGCGTATATTCTTCCCGATGTCTCTCATATCATCACCTCGACATAAGCCGGCGAAAATCGAACGCGTATCGGCTTTCGTCAGATTAAGCATACCACGGCACCTTGCTTTTGTCACGCAAGGGTGCTTTTACATAAGAAAAATCAGCCGCAAAGCGGCTGATTAGTTACTTTCTTCTTCGGGAACGGCCGCGGTCGGCATACATGCGATTGTCCGCAATACGGCTGTCGGAATCCTTCATAAACTGCTTGAGCTTATCCTCAAACGCCTGATCCTCCGTGGGCGCTGCGACCTGCCCGGACGGCTGCTGCGGCTGCTTGGGCGGTCTGCTCTGCTGCTCGGTGCGCTGCTGCGGCGCGCGGCGGCGCGGAGCCTCCTTCGATTCCTCGGCGCGCTTTATTGAGAGATTTATCTTATCTCCGTTTATGCCGATGACCTTGACCTTGACAGTCTGACCGACGCTGACATACTGCGCAACATCGCTTACAAAAGTGTTTGCGATCTCTGAAATATGCACGAGACCGCTCTTGTCTCCGGGCAGATTTACAAAAGCGCCGAATTTCGTTACGCCGCTTACCTTGCCTTCGAGCACCGCTCCCACTTCAGGCTGCATATTTTATCCCCTTATATCTCTAAATATCTTTTCGTCCGAGCCGATCAGTCTCAGCCGGTATTTTGCCAGACTTTCTATTCCCTCGTCGGTATCGAGGGCCTGCATTTTCTCCTCAAGCTCCGCGCCTTCTGCCTGAGCCTGCTGAATTTCCGCCTGAAGCGCGCTTGTCTGCTCCATTGCGTCGGCAAGATCGCGCTTGAGACTTACCAGGTTCAGAATAGCATATACGGCAAGCATCGTCAATGCCAGACCGACGATCGTCGTCGATTTTTTCATCCTGCGCTCCGGTTCTCCTTTTCCTACTTTGTTTTCTTATTGTATACCAGTTTAAGGCTTTTGAAAAGCATTTTTTGGCGCAGCTTGCAAATTTATTTATTAACTTGCTTATCGGAGACGCGGCTTTGGCGGCAAAGGCGGTGATTTTCTCAAAAAGCGGCAGCAGAGCGCCGCTCAGAAGCGACATATACACCACGCATCCGGCAGCGGCGGCGCAGAACATGAACACATGCACCCCTCCCTGCCCGATATCCATGCCGAGCGTAAACAGCGCAAGCAGCAGCACCGCACAATACAGCGCATCGAGCGCGGCATTGATTTTAAACACCCGGCGCATGGCGCGAAAAACATCGTACACAGCTCCAAGCGCAAATCCCATTAAAACCGACACTGCCAGCTGCGCGAGCTGGAGCGAAACGTCAACGTGCATTCATCCAAAAAGCTTCTGCCAGAAGCCGCCCGAGGGCGCTTTGTCCTCGTAGCTCAACTCGCTTATGCTGCCCTCGACGCTAAGCTGTCCGACGTCGAGGCTTATCCTGCCTATATGCAGCCCGGTGCCGCGCACGATGAGGTCGCCCTGGCTTGTGTTCATGATGATCGCGTTTTCGTCAAAGCTCTCTACATCCTCGACGCCGGTGACGTTGAGCTTCGTTCGGTTTTCCATGCTTATGCTGTGCGTCTTTGCCGACGGCTGCTGTTTTTCCTCGTATGACATATGTCTGCCTCCTTTTTTGTACAAGCATATGAGCCGAAAATATGAAAAATGCACCTCTTTCAAAGAAGTGCATTTTCGTTTGTAACTATTACGCCGTGCTTTTTCAAAAGCTCGGCCGTGACTCCGTCGCCGGGAACGAGTGTGCCGGTAAACGAGCCGTCGTATATCGTCCCGCTGCCGCAGGATGGGCTGTTCGCCTTGAGTATGGCAGTTTTTATGCCGAAGTGCCGCGCAAGACCGAGCGCTGCCCGAGCGCCTTTTTTAAACTGCTCGGACACATCCGCTCCGGTTTTTGAAACGACCCTGTCTCCAAGGCGCTCGGACGGTGTGCGCGGCGTTGGAAGTCCGCCGCAGCACTCCGGGCACACGGGGATAAGCTCGAACCTTTCGCGCAGCGCCTCTATATCGGTATCCGCCATGCGGTTATTGCCGCCGTCATACTTGCAGTCAAAGCCCAGCAGGCATGCGGATATAAGAATTTTTTCTTTCATCGCCTTCTAAGCCCCAGAACCGCACCGCAGACGCCGCCGATTATATGCGTAAGCTGCGAAACATTGTCTTTAAGCATCACGCCGTCCACTATCTCGCTGCCGAGGTAAAGGATGAGCACGAGGATAAGCGTTATCGGGATGCATCCGTCGCGCATACCGGCAAGCGAGGCCATGACTATCATCATAAAAACTATGCCCGACGCGCCCATTAGCATTGATCCGGGAAACAGGAACCAATACACAAGCCCCGAGACGAGTGCCGTTATGACGATCGCGCTTAAAAGATTGCGGCTGCCGTACTTCTCCTCAAGCCCCGGGCCGACGACAAGGATCATCATCATATTGCCTATGTAATGGTCGTAGTCAACATGGCCGAGAACATGCAGGAAAAAGCGCGGATATGTGAGTATATCCGACAGCGATGAGTGCCAGACGCTGAAAAGATATGTATCGGTCCAACCGTTTGTAAGCTTTCCGAGCAGCAGCGCCGCGAGAGACACGAGCGCAAAGGTCAGAGTGACGGGAGCGTTATATTGAAGTCTGAACAGTCTCTTCATTTAAGCTTCTCCAGCGCCTTTTCGTAAAAGCCCTTAGTGCGCTCATCAAAGCACACCATGCGCACGCGCTCGATCTCCGGGTGCTCAAAGAGGTATTCGGAAATTGTTTTTATCGCTATCTCGGATGCCTTTTCAAGCGGGAAATGATAAACGCCCGTGGATATGGACGGAAAATCGACCGTTTTGCAGCCGTTTTCCGATGCCAGCACAAGGCAGCTGCGATAGCACGAGCGCAGCTTGTCCGCCTCGCCGTTATTTCCGCCGTGCCACACCGGACCGGGCGTATGGATAACGAACCTTGCCGGCAGCTTATAGCCCTTTGTGATTTTCGCCTCGCCCGTTTTGCAGCCGCCGAGGGTCCTGCACTCGGAAAGAAGCTCCGGGCCTGCCGCTCTGTGTATCGCGCCGTCCACTCCGCCGCCGCCGAGCAGAGAGCAGTTTGCCGCGTTGACGATGGCATCGACCGTCTGCTTTGTGATATCACCTTGGATTATCTCTATTTTACCCATAGCACACCTCAGAAGTTCTTAATATCGGCAATGAGCGCATCAACGTCGCTCTCCTTGCTTGCCCAGCTCGTGCAGAAGCGAACTACCGCGCCGCCGTCGGGCAGCACTGACTGCACGGAAAAGCTGTATTTTTCGCGCAGAGCGTCAAGCTGCGGCTTGCTCAGTATCGGAAACAGCTGATTTGTCGGCGATGGGTAGGCAAACTCAATGCCCTTTGCCTCGAATGCGGCGCGCAGCTTCGCAGTCTGCGCGACCTCGCGCCTGCCGATTTTATAATACAGTCCGTCCGTAAACAGCGTGTCAAATTGCAGACCCAATAGCCTGCCCTTGGCGAACATGCCGCCGTGCTGCTTTATGATATAGCGAAAGTCCTTTTTTATCGCATCGTTTTTTATGACGACTGCCTCGCCGAAGAGCGCGCCGTGCTTTGTTCCGCCGATGTAGAACACGTCGCACAGCCGCGCAAGATCACTCAGCGTGGGCGTTCCCTCGCAGGCAAGCGCGCAGGATAGGCGCGCACCGTCTGCAAACAGGATAAGCCCCAGCTCGCGGCACACGGAGCTAAGCTCCTCAAGCTCCGGCAGCGAATACACCGTGCCGGTCTCGGTCGGCTGAGAGATATACACCATCGCCGGCTGGACGATATGCTCAAACGATTCATCTGCTCTGTGGCGCAGGACATAATTCTTCACGTCGGCAGCGTTTATCTTACCGTCTGTTGTCGGCAGGGTTATGACCTTGTGCCCCGTTGCTTCTATTGCACCGGTCTCGTGTGCCTCGATATGCGCGGTTTCGGCCGCCATAACGCCCTGATGAGGACGCAGCGCAGCCGCAATAACCGTAAGATTTGCCTGAGTTCCGCCGACGAGGAAATGTATATCCGCGTCAAAGGCATTGCACTCGAGCTTTATCTTTTCGCGCGCCGCGCGGCAATACGGGTCAACGCCGTAGCCTGCGGTCTGCTCATAATTCGTTTCAATAAGGCGGCTCATTATCTCCGGCACCGCGCCCTCGAGATAGTCGCTTTCAAACCTTATCATTCGCTGACCTCCACAACAACGCCGTTATCATCGGCCGAAACCGAGATGTGTCCGGCATTCTCGCCGCGGCAGTCGATTATCTTCTGCGCTATTGCGTCCTCAACGTCCTTCTGGATCGTACGGCGCAGATTACGCGCACCGTAGGTGACGGAATAGCTCTTGCGAACAAGATAATCGATAAGCGCAGTATTCCATGTCATGCTTATGCCGCGCTCTGCAATGGCATCGCGCGTTTCCTCGAGCATAAGCTCGGCTATGCTGCGGAAGTTTTCCTCCGTAAGGCTGTTGAAATACACGATCTCGTCAACACGGTTTATAAACTCCGGCCGCAGGAACTCGCCCAGAGCCTTGAGCGCACGCTCACGCCCCATATCGTTTATCGTACCGCCAAAGCCCATCGCGCCTCCCTTTCTGTTGGAGCCTGCATTCGTGGTCATAACTATTACGGTATTCTCAAAGTTCACCGTTCTTCCCTGAGCATCGGTTATTCTGCCGTCGTCAAGGATCTGGAGAAGAATATTCAGAACGTCGGGATGAGCCTTTTCTATCTCGTCAAACAGCACGACCGAATACGGCTTGCGGCGGATCTTCTCGGTGAGCTGGCCTGCCTCGTCATAGCCGACATAGCCCGGAGGCGAACCGATAATGCGCGATACGCTGAATTTTTCCATAAACTCGGACATATCGAGCCTTATAAGCGACTCGGGCGAATCAAAAAGGTCGGCTGCAAGGCGCTTTACAAGCTCGGTTTTGCCGACGCCGGTTCCGCCGACAAAGATAAAGCTTGTCGGCTTGCGCTTTGCCTTGAGTCCTACGCGCGAGCGCTTTATTGCCGCGCACACGGCGTTTACCGCCTCGTCCTGACCGACGATATGCGCTTTCAGGCGCTTATCAAGCTCGGCAAGGCGCTCAAACTCATCCTCGCGGATAGACGATGCCGGGATCTTCGTCCACAGCTCGATTATGCGAGCAAGGTTATCTATCGTAAGCTCGGGAACGCCCTCAAGCTCAAGCGATGCAAGCTCCTGCTCGCGCTGCATCTCCTTGCTGCGAAGCTCGGCTATGCGCTCGTAGCGCTTATCGAGCGCTTCGTCAGTAAGCTCCTCACCATTGGGGGCATCTGCGCTCATGAGCGTTTCACGCTCGAACTTAAGATCGTCAAGACCCTTCCGAAGCTCGGCGCGGCGAACAATGTTCTTATCCTTGAGGTTTACATCCGAGCACGCCTCGTCTATAAGGTCAATTGCCTTATCCGGCAGGAAGCGGTCGGTAATATAGCGCTCGGACATTTTCACCGCCTCGGCGCACATCTCGTCGGATATCTTAACGCCGTGATAGTCCTCATAATAGCGGCGGATTCCCTTGAGTATCTCAATACTGTCGGCAACGGACGGCTCGTTTATGGTTACAGGCTGGAACCTGCGCTCGAGCGCGGAGTCCTTTTCGATATGCTTGCGGTACTCGGTGAAGGTAGTTGCACCGATGACCTGAATCTCGCCTCTTGAGAGCGCCGGCTTGAGGATGTTCGCAGCGTTCATGCTGCCCTCGGCGTCGCCTGCGCCGACGATGTTATGCACCTCGTCGATAACGAGGATTATATTGCCCTGCTTGCGGATCTCCTCGATAAGTCCCTTCATGCGGCTTTCAAACTGGCCTCTGAACTGCGTTCCGGCGACCAGCGCCGTCAGGTCAAGAAGATAGACCTCCTTACCGCGAAGCTTATATGGAACCTGATCGAGCGCTATGCGCTGGGCAAGCCCCTCGGCAACGGCCGTTTTGCCGACGCCCGGCTCGCCGATCAGACAGGGATTGTTCTTTTGGCGGCGGTTGAGGATCTGGATAACGCGCTCAAGCTCCTCCTCGCGGCCTACCATATTGTCGAGCTTTCCGGCTCTGGCTCTGTCGGTAAGATTTATGCAGTAATTATCCAAGAACTTGCGCTTCGGCGGCTTTCCGCCCTCCTTGGGCGGCTGCTGCGCGGCTGCATTGTTGCTCTCGGCAGGCGTGTTATTGCCGTTTCCGAACAGTCTGTTGAGAAACGGGAATGTTGCGGTCTTACCGTCATCATCGGAATCGTCATTTGCATCATTGTCGGGGTCGATGCTCATATCCATAAGGCTTTCGACTCCGTTGAGAGCGTTCATCATCTCGCCGCTGAGATTGTCAAGATCCTCATCGGATATGCCCATTTTTTCGATCATATCGTCAACGGGCTTTATGTGAAGCTCCCTTGCGCATTTAAGGCACAGTCCCTCATTTTTCTGAACTCCGCCCTCAAGCTTCGTAATAAACACCACCGCGACGTTTTTGCCGCAGCGTGAGCACATTTTTGCCTGCATTTTTTATCCCCCAATCATTAAAATAGTTTGTCGGCCACATTGCTCAGCAGGAGGAAAAATCTGCTGAACAGGCCCTCGTCCAATGTTGTTTTACCTATCATATTTCCGCAGAAGCTCAGCAGCCAGCACAGGCATATGCAATATATGCAGCCGCGCGCAAAGCCGAATGCGGCGCCTCCGTAGAGGTCGGCGTCCACGTTGTCCGTTATCCGGAAGCGCAGACCGAATATCTGTTTTATAAGCGATATGAAAAGCATTATCAGCAAAAAGAATATCACCGAGCATATCGCGTAGGCGACGGCCTCGCTCCCGGCGTGAGCCGCGGCGGTAGTCGCGTCTATCTCGTATGACGAATACACCTTCTGCGCATTTGCGCAATAGCTTTCCGCGCGTTTTTCATTAAAGCCGAGGCTTTCAAGGCAGCTTTCGGCATACGGCGTAAGCAGCTCAGGCTTTTCCTTTATCGTATCCTCGATGCGCGTTTCGTCGATCCCGGCGCTGCGCGCGGCCTCGGCCTCGAGCTGTGAATCCAAATACCCGGCAAGAAGCGGCCTCAGCGGATACGCCGCCGACGGCGCCGCCGACGAGGATATCGCAAGTCCGCCGGTCACGGCAATTATCACGGCAAGCAGGCTTATCGCGGCATTGACCGCTCCGCGCCTGTAGCCGCGCCATGTACAATAAAATATTATTAGCAGCAGACTCAGTTCAATTACAAATCTCATCCGTTCTTCATTTCTCTGTTACCCATGCGCTGCCGCCTCCCACGGCGATGATCTCGCCGCTGTCGGTCAACAGGGCTTCTTCGGCTCCCTGAGCTTTTCTGCAGGCCAAAAGCTTTGCCCCGTCATATACGCTCACACCGTTTTGCGTGAGCACGGCTGTTTTGCCGTTTCGGCAGTCGAGGCTCCATACCTCGCCATCGACGGATATTCTGTCCTTGACCTTCAGGTCGTCATCGAGGATATACACCTCTCCCGATCCTCCGGAAGCGTGCTCCCTCACCTCTATTATGAGCTTTTTGTCAAGTACCCCGAATTTGCCGAGCGTTTTGCCGTCAAATTCAAGCTTGCCGGCACTTTTGCCCTTATCATTACACACATAGACTGCGCTATTGCCTATGCCGCACACCCTGTCGCCAAGCCATGTGATCGCGCGCAGCCCCTGCGCTGAAAACGATGCTCGCTCTTTTTCGCTGTCGAGCGAAAACAGGCGTATCCCCTCGTCGGTGAGCACCGCAAGATACTTTCCGTCCGGCGAGACGGCGGTGGAAACAAGTCTTTGGCTTGCGCAATACCATTTGTACACGCGCTCACGCTCGGGTGAGTAAACCGTCACGCTGCCCATGTATCCGGGCTGCTCCGTGCACACGGCAAGGTATCCGCCGGCAGAGAGCTGCACATCCCTTATGCCGTTATCCGTTTCGATAACACCGCTGTCAGGAAAAACTATGCTCGTGCCGCCATAGGCATAAGCTGCGGCGCTCAGGCCGTTTTTTGCAATGCGCGCCGGCTTTACTTCAAGCTCGCGATCAAGTGTCTGCTCTCCTGCGCCGTCAAAGCATTTCACGCTGCCGGCACTTGCCGTCAGCAGGCCTTCTTCGCACACGGCATAGGCCTCGGCCTCGCCGCAGATAAACGAGTCGGAAAACTCCGTTTTCCCTGTGCAGGCGCAAAGGAATGCACACAGGATAAGCACTAAGCTCAGGGTTCTTTTCATTTAGTAATCAGTCCTTCAGCATCATGATACCGGCCGGACCTTCATACCACACTCTGTTAAGATACAAGCCCTGCGGCGGCATCGTCGGCCCTGTGAGCCTTCGGTCGCCAAGTTCCAGGAGCTTGGGGATGTCCTCGGGTTCTATCTTCCCGTAGGACGCGTACACCAGTGTTCCGACTATTGCGCGGCACATGTTGTACAAAAAGCCGTTTGCGCAGACGGACACGGTTATAAGGTCATCCGTTTTTTCCGCCGTGCAGCTGTACACCGTTCTGACGGTCGTCTTTGTCTGCGTCCCGAGCGAGCGCACGGCGGCAAAATCATGCGTTCCCTCAAATGCGGCGGATGCCGCCTGCATTCTTTCCATGTCAAGCTCCTGCGGATAAAAGCAGGCGCGCTTTTCAAGAAACGGGTCGCGGATATTCGAGTTGTGTATTTTATAAATATACTCTTTTTTTATGCAGGAGGATATCGAGTTGAACCTCTCATCGACCTCGACCGCGTCAACGACTGCGATATCGTCCGGCAGGCGCGAGTTTGCGGCCAGCGCAAATCTGTCGATCGGGATGCGGCAGTCGGTGCGGAAGTTTGCACAGTATCGCAGCGCATGAACTCCGGCGTCGGTGCGGCCGCAGCCTGTTAGCTTCACGGGGTGCTCGCAGATCTTGGCGAGCGCATCCTGAACCGTGCTGCACACGGAAACGTCGTTTTTCTGCACCTGCCAGCCGTGATAGCGGCTGCCGTCATAGCGCAGGCGCAAGGCTATGTTTCTCATATCCTTTCCTCAAAGTCCGAAGCGCTTCATGACGAAGATCACCGCGAGGAACGCAGCGCCAAGCAGCAGCGCCCATGCGTCTATTCCCTGCATTCTCAGCTGCTTCATGCGTGTTCTGCCCTCGCCGCCGTGATAGCAGCGGCTTTCCATGGCGACGGCAAGCTCGTCTGCGCGGCGGAATGCCGAAACGAACAGAGGTACGAGTATCGGCAGCAGCGCCTTTGCGCGCTGAAACAGATTGCCGCTGTCAAAATCCGCGCCGCGCGCTTTCTGCGCGGACATTATCTTGTCCGTTTCCTCAATGAGCGTCGGGATGAATCTGAGCGCCATGCTCATCATCATGCTCATCTCGTGAACGGGGATCTTGATCTTCTTGAGCGGATTGAGCATTATCTCAAGTCCGTCGGTGAGTGCGATGGGGCTTGTAGTGTACGTCAGCATAAACGTTCCGACGATCAGGAGGATAATGCGCAGCGACATCATAACGGCGCGCGCGATGCCCTCCCAGGTTATGATCCATCCCTCAATTATAGGCGTTCCGCCGGTGTAGAAAATATTCAGCACAGCGGTGAGGATAATGATTATAATAAGCGGCTTAAGTCCCTTGAGCGCGGACTTTGGCTTTATCTTCGATATCGCCATGCTAAGCGCCGTTATCAGAATGACAAACGCATAGCTTGCCCAGCCGACGGCATTGAAAAGCCCTACTATATATATTATAACAAGCAGGAGCTTCGTGCGCGGATCAAGCCTGTGAGCAACGGTGTCGCCGGGGAAATACTGGCCGAGGGTTATGTCTTTAAGCATTGCGTCCGACCTCCTTTTTCAGCTTCAGGAGTGCGGCAAGCAGCTGCTCGGTGGTGTAGACAGAGCCTTCTATCTCAACGCCCTGCTCGCGCAGCGCGGACGCTATCTGCGTCGGCGCCGGGACGGAAAGACCGATATCCGAAAGCTCCTTCGGGTTTGAAAACACCTCTTCCGGCGTTCCGTCAAAGCGGATGCTGCCGTGGTTAAAGACAATGAGCCTGTCGGCTACGCGTGCAACGTCATCCATGCTGTGGCTGACGATGACAACGGTCGAGCCTGTCTTTTCTCTGTAGTCGCAGATCGTTTCGAGTATTCTCTGGCAGCCGGCAGGGTCGAGTCCGGCCGTCGGCTCATCGAGGATGAGCACGCCCGGGCGCATGGCTATAACACCGGCTATGGCAACTCTGCGCTTCTGACCGCCTGACAGCTCCAGCGGTGAGCGCTCGAAAAGCTCCTCGCCAACGCCGACAAGCGCCGCCGCTTCGCGCACGCGCTCGTCGATCTCGCTTTCGCTAAGCTTCATGTTCTTCGGGCCGAATGCGATATCGGCATACACTGTCTCCTCAAAAAGCTGATACTCCGGGTATTGGAAAACAAGGCCGACCTTGAAGCGCACATCGCGCGCGGCTGCTTTATCGCCGTTTATATTCACGCTGTCGACCAGCACCGTGCCCGAGCTTGGAACGAGCAGGCCGTTTAAATGCTGAATAAACGTGCTCTTGCCCGAGCCGGTGTGGCCGATAAGTCCGACGAGCTGCCCGTGCGGTATTTCGACATTGACATTGTCTATCGCTATTTTTTCAAAGGGCGTGTCCGCGCTGTAAACATGGCTCAGGCCGCTTACTTTTATCTCTGACATATTACTTTAATTCCTTTGCGATTTCCTTTGCGCATTCGGAAACTCCGAGCGCGGTCAGCGGCAGATCCCAGCCGTTTTTGTTAAGCTCAAACATAAGCTCCGTTGTT
>QRFC01001665.1_pt1 | contig 17906 bp, 10 predicted proteins | sample 1861061 | NCBI WGS metagenome assembly QRFC01 (sample SAMN09711282, study PRJNA482702) | Human gut metagenome, whole genome shotgun sequencing project.
TATTGAGTAATGATACGACCCTTTTTTAGCCTTTTGAGGGCACTCAAATTTCAAATTATAAGTTCATATCTTCAAAAATTGAGTTTTGACACACCCTCTCATTTTTTAAAGATTTATTGTTACACCTTTTTTCAACGAACCGGAACCTTTATATACTTTCCCGTTCATCATTAATTCTACATTCAGAGCTTTGATTTCTTTCTCTATTTTACGTTTACCCTCTTTGGAAGCGAGAGAGACTTTTACTTGATTGTTTTTCTTCTCGGCGGAGAACGTCATCAAGCTATAATCTCCGCATTGGAAATTCCAGCCGTCTCCGGCATCCCAATAGAGTTGACCGTGGGCTTTTCCGTTTTCATCGAGGCATACAAAAAGAGTAAGAGGTTCGAACGAATTTTCGGTCGTGCTTTGTATAACTTTTCCGACCGGGACGATGCTTCCGCCTTTGATTTTCAATTTAGCTTGGTACTTATCGCTGTATTCTCCATCGATCAGTGTCATATTTTCCCAAATTCCGTAAGGCAATACGGGATTCTCGGCGAAAGCGGGAATAACAAGTACATTGTCTCCCAATAGGAAAGCCTGTTGCTCGCTGCGCAATCTCAGGTCTTTGGGGTCGGCGAAGAATACAGGAGCCATAACGGGCAATCCGGTCTTATGGGATTCGTAGAACAACGTGTAGAAATAGGGAAGCAATCGGTAACGACGTTCGAGGGCAATACGAGAGGTGTTTTCTATGGCCTCGCCGAAAGCCCACGGTTCTTTGTCGTTGGTTCCTGCACAAGCATGACCTCTGGCAAAAGGTAAAAATACTCCGAATCCCAACCAATGAGCCCATAAATCGGCATCCGTATTATTTAAGAATCCTCCGATATCGGGACCGTTGAATGCTTGACCTGAAAGGCCTAATGTAATAGACATAGGTACGGAAAGTTTCAAGTGATCCCAGCCAGCCCAGTTGTCACCTGTCCAAGTTGCTGCATATCGTTGATAACCCAGTAAGCCGGCACGCGTAAGAAGGAAGGGGCGTTTTTCGGGGTTGACTTTCATAATCCCTTCATACGAGGCTTCGACCATAAGACGGCCGTAGGCGTTGTGGTAGAGCAGGTGAGGGCCGGCGGGTAAATTGCCGCCTCCTCGGTGAGGAGTATCGTAAGGCATGGTTCCAATGCGGTTTTCTTCGGGAATATCGTCGTCGGTAACGGCCGGCTCATTCATGTCGTTCCATACGCCGTCGATTCCCAATGCCAAGAAATCTTTATACAAATTGGACCACCATTCACGGGCTTTGGGCATGGTAAAGTCGGGGAATGCGCAATATCCCGGCCATACTTTACCTTCGTAAATTTCACCGTTGGGGCGTTTTACCCACACATCGTTTTCTGTTCCCGATTGGTAAACGTGGTAGTTTTTGTCCACTTTGGCTCCGGGATCGATCATATATACGGCTTTGAATCCTTTTTGATGAAGTTCCTCATTCAAGGCTTTGGGGTCGGGGAAATTAGTTTCGTTGAATGTGAAAATACGGTAGCCGTCCATGTAATCGATGTCCATCCAGATAGCATCGCAAGGGATATTTCTGCTACGGAAATTGTCTGCGATTTCCCGTACTTTCTGCTCGCTACCGTAGGAGAAACGACATTGATGGTAGCCCAGAGTCCAACGGGCAGGCATCGTGATGGTCCCGGTCAATTCGGCAAGGCCTTTGAGGACATCTTTGGGTGATTCCCTGTCGATGATGTAAATGCGGAATAGAGCTCCTTCTGTGTTAAATTCGATTTTGTCGGAATTGGTATGTAGTTCCGATTTCCAGCTACTATCGAACAAAATACCGAAAGCGCTACCGTCTCTTCTCACGCCCAATACCCACGGATGTGATTGATACAGCCGTTTGCCGCCATCGACGCCGTAGGCTCCTGTATCGGTGTTCCAGATTTTATGTATTGGCCGTTTCTCAATAGAGGCCCGGTAACTTCGCCACCGCCATACAGACTTATTTCACCGGTCAGGCCCAATGAGGCATTGGCTTTTCCGTCCACGACGGTGAATTGTGGACATAATTCCCAATCGGAGGGTACAGACCCTTTTGCCGTGGGTTCTTCTTTAAGAATTAAAGAGGGGGTTTTCGTTTGGTCGAATCCTTGCGGAACGAATTCTACTATCCCGTCTCCCACGAGAGAAGATTTGGCGATAGCTACGTTTTCGGCATGTGCATTGAGGATTCCGACCGAGCATAAAGCGACTATAATTCCGTTTAATTTCATGGATAAAAATTTTAATTATTAGTTAACTGCTAATTTTGCGAATAATTCAACCATAGCTCCTTGTGCAAGAATATCTCCCGGGTTGTCCGTTATGTCGTTCCCGCTGAATTGTTTGAAGAAAAGTCCGGTCTCGGCATCCCGGGTGTATTTCCATGCGTGGTCGACCGATTTGCGTATGGCGATCATATAAGTTCCATTACTCTCGACTTTGTTCAGTTCGAGGAATCCGCGGACCATGATCGCATTGAACCAGCGACTTCCGTCTTTGAGAATGCGGAATTGCTCTCCCGACGAGTTGGATATGAAGTTTTCGAAGAAATAATTATAGCAAGCCTCTGCGAGCAATTTGGCATCGGTGAGATATTGTTCCTCGCCTGTCGCATTGTAGAGCAACACGGCTGCTTGCAACATTTGTCCCGAGTTGTAAGAGAACTTGCTGGTTTCGATTTTACCGCTCGTTTTGATGCAATCCCAGTAGAGGTAGTCGGAGGGGTCTTGTAATTTCGATTTTGTCCATTTGTAAATATCTTTACCGTTCTCCAAGTACGCTGCATCGTTGGTGATTTGATAGAGTTTCAAAGCGAGAACCACGGCCGGAGCGTTGGAACAAGTGTTTTTGGAGTCTTTGGCATTTTCGTCCCAATAAACTCCGCCTCCGAGTTCATCGTCTTTCCCGGAAAGTACGAAATTCCATACGCTTTTTGCATAGTCGAGATACCAGCTATCTTTGGTTTTACTGTAAAGATCCGCTAAATCTATACCCACCCAAATAGCGTCGTCGTATAGACGTTGATCGTGAGGGTTGACAAAACAGCCGAAACACATGGGTTCTTTTGTCGTATTGTAGTATTTGAGCAGTGTCTCTTTCAACCGGCTTTCGTAGGTCATTCGGAAATCTACGTTATCGGTATTTTGTACGATAGCGTTGAAGGCCGAAACAACGCTACCCAATCCCCATAAGTAAGCGTGACTGTCGTAGTCGGGGCTGGAAGGTTCTTGGGGAGTTCCCAATGTATTGGGATATGAGCCGAACATCATTCGCACTTTGTCGCTCCAATAATATTTGAAAATATTGGCAAAAGTCGTTTCGGCTCGCGACATGTACTCCTTATTGATACTTCCCGGATCAGTGGGTTTCACGGGTTTGATGGGAGCATCTTCGCTTTTACAGCAAGTCAGTAGTCCGACAAGGAAAGCGAGTGCTAATAAATTTTTTTTCATGATGAGTTGTGTGATGTTTTAACGAATTTGACGAGACTCATTGGTCGACGCTACTATTCGGAATTTTCCGAATAGTAGCGCGATCATGATTACTGCTTTTCAAATTTGATTTCCATTTTTTCCGTATCGAGCGTGATCTTGTAAAGACCTGCTTGCTCGGCGGTTATTTTCCACTTGTAGTCGGGCTGTTCTCCCGGGGTCACTTGTACATCGGTACTTTCGATAGACCCGTTTTCGACAAGTGGTTTGAACGTGGTTCCGTCGAACTTCCTTTGGGCGAGGATTTTTAATTCTCCCTCTTGCAAAGCCCCCTGGTAAGTAAAGATGTTAGGATTCAAGTTATCGGGAGTCATGGCGATAATCTTTTCTATATCCCAACCGGCAGCAGTCGCATTACCTACAAGATATAAGTTTTCATATAGAAGTTTCTTGTATGAGATAGTCATATCTTTAAGCGATAGGTAGATGTAATACAATCCAGCCTCGTTTATCTGGAAGAGGTCGTCTGCTTCCGTTTCGCTCGTACGTTTTACGACAGAGCTGTTGTCCGCTCCTTTGTTGTAAGAAGGCAAGGCTTGCCCCAGCGTGGTGATGAATTTGAATCCGCCTTGTTTCAACTGGCCTCTCCAATTATACAGACGACCGTTGGATAGTTCGGTTATTTTCTCAGCGGCATTCAGATCCGTGCCGCCGGTCGTAGCCGTACCCGTAATATAGAGCGGTTGCGATGTAGGCTTATAAGTGGTTATTTGCACTTTCGTGGTCGCTATTTCGGGATATTTGAATTTGGGACCTTCCACTTTGGCGGCTACCCGAGCCTCCACATAGACTGCTTCTCCGGCTGTCTTTCCCCATTTTTCTACAATAAGGTCGTACAGTTCGGCCGATGAGTAGCTGATCGATTCATTGGGTCCGAATGTGCGGACATCGGTTGCCGACTGAAAGTTGTTGTCTGCTATATCTATTTGAAACAGATAGGAGAAAGTGTAGTCTGCCCCTAAACTGGTCGCTTCGTTCCAAGAGAACGAAATAATCTCGTCATCTGTCGCATCCGGAGTAAGGGTCACCGACTGGGCGGAGGCTGTCAATTTCAATTGATTCCGCTCTATGACTTTATCGTCGTCATCGTCGCAGCCGACAAAAGCCAGTACGAACAGAAGCGAGAATAATATATGATATATCGTTTTCATACATTTATACTTTTAGATTTCAAAATTGAATTTACCATTTGGGTAATTGTCTGAGGTTGGGGTTCTTGTCCAATTGATTTTGATGAATGGGGAACCAATAGTTCTTTTCGCTGAAAGCGCGTGTGATTTCGACGCGACGTTTGAAGTAGGCATTCTCGTTGTTCTTGTCGCAGCTTTTTTCTGTCCCGAACTTGTTCATGCCGTAGAAGTCACCGCGCAGAATATCGATTTGTTTCCAACGGCGGATATCATCGAAACGGATCGCATATTCGCAGTTGAACTCAACCCGACGTTCGCGACGAATCGCTTCACGCATAGCGGTCTGATCGGCCGGTGCGGGGATTTTGTCTAATCCGTTGCTGTCTTTCCCTGTTCCATATTGGGGGATACCTGCGCGCTCTCTTACGAGGTTCACGTATTTCAGTATCTCGTCGGTTTGCTCGGGAGCCCATTCGTTGAGAGCTTCGGCATAGTTCAGATAGGCTTCTGCCAACCGGCAGATAATACCGGGACGATAGGGAATGGAGTAGTTGAGGATATTCGTTTCGGGGTGTACGCGTTTTCTCAACAGATAACCTGTTTGCGGAGCATCCCATAAAGAACCGGACGCGGGCCGGCCGTCTTCTCCTGCGTAATAGAAATCCACATAACGGCTCGATTGACGATACCAAGCACCGTTGTAAAGCACCGATACATAGAAACGAGGCTCGCGATTGACATACATGTTGAATGTTCCGGCCGGAGCGATTGTATTTTCGGCGTTGGATTCTTTGGCATCTTTGTCTCCTTCGATCCATTTGGTCTTTCTGACATCGGGCTGGGTAGAGAATCCGCTTTCATTGTATCCCGAGGCTTTGTTGATGATAGGCTCGCCGTTGGGCTCATACCCTGTGATAGCGGGCAGACCGTTGCTCATGAAGAACGCATCGACCAATTCCTGAGTAACTCCCAAACCGCCTTGTCCACGGGATCCGCGGGGAACCGAGTGTTGAGAGTAAAGGTCGTAACTTACATCGGGACGGGCGAACAGAATTTCCTTGTTACCTTGATTGAATTCTTTGTAACACATATTGGAATAGGACATGAAAGGGTCGATCGAACCATCTCCGTTATACTCTTTGTACAAGGCATAACCGTTGCCTTCGGCCTCGGTCAAAAGATCTTTGCAAGCGTTTACCGCACGTTCCCATTTCTTGGGGTCGTAGGTAGAGTTGAAGATTGCTTCACCTTTATTGTTCGTATAAGCGGCATAATCGGGATCATCGTTCCCGTTTACCAACGGACTTGCAGCGAAAAGAAGCATACGGGCACGGATAGCCAACGCCATCACCGAGGTTGCTCGTCCGTATTTACGTTCTTCGGTATAAGAGGGTGGTAACAGTTCCGATACGGCTTTGAACTCTTTATCGAGCCAATCGATTATTTGGTCGTAAGGTGTTTGCCCTATCAATATCTTGTCGATGGGGTCGTTCATGTCGACCAGTGAAGTTTGGAACGGTATGGCTCCGTAGGTATTCACCAACAGATAATAGTAGTAGGCAATTAAGAAACGTGCCTCGGCCTTCATGTTGTCCACATCGGCTTGATAGACCTCTTGCTCGGGCAGAGCCTTGACGTTGTCTAAGAAAATGTAAGCCTCGCGTATTCTCACCGGAAAGTCGCTCCAAAAATTCCCCTTCCACTCGCTTTGGGGAGTCCAGTTGCCTAAGATTTTGTCGATACAATCCCAGTCGGAGAATGCCCGCCAGTCTTGCGAAGGCGAGAAATCATCGGCATAGGCATCGTAATTACGCATCATGGGCGTGTAGGGGTCGGGGATTCCGTCATAGATACCGGCCAACCATTCCTCGGTACGGTTCTTACTGTTGAATACCATATCCAATGTTAAAATATCGTCGGGAGCATTGTCCAGATAATCGGTACAGGAAGTGACCGAAAACAGACCGATGATAGCTAATGTATATCTAACGATTGTATGTTTCATAATTTTTATATTAATAGGTTTAGAATCTTACTTGTAGTCCGATAGAATAAGTGGCCATGATGGGGTATTTCAAACCGTTGCTGGTATTCAGTTCGGGGTCCCACAGGTCGAACTTGGAGAACTGCAAAAGATTTGTTCCGCGAACGAATATACGGGCATACTCCATTGCAGCTTTTTTGATAAGATTTTTTGAGAATGAATATCCCAATTCTACATTTTTCAACCGCAACATACTCATATCTTTCAACCACCAATCCGATACTTGGGCGTTGTTGGCGTTGTAACCCATGTGGAGTCTCGGATAGAATACGTCCTGACTGGGGTTGTCGACTGTCCATGCATCCGATGCATTGGTGAATATGTTACCTTCGGCTCCGATGGTAGAACCGGGTAAGAAGTTCTTTTGGTTTTCTCCGATGATACGATAGGTGCGGCCGTTTCCCTGGAAGAAAGCTCCGAAATCGATATTTTTATAGCTCAGGTTAATACCGAAACCATATACGAGTTCGGGATTGACCGTACCTCCGATGGCGGTTTTATCGGTTTCTGTGATTTCATTGTCACCGTTGAGATCCAAATACTTTATATCTCCGGGATAAACTCTATCCGAAAATTTTGGAACCGGCAGTCCCGGTTTCAACTTACCGGTCGTTACGTCTTCGAAATCGGCTTCGGTATATAAGCCGTCGTTAACCAAACCGAAAATCTGGCCTACCGGTTTGCCGGTGCTCGAACGGTAAGTGCCGAGTACACCTAAATCTTCGTCTTGTTCTATGATTTTGTTCTTGGCGTAGGTAACACTTGCCCGAGCCGAAATAAACCAGTCTTTGTTGATTTGTTTGTTCAAATCCAATGAAATATCGAAGCCTTTGTTTGTCACGATACCGTAGTTCGCCCACGGAGCGGAGGGGAAGCCGGCCGATGACGGTATGTTCTTTCGTTGCATGAAGATGTCTTCTCTTCTTTCATGGAAGAAGTCTACTTGCAATTCGGCCATTTTGAACAAGCCCAGTTCGATTCCGACGTTGGCCTTTTTCACGGTTTCCCAAGTCAGGGACTCAACACCGGGATCACCTTCGCGCAAACCTCCTTTTTCGTAGAAAGCATTGGAGTTACCCCATTTGTAGCCGTCGGTCGAACCGATAGTAGTGATGTAGGCAAAACGTTTTTGAGAACCGTCGTCGTTATAAAAGCGGTCGTTTCCGGCCAAACCGTAAGAAGCTCTCAGTTTTAATTTATTGATGTAGTTTTGTACCGGACGCATGAATTCTTCCTCCGAAACAATCCAGCCCGCAGCGATAGACGGGAAGAAACCGAAACGGTTGCCTTTTGCAAAGTTCTCGGAACCGTTATAACCGAAGTTGAACTCTGCGATATAGCGGTCGGCGTATGTATATGCCGCACGACCTGCGAAACCTTGTGTACGATAGGGCACTTGGTCACCGTCGTCGTAGTTGCGTTGGTTGTACAACAACAATGCGCTTACCGAGTGATTTCCGAATCGTTGGTCGTAGGTGATATTTCCTTCTAAGTAGGTGCTATAATTGCCATAGTCTTCCCATCTTTCGTAGCCCAAGAATTCGTCTCCTTCGCTCAGAACTGTCAGTATTAACTCTCCGGTCACCGGGTCGCGTTGCGTGGCCGGCGAATAGTAACGGGGAGCTTTGCCCCGGTTTACTCCGTTTCGTGAATAGTAGTCGTAAGAGAATATACCTTTTATTTTCAAACCGGGTAAGATACATTTTAAGTCTTGTTCCACGGCGAACAAGGTTTCCAGTTTACTTTCTGCCTCACGTTTGAAACCCGATTGTGTCAGTTTGGCCCACGGGTTTTCATTTTCACGAGGTTTGGGAAGGGCCCCGTTTTCATAAATCAGCGGAACCATGTACGGCGTAGCTTTGAATGCAGCGCCGAAAATATCGTCGATACCATCTTTCGGTGCGTTTCTCTGTTGAAGGTATCCGCCGATGTTGAATGTCAATAATGTAGAGGAGGTGACGTTCATGTCTACGTTGGTACGCAAGTTGAATCGATTCACCGAGATATTGGAGTTCCAGTTTTGAGTTTTGTCGCTCTCGGTAATACCTGCTTCGTTATAGTATGCGCCGACGAAAGAGTAACGCAATTTCTCGTTACCTCCCGAAAGGTCGAACGAGGCCCTCGTGTTGTGAGCGACGTCTTTTGTAATTGCATCTATCCAATCTATATCGGGATATAGTTCGGTATCGTATCCGCTGCGGTATTTATCTATTAGTTCCGGCGAATAAAGTTCTGTCCCCGTCTCTTGGATATTGATATTGTTCAAGAGCGTAAGGTAATCTGCCGCATTGAGGAACGAGGGTAATTTGGCCGGACGAGTGATAGAGTGTTCCACCGATACGTTGATGTTCGTCTTACCGGAATGTCCTCGTTTGGTTGTAATAAGGATTACACCATTCGCACCACGTACACCGTACACGGCACTTGCCGAAGCATCTTTCAGTACCGAGAACGATTCTATTTCCGAAATATCGAGGTTGTTCAAGGAGCGTTCTACACCATCGACAAGTACGAGCGGGGAGTTGCTGCCCTTGAAAGAGCTCATACCGCGAATCCAGAATTCGGAGTTGTCGTAACCCGGTTCACCGGAACGTTGAACGGCGATGATACCCCCGATGTTACCGGCGAGGTCGTTGCTCAACGAACGAGTCGTCCCTACTTGTAATTGTTGAGGTTTCACACTGGTGATAGCTGCGACTACCGATGCTTTCTTCTGTACACCGTATCCAACGACTACGACATCTTCGAGTTGGGTCGCTGCGTCTTGTAACACCACATTGATAATTTTCCGGCTATTCACAGCTTCTTCACGAGAAGCGAACCCGATGTATTTGAATTGTAGTATGGCACTTTTATCGGGCACTTTTATGTCATAGATACCATCTACATTGGTGATAGTCACGATAGAGGGATTGTCCTTTACCGAGACGGTTACACCGATAAGCGGCTCGCCGTTGACATCTGTAACGTTTCCTCGTATGGAAATCTTTTTTTCATCAGAGGATACGTTTTTGTTATATAAGATGATTTGAGACTGTTTAATTTCAAATTTAATACCCGAATTTCCAAGCATTTGGGATATTGCTTGTTGAATAGGTGTCTTTTGGGCGTTCAGCGATACTTTTTGATCGACATTCAATTTTAAGGCATCGTAAAAGAACGTGTATTTACTTACACTTTCTATTTTTTTGATAGCCTCGGATAATGGAATGTTTTGAAAAGAAATTGTTATGGTTTCTCCCGGTGCTTGAGCAAACAAGTTCAAGGAGAATAAAATGGCTAGAAATACAGCCAATTTTTTCTTTAGATTCATATCATGGGTATATTAAAGTTAACTTAATAAGTTCTCTTTCTTTTTTTTAATTTTTGAGTTTAAGAATAAAAATTTTTAATCATTCATTCTACATAGGTGCTTTGTCTTTAATGTATCGTCATAGGCAATCATGTGTTTAAAGGGTTATCATTAATGTGTTGTCTTCTGTAAAGTGGTAGTTTATCGAAGATATGTTCGACATGATACGAATAATATCTTCGAGACTTTGGTCATGGAGGGTAAACGTGTAAGATTGATCGTCGGACAAAGCCGGGTCGATGATGATTTTCACGTTATACCATTTGGAAAGATATTTGCAAACTTCATGAAGGTTTTTGTTTTCCAGTTTGACTTTTTCGTTAGTCCACATTTTTGCAAATTCTACGTCTCCTTTTTCAACCCGAATCGTTTTGTCTTTCTTGTCGAGAGAGCCTTCTTCCCCCGGTTTCAGGTAACAATTCGAGCTATCGTCGCCCAATACATGCATCGATACCGAACCTTCGTATAGGCTCACTACCGATTTTTCGTCAGCATGGTAGGCGCTTACGTTGAATTGCGTACCATGCACTTTTACCGCTATGTCGCTGGTCTTGACAATGAACGGCCTTTCATCGTGCTGAACTTTAAAAAAAGCCTCGCCTTTCAATTCGACTTCTCGCATGTCGGCATGAAGATTTTTGTATTCCAGCTTCGAATGTGAATTTAACCATACTTCACTGCCATCGGGAAGTATGAATTTCGATTTTCCTGTAATTGTCGAATAAGTTTGGACAATTGTCTCTCTGTTCAAAGATTTGTTGCTGGAAAAGAAATAATACCCTATCCCCGAAACGATTAATAATAAACTGATAGCTGCGGCAATGCGGTTTAGTTTCTTGCCGAAATGTAACCGGGGAACAATCTTTTTTACCTTTATAGGTTCTTTCTGTATAGTATCTTTGTGAATATAGGCTTGGAATTTTTTCCAATAATAATCTACATCGGGATTGTAGTTGGCAGATTTTGCTTGGATGCTATCCCAAAGGGTTTTCAGTTCATCGAAAAGAAGTTTGTTTTTGTCATCGGCCGCTAACCAGTTTTGTAGCTGCGATTGCTCTTCTTCTGATAGGGAGATTCCTTCGAATTTAGCAATGATTATATCCCACGGAAGATTATTATTCATGTTTGATGGAATTTTAAGATTTCAATTACTTAGACACAAAAATCGGGCTTGACCCTTATATGTGTAGATAATAAAAAAGAAAAAATGTCTGATTGGTATAGGTATCCATTTTATAATTACTTTGTAATCAATAAGTAGAAATCTTTCGAGGCTTTTATATTTTTTTATTTTTGCTGTGAATATTATTTTTTTATCTTGAATAATATTATTTTCTTTGCATAGTTTTCCTGTAATAATGGTAGCGAATATCACTAATGACATATCATTGCTTAGGCAGATTCGTGAAGGAAATGAGGATGCGTTCAAATCTTTATTTGAAACATATTTTACTCCTTTGTGCCGTTTCATATATCTCCATTTGGACGATAAGAATGTGGCAGAAGAGTTGGCGATGGATATTTTTATTTATTTATGGGAAAACAGAGAGACATTTCAGATACAGCTTTCACTGAAAGCCTATTTGTTCCAAGCAGCGAAAAATAAGTGTTTGAATGAATTGAGAAAAAAGAAAGAGACGGTAGGTCTCGACGGAGTGGAAGTCTCTACGATCAATACCAGTGTGTCGACTCTCGAAACCGAGGAATTATATCGTTTGATTCAGGAGGCTGTTTTTTCTTTACCGGATAAATGTCGAAACATTTTTTTGCTTAGCCGAAGTGAGAATCTTACGAATCAGGAAATAGCCCAGAAGTTGAACATTTCGGTAAAAACCGTTGAGGGCCAGATAACCACGGCCTTGAAAAAAATCAAGAAATTTTTAGGAGATCAGTACAGCTATTTGTGGTAGTAAAATTTTTTTTCATTTGGTATAAGGGTATATGATGTTTTTTGTGTCATAGTTATGTAAAACCCTTAGAATGTTACCAACATGAAAAACTCTTGTAAGTACAGATATCGTTCGGATAACGGTTGTTTCTCTATCCTTTTCGACTGTGAAATATCCCTGTTGGAGTCTTTGGTTTAGGAAAGATTCTAAGTGGTTCTTATGCTTAATTGTAGTTTGCGAAGGAATGAAAAAAATTAAAATTTTACTACTCTCTTTGTTGCCTGCTGTCGGGTTGTGCGCTCAAAATCCGCTTTTAGTGTTGGAAGCGGAGGATGCGGTTCTCACACCTCCGGTAAAGGTCAAATATGTGAATGGATATTCGGGAGATGCCTATGTAGGGGACAACGACAGTGGGTCCGAGATTTTGTTTAAGAATGTCTATGTCGATAAGGAGGGCACTTATGAGTTCCGTACCTATTACACGAGTATGTTCATACGTTCCATAGCCGTCCAAACGGGATTTTATGCACCGGTGGTGATAGGTATGACGGAGACGACAGAAGATTGGAACCGCCCTCCGGTCGGTATGATGCTTTCGTATATTTATCTCGATAAGGGCGATAATACGATAAAAATCACTCCTTACAATGGCGGTGGCCCTAATATAGATAAATTTGAAATCTGGAAGACCGAAGTTAAAATGCCGAAGCCCGAAAAGATGAAAGCAGCTTATGCTTACGATCTTACCGATAATGCTGCAATCACGATTAACGGAAAAGATATTTCCGGGTCTGCTCTGAATGATAACGATGAATACACGGTTTATGATTTACAGGCTGCTTCGGATTACATATATGTTACCTGTACAGACCCTTGTCTGGTTACGGGTTATCTATTTTCCGAGGGAGAAGTTACATCTCAAAATGTTGATTCATGGAGCCTTGAATATTCGGTCGACGGGAGAAATTACTCGCAATTGAATTCCGGGGCCTCTACCCGTTACAGCGCGGCTACCTTGTTTACGATAAGCCGTCAACCCCATGCGGATGCAGGCAAGGCAGCCCGATATTATCGTATCGATACGAAAGGGCGGAATGTCGGGGAAATACAATTGTTCGGGATACCTTATTACGAATCGGCCGATCATAAAAATTTCCCGGCAGATATTACCGAAAATGTCGATGTCTTTTCCAATGTGATAGGTTCTCCGCTCGGAGCCTTTACGATTGCCGACGAAAGATATTTTAATCTTTTCGACCGGGATATGCAACGGAAGTATTATAGCGACGAAAGCCCGGTATTCAATGTCGAGGTAGAACTGGATAAACCGTATCGATTGGACTATTATACGTTGACTTCGTGTCAGGATTATCCTGAGAGAGACCCTAAGAGTTGGGTCGTCGAAGGCTTTGACAAAGACTGGGAAGCCGTAAGCGAAGTCAATGGATTTGTATTCCCTTGCCGGTATGCAACTATGAAATTCGCAGTAAATGGTACTAAATTATATAAAGGCTATCGTTTGAGAACGGTCGAAAATAACGGAGCCGACTCCTTTCAGCTTTTGAAATGGCAGTTGTTCGGCAGTGACAAACCGTCTTCTGTTACAAAACCGGTAGCCGAAAGAATCGATGTCGCTACGCAAAATCGCGAGATTGTAATTACTATGGATTCCGATGGATTTTGTAAAGTAGTGAACTTGTCCGGCCAAATTGTGTACGAGAGCGAGATAACAGGTTGTGTGAATAGAATCCCTGTTCCGCCCGGTGCTTATCTGGTGGGGATAATTGTACAGCAAGAACGAGTCGTGCAAAAAGTAATCGTGAAGTAGCTTTATTGTAGAAACAGGAAGTAAATATTGACAATGAAAAATAAATGTATATATGGTCTTTTGGTCGGCGCGATGATGGCAGGAGCCTGCCCGGTATGGGGAGAGACTGTCGTCGGAGAAACCGTCTCTCCCTCCGATTCTATAAAACTTGTTGTCGTGAGCGATAACGATGCTTTGTATTATAAGGTCGTGAAAGGGGTTACCTCTATTGTGGAAAAATCGGCTTTGGGAATTACCACTTCGGTAGGCGATTTTTCAACGGGATTGAGCGAACCCTCTTTTACCGAACGTTTGGTGGACGATTCGTATAGCTTACCGTCGGGAAAGCGCAGTCGATATGATAATACATATAAAGAGGCGACAGTTTCATGTAATAAAGACGGACATACCGTACAATTTATTTTTCGGGTGTATGACGATGGCGTGGCTTACCGCTATGCGATTCTCGGTAGCGGAGACATTTCGGTTTATGCCGAAAATAGCGAATGTTTGCCGGTAAGACAGGAAAAAGTTTATTCACAGCAATATACCAAAAATAATCAGGCTCTTTATGAAGAGAACGATACAGAATTTATGGCATGTGAACTATATACCCCGTTGCCATTGCTGGTTCATACGGGAAGCGATTATCTGTTGTTGACCGAAGCGATGGTCAATGGGAATTATTGTGGAAGCTCGTTGTTTGTGAATGAAGAGACGAAAGCCTACGGTTACCGGCTGGTTGGGAATGTCGCTGCTACCCTTCCCTTGTATACGCCGTGGAGAGTTCTCATGGTGGGTTCCTTAGAATCGATAGCAGAGTCGGTTATATTGGAAAATTTGAACGATAAAACGGCCTTGACTAATCTGTCGTGGGTAAAACCCGGACGTGCTGTATGGAATTTCGGCGGAGAAGACTTCCACTCCGATTATCTTAGCATGAGTAACATTAAGAAATATATAGATTGGGCTAAACAGCAAGGTTGGGAATATTTCACATTGGACAAATGCTGGGAGCAGAACGGTGTTTCGTTGAAAGAGGTAGTGGATTATGCATCCTCCAAATCGGTGGGAGTGTTCGTATGGGTGAATCAAAACTCGCTTCCTTCCGATGAGTCGGCGATGGCTTCTATGGTACAGAATTGGAAGGCACAAGGAGTTAAAGGGTTGAAAGTCGATTTTTGGGAAAGTGACGATCAGGCTATGATGAAGAAATACGATTTGCTTTTGAAGGTAACGGCCGAAAAGCAGTTGTTACTTAATTTACATGCCTGTACTAAACCGACCGGTTTGAGGAGAACATGGCCGCATTTGCTGACATCTGAGGCCGTGTTGGAGAATACGGTTTTTACGACTTTTCCCGATATCCACAATATAAACTCGGCGATTATCCGAGGGGCTATCGGGTCGACCGATTATGTCCCGGTAGATTTTGCCGATAAAAACGGGTGCATCCATCAAAAGACGACAGCAGCGCACCAGTTGGCTTTATCGGTAGTTTTTGAATCGGGAGTACAACATATCGGCGACGCTCCCGAAAATATCGAATATAACATTGCCCGGGAATTTTTAAAGACTGTACCGGCTGCATGGGACGATACCCGCTGTCTTGAAGCTGTTCCCGACGAATATGTAAGTATGGTACGCTGCAAAGGCAATGAGTGGTATTTCGCTTCGCTGACACACGATGCTCGCACCGTGTCCGTGCCTCTTTCGTTTTTATCCTCCGGTGAACGATACAATGCATATATTTATAAAGATGGAGAATGTCCGTCGGAAATTCAATTCGAATGGAAAGGAAATTTGACATCGAAAGATACGGTGTCGATCGATTTGTTAAAACATGGGGGAGCGGCTGTTTTGTTCTCTACGTCTTCGCAACTTCCTAAACCTATTTTCATGAAATATGAGGCTGAGGCCGATGGCAATACGATTCCGTTCGGTGTACCGGTTAAGACCGATACAGATAGTTTGTGCTCGGGTGGGAAATATGTGGCTTCGATAGGAAATGGACGTTCCATTACTTTCAACGATGTAAAAGTCCCTGAATCGGGCACTTATGCGATGACCGTTTACTATATGTCCGATGCCCCTTGTACGGCCTATGTAAAGATGAACGGTAATATGGATTCTTGGCAAGAGGTCTCATTTGTCGGTACAGGAGGAACGAGCGGCGGTAATTTGGCCCATAAAACTATATGGGTAGACCTCGATCACACGGCAAGCAATACGGTGGAAATCGGGAATAATTCGGAGTATGGCCCTAATATAGACCGCATGACTCTGTCGAAATATGCCGATGGTACTACCGCTATCGAGACCCCTGAGAGCGCCGAGCCGGTGGGGAAGGTTTATGCTCTTGACAAACATATAGTTATCGAGCAGTCTTCTTCTACCGATTATTGGGTCTATAATTCGCTCGGACAAATCCTTAAAGAAGGCAGTTTCGACGGTGGTCGGGCTTCTTTGTCGGTAGATGAGAAAGGAGTTTATCTCGTAAAGGTGCATACTGAGGATAAGGTATTTACCAAAAAGGTATTGATAGGTCGGTAAAGTAGATTCTTTTGTTAAACTTAATAATAAAAATTATGAAAAAGATTACATTTTTAATCGCGTGTTTGTTGGCCGTATTCGGTATGTCGGCTATCAATCATTATGACAATTTGTATGTTGTCGGAGATGCTTGTGCAGCAGGTTGGAGCCCTAAGGATGCTCTTGAAATGACGAAGGTCGGAGACGGTCAATTTACGTGGACGGGAGAGTTGTTGGATAAAACGGGAGACCGTCGATTCAAATTCTTGGTAGGAAGAGGCTGGGATCCTTGTCTTGCACCTAATCCCGATGTGCCCGATCACGAAGTTGTTACTCCGGGTGTTCCTGCAAAGTTGTATGACAAAGGCGAACACGGTGGCTATGACACCTCTTTCCAAGTAGAAAAAACCGGGGTGTACACGATTACGATCAATTTGGATGCAGAAACGATGACTTTGACAGAAGGCTCTTTGGACGTTCTTGATGTCGAGAAATTCGGACAGGCCTATTTAGCTGGTAGCGCATTCCCCGAAAGAGTCGCTATGACGAAAGAAGCGAACGGCGTTTATACATGGAAAGGAAAACTTGAAGTGGGAGAACCCGTGACCGGTTTCTATATCGTAAGTAACGACAATAGCCAATCTTTGAATCCTGCGAATGCATCGGAGGTTAAATCGGGCACTTATACACCGGTTTTCAGTGCCGATGGAGTCGCCACTGCGGAATACCAAATTGCTTCTACGGCCACTTATACGATTACGATCGATTTGAATACCGTGAAAATGGAGGTTACAAAAATCGACTATGATCATTTATATCTGATCGGTAGTGCCATGAAAGGAGAACCGGGAGCTTGGAAAACCGAGGACGGAATTGAAATGACAAGAGTAAGCGAAGGCGTGTTTACATGGAATGGATTTTTGTATGCCAAGAACACCGAAGACGGTGATACGGAATTCAAATTTATCAATCAACTCATTGCCGGAAATTGGGAAAACTGTTTTGTATTCGATCAAACAAAAGAGGGAAATCAACTCATTACGTTAGGTGAAACGTATACGATTTCCTATTTTACTGCCGGTAACCATGACAATAAGTTTACCGTTCCCTCCGATGGCTATTACAAGTTGACGGTCGATCTCAATGCGTTGACTCTGTTGGTAGAACAAGGCGATCCCACTGCCATTGAGGAAGTTTCGGCAGCTGTTAAGCCCGTTGTGACAGTCAGTGGGTCGACTATTCAGGTTTTGACCAATGGCGCTGTTGTCGATGACGTTATGGTGTTCGATTTGTTGGGCAATTGTGTCGCTTCGACAGCGATGGTTTCCGATTGTTCTTTCGATATGGCTCATGGCGGCGTGTACATTGTTCGGGTAAATTGCGGTAACGCTGTGTATTCCAATAAAGTAATAGTTAAATAATATCTTTCTGTTTTTCACCGGGCCGGGGGGTGTCCTCTGCTCGGTGATTTTTTTTGCTCGTTTTTATATCGATGGAAAAAGCCGGGAAACAGAAATTTCCCCGAAAGGAAAATTGTAAAATCGTATGAAGAAATTATTCTCAATTATGCTTGGTCGTTGCTTTGCGCTCGCTTTTCTTTTGTTCTTTTCAGGAAAAAGTTTTGCAGG
>QRFC01001670.1_pt1 | contig 17866 bp, 15 predicted proteins | sample 1861061 | NCBI WGS metagenome assembly QRFC01 (sample SAMN09711282, study PRJNA482702) | Human gut metagenome, whole genome shotgun sequencing project.
ATAATTATCGTGCCGACAATGAATAATATTGATTAAAATTTGCACAATATTGATATTTATATAAGAGAGGACAAAACCGATGAACGATATTTCCCTTTATGAAAAAATTCCCGAAATAGAAAACAGCTATCCCATAAAAATACGAATGTACGAGGCAGATACTCTGTTGCCGCACTGGCACGAACACCTCGAAATGCTCTATATACTGGACGGCGGCGCAAACATCAGGTGTAACTCCGAAAGCTTTGAGGTGCAAAGCGGCGAAACGGCGGTTATAAACCGAAACGAGCTTCACTCTTTTACCTCTCAGTCACCGATGAAATACCTATGTATAATCATAAATCCGTCCTTTTTTTCGTATGTAAAATTTGACACTCTCATATTAAAATCCGTCATTCCGCGCGATGAATGTGTACATTCGTATTTTTCCGAAATATATCGCGCGTATTCCGAACACGGACGCGGTGATGATATATCAATTTTGGGCTATACCTATCGTCTTATGTCGCATCTGGTAAAAAATTATACTCTTGCCGAGCTGACCGAACCCGAATACAAATCGCGTATGATAAGATTGAATAAGATAAACTCCGTTACCGATTATATACACGAACACTATAACGAGCCGCTCTCAACGGCGGCTCTTGCCGAGCATTTTTATATGAGCAAAAGTCATCTTTGCCGAATTTTTAAGGACGCAACGGGAAAAACACCCGTTCGGTATTTAAATGAGTTCAGAATAAAAAAAGCGTGTGTTCTGCTCAGCGGCACAAACGAACGTATATCGGATATTGCCGCAAAAACGGGATTTGAAAGCCTGTACTATTTTGACCGAATCTTTAAAAAACAAATCGGTGTTTCACCTCTGAATTTCAAAAATCCCAATAAGCCGCAATTCTCATGACAAAGGCGAACCCGACAAAAGCATTTCGGCAATGTCCAACCGCCGCGGAACAGGCTTTTTAACCGCGGCGCAAAACAAAATACATATACACAAAAAACATCGGCAAAATTATTTCGGATATACACAAATCCGCTTTAGATTTTGCCGATATTTTTTATTGTTTATTTTATAATTCTCTGTCAATATTCGGCGTGAGCTGTGCAAGCATACCGCCGTCAACCGCAAGTTCGGCACCGGTAATGTTTTTTGCCGCGTCACTCGCAAAATAATACGCCGCATTCGCTATATCTTCAAAATCGGCGATATCCTCTATCGGCGTATAGTTCGCCAAGCAATTCCTTGCGTTATTTTGATTGGTTTTCCACCTTTCCGTCTTTATCATCCCGGGAAGGACGCAATTCGACCGTATACCGAACTTTCCCCAATCAACGGCAAACGACTTTGACATTGCAAGCATCGCGCTCTTTGATGAACAATACGCACACCTGTTCTCGGTCACGCGTATTGCCGAATTCGAACCTATGAACACGATTGCACCTCCGCCCTTTTCTTTCATCTGAAAAGCCGCCGCTCTCGACATCATAAAGTTCCACCCGATATTCATATTAAACACATCCATAAAATCTTTTATGTCAACATCAAGGCTGTTTTGACCTATCCCGAGATTTGCCGCGTTCAGCACAAGCGCGTCCAAAAGACAGCCCATACTCTTTATATCGTCAAATATCATTTCAGTCTCATCCGTGTTCAGCGTATCGGTTCTGTATCCGCACCCCTTTGAAAAGACCCCGTATTTTTTATTTATCTCACAAGCCGCTGCTTGTGCGCTTTCGGCACTTCGGCTTCCTATAAACACATTATAATTTTCTTTGGCAAACCTCTCGGCAATAGCCAATCCCGTACCCGATGTGCCTCCCGTAACAAAAACAGATTTATTCATCCCAAATCCCCCTTTACCAATCGGCATTGCTGCCGTCCTCAAAATATTGTCTCGGCGTCGTCCACTTGCCGTCATAAATTTTATCTTTAAGCGCGTCATCGTCAAGCTCAACGCCAAGCCCCGGTTTGTCGCTAACCTCTATATATCCGTCTTTTATAACAAACGGCTCTTTTATGTATCCCACGCCGAGGTCGGATTTATCGGGGTTGCCCGGGTGTTCCTGAATCAAGAAATTCGGCGTGCAAGCGTCAAGCTGAATGCACGCGGCAAGAGAAATCGGACCGAGAGGATTGTGCGGCGCGATTGTGCCGTAATACATCTCTGACATTACAGCAATCTTTCTGCCCTCGAATATTCCGCCGCAATGACAGATATCGGGCTGTACAACACTAACGGCCTGTTTCTCTATAAGCTCTCGGTACTGCCACTTTCCGAAAAGTCTCTCCCCTGCCGCAATCGGAATCGATGTCGAACGTGCAATATTCACCATACAATCCACGTTTTCGGGCAGGCACGGCTCTTCTATAAAAAACGGCGTGTACGGTTTCAGCTCTTCGCAAAGCCGCTGTGCCGTTGCAGGGCTGACCCGTCCGTGAAAGTCAATCGCAAGGTCGATTCCCGAGCCTATCTTTTCGCGCACCGCCGCAAAACGCTCGACGTGTTTCTTTGTATTCTCGGGGCTTTCAATCGGTTTAATCGGCGGTATAATCGAATATTTAAGCGCCGTATATCCCTCATCGAGCCTTGATTGTGCCATATCAAGCATCTTTTTAATGGGAAAATCCCCTGCCGTGCCCGCAAGCTTTATATGCGTATACATACGGATTTTATCGCGGCACTTGCCGCCGATAAGCTCATACACGGGGCAGTTATAATACTTTCCCTTTATATCCCACATCGCCTGTTCGATACCGCTTATCGCCGACATCATCAAAGGGCCGCCGCGATAAAATCCGCCCCTGTATAAGGCTTGGATGTGATGTTCGATTTGCATCGGGTCTTTGCCGATAAGATATTCTTCAAATTCCCCAATAACCGCCTCAACGGCATTGCAATGTCCTTCAAGCACAGGTTCACCCAAGCCCGTTATATCCGCGTCCGTGTGCATCTTTAAAAACATCCAGCGCGGTTTTACCTTTATAACCTCTAACCCGACAATCTTCATCTTAACCACGTCCTTTAATATATAATTTTCGGTCGAATGTAAAAAATCTCGAAACACCGATTTTTCAATCAGCCGTATAAGTTTAATTACACAGCGACGTTTTATTCACATCTTGATTCTATCACATTCGCCACATTTCGGAAAGTCTCAAAATCCGTGCGGTTTTTTACATAATTTTTTGCCTTGATTTTCGCATATTTTTGTGTTATAATCAACGTGTATTTTTGTGCGCGAAAGGGGGAATCGGATATGACTTTTTATGTAATAAGCGAACCGGGGTTCAGCACGGGCATATGGCATTATAACATTATGGACGGCTTGATTGAGCTTCAGCGCAAGAAACGTCTTTACTTTGAATTTTTAACAGACACCGCGGCATTGAACCGCGCGGCGATAACCGAATCCGATACCGCTTTTGTCATCGGCACGGATAACGAATGGCTCGGTGCGGTTCTGCCGCGGCTCGGTCGGCTTTTCGGCAACAAAGTTATCGTACTCGGCAACCACAACCCCATATTATTCGGAATAAAATACTCCACGGTTATGACCGATGTTCGCGAGAGCGTAACCGCACTGTATTCTTATCTTAAATCCCACAAAAAAGACAATATCGCCCTGTACGGAATAAACCCGTGTTCGGCGTCGGACAAGCTCAGACGCGAATGCTTTATTGACTGCGGCGGAAAAACGTCCAATTTGTTTTATATGCGCAATTCTTTTGCCGAATGCTTTGAAACATTTTTAAGAGAATCCGAAAGATACGACGCGATAATCTGTGTGAATGACTATGCGGCAATATCGCTGATTCGGCATCTCGGCGAATCAAACGCCAAAAATAAATTTTTCATTGCCGCCTGCGGCTCGTCGCGCCTGTCACAGCACTTTTCGCCGAGCCTGACCCACACCGAATCGGACTATAAAAAATTCGCCGCGGCGGCATATGACATACACCGAATTTTACATAAAAGCGATGATTCAAACTCGGTCGATATTCGTCTGTCATGCGTTTTAAACATCGGCGAAACAACTCGTTTTCTGCCGCCGCAAACCGAAATTTATGACTGTCCGACCGCCGACAAACAACGGGATTTGTATTATTCCGATGTTGAGGTAAGAGAAATGATGAGTACCGAAAAGCTTTTGGCTTTGTGCGATGACGCCGACCGCCGCATCATCGAATTGATTCTCGGCGGCAAGTCGGCGGCGCGGATTGCCGAAATTCTTTATCTTTCGCAAAGCGCGGTCAAGTATAAAATAAAGAAAATGTATAAGATTTGTGATGTTGAATCAAAAGACGATTTTGTTTCAATTTTGAATAAGTATATAAAAAAGCCGTAATAACCAAAACCCATACCGAAACGAACGGATTCGTTTCGGTACGGGTTTTTACGCTATTTAAAATCCTATTTCTGCGGCAAGTTTTTTCAGCGTCTCTGCGCTCTTTTTAAGCCCCGCCATTTCTTCATCCGAAAAATCAATCGAGATAATTCTCTCCGCTCCGCCCGCGCCGACAACGGTCGGAACCGACAGGCATACATCCGACAATCCGTATTCGCCCTCTAACAGGCTCGAAACCGTGAGAATCGAATTATCATCGCCGATTATGCTCTCGACAATCTTTTTGACTGCAAGCGCAATTGCATAATATGTCGCACCCTTTTTGTCAATAATCTCATACGCGGCATTTTTTGTCATATTATAAAACTCGTCCTTGCGGATACTCAAAGAGTTACAGTCACCGCCGCCGCAGGAACAATATCTGTCAACGCTCATACCGGCAATGCTCGTTGCCGACCACGCCGCAACCTCCGAATCACCGTGTTCGCCCACAATATAGGTATGCACGTTTCTGGGGTCGATATTCGCGTGGCGGCTTATCAGATATTTAAGCCTTGACGTATCGAGAACCGTTCCCGAGCCGATGACATTGTGTTTTGAAAATCCCGAAATCCTGTACGTTATATACGTCAGTATATCAACGGGGTTTGTCACAACCATCAGTATCGTATCATCATGACAATATCTTAAAATATTATCGATTATGCTTTTGAAAATATCCGCGTTTCGTTTTAACAAATCGGTTCGTTTTTCGCCCTCGTGCTGGCTCGCACCGGCGGTAATTATCACCATATCGCTTCCCTTTATGTCGCAATAATCACCCGATGAAATCTTGACCGGGTTCACAAAGCTGACGCCGTGATTCATATCCATCGCGTCACCCTCGGCTTTATCTCGGTTGACATCAATCAAAACAATTTCAGATACCAAGCCGCTTATCATAAGCGTGTATGCGATTGTCGAACCGACGTTGCCTGCGCCCACAACAGTTATTTTGCCTTTGAACATAGTTTTCACCTCATATTAATTTTTAATCATATTTTGCCCCGAACACCGCCGAATATACATTCATCGGTCATTTGACACAACAATTATATCCGTTGTATCGCCGTATGACATCCTCACAAACACATAATCTCCCGTTCGTATATCAGAATCGGAGGCCGTGTTCAAGGTCTTTTGACGTTTGTTATATTTATATACCCTCGCGCCCGACAGAGTAACCGTTCTCAGCCTTCCGAAATTGTTCGGACAGATAATAAGCTTGTCCGAGAACCTGTTTTTTACCTCACCGTAAGCCGTGTACAGCTCGCTGTAATAATCATTTTGGCTTATCGCGCCGTAATCGCCCGTATTATGCTCATAAACGGTGTTGTTTTCAATCATATCTTCGGTTAAAAGCATTCTGAAACTTTTACAGTGGCTCTCCGAATCCGAATATTGCTGTATTACCTCGCCGCCGTGAAAAGCAATATTTCCGTTCTTTGTATCCCGTGCTGCATAACCCGAAAGCCAGCCGTTTGTGTCGTCACTGCCGCCGTCATTGTCAAAATACACCGCGCTTTCCTCTCCGTTTGAATACACATCGAGCTTTAAGCACGCCTCGCCCTCGGAATTGTTAATCACCGAGCAATCCCTGATATATGCGATATTGTCATATGATTGAACCGACCTCTCGCGGCTTCCGTCCATAAACACGACCGCCGCACCGACAGTGTATTTGTCCGAAACGTCATAGAGTCGCACGTTATATTCATAATCCGAAAAAAGGCTGTAACGGTTGCCCGTCCTGTATTTGTCCATATCTTTTATATCACTCGGAATGATAAACACGGGCGTCTGTTCACCGAGCTGATATATCGATGCAAACACGCATAACGCACCCGAATAATACTTGCACGGCTGTGCCGAAAAGTTCAGCGAAAATTCGGCGGCATCAATCGTACCGATATTCTCTTGTGCCGTTTCGATTTCGGCAATCTCGCCGCGGCTGTTTCTTTTGATTCTCAAAAGCTGAGGTGAAAGCATGGCAAGCTCTGTCACCGTCTTTGACGCGCCGTTGAGCTTTGTCCTGTCTGTCGCCGTCAAATCGGCAACTTCGTTCGCGGCGGTCAGCATTCTCAGTTTAACCTCGCCGCCGAACGCGTCATTGTCCGCCGCTCCGCACAGATACGCGTATTCATAACCGCCGCCGCACTCGATTGCAAAAATCTGACCGTTTATATCCGTATACGCCGTAATGTCCGCCCCGACTTTGATTTTTCCGCCGAGTGTTTTATAGTTCAAAACCGCCGTATATTCGCCTCTATCCGTTCCGATTCTGTCCGAATCTCCGTCCTTGCCGAGATATGTTACCCTGCCTGTTACGGCAGTATTTCGGATTTTAATCAGCATTATCTCGCCGTCATCACTAATCGCCGCACAAATCACATCGCCCTTTGACACAGCGACATCATCAATATCGGTTATTTCACCGTATGCCGTTATTATCACCTGTTCGGCATTGTCAAAATCGGGGTTGAATACACCTCCTTGTCTGTCTGTTACACCCTGTTTTAATCCTGCCGAATTCGCAGCAACATAATTCTTAAAATCCCATATCAGAATTGTATCCGCCGTTGAATTATTGTTTGCAATAAGCTCTAAATATCCGCTTTCGATGCTGATGCCGCCGCTGACCCCGACACGGCTTTTATACCTGCCGTTGTATACTATCCTGGTGTTCGCGCCAAGTGCCACTGTTCGCTCCCTGCCGTTTTCATCCTCATAATATATCCTTCGATTTTCCGTTTTGAGATACTTGTCCGCCGAAATCCTGCGCACAGTTCCGCCCTTCGGCTCAGCATAAATCAGTGTATTATCTTTGGTATACGCCGTCACATACCGACCGAGCAAACCGCCGTATGCCGCGCCCCTGCCGATTTTTATATTGCCGCACGAATACTTTATACCATCTATCACCGCTTCGTCCGCGGCACACGCATTCTCGCTTATGATGCTCATCGCGCCGTATTCGGTAACAACCCCCTCTGTCTTTTGAATGTTATGATAAATCGACAAGAGTGTTTCTCCGTCCTTTTTGAACTTTGCGTTATCGCCGAACGATATGTTATATACTGCCTTTGCCGCAAGGGCGTTTTGAATCATTACCGCCGCATCACCGCGGTTCATAGCCGTACTTTCATCGGATAGGTCAAGCCCGTCAAAAAGCTTTAGACGGTTCGCCGCCGAGCGGTATCCGCCGGGATAACCGCCGTCCGACTCTGCCGCCGCAGTGTACCCGAGAGCGCAAACCAAAATTTTCGCCGCCTCGATATATGTCACCGTGTCATCGGGATTGAACCGTTTGTTCTCGTCACCGCTGATTATTCCCATATAATAAAGTGCACCGACCGCCCCCGATGCCCAATGTCCGACCGCCACATCGGTAAAAACTCTCTCGCCGTCCGCACCTGTTTGTACATTCAATATCCTTGCGACAACCTGTGCCAGCTCGGCGCGGCTCAGCGAATCATAGGGTCTGAATTCGTATTTGTTGAATCCCTCAACAAAGCCGAGCGCACAGAGCTGTGCCGCCGCAGATTCATACAGTGTTCCGTCACAGTCGGCAAACCCGTATCCGTCGTAACGATATGCATACGTGACCGATGCAAGCATCGGTGTCCATTCGGCATCGGTCTTATCACTGTAAATTATCTTTATATAATTATCATCATCGCCGAGATTCAAAAGCGAATAATTTACCGAAATCCACTTCCAGTCCTCGGCTTTGTCAATCTCTTTATCCGCAGAGACTTCGCGCCAATTTACGCCGTCCGATGAGGTTTCGAACGTGAAATGCGGAATATTGTCGGTATACTTAAAATATGTATTGAATATCGGATATTTTATCTTTCTTAAATCTTTTCCGACATTTTTATATACAACCCACTCGCGCGTGTTTGTGCTGCGCCTGAACATTGTGTAATCGCTGCCATAGGCATAATAATCTTCCTCGGGTACAGTATAGGCAAACAAATTCTCGCTATGCGCCTCGCATTTTGAAAAATCCGCACAATCATCGATTATTTCCATTTCGTCATTCATAACATTGCCGACCGCCGTATCCTCCGCGGCTTTGTCACCATAACTGTCCGTATTAACGCCGTTCTCTGCCGCCGCCGATGATATTAAAAGCGCCGCAGCGGCAAATATCGCACATATTCGTCTAAATACTCTCACTTTACTCTCCCTTTCGGATTTATCGTTGTCAGGTCACGCCCGAATCACCGTCGAGCATTTGCGGAATCGGCATCACCGTCCGCGGAACCCGATAAATCACCCGAACCCGATTTATTGCTATTATCGGAATCCTCGGATTTATCTTCCGCATTATCGGGGTCTTTTTCGTCATCACTCGGCCTTTTGTTAAAATCAACATTGACATACCTCGCCGCATAGCACAAGTCAACAATATCAATTTTTCCGTCTTTGTCAACATCACAAAGTCGGTTTTCGGCATTTGCCGCCTTTCCGTAATTTTCAAGGATAAAATCTATATCCGCCTGTGTGATTATGTTGTCACCGTCCGTGTCGCCCGGCAGAGCCGCGCACAGAGTAAAAGTTTTCTCTGTACTAAGACCGCTGCAGTATGCCTGTATCGTAAATGTTATTCCGTCCGTCATATCCGATGAAACCGTAAACTTTCCGTCCTTGCTTACACTTATCTCATCGGGATTTTGAGAAACATTAAACCATATAATTTCATTTTCGCGTTCCAATCCGATTTGGTCGAGAACCCTGCCTGACAGACAATACTCTTGGCTGTCATACATGGGAATACATATATTCTCATCGGTATCAATCACAATCTCGGCATCATACGGATTTGCCGCTTGCGCCGTCAATGCGATAAAATATGGATTCCACCAGTTCTGAAGATTTTCTTCCTCGCCCCATATAATTTTAACATATCTAACGCCGCGGATTTGACTTGCCGAATATCTGACCTCTGTCCATCTTCCGTCTGTCGGTTCTTCCGTCACCTCAACATCTGCCGCTGTCCAATTTTCGCCGTCCTTTGACAATTCAAATTTCAAAGGAGCAACATCTTCCGGAAGATGCAGGCTTGTTGCTTCGAACTTAGAAATATAAGGTATTTCAAAAATCGCCCACGCCTCGCCTATCGCATTATCACGGCGCATTGCCGTATCAAAATCGTGCATACTGTACTTTTCGCTGTCCTCAATCGTATAATCCTGAACATTGAAAAACTCGGTTGCCTGTTCAAGCGAAGATACTAAGTATCGTCCGCTCGAAGCTCCGCCTCCGCTGCCTGAACTTCCTCCCATTACGGCACTTTCGCCGCCTGTTGCCTGTCCGCCATTACCCGGACCTGAATCTCTGTCAGTAATTTTGCCCGAGCCCTGACCGCCACAGCCGATTGCGCCGTCAGCGTTTGTATGCGACATTGAGCCGATTTGAATTTCCTCACCAAAAGCGGCAAGCGGAGCTATCATTATTATTGCCGCCACCGCCGCACATATAAACTTAAATGTACCTTTCAAGTCCTACACCCCCTGTCCGCTGTCGATAATCGTCTTTATTCTCGCTATCATTGTCGCCGCCTGTGCGCGCGTCATACTCTGTTTCGGTTCAAACCTGTTGTTATCGCTGCCGTTGATTATTTCCGATACATAAAGCTCGCCGACCGCACTCTTTGCATAATCCGAAATATCCGAGTTATCGTCAAACTCAGCCAATTCTCTCCGAACATCGAGTGTCGCTCCGCAATATTCGGCGAACCTTTTGATAATCACCGCTGCGTCCTCTCTTGTGATATTATCATCGGGTCTGAACATTCCGTCACTGCCCTTGACTATTCCCGATTGCGCAAGCCGCCTTACCGCGTCATAAAACCAGTCCGCCCGACTCACGTCCGAAAAGTCCGCATCCGCCGATTCATCGGCATCGGTCCTTAAAATTCCGAAAAGCATCTTACAAAATTCGGCACGCGTAACCACCGCATCGGGTCTGAACGTCTTATCATCAAAACCGTTGATTATCCCCGATTTTGACATTGCCGCAATGCTCTCATACGCCCAATGCGACTTATCGAGGTCAACAAATTCCGTTTGTGCCGAATCATCATTTTTATCATTGTCGGTGATGTTCTCGTCATCCGAAATATTCGGCTTGTCGGGTATCGGCGCGGTGGTCGAGGTTGTCTCTCCGCCGACCGAAAATCCGCCGCCTTTGCTGCCGCCACCGCCGGATGAACCGCCTGATTTTTTATCATTATCGGCTTTCGGGTCTTTGACCTCAACGCTTGTCAAAAGGCTTATACTTCCGCTTTCAAAATATGTCATATCCTCATACATCGACTTAAACGATTCAAGTTTAAATTCACAATTGCCGCCCGATTTTGCGGTGAACACGACCGTACAAACCGCACCGCTCGGCGTTATGCCCTTCGCGGTCTGTCCGATTTCGTCATCACCCGATTCAACACCGCCGACCGCCGTTGCAACAACGCAAAGCCGTCCGTCCTCGTCCGTTATCTTTATTATGCCGTCCGCCGCCGCACCTTTTATTTCAACCCTGTCATATTTGAGTTTTTCGGCATCATAGCCGAGAAAGAACTCAAAGCCGTAGGCTTGCGCCTGCGGCTTTGTCGCAATATTCACATATACCGAATCACCGATGAGGATGTCCGTCACCGGCATCTCGGCTGTTGCCGAATATGAGTTCTCTGTCGGCACGGGTACGGGCGGAATTTCCGCGGCGCATATCGATGTACCGCAAAACGCCGCCAAAGTCAGCGGAATACAAATCATCTTTTTTATATCCGTATTTCGGTTTCTTTTGTAAAAAAACATTTCCGTCCTGCCTCCCCAAACAACACTAAAAATTATTCTTATAAAATTCTCTATAGCCCTTGTATGTCATAAACACGTCAAGCTTGCTCGACAGCTCATACGGCGAATGCATTGACAAAAGCGCAACACCGGCGTCTATTACATCCATATCGAGGTTCGCAACGAACTGTGCAATCGTTCCGCCGCCGCCGCAGTCCACTTTTCCGAGTTCGCCTATCTGCCACTTTACGCCGTTATCGTTGAAAATTCTGCGGATTTTCGCCACAAGCTCTGCGCTCGCATCGCTTGCGCCGCCTTTTCCTCTCGAACCCGTGTATTTCGTCAGAGCAATACCGCCACCGAATATCGGGCAATTTCTCTTGTCGCTCACCTCGGGATAGTTGGGGTCAAGCGCCGCACCGACATCCGCCGACAAACAGGTCGAATTTGTAAGCGCGTCGCGCAAAACGATGTCATTATAATTCTCGGCCATCATCGAACAAATCTTTGCAAGAACGTTCTCAAAACGGCGCGACTGCATACCCGTTGCGCCCATAGAACCAACTTCCTCTTTATCAACCAAAAGACAAATCGCGGTTTTTTGCGGCTTTTTGATGTCAAGTATCGCGCGCAAAGCCGTGTATGCGCACACTCTGTCGTCCTGTCCGTAACCGCCTATCATACTTCTGTCAAAGCCGACATCGCGAGCCGGATACGCCGGAACAACCTCAATTTCGCTGCTCAGCAAATCTTCTTCGCAAATATCATATTTTTCATTTAAAATTTTGAGGATATTGTGCTTTACGCCCTCTTTTATATCATCATCGTCACAGCCGATGTTGCCGAGGACGATATTAAGGCTCTCACCGGCAATCGCCTCGCTCAGCTTTTTACCCGACTGTGCAACGGCAAGATGCGGCAAGAGGTCTGTTATACAAAATACGGGGTCGTTTTCGTCCTCGCCGACCGAAATTTTTATCTGAGTTCCGTCCGCAAGAGCCGCAACGCCGTGAATCGAAAGCGGCATTGTCGTCCACTGATACTTTTTGATTCCGCCGTAGTAATGCGTTTTAAAGAACGCAAAACCGCTGTCCTCATACAGGGGATTCGGCTTTAAATCAAGACGCGGCGAATCTATGTGCGCACCGACAAGGTTCACACCGTTTGAAATATCGTCCTTGCCTATTACCGCCGCAATAACGCCCTTGCCTCTGTTGACGGTGTATACCCTGTCACCCGCTTTCAGGCTCGTTTTGCTTTCAAGAGCAACAAAGCCCGCCTTTGCCAATTCACGGCAGGTGCTGTCACAAAATTCTCTCTCGGTTTTTGCCTCGTTTATAAACTGTCTGTAATCCTCACAAAAATCGAATATTTCCTTTTTTTGTGCGTCTGTCTGTTTTGCAAAAACATTCTCGTTTTTATAACCCAATTCACTTGTTTTGTCCGTTTTCTTTTCTGACATAATATTACATCCTTTCTTTTATCCGTCTATATCTATTTTGGAATATTTATAAAATTTTATTACCGAAATTTGTTATTTCGGCGGTATTTTCTAATTAATATTATAAAGCTCTTTGTACATCTGCTGTGCCTCAAGAACACGCCGCACATAATTTTGTGTTTCCGAAAACGGGATGTTGACAAGCTTGCCGCTGCTGTCCGTGTTCTCATCACTCTCTATCCAGTCATCCGCATTGCCCGGGCCGCCGTTGTAAGCGGCAAGAGCGTTGCTGACGTGCTTGTACTTGCCTATCAGATAGTTCAGATAGTAACACCCGAGTTTTATATTTGTTTCGGGGTCAAAGAGCATATCACTCGTATAATTTTTCATCTTAATCTTTTTGGCACAGTCCGATGCCGTTTCATCGGTAATCTGCATAAGCCCCTTTGCATCCGCCGATGATACCGCGTATACGTCAAAGTCGCTCTCGGTTCTGATTACACCGAAAACAAGACTCGGTTCAAGATTATATTCTTTTGCATACTTTTCAACAAAATGCTCATATTTTATCGGGTATTGGGTCTTTCTTATCCTGTCGGTAATCGAGCCGCTGCCTTTGGCTATAAACCATATCACCCCAATGACAACCGCCAAAAACAGGATAAATACCAAAAATCCCGCTCCACAGCCGCCGTGCCGTTTTGACGGCGCGCGCCGCGGCATATTTTGCACACTTCTCATAACAATGCTCTCCGTTCACCCGAAAGCTCGGGTTATCCGCCCGAACACAGGTTATCAAATATCGCTTTGACCTTTTGATAAAGGTCATCTAAATCCCCGTTATTTTCTATTGTGACATCCGCAAGTTCTCTGAGCCTTGCATCGCTTATCTGTTTGCCGATTCTCGCACGGGCTTGCTCCGCCGTGCAATTATCGCGCTCTGTCGTCCGCTTTATACGAATATCCGTATCCGCAACAACCGCAATGCTCAAATCAATGTCCATCGGGCATTCCGCCGAGAACAAAAGCGGTATCTCAACGCATACAAGCCGTACACCGTCCGCTCTTGCCGCCGCAATTCTCCGTTTGATTGAGTCATAGACGCGCCTGTGCGTTATCGAGTTCAAAAGCGCAAGTTTTTTATCATCCGAAAAGACAATATCCGCAAGCCGCGCCCTGTTGATTTCGCCATTCTCTCCGACAATTCCACTGCCGAACGCCCCGACAATCTCATCATATGCACAGCCGCCGCGCGCCATATTTTCGTGCGCAATGCTGTCTGCGCTTATCGTCCTTGCACCGAGCCGCGCAAACTCGTCCGTGACCGTACTCTTCCCCGAGCCGATACCGCCCGTAACAGCTATAACTTTCATTATATATCTCTCGCTTTTAAATCAGATTCTTATTTGCTCATTTCATCGGCTTTGTCAACACAGGCGCACACCGCGCTTTGTACAATACCTCTGAATCCGTTTTTCTCTAAATCGCACACCGCCGCAATAGTCGTGCCGCCGGGCGAACATACGTTATCCTTTAACTTTTCCGGGTGTTCGCCGCACGACAAAACCATCTCGGCGCTGCCTGCAACCGCCTGTGCGGCAAGCGTAAGCGCCTGTTGTTTTGTCAGACCGTATTTTACGCCTGCGTCTGCCATTGCGTCAATGAACATATAAACATATGCCGGGCTGCTGCCGTGCAGGGCGGTGGCAACACTCATAAACTTTTCGTCCATCTGCTGTACCATTCCGACCGCCGACAAAAGCATTTTTACCTTTTTTATATCCTCATCATCAACATTTTTGTTAGGCGATATGACCGTCATTCCGCATCCAACCTGTGCCGGGGTGTTCGGCATCGCTCGCACAATCTTTTTGTCCGCGCCAAGCATTTCTTCGAGATGCGCAACCGTGACCCCTGCCGCAATCGACAGGTATATCTTATTCTTGTCGCCGCTCATCTCGGACAGAACGCTGTCGATTATATTCGGTTTTACCGAAAAGACAATAATCTCCGATGCCGCCTCTGCCGCGCTTGCGGATTCAACCGTATTTACCCCCATTTCTTTAAACGCCGCCGCCTTTTGAACGTCCTTTTCATAAAGCGCAATATCCGATGGTGCACAGCATTTCTGTGTCAGACCGCCGATTAACGCGCCGCCCATATTCCCGCCACCGATAAAACCTACTTTCATTTTTACAACCTTGCTTTCTATTATATTCATATGCTTTTTAATTCACAACAGGACGATTTAAATTTAAACCGCCCTGAATCCCCTATTTAAAATTAAACCGTCAATTCTACTTCGTCCGCACCGCTGCCGTACTTTTCAAGACACGGGTCAACATAATTCGCAACAAGCTCTTCCACTTGATTTGCAGCTCTTCCCGTAAAGTTCTCGGGCTTTAATATCGCAAGCGCGTCCTCCATTGTCAAGCCGAAAGCCGGGTCAGCAACAATCCTTTCGATAAGGTCGTTCTTGCCGCCTTCCTCCTTTACTACCCTTGCCGCCGCCATTGAATGAACACGGATTTTCTCGTGGAGTTCCTGTCTGTCGCCGCCTGCTTTTACCGCGTCCATAAGTATGTTTTCGGTCGCCATAAACGGAAGCTCGGACATAACGCGGCTGTGTATTACCTTTGGATATACAACCAAGCCGTGCGCAACGTTCATATATATATTAAGTATCGCGTCAACCGCCAAGAATGCCTCGGCAACGCTTATACGCTTGTTCGCCGAATCGTCAAGGGTTCTCTCGAACCACTGTGTCGATGACGTAATCGCAGGATTGAGCGCGTCAACCAGAACATATCTCGCCAGAGAACAAATACGCTCAGAGCGCATCGGGTTTCTCTTGTATGCCATGGCGGATGAGCCGATTTGTGACTTTTCAAACGGTTCTTCTACCTCTTTGAGATGCTGTAAAAGCCGTATATCGTTTGCAAATTTATACGCGCTCTGCGCAATGCCACTGAGAACAGACAGCATCTGATAATCGAGCTTTCGCGAATATGTCTGTCCCGAAACGGGATAAACCTTGTCATATCCCATCTTTTCACAGATTTTTTTGTCCAACGCCTTTACCTTTTCAACATCGCCGTCAAAAAGCTCCATAAAGCTCGCCTGGGTTCCGGTTGTTCCCTTTGAACCCAAAAGTGCCGCGCGCGACAGCTGAAATTCAACGTCCTCTAAATCCATAACAAGCTCCCACAGCCAAAGCGATGCGCGTTTGCCCACCGTTGTCAGCTGTGCCGGCTGGAAATGCGTAAAACCAAGGGTCGGCATATCCTTATATTCCATTGCGAAATCGCGAAGGAGCGATATAACCTTTAAAAGCTTTGATTTTATAAGTTTTAAGCCCTCATACATTATGATAATATCGGTATTGTCCCCGACATAGCACGAGGTCGCACCAAGGTGGATAATTCCCTTTGCATTTGGGCATTGTACGCCGTAAGCATAGACGTGTGACATTACATCATGGCGAACTTCTTTTTCCTTTGCCTCGGCAACGTCATAGTTTATATCATCCATATGCACTTTAAGCTCGGCAACCTGTTCGGGCGTTACCGAAAGACCGAGTTCCATTTCGGATTCGGCAAGAGCAACCCAAAGCCTGCGCCACGTTTTAAATTTCTTGTCGGGCGAAAAGATGTATTTCATCTCACGGCTCGCATATCTGGAATTTAACGGACTTTCATAGCTGTCTTTTATCATAAAAATCTCCATTCTTTTATATGTTTTTCGTGTGTGTTGTTTTTTCGGCATTTGTTTGCCTTTGCGGAAACCCTGTTACTTATTATCCGCATAATTTGCAAACACCTGTTCGGGACGGTCACGAACCGTCCCCTATAGGATTGGTAACATACGTTCACCTTAACGCCAACTTATGCGTTAAGCTCGTTGTCGCTGTATTCAACCTCGTTAAACTCGCCTTTTAAATACTTTTCTATGCGGTCCAAACCTGTCTTTATCGTGTCCATGGATGTCGCATAAGACAATCTTACATATCCGTCAACGCCGAATCCCTCACTCGGCACAAGCGCAACAAGCGCGCGGTCGAGAATATCTTGACAAAGCTCGTTCGCCGTGTTTATCATCTTTCCGTAATGTTCTTTGTTCAATACGTCTTTTACATTCATAAATACATAGAACGCGCCGTGCGGAGTCTTACAACTGAGTCCGTCAATGCTGTTTATCTTGTCAACCATATAATCTCTGCGTTCGATATATGTCTTTTTCATCGTTTCAATAATACTCTGGTCGCCGTTGAGTGCCTCAACCGCCGCCGCCTGTGCTATCGAGTTCGGGTTCGAAGTTGCGTGGCTCTGGATATTGCCCATTGCCTTTGCAAGCTTTTTGTTTGCCGCAACAAATCCGATTCTCCAGCCCGTCATTGCATAAGTCTTTGCAAGACCGTTGACGATAATCGTCAAATCTCTTATCTCATCGCCGAGGGTCGCTATATTCGTGTGTTCGCCCTCATACACAAGCTTTTCGTATATTTCATCAAATATAATATATATGTTGTTCTTTACCGCGATTTCCGCTATTTTTTCAAGCTCGTCCTTAGTATAAACCATACCTGTCGGATTGCTCGGTGTGTTAAGAACAAGCGCACGCGTCTTCGAAGTGATTGCGCTCTCTAACTGTTCCGCGGTAAATTTAAAGTTATTTTCCTCTGCGCCCTCAATGATAACGGGAACAGCGTCCGCAAGTTTAATCATTTCGGGATAGCTTACCCAATACGGTGCAGGCAGAATAACCTCATCACCGGGGTCGCAAATACAGGTAAAGGTATTTGTCAAAGAATGCTTTCCGCCGTTGCTGATAACAATGTTCGATGTCGAATATTCAAGACCGGTATCTCTTTTCAGCTTTTGACAAACCGCAGCTTTAAGTTCAAGAGTACCCGATGCCGGCGTGTATTTCGTGATGTTGTTTTTTATTGCCTCAATACCCGCATTTTTGATATTCTCGGGGGTGTTAAAATCGGGTTCTCCTGCGCCGAAACCGACAACGGGAATCCCTTCTTTTTTCATTTCCTTGAATTTAGAGTCGATTGCCAAGGTCGGCGAAGGACTGATTGCTGATGCCTTTTTTGAAATTTTAAGTTCCATTTGTTATACCTCCAAAACCTGTTTATCGCAATAATATTTTGCGTGTTGAAATACGCCGTAAATATTATATGTAACACTACTATTTTAATACAAATCGGGAAAAATTGCAATAAATATACAAATAT
>QRFC01001682.1_pt1 | contig 17803 bp, 18 predicted proteins | sample 1861061 | NCBI WGS metagenome assembly QRFC01 (sample SAMN09711282, study PRJNA482702) | Human gut metagenome, whole genome shotgun sequencing project.
CGGCTCGGTCACGGCGCGGCTCTGACATGCCACCGGCATGTCATTCACTACCGCGCCGCCGCTTCGCTACCCTAAAAGGGGCAGCGCTTCGCGGCAAAGGTTCAACACCACGCAGCTCAATTCACAAATCCGCCGTCGAGGGTGAGAACCTGGCCGGTGGCATAGGTCGCGTCGCAGGCCAGATACGCGATCGCCGACGCGATCTCCTCCGGCCGCCCGAGCCGCCCCAACGGGATCTCCCCCGCCAGCATGTCCAGCGTCTCCTGCCCCAGCACCTGCACCATCTCCGTATCGATGACCCCGGGCGCGACACAATTGACCCGTATCCCGCTCGGCGCAAGCTCCGCCGCGAGCGATCGGGTAAGCCCGATTATGGCGTGCTTCGTACACGAATACGTGACCTCGCAGCTCGCCCCGTGCTGCCCCCAGATGGAGCTGACGTTCACGATGCTGCCCGCGTGCTCATGCAGCATATGCGGCAGAACCGCCTGCGTGCAGTTGAAGCAGCCGCCCAGATTCACGTCGAACACGCGCTTCCACGTCCCGGCGTCGATATCCTGAAACTGCTGCTGGCGCGCGATGCCCGCGTTATTCACAAGCAGCGTCACCTCGCCAAGCTCCTCCAAGCAGCGGCGGTGCATCGCCCGCACGGCGGCGGCGTCCGCGACGTCGGCCTGATGCGTGATGCAGCGCACGCCGTACTCTCGCGCGGCGGCGGCGGTACGCTCCGCGGCGGCGGTCTGCTCGATATAATTTATGCACAGGTCGTAGCCGCGCCGGGCAAGCTCCAGCGCCGTGGCCGCGCCGATCCCGCGCGACGCGCCGGTGACAATTGCGACTTTATTCATGGTGTGGTCTCCTTTGGGTGGGTGGATTTTGTGGGGGGCGGTGGCAGGGGTGAGGGAGTGCCAATAGGGAAAAGACACGGCAATATTCTCACGCGATCGCGGCCTGGATGGTCTCGACGCTATGGTCGGCGAGGGTGTTCGTCTTTTCCGCCTTGACCTCCGCCGCGTCGATGACCTCCAATATCTTCAGCGTCACCCGCGTCGGGCGGCGCAGCACGTTCTTCGCCACGTTCTCCGTGCCCTCGATGCTCGCTATCACCAGCGGCACCCCCGCCTTCTGCGCGATCTTGAAGCTCCCCGAATGGAACGGCAGCATCGCAGTGCCGTGGCTCCGCGTGCCCTCAGGGTAGATGCACATCGAGCAGACATCGTTCTTCAGGTACTCCGCCGCCTGCAGGATCGTCTTGAGCGCCTCGCGGTTATCCTCGCGGTTGATGGGCAGGTAGCCCGCACCCCACGCGAGCTTGCCGACGATGGGTATCTTCAGGTTGCTCGGCTTCGAGATGAAGCTGACGTTATAATCCCGCAGCGCCCACATCGTCGCCAGCGGGTCGAAGCTCGACCGGTGGTTGCACACGAGCAGGAAGCGGCTGTCCTTCGGCAGCTTCTCCAGCCCCTCGGTGTGCACCCGCGTCCAGCAATGGCCGAGAATGAAGCTGCATATGCTCACGCCCGCAACGCGGCAGATCTCGCTCTGTCTCGCGCGCGGCGCGGCCTTCACCGGCAGCCCGATGAGCCACATCACCAGCAGGTACAGTACGTTTATCGCAACAAAGCTGCCGAGGAACATCAGCAGCGGCTTCCATATATCGGCCAGCCCCGTCACCGCAGAGAAGTAAAACGCATACACGAGCGCTATCGCCAGCGCGATCAGGGCAAATATCAGGACTATCATGTCAAACCTCCGGGGAAAGTACCTTAAATATATCTTAAATATAGAAATATATAATAACACTTTTAAAAATATTTAAAAGTGTTATTTGAAATTTTTGAAGAAAAATTTACAAATGCTAAGGCCGTAACGTGAAGCCGCTGCAGCGCGGTCACTTCACCGCGTCGAGATTTCTGCCGGGCGAGGCAAGCCGCGTGGATTTCGGGGCGGTATAGCGCTGCTTTTTCTTCGTTTTCGACTTGGACGAGCCTGTGCCGCCGCGGTAGGTATACGTGTTCGACGTGCCGATCTTGTTCCGGCGGCGGTACTCCGCAAGCAGCGCCGCCGCCTGCTCGCCCGTCATGCCGCTGTCCGACAGCTCCGTCTCGTTCGGGTTATAGCCGCTGTTGTAGATGAGCTTATAGAGCCGGTCGTAATTCCCGCGGCGCGCGGTCTCGGCGCTCTTCTGCGCGGCGGCTTCGCGCTCCGCCGCCTCCCGCTCGCTCTCGCGCCTGACCTCCGAGCGCTCCGACGCCAGCTCCCACGCCGTTTTCAGCGCGTCGCCCTCCGCGTTGTAGCGCTGCCACGCCATGCCGTACAGCTCCGGCAGCGCCTCGCCGAGGCTCTGGAGGTAGCTGTCGTACTGCTGCTGGCCGACGCTCTGCGCGTAGCTGCTGCCGTAGCCGCCGGTCAGGGCGGCGGCCTGACCCATCGTGTCGCGCATGGCGAGGCGGCCGCGGCGCTGGTAGCTCTGGGCGTAGGAATCATAGACGGGGTCGGACGCGGGGTCGTAGCTGAACGCGGGGCGGCCGGTGATGGCGGCATACAGGCGCTCAAGCTCCGCGTCCGGATCATATAGAATGGTTGACATAATATTCTCCTTTCATATTGGGCTTCAGGTTTCCCGCTTCCATGCGGCGGGGAGGGCAGAATTTGCGCGGCTCCACGTGCCGAAGCCGAGGAGCGAGGCGGGGTTCGTCGCCTCCGGCGTCCAGAACACCGCGCCCACAGGCCACGCCTGCTCCGCCGCGCTCCGTCCGCCGATCAGCACCCGCCAGCCGTCCGGCAGCTCCAGCGCGCTCCCCTCCTGCGGCGACATCCCGAAGCCCACGCCGAGGCCGTCCGGCCGCAGCTTCATCGCCCAGCGCCGCCCCGCCAGACTCTCCGTGCGCAGCGCGCTCTGGCCGAAGCCGTCAGTCGCCGTGATGCGCAGCTCCAGCGTTTTATCCGGATCGAGCGCGCCGCCCAGCAGCTTCGCCGTGTCCGGCGTCAGCGCAGTCTCCGCGCCGTAGCTGCCGCCGCGATACCGCCACGCCGCGCTCAGGCTCACCGCGTTCGCCCCGCCGAGCGCCGAATACACCACCGACGCGCTCAGCTTTACGTACTTTCCGCTCTCGTCGGCCGCACCCGCCGAATCGCAGCGCTGCGCCGTGACCGAGGTGATGGACGGGGGCGCGTAGCTCTGCGCGGTGACGGTCCGGCTCAAGGCCGCGCGGCGGCCGCGCGTATCGGTCAGCACGATGTCGAATTTTGTCGAATTCGCGGTGAGTACGGGGCTGAGATATTCATACGCCGGAGCGGCGAGCGCCGTGCCGTTGACCGTGACCGAGGCCGCGGACGCGCCCGGGGCGTCGGAAAAGTCGAACTTTGTCGAATCCAGCCTGAACCGGACGCGGCTCTGCCCCGTCGCGGCGGCAGCGACTGTGCCGGAGTTCACGATGCTGCTCGTGACGGCGGCGGCAGGCAGCTTCGGCGCCATGCCCGCGTCGGCAGTGACGCTGACGGCGGCCTCGGCGGGCGCGCCGTAGGGCACGGTGCAGGCGGCGTCGGAATACGCCTGCAGCCGCGCGGTCAGGGCGAGGGCGGTCCGGGTCGGGTAGGCCGCGAAGATCGCGCGCGGGACGGTCAGGCTCACGGAACCGGTGAACGGCTCGGAGGTCAGGCGCGCCGTCTCGCCGTCGCAGAGCGTGAGGCGGTGGGTCATGGCGGCGGTGGCGGTGCCGGCCGATGCGCTCAGCGTGCCGAGCGTCTCGACCGCCGAGTCGATCGACGCGAACGACGCCGCGCCCGCCTCGCAGGTGACGGTGAAGCTGCCGAGGTTTGCGAAGCTCCAGAGGCAGTGGGCGTATTCGGCGGGGAAGAACCAGAGGTAGAACGCCGCGCCCGGGGCGATGTTGACCTCGCAGGAGCCGGAGACGGTGTAGCTTGTGCCGTTGCCCGCGACGGGGGCGGCGTGGCCCTCGAAGCCGCCGGCCTCCACGGCGTTGCGGTGGGAGGCGTCGGAGGTGGTGACGGCGAAGCGGATGCCGTTGAAGTTGTTGTACTTGTAGGCGCGGGCGACGTTTGCGACTGAGAAGCTGAGGGCGGACACGCCCTGCGCGGGGGCGGTGAAGGCGTAGCGCACGACGCGGCTGAGTTTGGGGGTGATCTCGTAGCCGGCGTAGGCGGTCGAGGTGTCGACGCCGCCGCGGTACGCCGCGCGCGAGGTCGAGGTCAGGGTGTATGACATGGGTGTCTCCTTTCGTGGTTGGGTTGGGGGTGAGGGGGATGGGCGCCGCTCCGCAGCAAAGATTCGGGACTGGCGCGACGGGGCAGCGAGCAGCAAAGATTTAGCATTCCATTTATTTTTCCCCCCTACGCATCGACTCTTATTCCAAACCCGCCGGAGGTGCTGACGACCCAGGAGTCGCCGAGGCGGAGCGATTGCTCCACCTGCAGCGCCGCGACGTGCAGCGTGCCGTCCACGCTGTCAAACCACCCGCGCCGCGCCCCGTTTATCCAGAACTGCCAGCCAGTCGACGTGTACATGCCCAGCGTCTGCCCCGGCGACAGCTCATAATACGTCTCGCCCTCGTGGCTGCTGCTCGCTCCCGTGAAGCTCAGCCGCTGCGAGATCGCGATGCCCAGCACCTGCTCCCCCGTCTCCGGATCCGTGATCAGCCCGCGGCGTATCTGCCCCGACAGGCTCCGCAGATGCTCCTCGATGCGCCCCGCGCGCTCGTCCGACGCCGTCAGCCGCGCGTCATAATCGTAGTCCTCGACCACGCCGCGCGCCGTCGCCTCCATCCCCGCCGTCACGCGCTCCTCAAACTCCCCCAGCTCCGAGCGCGCGACATAGTCCGCGCGGAGCTGCCGGTTTATCGCGTCAACGTGCGAATAAATTTCGCCCGCGGTCTTCTCGATCAGGGCGCGCAGGCGCGGATAATTGCTTGGTGTTGCCTGCCCGCTGCCGGTGGGATTCGAATCCACCGCACGAGCGGCGGCGAGCTGCGGGCTTACCGCGCCGGTCTGCGCGGCGGCGGGCTGGGTCGTCTCGGTCGGAAGCGTCTGCGAAAGGCGGACAAGATAATCGCGCAGCGCGCGCAGCTGCGACTCCGCAGAGCCGTTCAAAATCGGCGGCAGCTCGTACATTACAGCTCACTCCCCGTCTCAAGATACCGGTGCAGCGCGTGCAGGCGCATGTCGCCGCTGCCGGAGATGCGCAGGCGCAGATGGTCGCAGCGGAGCGGCAGGAGCGGCAGCTCCATCGCGCGCGGGCGCTCCGTGCCGGTGTTCGAGAGCTGCCCCGCCGTCTCCCATTCGCCCGAGGAATCGTACTCGATCTCGGCCTTGACGCTGCTGCCCGCGCCCATCGTCAGGCGCAGGCTCAGGCGGTGCAGGTACTTATGCTCCGGCTGCAAAAAGTACATTATTCCGCTCTCTGCGCTCCAATTCACGCCCGTTTCCGGCGTTCCGATGCTGCCGGTGAGGGCGATGAGGCGGCCGTCGGAATCGAGGCAGAACAGTTCGCCGTCTACGGCGGCGAAGGAAACTGCGTGCAGGGAGTCCTCGCGCAGCCAGATGCCGAGCAGGCTGTCGTAGACGTACAGCCCCCACTCGCCAGCGGAATTTTTCATCGAAATATAATATTTCCCGCCCAGCGCGCCCGCGGCGGCGTCGGTATATTGCTCCGCGCCCAGCGCCTCGCTGACCGATTCCGGAAAGCCGCCCTGCCACACGCAGACGTCCGCGCGGGACTTGTAAAACAGGCTGTCGCCGACGAGAACGACGCTCTCTGCGCTCCCTTTCTGGACGCCGCGGCAGGGCGTTTCACCTATCGAATGTGCGCCGGTTGCGGACACCGTGACGCGGTGGATGCAGTTTTCCTTGAAGAAAACCGGCTGGCCGAGGTAGCCCGCCGCGCCGGTGAACGCGCCGTCGGAGCCGACCGACGCGCGCCAGCTGTCAGTGCTCAGGCCGAGGTACTGGCTCCAGTTTTTGAAGTCGCCGAGGGCGCAGCAGTAAATTTCGTTGAGGTTCTGCGCGCCGTCGTTGCCGTAGCGGCAGCCCCAGAGGCGGTTGCGGCACTGGCAGACGTAGTCCATGTCGGGCACGCGGCGCGCGACGCTGACGGTGACGCCCTCGTAGTCCGCGCTCGCGGGGCAGACGCCGGACAGGACGAGGTAGTCGCTCTCCGGCGCGCTGCCGGATGCGCCGCCGAGGGCGTAGATGAGCTTTTCGCCGTTGAGCTCGTCGAGCGGCAGGCCGGCAACGCTCACGCCGTCGTACTGCGCGAAGAGCGCCGGGACGCTGCCCTGACTCGTCAGCGTGACACGGGTGCAGGGCGTGGCGACCTCGGCCCAGGTGTCGAGCGCGGCGCTGTACTGGCGCAGGACAGGTGCCGCGCCGCTGCCGGTGTCAAGCCAGAGGGCGTCGTTTTCGGGGTTCTCGGGGGCTGAGTCGGAGGAGGTCGGCTCGGTGGAATAGAGACTGCCGTCGTAGCGGCAGGGCGCGAGGCTCACCGTGCCGGTCAGGACAAATTCAGCGTCCATGCTGCCGTAATCCGAGGAATCGGCGGTATTATAGTACTTTTTGTCCGGGAACACGCAGATGTACGCGCCCATGCCGACGAGCTGCTTTTTGCCCGCGGTAAGGCCGGTCAAGGGCGTGGGCGCGCCGGCGAAGTAGAGCGTGCCGTCCGCGACATAGCCGAGGGCGTCCTTCTCGATGAGCCCGCCGGGGTCGGTGAGCGCGGCGGCGACGGCGCGCGGGCGGCGCGGGGCGAGGAGGGGGTAGCGGTCGGTGCTGAGGTTTTCGGTGCGGACGAATTCGCCGTCCGCGGGGCGGCCGGACAGGCGCAGTCCGGCGAAAATCGTGGTGCTGTCCCGCGTCACGGCGGGCGCGGGCAGGTCTGGGATGAGCATTTTGGGTCTCCTTTCGTGGTGGGGTGGGCGGAGAGAGGGGCGGCAAGGCCCCTCCCCCGCGGTTCAGAGCTTCAGCCGCCGCACGCCGAGGGGCGCGTGGCTGCGATTATACCAGTCCGCGTACTGCCGCCACGCCGCCGCCAGCTGCGTCGCCGACTGCGTGTACCGCGTGATCTCCGCGTTCAGCAGGTCCATCTGCGAAAATATGTACGCCGTGTACAGCTCCTCCGCGTACGGAAACGGCACCAGCAGCTCCGTCGCCGCCGTGTAGGCCGTGCCGCTCGCCGCGTCCGGCGCGATCTCCGCGTGCGTGCCGATCACCTCCGACAGCACCTGCCCGTCCAGCCGCTCCAGCCAGCGCAGCTTGTCCGCGGTCGTGTACTGATTCGGGCGCAGCCGGTCGGCCAGCGCGATCATCTCCCCCGCCGTCATGGGCGCTTCAGCAGCGCGTCCACGGTCTCGTACAGACTCTCGCGGGCGCGTTCGGCGCGGGCGATCTCGTCCGCCACGGCCTTCGGCACGCGGCTCTTCTTGCCGCGCGGCAGCAGGTAGTTCACGCCGTTGACGGCGACGAACAGGTTCGGATCCTCGCGGTCTCCGCCGCGCGGGATGCTGACCTCGATGCGGTCATCGGCGGTCTTGGTGGTTTTTGTGGTTGACATAATGTTTCTCCTTTCGGGTTGGTTGGGTTACGTAATATTGTTTACATATGTTCCGGATTGTGGCGGTGTCAATTCACCTCGTCGGTGGCGGAGAAGCTGGACACGCTCATCACGCGCAGCAGGCGCTCGGGGTACAGGATCGTCGCGCCGTTCGTCTCAAACTTATATCCAATAGTGGAGAACTGGTTCAGCGGGCCGCCGATCTCGCCCTTGTCATGGATGATCATCTCCAGCGCGCCGCCCTCCGGATCGATGATGCCGAAGGCGTCCTTGCCGAAGAAATAGGTCGCGTAGGTGCGGCCGCGCTCCTGATTCACGTAGCTGTCGTCATCCTCCGCGGTCGCGCCCTTCACGCCCAGCACCGGCGCGAAGCTGTTCTCAATAAAGCGCACGCCGTGCAGCTCGCCGATCTCGCCGTTGAACAGCTCCTCGGGCGCGGCGTACTTATGCGCCTCGATCCAGCCCTCCCACTGGCGCAGGTCGTGCGCAACGGACGGGTGCACAACGGCGTAATAACGCCCGTTTATGCGCGGAACTCGGTTCTTTTTCATGATAGTCACAGCCTTATTGACCATGGACGGGGACATCAGGCTCCAGCCAAGGGAGTAGTCCTCGTTGTACTTGTTCTTGGCCGTGCCGCCCGCCGCCATCTCCGCGCAGCTGGTCGGGGTGCCCAGCACCTCGTTGGTGCCGAGGTCGATGTTGTCGCAGTAGAGGACGTTGGTGCCGAGCAGGAGCGCGTCGCGGATCAGCTTCTCCTGCGTCTCCGCCGCCGACGCGCCCATCTCCTCGGTCGCGCCGAGGATCACGTCGTCGTAGGCGCGCAGCTCGAGCTTATCGGTGATGGCGGTGTAGGTGCCGTACTGGTCGACCGTGCCGGTGACGGTCGTGACGCCGAACTTCTGGCCGGTGGGGATGACGCCCTCGGTCAGCTTCGAGGCGCGGTCGAAGCTGTTCCACTTGCGCCATTCGACCGCGCCGTGGTGGTTGGCGGGGAGGGGCTGGCGCTTGGCGAGCTGGGCGTAGACCATCTCGGCGCGCGCGTTTTCGAGCAGCTCGGTGTCGTAGAAGCTCTTGAGCTCGGGCGCGAGGGTATTCGTGGTGTCGAAGGCGCTGGTCACGCCGGTGGAGGCGTTGACGAAGCCCGCGGTGCCGTTGACGAGGCTGCCCGCGTCGGCGAAAAGCTGGAGGTCAATGCCGTGGGTGGTGTTGATATGGGTCATATGCGTGTCTCCTTTTCAAGTTACATAATTTGGTTTACATAGTTTCTGTTCGGGCTTGCCGCCTTATCGCGGATAGACGCGCTCGCCGCGCTTGATGCGGTCGCGCAGCTCCGCGCGCTGGGCGGCGGTCATGTGGCGCGGGTCGGTGCCCAGCAGCTCGCCGCCGCTGGCGCGTCCGCCCTCACGCGGCCGCAGACTCCCCGACGCCACGGCAGCCGCTGCCTGCTCCAGACTCTCGCGGCGCAGCGTCTCGGCGTACTCGCGCCGGTGCAGCGCGTACCACGCGTCCGCGACCGGAACGCCCACGTCCGGCGCGGTCAGGCGCACGAAGGCCGGATCGCGCAGGGCGGAATCGAGGTCGAAGCCGGGGTCGGCGCGGTGCAGCGCGTCCGCCTCGGCGCAGAGCCGTGCGAAGTGCGCACGCAGCAAGGGGGACTCGGGGGACGGGGGATGCGGATTCCCACGACCAGTTTGAGAACTGGTCTCGGAATGACAGCTTTGGTTAGTCGGCGCGCCGTTTTCGACATTCTGCGTGGCGGAAATCGGCGCGACTGGCTTTCGTCCACCTCCGTCATTGCGAGGAGGGCAAAGCCCGACGTGGCAATCCGTTTCTACTTGGGGCGGTGTGTGGTCTTGGTACGGTGTAAGGGGACGCGGATTCCCACGACCAGTTTGAGATCTGGTCTCGGAATGACAGTTTTGGTTAGTCGGCGCGTCGTCTCTTACCCTCACCTGCACCTTTACGCCGGGGGATATTTCATTTTCCATAATCATTCATCTCCTTATAGCTCACGTACTCCGGGAAATTCTCCGCCAGCAGGCGGAAGCCGCAAAGCGCCACGTCCACGTCCCTGTCGGGCAGCAGCAGCTCCGCCTCTCCCCTTTCGACCCGACCCTCCGCGCCCGCGTCCAGCAGCGCGTACACCAGAATACTCAGCGCCGCGCAGACGGGGTCGGAGCCGCGCTCCCCCGCACCGGCGTGGCCGGTCAGGCGCAGGCGGCGCGCGGCCGGGGAATACTCGACGCGCGTCACGGGAGGTACGGCGGTGGGAGCAGAGCGGCGAGGGCGGTGTCTTTTCCGCTCTGCTCCGGACTCAACTCCGGCGACCCCTCAGTCGCTGACGCGACAGCTCCCCTAGAAGGGGCGCCAAGGGGTGCGGCAGCAGCTTCGGAAGGGGCGCCAAGGGAGGGGTCAACGGCCACGCCAAGCCCCTCGGCCATATCCGGGCGATACCGCCGCGCGAATGCCAGCGCCAGCGCCTTATACTTCTGCAGCTCATCCAGCTTCTCGCGCAGCCCCATCGACGCCGTGATGCGCCCGATCAGCTCGTCGCGCCCGTCGAACTCCATCATCCGCAGGCAGCTGAGCGCTTCCTGCTCCTTGCCCTCGTCGAAGATGCCCATGCGGTACAGCTCCATCGCCAGCTCATTCTGGCTCAGGCGCGAATAGGCGTTGCGCTTCTGGGCGCTCACCTTCACGTCGAACACCGGCAGCGCGGCTCCGAAGGGCTGCGGGCGCGGGCAGAGCCCGGCGTTGGAGAAGCGGATGTACTCCTCCGCGCCGGCGCGCCCCGCGATGCGGAAGCTGCGCGGCAGGCCGTAGAACTGGCGGATCAGCTCGATGCACAGCTCGACGATCTGGGCGTAGGCAACGTAGGAGCTGCGGGTCGAGTCGCGGCTGCCCTTGCCGCTGGCCTCCTGCAGGGCGGCGATGGCGCTGGCGGCGGTGACGCCGGAGCTGATGTTGCCGGTGGAGGTCTCGGTGTTGCCGCTGGTCTCGCGCAGCTCCTGGATGCTGGAGTTCAGCACGTCCATGTACACGCCGCTGAGGGGGCTGAAGCCGATCTGGCGCAGGCTGTCCTCGCCGAGGTTGCCGCTGACGTGGACGAGGGCGCGGCCGAGGTCGGCGAACTCCTCCTCGTTGACGCTGCCGTCGATGCGCTGGAAGTAGCGGGGCGTGGCGCCGACGACGGTGTTTTTGATGATGGCGGAGCGCATGAGGTCGATGGCGGTCTGGTTGTTGTGGCAGAGGTCGACGAAGCCGTAGCCGCAGGGGCTGCCCTCGACGGGGAACAGCGGGTCGAGGACGAAGGGGTAGCGCCCGTGGGCGTATAGTCCGGAGTCGGGGGCAGGCGTGGGGCTGTAAGGTGTGTACTTGGCTTCCCCTTCGGGGGAGCTTGGGGACGGGGGACGCGGATTCCCACGACCAGTTTGCGAACTGGTCTCGGAATGACAGGTTAGTTTAGTCGGCGCGCCGTTTTCGACATTCTGCGCGGCGGAAATCGGCGCGACTGGCTTTCGTCCACCTCCGTCATTGCGAGGAGGGCAAAGCCCGACGTGGCAATCCGCTTCTCCTTGGGTCGACACGGTATTTATGTGCGGCGAAAGGGGACGCGGATTCCCACGACCAGTCTGCGGACTGGTCTCGGAATGACAGGTGGATTGGAGTATGTGCGCCGATTTGTCACCGGAAGTGAGGCGCGAGGTTTGCGGGACGGCACAGAGGCCGTCCCCTGCGGTGGTGTCCCCCTCCCCCTCCTCCGTCGAGTACAGCACGGTGTCTCCGACGTATTTGACGTAGTGCAGCACGGTACGGCCGGCGCGCTTGCGGCGGTAGTACGCCTCGACGACGGTGCTCTTGCCGTCGAGGCTCACCGCGTCGTCGTAGAGGAAGCGCGTCGCAGTGAATGGGTTGCCGCGCAGCCGACCGCGCAGCTGCGGGAACTCCTCCTCCAGCTCGTCGTTGTCCTCGAGGTGCGTGCAGAACACGAACTTGCTGCGCTGGATGTCGGCGATGCCCGGCTCCCAGAAGAGGTTCAGGAGGTCGACGCGCTCGATCGAGATGTCGCCGAGGCCGCCGAGCTTGTCGGGGTCCCAGCCGACGCGGTAGGCGGCGGTGCCGGTCTTGAGCTTCTGCCACATCGCGTCCGACCAGGTGCGCTCGAAGGCGTTCTGTTCGAGGATGCAGGGGACGACGGCGGAGAGCAGCTCGGCCTCGGCGCGGTCGTCGGGCTCACGGGGGAGGATGACGGGTTCGGGGTAGGCCTCCATGGCGTCGGCGTGCTTGGAGACGATGACGTTGTGGAGCCAGCCGCTGACGGCGCGGAAGTCGCCGGACGAGGCCGCGCCGGGGCGCTTGTCCTCCTCGAAGCGGTTGCGGAGCTTCCACCAGTTTTCGGCGGCGATGACGCGGCGCTCGAGGCTCTGTTTGCCGGCTTTGTATTTTTGCAGGACGGCGGTCAGCTCCTGCGGTGTGTATGACATTGGGTTCCTCCTTATGTGGGTTTTTTATCTTGGCTCTCCCTGACGGGGGAGCTTGGGGACGGGGGACGCGGATTCCCACGACCAGTCTGCGGACTGGTCTCGGAATGACAGTGGTTGGTGGAGGCGGGTTGCGCCGTTTTGTACTTCGTACAATGTCTAAATCGGCGCTAAAGACTAAACTAACCTGTCATTGCGAGGAGCGTAGCGACGCGGCAATCCGCATCCCCTTGGGACTGTGTGGGGTCATAATGCGGCGCGAGGGGACGCGGATTCCCACGACCAGTCTGCGGACTGGTCTCGGAATGACAGAGGTTGGGTAGGCGGCTGCGCCGATTTGTACTGCGTACTCATACAAAAACCCCTCAGGCGCCCACTCCCCTATCACCCCAGCGGGTTCCAGACCCGCGCGGGGGCGGGCAGCTCGATCCGCGGCGCGATCGGCCGCGACATGCACGCGTACCGCCACTCGTCCGCCGCGTGATCCTCCTGCTCCGTGTCCACGTCCTCCGGCCGCACCGCCGAGAACCGCAGCAGCGGCACCGTGCGCAGAAACGCCGCGCAGCCCTCGAACACGTACATCCCCGGCAGCCCCTCCTCGTCGAACTGCAGCCGGTAGTGGCACTGCATCCAGCCCGCCACGCGGTGGTTGTCGCCCGGCAGGAAGTACAGCCCGTAGCGCGCCGCCGTCTCCGCGACGCTCTCGCCGCGGCTCGCGTCCCAGATGCTCGGGTCGGCCACGCCGTCGATGCTCCGCCCGCGCAGCCACGGGTGCTCACGCTCCATGCGCGCGATCTCGCGGAACTGCTCGTCGGGACTGAGCCGCAGCCCCTGATTCGGCTGCGCCGTGCACCCATAATATTCAAGAATTCTGTATAATCTTCCGTCGTAGTCCACCGCCCACCACGCGCAGGAGAACGGACGCCCGTAGCCGAAGTCGTAGCTGCGGAACACCGTCCAGCCGCGGCAGGCGGGGGCGGAGAGGTCGAAGGGTTCGATGACGTGGGTGAAGCGGCGCTGGCGGCGCAGCTCGTCGGAGTCGGCGGCGAAGCCGCGGCGGCGGGCAAGCTCGAGGTCGGGCGTGAGCCGGAAATCCTCAAAAAACTGGCCTTCGTAGATGTCCCAGTCGCCGTCGAGCCATGCGCGGCGCAGCTTGTCGGGCAGGGTCTGGAGGCTGCGGAGGTAGTCGGGGTCGGAGGCCATGAGCGCGGCGTTGTCGGTCACGAGCGAGCGGATGAAGCTGTAATCCTCGGCGCGCTCGGCGCCGAGGTACTGCCGGTCGATGAACAGGCGCTTGACCCAGCCGTGGCCGACGCCGCCGGGGTTCATCGTGCAGTAGATGCGTTTCGGATAATTATTCACTCCGCGTACGCAGGCGCGCAGGGCGTGCATCTGTGCCTCGGAGTGCTGGGTGGCCTCGTCGATGAAGAGCACGTCGACCTCGGTGCCCTGAAATCGGGCGGCGTCCTTGTCGCAGTCGCAGTAGCGGAAGAGGATGCGGCTGCCGTTGGGGAAGACGATGTGCTTTTTCGCGTCGTTGTAGGCGGCGATGCGCTCGGCGGGGTCGTCGTCGAGACAGCGGAGCATGGCGCAGAGGGGGAGGATGTGGTTCTCCTGAAGCTCAGGGTAGGTGCGGCGGACGATCATCACCTTGATGCCGGGGTAGTTAAGGCAGAGGAGCGCGGCCTTGACGCGCACGGCCCAGCTTTTGCCGCCGCCGCGCGCCCCGCCGTAGCCGATGAATTTGTGTTGGTCGGCGAGGAAAAGCAGTTGTTTTTCGTTAGGTTTTGGTATCAGAAGTTCAGACATGTGTGTTCATCCCGTGTGGTGTTGTATGTGGTGTGTGGGGGGGGCGCCCCTCTTAGGCAGCGAAGCGGCGGCGCCGCGCCGCCCCCTTGGCTCTCTGACGAGGGAGCTGTCGGCCGCAGGCCGACTGAGGGAGAGAAAATCCCGCGCACTGCAGCGCAGCACCCCCCTCCCCCGTCACTTCGCCGCGTCCGCGGCGGCGTCGTCGAACCGCACGGTCACGCCCGACGACGCGCCGCCGCCAAGCTCGCGCGTGAACGACGTCAGCTCCTTGAGCAGCGCCAGCGCATCCTTGATCTGGCGCAGATCGCCGCGCCCGCCGCCGTTCTGGGCGGCCAGCACCGCGCGCAGCTCGGTCTCGGCCGCGTCCAGCGCCAGCCCCGCCGCCGCGGCAATGCGTTCTGTTATGTCCATGTGGGTTCCTCCTTGTGAAATCTTCGCCGCGAAGCGCTGCCCCTTTCAGGGTGGCGAAGCGGCGGCGCGGTAGTGAATGACATGCCGGCGGCATGTCAGAGCCGCGCCGTGACCGAGCCGCAGCGAGACAGTCCCCAGTGCTCACACTGGGGAAAGGGGTCGCCGGGCTCTGTCTATTACCATTTGGCAAAAGAAAGGCCGCAGCAAAAATCAGCCCCCTTACCGCCCGTTCTCCATCTCGTACTCCTCGGCATCTCCGAGGTCGGCGATGCCGCGCACGGCCAGCCGGCGCAGCACGCCGTAGACGTAGTCCCACTCGCCGGTGTGCCCCGCGGCCGCCGCGGCCTCGAACGCGTACATCAGCAGATCGCGCCGCTTCTCGTTGAGCCGGCAGCGCTGCGCCCCGTCCTCACGCTCGCGGTCAACTATGCAGTTGAACACCCGCCCGTAGTCGGTCGGCCCCGGCGCGCGGCCCCAGATTCGCTCAAACAGCGAGTCGGCAAAGCGCCGTACGTTGGCCGCCAGTTCCGGTGCCTGACCGAACCAGCTTTCGGGTATCAGCCCGCGGCTGAGGAGGTAGTCCCCCGCCTCATCAAAATCATTGTCGCTTTCCGCCCGCGCGCCGCCACCATCACCACCAGAAAGAATTATATTGTCTTGTCTCATCTGGTCTGCTATGGTCTTGTCTGATCTGTTCTGGTCTGCTGTGTTCTGCTCTATGTCACGACCGGAAGCCGAGTCCGCGCCGACGTCGGCACGACGCCTGCCGCGCTGATAGGAGCGGTCGCGCTCGCGGCGTTTTTCGAGACGGCCGCCGAAATCGTCCCAGTCGTGAATGACGAGGTCGTCGCCGGCGGGGTCGAGGAAGCCGGAGGAGACGAGCGCGTCGCGCAGCTCGGCGGCGCGGCGGGGCGAGAACTGGCAGATCTCGGCGAGCTGCCGGTCGGAGATGCGGCCGAGGGATCCGCCGCGGGCGTTGTCGATCGCCCAGAGCCAGAGGAGCGCGAGGGTGCCGACCGCCTTTGCGGTGTCGATGCGGAGGGCGGATTTCAGGCTGTAAAGCTTGCGGTTCTGCACGAGCGATTGCTCAATCCTGATCCATGCCATCGTCGTCGGCGCCCGCGGTCAGCATCCAGGGCGGCCAGCCGGTGCGGAGCATCGAGGCGATGATCGGGTCGTCGGGAATCTGTTCCATGGGGTTCTCCTTTCGCGTGATATGCGGGGGCAATAAGGTTAAACAGAACTTGAGGGGGTAAAAAAGATGGGCTGCTCGCCCTGAATTGTCTTTTCCCCATTGGCACTTTATAAAGGCTGGAGCAGTGGGGAAAAGAAAGCGCGGAGTAAAACAATGTTGTCATTCCGAGGAGCGAAGCGACGTGGGAATCCGTTCCTCCTTTACGCCGTACTGAAACATACTGCTGTCTAAAAGAGAAACGGATTGCCACGGCCAGTTTGCGAACTGGCCTCGCAATGACAGAGGTTTTCTAGGCTCGGCCTTGTCTTTTCCCTAATGGCACTTTCTATCATCCGGCGACCCCTCAGTCGCTTGCGCGCCAGCGTCTCGCTACGGCTCGGTCACGGCGCGGCTCTGACATGCCGGTGGCATGTCATTCACTACCGCGCCGCCGCTTCGCTACCTGGCAGGGGCGCCAAGGGGTGCGGAAAAGTCTCCCTCAAGTTCTGTTTAACCTTACGGGCATAATATACCACAATCCCCCGCCCCTGTCAAGCGGTATAACCGAACTTTCGCAAAATTTTCTTGACAAAGTTGCGGTTTAACAGTACATTATAAGTGTACCAATACGCAAACCAACCCACACTTATTATAATAATGTAGAAACTGAGGTGCGACGTGGACAACATCGTATACGACAAGAACATTTTCGCCGCGAATCTGCAGCGGCTCATGAAGCGCGACCGCGAGAAGCAGATCGACGTCGCGCGCCTGCTGGACGTCAGCAAATCGACCGTCTCGGCCTATTGCAGCGGTGCGCAGATGCCGCGCATGGACAAGCTCGAGCTGCTCGCGCGCCACTACGGCGTGACGATCGCGGCGCTGGTCGAGAGCGGTGAGCCCGCCCCCGCCGCGCAGGGCGCCGTCGTGCAGTTCCCGCCCTGCCCCGCGTCCGAGATCTATTACGGCCTCAACCGCCGCGGGCAGGCCGAGTACATCCGCTACGGCGAGTACCTGTCCGGCCAGCCGGAGTTCCGCGCGGAGCGCCCCGTGCGCTTCATCAAGCGCTACATCGTGCCCGCCGCCGCGGGCTACGCCAGCCCCATCGAGGGCGAGGACTACGAGCAGATCGAGTGTCCCGCGGACGCGCCGCTCTCTGCCGACTTCTGCATAAATATTCAAGGTGACAGCATGGAGCCGTATATTCACGACGGCGAGCTGGTGTACGTGAAGCGCGACGCGCCGCTGCACGAGTTTGACGTCGGCATCTTCTACGTGGACGGCGACGTGTACTGCAAGCAGTGGTGCCGCGATTACGCGGGCACGCTGCACCTGCTGTCGGCGAATCCGAAGCGGCAGGACGCGAATATCGAGCTGCGCGGCACGAGCGGCCGCAGCGTGGTGTGCTTCGGGCGGGTGATCCTGCCGCACCGGCTGCCGAAGCCGAGCTATGTCTGAGCGCGCGGCGCGGAGGTGTGATGTGAATATTTATACAGCGCCACATGTGAGCGGCGCGTCGGATTGGAGCGCCGTGCCGTCGGCGGAGATCGGGAATCTGCTGTGGACGGAGAGCTGCGGGGTGCGCGCATGGGCGCAGATGTGCTGGACGGAGGACGCGCTGCACCTGCGGCTGCGCGCGGCGGAGCGCGACATCCGCGCCGAGGAGCGCGGGCTGCTGGGGATGCCGTGCCGGGACAGCTGCCTGGAGTTTTTCTTCTGCCCGTCGGCGGGCGACCTGCGGTATTTCAACATTGAGTTCAGTCCGAGCGGCTGCATGTATCTGGGCTTCGGGCGGAGCATCGAGGAGCACTCGCGGCTGCTGGTGACGGGCGCGGAGGCGCTGTTCGGCGCGCGGACGCGGCGCACGGACGGCGGCTGGGAGGTCGCGTACCGGGTTCCGGCGGAGTTTGTGCGGCGGTTTTTTCCGGAGTTTGAGCTGCGGCGCGGGCTGCGCCTGCGCGGGAATTTCTATAAGTGCGGCGACGCGACCGTGCAGCCGCATTACCTCGCATGGAATCCGGTCACGAGCGCCGTGCCCGCGTTCCATCGTCCGGAGGACTTCGGGGAGATAGTGTTGGGGTGACGGGGGCGGTGACGCCGGTTGAAGCGTACTCTTTGCGGGACGGCAGAGAGGCCGTCCCCTACAAGAAGATTTCGGATCCCGCGCCGATTCAAACACGCTGCTTTGCTCCAAAAGTCGTTGATGTATCAAGACTTTTTGACAGACTGAACAGCTCCCGCTGCATTTCGCAGCGGGAGCTGTTCAAGGCGTCGACAAAGTTCGACGCCTTGAAAACTTATTCAGGAGTATTCAAAAACACTCCTGAATAAGGATGTATTGAACACAGAAAGGGGACTCCC
>QRFC01001698.1_pt1 | contig 17708 bp, 14 predicted proteins | sample 1861061 | NCBI WGS metagenome assembly QRFC01 (sample SAMN09711282, study PRJNA482702) | Human gut metagenome, whole genome shotgun sequencing project.
ATCGGCGAAGGTGAGTTGATGGCTCATGATGTCCCTCTGGGATGCGCTCCGGATGAATATGATGATCTCATATCAGGAACTTGTTCGCACCTTCCCTAATTAAATATAAAAACCTTACCTTTACCTATTATTGTTATACCTGCATTAATTTAACCTCGTTATTAAAGACATCACTCATCAATTCGCCAATGATATTTTTTAGTATTAAAGTATTTAGCGGATTTTCATGCATCATATCGTTCGCAGAAACAGGTAATTACGGAATAGATTATGCAAAGAAAAATCAGTAATAAATCGAAAACTCAGCCGCACAGGACTGCAACTGTTAACAAGTCAAATCCGCAAAATTTAGTCAGTCCGGATGACATTGAGCTAACTATCATCCCTGATAGTATTTCAGCACTTCAGGTTCATCTTGAAATAACTCAAAGTAAAGTATTTCATTTGATGGTTGAAAAAAGACAATTGCAAGAAATGCTGAAACAGCGTGATGCTGATGCCGAAGTTAAAATCAAAGAACTTGCCAAAATGGGCGAGCTAATAATTGGCATTGATACGGAAAAATCCGTATTAATGCAAAAAAATAGCCTTTTAAATAACCAATTAGAATTCACAAAAAAAGCCCTGACTGACGCTGAAAAGAAAAATAAAGAATTAACAAATATAAATAAGCTAGCTCAAGAGAGCCTTGCTACTCGTTTTGATGAGTTAGCTAACCTTGCAAAATTACTCGAGGTGAGTGAAAGAACATTAATGGCAAGGGAAGCTGAGCTCGAAAGTGTAAAAAAATCATTAGAAAAATTCAAAAACACATTAACATGGAAAGCAGCTAAGCCTGCCAGAATTATTTCTGAACGTCTTAATAAAAATAAAAAGGGTGGAAAGAAAGAGCAACATATAGGCTTAATTAAAGATTCAGGTCTTTTTGATGTTGAGTGGTATCAAAAAATTTGTCCTGAACTTAGTAAACTTCCGCTAACTCCTGTAGAACACTATCTATCGATTGGATACAAAATGGGTCTGAACCCAAGCGAAAAATTCAACGGTAATTTATACCTTGAGCGTTATCCAGATGTTGCTGAAGAGGGGGTAAACCCACTTATTCATTATATCCTTTTCGGTAAGAACGAAGGCCGCACCATCTAATTTTAGTGAGATCCAAAAATGCAAAATTTCGATAAACAATGGTATCTGGATAACTATAAGGATGTGGTTTTATCTGGTATGGATCCCTTTGTACATTATCAAAAAATCGGACGCCTTCTAAACCGTCATCCTTGTGATCCAACAAAAATAAAAGTTTCCCCCCCAGTTCCGGTTGTCCAACCGCTCGCTACAAATTCTATAAATAAAAACATACGCGGTGATTTTAACCTTAAAGGCGGTGGTAGCGGAGAGTTATACGGGTGGTTGGCTGAGATTGGAGATAATCAGCCACGGACTGCACTCATAAAGATTGATGGAAAATCATATAATGTAATTGCAGATGTAAAACGAGATGATCTTGCCCGCAATAAGATCAACCAAGGCAAACATGGATTCCGCATGAGTGTGCCAGCAGAATTTATGGATGGAAGGATTCATCAGTTAGAATTGCTGGATGCAAAGAGTGGACAGCTGCTTAAACAAGTTGCAACGTCCTGGCAACATAACCGCAAGTTTACCAGCTTCGAAGAATTCTTAGCCGAGTCCATGGTTAATCCCATGATCTATGCTCCATTCCGCGAAGAAGATAAACGCTGTTTTGCCATGATGGAAAACCTGCGTCGTCGCCTGATGGCATATTCCAATGAACATAATCTGACTGAGCTAGTCAGTATTATCATGCCCGCCTATAACCGAGAAGAGACGATTCCAGCAGCTATTGAGTCAGTTCTGGCACAAACTTATCCTCATTTTGAATTGATAGTTGTTGATGATGGCAGCAGCGACGGTACGGCGGATGTTGTTAAAAACATTGATGATGTGCGGGTGCGCTTGATATCTGGACCTGGCCGTTCAGGCGTATCGGAAGCACGTAATATCGGTCTCCGCGCTGCAAAGGGTAATCTGATAGCTTATCTGGATTCGGATAATACATGGCAACCCGAATACCTTACAGCGATGGTCGCAGCGCTACACCAGACGCCTCATGCACAAGCGGCTTATTCAGGCCAGTATCTTTATCGCGGTAAGCATCCAGAACCTTTTGCAATTCGTTTTGCGAGCTTTAATAAGGGATTATTGGAAAATCGCAATTATATCGATCTCAACTGCTTTATGCATAGCAAGCATGTCTTTAAGAAGACAGGCATGTTTGACACGCGATTAAAACGTTTTGTAGACTGGGATCTTATTCTCAAGATTAGTAGTGATTTTACCATTATTTCAGTGCCTGTTCTTCTTTCTAATTATTTCTACGAGCTTGCAGAAAATGCCATTACCAATGATAACTCGTTGCATGGCTATATAGATATAGTCCGAGAGCAGCATAATACTCGGGAATTTATTAAAGGACGAGCATTACTTCGTTATGACCAAAATGAACCAACTAAATACCAGTTACCCAAACCAAAATTAAATCAACATGTTACAGTAATTATTCCTAATTATGAGTCATTGGAAGATATTCAAGATTGTCTAACGTCAATACGTAAGCATTATGACAAACAGCAAGTAGATATAATTGTTATAGACAATGCTTCAGCTCCTGAAGTCCGCACTTATCTAAGTAATAAAGCGGTTAAAAAATTTGGCATCAAATACATTAGCAATAACTTCAATGCTGGTTTTACTTATGCTGTTAATCAGGGAATCATTGCAGCCAAGCCAGAAAGCGATATTGTATTACTCAATAATGATGCCTTGCTGACCCGTAACTCATTAGTTGCCATGCAGAAAGCAGCTTACCAAGACCTACAAATTGGGCTTGTTGTTCCACGTCAGGTACTGTTTGCTAAAACGAAAACCATTACAACACATGTACCATACGCAAATCCGAGTATAGATTGTGATGTAAATCTGTCTCAACATCATAATAATATTGACAAAGTACCTCTGCTTCACGATGGTGAGCAGGTAGAAATTAATTTTGCTCCTTTCTTTTGTACCTATATGCGCCGAGAAGTTATAGATCAGGTTGGAGGTCTGGATGCTGAATTTGGTCGTCATTATCGCTCCGATAGAATAATGTGCGACTATTTACGCCATCTGTTAGGAATGAAAATTCTCTACACAAGCCAAGCGGTTGTCTATCATAAGTTGCAAAAAGCCACAGATGGCATGCGTAAAAGTGAGGAAAAAAGCGCAGAGTTTGAACTGATGTTTAAAAAAAATCAGTGGTCCAAAGATGACCTTGAACAATTAGGATTTATCAAAGCCAGCTGGGATATATAAGGGTTTTAAATGTATAATAAAATCTCAAAAAAAAATGTAACGATCGTACCCTATATTTTTAAAAATAATAGATTTACTGGTGGTGTTAATGAGCCCCCAGATATCTCCAGAATTGAACGAAGGGGAAAAACCTATCTCGATGTATGGGATGATGATAGCAGCTATCTTAAAACTCAAAAAAAATATTTCAAAGGGAATTTTTTATATGCTGGTCCGCTTTTCCCACATTACGGTCATGTAATGACGGAAAGTATTCACAGACTTTATGCATATAATAAGAAAGAACATGATGGGATAATTTTTACAGCATGTTGGTTCTCAAGTAATGGTGTTGATAAAATAAACTTACCTAGTTATCTACTCAGAGTTCTTTCTTTATTTTCCATTGATCCAGAGATTTGTTACATTGTAAAAGAGCATTGTGATTTTGAAAGTGTTGATTTTTACCAACCAGGTTCAGCACTACAGGTTGGACCTACTGAAACCTATTTAGAATTTTTGGATTCAAAAATAGAATTACAAAGACCACCAAGCAATGAAAGTTGGGATAAAATATTTTTGGGAAGAACTCACATTATTGAACAAGGTACGGTAATGGGAGAAAGCTATATATCAAACAAGCTATTTGATTGTGGGTACAGATATCTAGCGCCTGAGCAATTCGACTTAAACCAGCAAATTGCAATATTGAAGTCAGCGAAAGAAATTGTATTTGTTGAAGGTTCTTCTATATATGCATCAGAATTACTTGGCAAATGGGAAGCAAATATATATATGCTTCCCAGAAGAAATTATGATACTTACTTTAGACCTCACCTCGCATCTAAAACCAATTATTTTACATTGGGCGATATCAATTCACTCGTCAGACTTAATAATACACAAGGCAAAGTTAAACCAAACTCACCTACCATCTATAAATCGCCAGAGACTATTCATTTTGATTTGGTTGAGCATGGAATTATAAAAGATTCAAAATTCAATATTTCCACATATGAGAAACATGAAGAATTAGATTTAATCACATATACTCATGGAGATAAAAACATCCTTTCCGATTATAAAGAAATTATTAAAGGGCGCCACTAAATGTTTGATAAATATATTTCCCTAGGTGACAACTGCGAAGCTGGTCTTAATTTCTCTCGCATCGGGTATGAATACAGTTCCTTATTAAGATTTGCCATGACCCCTTCCAAATCTTTAATAGACTTGTTTAATAATAACTTTGAAAATATTTTCGAGGAAATTTTACCAGTTTCAAACAATATGTGCCAATGTCAGAAATACAAAATTTCATTTCATACAAAGATGCATTCTGAAATGGTAGATGGCGTCAGGAAATATAAAAACAACATTGATATCCAATCATTACATAATATAGATTTAGAAAAAATTGCATATCTCCGAGAAAAATTTTTATCAGATATGAAGTCACAAGATCATATTCTTTACTTTTTGAAATCCAAACAAAATCTGCCCAAAGAATATGTATTGGAGATTTACAATAAAATTGCCGCATATGGTGGCAACCCAACCCTTTTAGTTTTATCAGAAAATATTATTGACCCAGTTGAAAGTGAATCGATTTATTATGAGCAAATTTCTAAATTTGCACCTTATACAAATGCATATGATTATGACAAAACAGCATGGGATGAAATATTTTCTAAATATCCTCTAAATAATCATGAGGTTAACATTAAAAATGGCTTAATTGCTGTTGAATTATAATCCTAAGAGCGCGAATATAGTATGAAAATTAGTATAGCTGGCACAGGTTATGTTGGCCTTTCTAATGCTGTATTACTTGCCCAGCATCACCAAATTCTTGCTCTTGATGTAGTTCCCGAAAAAGTCGAACAAATTAACCAACGTCAATCCCCCATAGCAGATAAAGAGCTTGAAGACTACTTAGCCAACAAGCCTCTTAATCTTCGGGCTACGCTGGATAAAGTCGAAGCCTACCAGGATGCCGAGTTTGTCATTATCGCCACGCCGACCGATTACGATCCAAAGACTAACTACTTTAATACCAGCACCGTCGAAGCCGTTATTCGCGATGTAATGAGTATTAACCCGCATGCCGTTATGGTCATTAAGTCCACCATTCCGGTGGGCTTTACCGAGCGCATGCGTCAGGAATTTGGTACGGATAATCTGATTTTCTCTCCCGAGTTCCTGCGTGAAGGCCGTGCGCTGTATGACAATCTTCATCCGTCACGTATCGTAGTGGGTGAGTGCAGCGAGCGGGCGCAGCGTTTTGCCGATCTGCTGAAAGAAGGTGCCATTAAGCAGGATGTACAGGTGCTGTTAACGGGCAGTACCGAAGCCGAAGCGATCAAGCTGTTTGCTAATACCTACCTCGCCATGCGTGTAGCGTATTTCAACGAGTTGGACACCTACGCTCAGTCTCATGGATTGGACAGCCGTCAGATTATCGAAGGTATCGGTCTGGATCCGCGTATTGGTACGCACTACAACAACCCTTCGTTTGGCTATGGCGGATACTGCCTGCCGAAAGATACCAAGCAATTACTGGCGAACTATCAGGAAGTGCCGAACAACCTGATTCGCGCAATTGTCGATGCTAATACGACCCGTAAGGATTTTATTGCCGACAACGTGATCGCCCGTAAGCCAAAGGTTGTTGGGATCCACCGTTTGGTCATGAAAGCGGGTTCCGATAATTTCCGCTCCTCTGCCATTCAGGGGATCATGAAACGTATCAAGGCAAAGGGGATTGAGGTCGTTGTCTTTGAGCCAACCATCGAAGAAGACACGTTCTTTAATTCCCGGGTTATTCGCGACCCTGAAGAATTTAAATCCATCAGCGATGTGATTCTCTGTAACCGAATGGCTCGTGAACTGACTGATGTGGCCGACAAGGTTTATACCCGCGATCTTTTTGGCTCAGATTGAAATGCACAAGTATAGAGGGGTTATTCCCCTCTTTATTCACAATGGACACGGGTAATATTGTCTCCCGTTATTTGACAGAGAATGCATTTTGAAATTATTTGTTGCCGCAATTATTAAAAACGAAATGGATGCCCTGCTTGAGTGGATTGCATACCACAGGGTCGTAGGGGTAAGCGGATTTATTATTGCGGATAATGGCAGTAATGATGGTTCGCGTGCTTTTCTTGATGGGCTGGAAAAACTGGGCATCGTAAGCGTGCTGGATTTTCCTGATGTCGAGGGGCAAAAGCCGCAGTTACCCGCTTACGAACGTATTTTACGCACTTGTAGCACAGATATCGATTTACTGGCCTTTATTGATGCCGACGAATTCCTGGTACCACTCGATCCTGAACAAAGCATTGCCGCCAGCCTGGACAAATGGTTTAGCGATCCCTCCGTCAGTGCTGTCGCCCTGAACTGGTCGAACTTTGGCTCAAACGGGGAATTGTTTGCTGAAGAGGGTTTAGTGATCGAACGCTTCACCCAGCGTGCCCCTCAGCTGTTTAATGCCAATAAGAATTTTAAGAGCATCGTCAGGCCTAACAGCGCGATTCACTTTAACAATCCTCATCACGCCGAACTGCGCTATGGTCGCTATATCGATACGCTGGGCAACGATCTGGTCTTACATCCAAAACATGGCAGCGGCGTCAGCGAGGAAGTCATCTGGGGAAAGATGCGGGTTAACCACTATGTGGTTAAGTCTCTGGAAGAGTTCCTGCTCGGTAAGCATCTGCGTGGCAGCGCCGCCACGGCCAGGCGCGTCAAACACAAAGCCTATTTCAAAGCCCACGATCGCAACGACGAAACCTGCCTGCTGGCGGCGGCTCTGGCCCCTAAAGTCAAAGCCGAAATGGCAGCAATACAGGCGCAGCTGGATGCCTTACCCGCAGAAGAGAGTCCACAGAAAAGCGACTCCTGGCTGGCGACCCGCGTTAAAAAGTTAATCGGCTAATCTACGTTTTTTATTTCGACAGGAGTCAGATGCGGGCTTCACCCGCTTCCGGGTAGTGAATCCACTCATGCAAAGCGATTACCATTGGCACCCTCTGGCGCTGCCAGATTCTTCTTTATCCCGTGCGGGCTGGTTTTTGATCCAAGGCACCCTGCGTGCCCGTCAGCCGCGGGGTGAAACCCGCCTGCGCTGGCAGTGTCAGGGCATCTGGCATGAGCAGATCCTGCCTATCACCCGCCGCGGTACCCTGCAGGAGCTGGTCTGGTTGCCGGTGGGCGCCACTCAGGTGGGGCTGCTCGCCAGCAGCGAAGGGGCGGAATGTGAGCTTAACATTGCCCGTTTTGCCCAGGTGTCGGCAGCAAACAGCCTCTGGCGCCGTCTGCGCCGGGTGTGGCCTTTTTATCAGCGCCTGAATGCACAAAAGCGCAAGCGTCTGGGGCTGTCGTGGCACCTGTGGTTTACCGATTTACAGCAGGCTTACACGCTGGTGGGCAAAATCCGCGACGACAGGCCGCTGCACGCCTATGAACACTGGCTGGCGAATTTCGATATCGTGCAGCCCGGTGAACGCCGTCTGATCGATCGCCTGCTGGCCCGCTGGGGCAACCTGCCCCGCGTCTGCCTGCATCTGGTAAACGGCGGCGATGAGGCATCACGCCAGCGCACGCTCGAAAGCATCGCGGCGCTCTGTTACCCGGCCACGCATATCACCGTGCTGGAGCACCCCTCTGATAGTGTAAGGCCAGAGGGAGAATGGCAGTGGGCCATTCCGGTTGGGACGGAACTCGCTCCGGCCGCATTAGTGTGGCTGGCGCACCAGCTGCGCCAGACGCCAGAGGCAAAATGGATCTACGGCGATCACGATCTGCTGGATGAAAAAGGAAAACGCCACTCGCCGGACTTCAAACCGGACTGGAACGAAACCCTGCTGCACAGCCAGAACTATATCGGCTGGAGTGGCCTCTGGCGGGAACAGGGTACCTTCGCCATCCCGCAGGACGGGGGTGAAAACTACCGCGGCTGGTTGCAGCTGGCCCGGCAGCTCGCGCCCAAAGATATCGCGCATATCCCCGCCCTGCTGATGCACGTCCCGGACGCGCTGGTGCAGCACGATGGCTACGAAACCCTGGCAAACCAGCTGCAAGATTTACCCGTCGGGGTAACACTGGAGTCAGCTCCGCACGGCATCTGCCGCTGGCGCTGGCCGCTGCCGGAACAGCTTCCCCGGGTGTCGGTTATCATCCCCACCCGCAACGGACTGGCGCATCTCAGGCCGTGTATCGAAAGCCTGGTGCAGCACACCCGCTACCCGAATATCGAAATCATGGTGATGGATAACCAGAGCGACGATCCCGACACGCTGGCTTATTTTGGCTACATTACCCGGGAGTACGGGGTGCGGGTTATCGCCTGGGACCATCCGTTTAACTACTCTGCGATCAACAATGCAGGCGTGCGCGAGGCCACGGGCGAGCTTATCTGCCTGCTCAATAACGACACCGAGGTGATTAACCCGCAGTGGCTGGATGAGATGGTCTCCCACCTGCTGCGCCCGGGCGTCGGCATCGTGGGGGCAAGGCTCTTCTACGGCGATGGCCGGGTCCAGCATGCGGGCGATGCCGTCGGGCCGGGTGGCTGCGCCGATCATTTTCACAGTGGGCTGGCCGCCGATGAACCCGGCTACCAGCGCAGGGCGGTGAGCGCCCAGGAGCTCTCCGCCGTAACGGCGGCCTGTCTGCTCACCCATCGCCAGCTCTTTTTATCCCTTAACGGCTTAGATGAAGTTAACCTGCCGGTGGCCTTTAACGATGTGGATTACTGTCTGCGGGTCGGCGAGGCTGGCTGGCGTATCGTCTGGACGCCCTTTGCCGAGCTGTATCACCACGAGTCGGTCTCCCGCGGCAAAGATGTCACGCCAGAACAGCTGGCACGCTCCCAGGGTGAGCTGCGCTATATGAAAAAACGCTGGGCGCAGCGGCTCACACACGATCCCGCATACAATCCCAACCTGAGCTATGACCGACCCGATTTCTCATTAAGTCATGCTCCTAATGTGGTGCTGCCATGGACGAACTGATCAGAAAGGCACTCTTTAAACCGTATCTGAAGTTGCATAAGCAAAGCAGCGAGACGCCTGCTGACAACTGGGCGTGCCGCTCTCTGTTGATTCTGCATGAAGGGAATTCACCGACGCTGGCCTATTTTGAAGCGGCCATCCGGAGTCGCTTTCCCGGCGCGGTCTGTCAGCTGGTGGATACCTTAACCACGCCCACTATCGACGTGGATAAAGGGGCGGCCATTGTGGTTATCCGCTTTATCTCCGCCGAGTGGCAGCGCGAAATTGCGCGCAACATCGACGATCTCTCACAGGTGGTCTACTTCATGGATGACGATCTGTTTGACCCGTCCGCGTTAGGGGCGCTACCCAAAGCCTACCGGACGAAGATCATTCGTCGTTCTGCGGCCCAGCATCGCTGGATCACCTCGCACTGCGACAGTATTTGGGTGTCGACGCCCTACCTGGCCAGTAAATATGCCCACCTCAACCCCGATGTGGTGCCCGCGCAGCCCACGCCGCTGCTGCTGGCCGTTAAGCAACCGGTAAAAATTGCTTACCACGGCTCCAGCTCGCACCAGGCCGAAAAGTACTGGCTGCGTGAGGTGATGGGCGGGGTGCTGGCCCAGTGCCCGCAGGCCAGCTTCGAAATCTTTGGCGAACACGAAATCTATAAGCTCTATCGCGATCTGCCGCGCGTGACGGTACTGCATCCCATGAGCTGGCAGAACTATCTGGATTACACCCAGCATCACCGAATCGATATCGGTCTGGCGCCGTTACTGGCGTCAGAATTTAATATGGCGCGCGGGCCGGTAAAATTTTATGATTTCGTTCGCATGGGCGCAGTGGGGGTTTACAGCAACTGCGCGCCCTACAGTGACTTTATAGAGCAAAATATCAATGGCGTGCTGCTGAATAACGATCCACAGAAGTGGATCGATACCCTGGCGCTGCTGGTGAATTCCGGGCAAAAACGTCAGACGCTGGCGAAAAATGCGAAGGAATACTCGTACTCGTTAATCAGTTAAAAACGGGACGGCAAGGGAAATAATGATTTCCACCCTGTAACAGGCGTTGTATTTCAGACTGCCTGCCGCTAAAACACGGTCTGAACGGATAGCAGAGATTGTGTTCTGGTGGCCATTTCATTCAATAGAAAAGTAAAAATCGCTTATGAAAATCCTTGTAACCGGTGGAGCCGGTTTTATCGGTTCTGCTGTTGTTCGCCATATCATCCGGGATACGCAGGATGCGGTGATCAACCTTGATAAGCTTACCTACGCGGGCAATCTGGAATCGCTGGCCGAGGTCGCAGCGAGCGACCGTTACGCCTTCGAACAGGTGGATATCTGCAATCGTGCAGAGCTGGATCGGGTCTTTGCCACCCATAAACCGGATGCGGTGATGCATCTGGCCGCCGAGAGCCATGTGGATCGCTCCATTACCGGCCCGGCTGATTTTATCGAAACCAATATCGTTGGCACTTACACGCTGCTGGAAGCGGCTCGCGCTTACTGGAGCGAGCTGGATGAATCCCGCAAGCAGGCGTTCCGTTTCCACCACATCTCCACCGACGAAGTGTATGGCGACCTGCCGCACCCGGATGAAGTGAGTTCGGGTAGTGAGCTGCCGCTCTTTACCGAGACCACGCCGTACGCGCCAAGCAGCCCGTACTCCGCGTCGAAAGCCTCCAGCGATCACCTCGTGCGCGCGTGGCGTCGTACCTATGGTCTGCCGACCATCGTCACCAACTGCTCCAACAACTACGGCCCGTATCACTTCCCTGAGAAGCTGATCCCGCTGGTGATCCTCAATGCGCTGGATGGCAAAGCGCTGCCCATCTACGGCAAAGGCGATCAGATCCGCGACTGGCTGTATGTGGAAGATCACGCCCGTGCGCTCTACACCGTGGTCACTACCGGCGTGGTGGGCGAGACTTACAATATCGGCGGCCATAACGAGAAGCAGAACCTGGACGTGGTCCACACCATCTGCGACCTGCTCGACGAGATGGTGCCGAAGGCCGGTTCCTACCGCGACCAGATCACCTACGTGACTGACCGCCCGGGCCACGACCGTCGCTACGCCATCGATGCCAGCAAAATGAGCCATGAGCTGAACTGGCAGCCGCAGGAGACTTTCGAGTCCGGTATCCGCAAAACCGTGCAGTGGTATCTGGATAACCAGCAGTGGGTCAACAACGTGAAAAGCGGCAGTTATCAGGACTGGATCGCGAAGAACTATCAGGAGCGTAACTGATGCATATTCTGCTGTTCGGTAAAAATGGCCAGGTGGGCTGGGAGCTGCAGCGCGCGCTGTTGCCGCTGGGTCGCATCACCGCGGTGGATTTTGACTCCACCGACTACTGCGGCGACTTCAGTAACCCTGAAGGCGTGGCTGAGACCGTGCGTCTGCTGAAGCCGGACGTGATCGTCAATGCCGCCGCCCATACCGCGGTGGATAAAGCCGAGAGCGAGCGCGACTTTGCCGAGCTGCTCAACGCCACCAGCGTAGCCGCCATCGCTAAAGAAGCGGATGCGCTGGGCGCCTGGCTGGTGCACTACTCCACCGACTACGTCTTCGATGGCAGCGGTGAAAAACCCTGGGTGGAGACAGACCGGACCGCGCCGCTGAACGTCTACGGCGAAACCAAGCTGGCGGGCGAGCAGGCGGCTGCGCTCTGCTCCCGTCACCTGATCTTCCGCACCAGCTGGGTCTATGCCGCTCGTGGCGCTAACTTCGCCAAAACCATGCTGCGCTTTGGCAAAGAGCGCAGCGAAATGTCGGTGATCAACGATCAGTTTGGCGCGCCGACCGGGGCAGAGCTGCTGGCCGACTGCACGGCGCATGCGATCCGTATCGCCCAGGATAAGCCGGAGGTCGCCGGCCTTTATCACCTGATCGCCTCCGGCACCACCACCTGGTTCGACTATGCCCAGCGGGTGTTCGCGACTGCACGGGCGGCAGGCGTTGAGCTGGCGGTCAACCAGGTGAATGCAGTGCCGACCAGCGCGTTCCCGACGCCGGCGAAACGTCCGCATAACTCACGCCTCGATACCAGCAAGTTCCAGCGCACCTTCGGGCTGACGCTGCCGGACTGGACCCTCGGCGTCGATCGCATGCTTGCCGAAACCCTTGGAAAGTAAATGCATCAGGGTATGCTATGCATGCCTTGTTTTATCGACACGGACCTTTGTCAGGGAGCGACGCGTTTAGCTCCCTCTACAGCAATCAAACAGATGCCGGATGGCGGTTCGACGTCATCCGGAGCAAAACAGAAGAAATGAAGGATTATGAACAAGCGTAAAGGTATTATTCTGGCCGGTGGGTCAGGGACTCGTCTCTATCCGGTCACCATGGCGGTGAGCAAACAGCTGCTGCCAATCTACGACAAGCCGATGATCTACTACCCGCTGAGCACCCTGATGCTGGCCGGTATCCGCGACATCCTGATCATCAGCACCCCGCAGGATACGCCGCGCTTTGAGCAGCTGCTGGGCGACGGCAGCCAGTGGGGCCTGAACCTGCAGTACAAAGTGCAGCCAAGCCCGGACGGCCTGGCGCAGGCCTTTATCCTCGGCGAAGAGTTTATCGGCGGCGACGACTGCGCGCTGGTGCTGGGCGACAACATCTTCTACGGCCACGACCTGCAAAAACAGCTGGAAGCCGCCGCAGCCAAACCTGCGGGCGCCACCGTCTTTGCCTATCATGTACACGATCCTGAGCGTTATGGCGTGGTGGAGTTCGACCGTGAAGGCACCGCGATCTCCCTGGAAGAGAAACCGCTGGAACCGAAGAGCAACTATGCGGTAACCGGTCTCTACTTCTATGACAACCGCGTGGTTGAGATTGCCAAAAGCCTGAAACCGTCCCCGCGCGGCGAGTTGGAAATCACCGACGTGAACCGCATCTACCTTGAGCATGGCGATCTGTCGGTCGCCATGATGGGCCGTGGTTATGCCTGGCTTGATACCGGCACCCATGAGAGCCTGATTGAGGCCAGCAACTTCATCCAGACCATTGAAACCCGTCAGGGGCTGAAAGTGGCCTGTCCTGAAGAGATTGCTTACCGTCTGAAGTTTATCGATGCCGACCAGGTGCGCAAGTTAGCTGCGCCGCTGGCGAAGAATGCTTACGGGCAATATCTGCTGAAAATGCTCAAGTAGTCACCATTAACACCTGGGGCGTCATGCCCCATTTATCAATCAGGCCGTAATCATGAACGTAATTCAGACCGCAATCCCCGACGTCTTTATCTTTGAGCCAAAAGTGTTTGGCGATGACCGTGGCTTTTTCTTCGAAAGCTTTAACCACCAGCAGTTCGAAGCTGCCATTGGCCGCAGCGTCAACTTCGTGCAGGACAACCACTCTAAATCCTCAAAAGGCGTTCTGCGTGGCCTGCACTACCAGCTGGCGCCACATGCGCAGGGCAAACTGGTGCGTTGCGTGGCGGGTGAAGTCTTCGACGTGGCGGTGGATATCCGTAAAAGCTCCCCGACCTTCGGTCAGTGGGTGGGTGTGCATCTGTCTGGCGAGAACAAGCGCCAGCTGTGGATCCCGGAAGGTTTCGCCCACGGCTTTATGACCCTGAGCGACTCCGCAGAGTTCCTGTATAAAACCACCAACTACTACGCGCCGGAGAGCGACCGCGGCATCCGCTGGAACGATGAGACCATTGGTATTACCTGGCCAGAAATCGACAGCGAGATCCTCACCTCCGCCAAAGACAGCGTTGCCAAATCCTTCCCTGACGCAGAGTACTTCTGAGTCCCACGCCCCGCAGTGACGCGGGGCGTTTTCTGATGCACAGAGCGCACATGACATTCTATACAGATTCAGCCGGGATCCTGGCGCGAAAAGCGCAGCTTGAGCCGATGCTGGGCCACCCGTTACACGCCTTTAAAACCAACACAGAACTGGCGCAAGACGATGTCCTGGTCGGCTGGGGCCAAAAAGCCAATACCCGCCAAATCAGACAAAAAGCCCACGATCTAGGCCTGCCGTACTGGCAGCTTGAGGATGGCTTTATCGGGTATATTGGCCATCCCGCCAGGGGGGGCAAAGCCGTCTCCCTGATCGCCGATCCTGTGGGAATTTACTACGATGCCCGCCAGCCGAGCCGCCTTGAAGAGCTGATCGCGACCCCCTGCGATGACAGCATGCTGGCGCGTGCCGAAACGCTCACAGCTGAACTGCTGCGTCTCGGCATCACCAAGTACAACTGCTATACCGCAGATAGCGGCCTGCCGGATACGCTGACGGCCCGCCTGCATAGCGACCCGCGCCCTAAAGTGCTGCTGATTGACCAAGTGGCAGGGGATCTCTCCATTCCTGGTGCGCTGGCAAGCGAAGAGGATTTTGTCGCAATGGTGGCGGCGGCCCGCCGTAATCACCCCGATGCCCGCCTGCTGCTGCGTACTCACCCGGATACCCGGCTGGGTAAAAAAAGCGGCGTGCTGGCGCGGCTGGCGCTGGACGACGTGGAGGTAGTGGCCGAACACTGCCATCCCCACGCCCTGCTGAATAGCGTAGAGGCGGTTTATACCGTCTCCTCCCAGATGGGCTTTGAAGCGCTGCTGCTCGGGAAAGCGGTCCACTGCTTCGGCATGCCGTTTTACGCGGGCTGGGGGCTGACCCACGACAGCAAAACCTGCCCGCGCCGTCAGGGGCCGATCGCCCTGCCCCAGCTGGTGGCTGCGGCGCTGATCCTCTACCCGCGCTATCTGGACCCGATCCTGGGCCAGCGCTGCGAAGTGGAACAGGTGCTCGACATTATTGCCGGTCAGCAGAGCCCAGCCCCGCGCTATCGCCGCCTCTATATGGTGGGCTTCTCGCTGTGGAAGCGCGCCTTTATGCGCGCCTTCTGCCAGCCGCTGGCCGAAGAGCTGCGCTTTGTGCGCAAGCTGCCTGAAACGCTGGCCGACGACGAACAGGTGCTGCTGTGGGGCAGCCGCCATCCTGAACGCCAGAACGCCATCCGGGTGGAAGATGGTTTTATCCGCTCCCGGGGACTGGGCTCAAACCTGTGCCGCCCTTCGTCGCTCTCCATCGACCCGGTGGGGATCTACTTCGACAGCCGCCGTCCAAGCGGGCTGGAGCAGTTGCTAAATCAGCATGAGCTTACCGACCAGGAGCTGGCTCGCGGCGAGACGCTGGTGGATCTGCTCCGCCAGCATGGGGTGAGCAAATATAACGTTGGCACCATCAAACCGTTCACCCCACCTGCTGATGGCCGTTCGCTGGTGCTGGTGGTGGGCCAGGTGGATGGCGATGCCTCGATCCTCACCGGCAGTCCGGTTATCCGCAGCAACGAAGCGCTGCTATGGGCGGTACGTGACGCCAGACCGGAGGCGCACATCCTCTTTAAACCGCACCCGGACGTGGTGGCGGGCAACCGGGCAGGGGCTATCTCTGCCGAATGTCTGGCCCACTGCGTTGACAGCCAGGTGCTGGATCTCGGCCTGACCAGTCTCTATCCCCATGTGGATGAGCTGCACACCATGACGTCGCTGAGCGGCTTTGAAGCGCTGGTGCAGGGGGTGAACGTCACCACCTGGGGCCAGCCGTTCTACAGCGGCTGGGGACTGACCGAAGACAGACATCCTGCCCCGCGTCGTCAGCGCCCTCTGCCACTGGCGGCGCTGGTCTATCTGACCCTGGTGGCCTATCCGCGCTATATCGACTGGCAGAGCGGGCTGTGGATGAGCCCGGAGCAGTTGATACGCCAGTTGGCCGCGCAGGGTCACTCCTCATCGCAAAAAGCCAGCCGCTGGCAGCGCTGGCAGTTAAAACTGAGCTATCTCGCGCAGACGCTTCGCTAGCGAACGATTTATCCTGATGTATTAAAGAAAAGCGGTCATCAAGCCGTTAATCACCTGTCTCATCAACGGAACGGATCTGGGAAAAGAAATGGAAGAGCAAGCCATACGCCATTTATTAAATGGCCGCCGATATCTTTTATTACAAGGACCGATGGGCCCCTGCTTTGCACGTCTGGCGACCTGGCTGCAGCACAGCCACCGCGAAGTGAAGCAGGTCTGCTTTAATGCCGGAGACGCCTGGTATGCCGCAAAAGAGACGTCGCTGCACTACACCGGCCCGGTGAAAAATTTTGCCTTCTGGCTGCGCGATCTGCACAAAGAGTACGCCTTCGACACCATCGTCTGTTTCGGGGATTGCCGCCCGATGCATGTCGAAGCGAAGAAGTGGGCGCGCGGTAAAGCCATCGACTTTCTCGTCTTTGAGGAGGGGTATTTCCGGCCATTTTATATCACCCTGGAAAAAGGCGGCGTGAACGCCTTCTCCTCGATGCCCATCGATGCGAAATACTATCGCGAGCAGCCGCTGCCGGAGCTGAAAACCCCGACGCCATGGAAGCCCAGCGCCTTTAACCGTGCCGCCCACGCCATGCTCTACTACGCGGCAGGCTGGTTTGGTCGCCATCGCTATCGCGGCTACCGCCACCACAAGTCATTCTCCCCGTGGTATGAGATGCGCTGCTGGGTCCGTGCCGGCCGTCGTAAGCTGTGGTATCGCTGGAAGCAGCGCCACATGTTGAGCCATATCACCGAAACGCTGGACAACGCGTACTACCTGGCGATTTTGCAGGTCTACAACGACAGCCAGATTATTCACCACAGCCCGTATAAAGATGTGCGTGACTATATCGAAACCGTGATCCGCTCCTTTGCCCGCCATGCGCCGAAAGAACACCATCTGGTGTTCAAGCATCACCCGATGGATCGTGGTCACCGCTATTATGGTGTGCTGATTAATACGCTGTGCGAGAAGTACGGCATTACGACAGACCGGGTGATCTATATCCACGATCTCTCCCTGCCCGCCCTGCTGACCCATACCCGGGGGGTGATCACCGTTAACAGCACTGCGGGGCTGTCGGCGCTGATCCACAACAAGCCGCTCAAGGTGATGGGCAAAGCGCTGTATGACATCGAAGGCTTAACCTGGCAGGGGCCGTTGAACCAGTTCTGGCAAACGGATTTCGCGCCTGACAAACAGCTGTTCCACCGTTTTCGTACCCACCTGCTCTACAACACGCAGATCAACGCCGTGTTTTACGGTAAGTCCGACTGGCTTAACGTCCCGACCGAACTCCCCCTGCCGGATTCTATTATCGATTCCGAACTCGAACGCTAATTCACCACTCTGCCGGGGAGATTGCCCCGGCGGATCCGATCTGCCCCTCGCTTTTATCCCCTCGTTGTAAAAATAACTAATGTTTATCCCTAATCTGGCCGGGTGATGCTGCCAACTTACTGATTTAGTGTATGATGGTGTTTTTGAGGTGCTCCAGTGGCTTCTGTTTCTATCAGCTGTCCCTCCTGTTCAGCTACT
>QRFC01001708.1_pt1 | contig 17604 bp, 15 predicted proteins | sample 1861061 | NCBI WGS metagenome assembly QRFC01 (sample SAMN09711282, study PRJNA482702) | Human gut metagenome, whole genome shotgun sequencing project.
CCCACCAGCTTGAACAGCAGGGCCAGCACCAGATACAGCAGACCCGCGACCACCACGCCGCCCAGTGCGTAGGGCAGCTTCTCCTCGCCGGTCATGGCGGCGAACTTGCCGCTGTCCAGATTGGCTACCGCCTGGAAGCCGCCCAGGAAGGCGAAGGATGAGCCCAGGAAGGCGGGTATCTTAAACTTGGTGCAGACGTGGAACAGCAGGGTGCCGATACCGGCGAACAGCAGGGTGGTCTGGATGGACAGGGGCAGGCCGTAGCCCGTCACCAGGATGGGTACCAGTACCGTGGCGCCGAACATGGCAAACAGGTGCTGCAGACCCAACAGGAGCATCCGGGGCACGCCCAGCTCCCGGGCGTCATAGATGGCGTCGTGTCCTAATTTCTTGTTCATGTGACTTGTCCTCTCTTTCTCGTTCATCCGTATATGTTTACTTACTTACAAACAGCCTAAAAAAATGACCGGTGAAAAATCACCGGTCAAATGGAAACAATATCAGAAACAAAAACAGAGGGAGCGTCGGTCCGCTTTTTCACGATCGTCTTGCAGGTCATGGCGTGTCCCTCCTCTCATTTTCTTGCCTATTATACGGGGCACAGCCGCAAAATGCAATACACTTCTGTGCCAATATCCTGTCAAAATTTCAGAAGATGATTTGGCTGTATTGCACAAGGTCATTCGCCACGCTTATCGCTGCCATCCGCCATTCTTAACCGCCGCCGCAAAACGGGGCACACGCCCGCCGCCACGACGATCTTCACTGCGTCTCCCGGCAGATAGGGCAGCATCCCCGCCCACAGCAGCGCGGAAAACGTCATACCCTTGCCCATGTAGGCGTTGAGTATCAAGGCCATGTAGGGCATTCCCACGGCGTACAGCGCGGCCAGTCCCGCCAGCGACGCCAGTGCCATGCGTTTGGGGTCCAGACTCTCCCCTGCCACGGCACCCACCACCCATGCGGCCGGGATCAGCCCCAGCAGGAACCCGAACGTGGGCTGGAACACATAGCCAAAGCCGCCGCCCATGGTGAAGATGGGCAGGCCCACCAGCCCCAGCAGGACGTACACCGCCTGGCTCAAAGCGCCCCACCTCCGGCCCAGAAGCAGCCCCGCCATGGCCGTAAACAGATATTGCAGCGTCACGGAGCTGTACACCATCGGAATACGCAGAAACGCACCCACCGCCGTCAGCGCGGCGAACAGGGCGGTATAGACCAGCTTGCGGGTACGGGTGTTCATAGGCGTCCCTCCTCCAAAAACTGTCCTGATGATACTAAATTCCTTAACACCTGTCAACTATTTACAAACGCGGAATACAGTGCTACAATGTGTTTTCGACCGAAAGGAGATGATGGCCGTGACTTGGGATGTTCTGCGCTATGACACCGTGGACTCCACCAACAACGTATGCAAGGCTCTTGCCGCGCAGGGGCTGGACAGCACCGCCGTCATCGCCCGGGCGCAGACCGCCGGTAAGGGCCGGCTGGGCCGTTCGTTCCAATCACCGGAGGGCGGCCTGTATCTTTCCGCCCTGTGGCAGGACTGCCCGGCCGGGCAGCTGCTCACCGTGACACCGCTGGCCGCGGTGGCTGTGTGCCGCGCTGTTGAGAGCCTCTGCGACACGGACTGCGGCATCAAGTGGTGCAATGATGTGGTGCTGCACGGAAAAAAGCTCTGCGGCATTCTGACCGAGTCCTCCCTGCTCCCCGACGGCAGTGCGGCGTGGCTGGTGGTAGGTATCGGTGTCAATGTGGGACAGGCCACTTTTCCGCCGGACATCGCGGACATGGCCACATCCCTTGCCCTACAAGAGCTTGACGTGTCGCCGGACGCGCTGGCAGACGCCATACTGGCCCAGCTGACAGCCATGCGGACTGCGCTGACCGACCCAGTGGAATGGCTGGCGGAATACCGGCGGCGGTGCGTGAATTTGGGCAGACCCGTGCGCGTCCTGCGAGGCAATACCGTCCGGCAGGCCACGGCGCTGGCCATAGACGAACAGTTCGGCCTGACGGTGCAGTATGAAAACGGCGAAACGGAGACAGTCCGCAGCGGCGAGGTCTCAGTGCGGGGACTGTACGGATATATAGAATGAGGTGATACGAGCATGAACACAAAACTTCTCGCTCAGTTGTTCCTCACCTTTGCCAAGGTGGGCGTCATGACCTTCGGCGGCGGTATGGCCATGCTGCCCATCCTCCAGCGTGAGGTCGTGGAGGACAAGGGCTGGGCTACAGACGAGGAGCTGGTGGACTATTTTGCCATCGGCCAGTGCACCCCCGGCATTATCGCTGTAAACACCGCCACCTTCATAGGGCAGAAGCAGGCCGGTATTATCGGCGGCATCGTGGCCACGCTGGGCATTGTGTTCCCATCGCTGATCATCATCACCGCACTGGCAGGCGTCATCAACAGCTTCTCCCATCTGGCTTGGGTGCAGCACGCCTTTGCGGGTATCCGCGTATGCGTGTGCGTGCTGATCTTCAACGCGGTGGTCAAGCTGTTCAAGGGCTCTGTGAAGGACTGGGCCGCCGGGCTGATCTTCCTTGCTGTGCTGGCGGCGGCGCTGCTCACCGACCTGTCCCCCGTCATCTTCGTGGCTGCGGCCGCGGCGCTGGGCATCGTCATTCAGAACGTGATAAGGAGGGCGAAATAATGCTGTACCTCCAACTATTCTGGGAATTCTTCAAGACCGGCCTGTTCGCCGTAGGCGGCGGGCTGGCCACTCTGCCCTTCCTGCAGGATATGGCGGAACGCACTGGATGGTTTACCCATGCCCAGTTGGCGGATATGCTGGCGGTGTCGGAGTCCACTCCCGGCCCCATCGGCGTGAACATGGCCACCTACGTGGGCTTCACCACCGGTGGCATCGGCGGCGCGCTGGTGGCCACCATCGGGCTGGTAACCCCCTCTGTTATCGTCATTCTCATCGTGGCGGCGTTCCTGAAGGCCTTTCGCGACAGCAAGTGGGTCAGCGCCGCGTTCTGCGGCCTGCGCCCCGCCTCCACCGCGCTGGTGGCTGCGGCGGGCATCTCCGTAGTACCTATCGCCCTGCTGCACAGTGGTATGACCGGTCTGGCCGTGCTGAACTGGCCGGCTATCGCCCTGGCTGCGGTGCTGCTGGTGTGTACCAACTGGGTGCCAGTGGTAAAGAAGTGGCACCCTATCGTGTTCATCGGCATTTCCGCCCTGGTGGGCGTTCTGCTGAAATTTTGAGAAAAGGGAGACGCTGCGCGTCTCCCTTTTTGTATATATTTCCTCCCGGCAGGGCAGACTATCGCTGCTATACTGTCAGGAGGTTTGTATTCTATGTCTGAAATGTTCTGTTTTCAGTGTCAGCAGACGGCGGGCAACAGCGGCTGCGTCCGCACCGGCGTCTGTGGCAAGCAGCCGAAAACCGCCAATTTGCAGGACTATCTGGTGTGCTCCCTCATCCACCTGGCGGAGATATATGCCGCCAAGGAGGACTATCCTCCGGAAGTCACACACCTGCTGGCGGACGGTCTGTTCGCCACGCTGACCAACGTAAATTTTGACGATGCGGCCCTGCAGGGTTATATCCGCCGCGCCGAAAAACTGACGCCCCAGCGTCTGCCGATACAGGACCCGAGTTGGCTATGGCGCGGCGATACGGACATCGTGTCTCTGCGCGCCACACTGCTGTTCGGCATGAAGGGTATGGCAGCCTATGCCCATCACGCTTTCCGCCTTGGGCAGGAGGATGAGGCGGTCAGCCAGTGGTTCTACAAGGGGCTGTGCGCCCTGCGGCAGGAGCACACCGTTGAGGAGTGGCTGGCCCTCATCACGGAATTTGGTCTGGTAAACTATCAATGCATGGCCCTGCTGGACAAGGCCAACACCGCCGCCTTCGGTGACCCGGCGCCCGCAAAGGTCCACACGGACATCCGTCGGGGGCCGTTCATCGTGGTATCCGGCCATGATCTGGAGGACCTGCACCAGCTGCTGGAGCAGACGACAGGCACCGGTGTCAACGTGTACACCCACAGCGAGATGCTGCCCGCCCACGGGTATCCGGGGCTGCGAAAATACCCGCAGCTGGCCGGAAACTTCGGCACCGCCTGGCAAAACCAGCAAAGCGAGTTCGACAGCCTTCCCGCACCCATTCTGATGACCACCAACTGCATCATGCCGCCCCGTCCCAGCTATGCCGACCGTATCTATACCACGTCGGTGGTGGGCTATCCCGGACTGAAGCACATCCCGGAGGACCGGCAGGGCCGCAAGGATTTCTCCGCCCTCATCGACCAGGCGCTGGCCCTGGGCGGATACAGCACCGACCGGAGCATGAGTGGCATCAACGGCGGACATATCCTGACCACCGGCTTTGCCCACAAGGCGCTGGGCGACAGCGCCCCGGCGGTGATCGACGCCATCAAAAGCGGCGCGGTGAAGCACATCTTTCTGGTAGGCGGCTGCGACGGCGCGCACCCCGGACGCAACTACTACACGGACTTCGTCAAGTCCACGCCTATGGACTCGCTGATCCTGACGCTGGCCTGCGGCAAGTTCCGCTTCAATGACCTGGATCTGGGCGATATCAACGGCATCCCCCGCATACTGGACGTAGGCCAGTGCAACGACGCCTACAGCGCTGTGCAGATCGCGCTGGCCCTGGCCGATGCCTTTGGCTGCGGCGTCAATGACCTGCCGCTGACGCTGGTGCTGTCCTGGTACGAGCAGAAGGCGGTATGCATCCTGCTGACACTGCTGGCTCTGGGCATCAAGCGCATTTACCTGGGGCCCACCCTGCCGGCCTTCCTGTCAGAGACGGTGGTCAAGACGCTGGTGGATACCTATCAGCTGCAGCCCATCACCCATCCCCAACAGGATCTGGACGCCATACTGCACCGCGGATAAAGAAACATCCCCCGGCTCCGCCGGGGGATGTTTCTTTATCCAAGCACCTCTGCCAGGCCGACCAATACCGGCATGGTCAACGCGGAGATCGCCGTCTGGACCGACACCAGGGACGAGGTCAGGGCGGTGTCCTTGCCGAAGCGGGCGGCGAACATACTCAGCAGCGCCGCCGGCGGCGCGCTGGCCGCGATCAGCAGCACCAGCGTCAGGTCATGGGACACGTTCAGCGCCAGGCAGATGCCCAGTGAGGTAAGAGGCAGCACCAGCAGCCGCAGCACCAGCGTCACCCAGGAGCTGATACCCTGCAGCGCCGCCTTGAAATTGGCGTGGCTCAGCTGATAGCCCACCACCAGCATGGGCAGCGGCGTATTCAGGTCCGCCAGATAGTTGATGGGGACCATCAGGGGTTCCGGCACCGTCACCTGCCCGAGATACAGCGCCATAGCCAGCACCACGCTGATAACGCCGGGGTTCAGCAGCAGGGGCTTCAGCAGCAGCTGGCTGCGGTCGCCTGTGATGACATAGACGCCCCATGTCCAGCTGAGTATAGTAAATACGATGACGTAGGCCGAACCATAGAACACGCCGATGCTGCCCAGCAGCGCGGCCATCAGGGGATAGCCCATAAAGCCGCAGTTGGAGAACACTGCGGCGAAGCGCAGGCAGTTCTGCCGTTCGCGGTCCCTGTCGTGGATCAGCAGCATGGCCGCCGCAATAAACACCACATGGAGTACGGCCGAGACACCCGTCACTACGCCGAAGTTGTGCAGTGCCGTATGCTCCAGCGGCCGTTGAAACGCCACCACCATCATACAGGGGGACACCACGTACATGACCAGGCTGCTCAGGGCCACCGAGGCGCGGTCATCCAGCAGCTTGACCTTTCCCAGTACAAAGCCCACCACCAGCAGCAGGTACAGCGTGAGGATCTGCTGCCCCACGGTGAGGAATGATTGCAGCACGGCTATCCCTCCTAAGCAAAAAATGCGCACCGCCTCAGTGTATCACAAAAAATCCCGGTGTCAAGTCCCCGTGAAGAAGAAAAGCGGAAGCCGCCGCTTCCGCTTTTCTTACAGATCGTTCTTATCCCGGCCCACGGACTTTTCCGTGGAAAAGCCGTCCGGATACCGGCGCTCCAGCTTCTCCAGGTTGGCCCGGAGGATGTCCTCCAGATCAAGGTCCAGCGCCGTGGCCGCCTCGGCCAGATACCAGGCCACGTCCCCCAACTCCTTGGCCAGATGCTCCCGGTCCAGCGGATGGCCCTGGGCCAGCCACTTCTTCACGATGTCGATGGCCTCGCCGGACTCGCCGCACAGGCCCATGACGCTGTTGATAAGCACATCCCGGCCCTTCAATTCGGGATTTAGCGAAGCCATGGCCCGCTGCTGGTATTCGTTGATGGTCATCATACCGTACCCTCCAACAATGCCGGTATCTGCCGCAGATCCGTCACCTGACAGGTCACATCCGTCCCCTCTGCCGCGCCGGGGCGGCGGTAGTAACAGGTCTTCATGCCATACTGCCGGCCGCCGGCCATATCGGAGGTCAGGGAGTCCCCTATGATCACACAGTCCTTCGGCGCGATGGCCGCTTCACATCCATCGTTCAGTGCCGCAAACGCCCCGTCAAAAAAGGCCCGGGCCGGCTTGGACGCGCCCAGTCTCTCCGACACGAAGAACCAATCGAAATACCGCTTCATACCCGCCAGCTCCAGCCGGTGGAGCTGCTGGTCGTATGGTCCGTTGCTGGCCACCGCCAGGTGGTATCTGCCGTGGAGCGCCTCCAGCAGTTCCATGGCCCCGTCCACGGGGATAGCGCTGTCGTACAGGGCCGCGCGGAAATACTTTTCGAATACCTGTCCGTCAAAATCGATATTCAGTGCTCGGAACACGTTGTTCCAGCGGATCTCTTCCAGCTCATGGAACGTCAGCGTGCCCTGCTCGATCTGCCGCCAGAGTTTTCCGTTCTCCCGGTGGAACACCGCTTCCATGTACGGCTCGTAGGGCTTCAGGCCAAAGTGCGCGAAGCCCTCCCGCATGGTCTGCCGGATGTAGGCGTCAAAATCCAGCAGGGTGTTGTCGATGTCGATAAAAATCATCTGCATGGGGTACCTCTCAGATAAAGAACTTACGGTGCAGGCTGCGCCGCAGGGGCTTGCACATGGCGATGACCAGCAGCATGGCCCCCAGCACCACCCCCGCCGCCAGCGGGTAGAAGGACCAGAGGAACGTCTCGTGCAGGCCGAAGGTCAGGTTCAGCAGAAACTCCACCAACACCGCCATGCCGCCGGACAGGATCAGCGCCCCGCCGCAGATGTACAGCGCCGCGCCGGGCAGATACCGCAGCAGCGTCACCATGGCGCACACCAGCAGCCCTGCCGCGCCTGTGACCGGCAGCGCAAAGGTCAAAAACCAGTGGCCTCCGGTGGCGTAGTTCACATACAGCAGGAACACGCCGATGGCCGCGAAGTCAATGGGCACGAAGATCACCGGGTTGGGCCGCTTAAACCACAGAGGCAGCACCGCCAGGATATACAGCAGCAGCAACCCGCCCACGGCAAAGCCGGACCAGACGATGGTCCCGTTGATGCGCCAGTCGCACAGCACGGTGATGACCGCCGGCAGCAGCATACACACAGAGCTGACGAACAGCACGCCGATGCGGCTGACCTCCTCGTGGCGGGGGTGGTCAGCCGGCGGGTAGGGCGGCTCACCCTGTCCGCAGGGCAGATCGGGATGAAATACCCGGGTGCCGCACAGGGGACAAACGCGCTCGCTGTCCGCCAGCTCCACGCCACATTTGATGCAATACATAAGAAAGGCTCCTTTCTCCCGTTGTGTCAGCGCATATTGCTCTCGACCTTAACGGGCAGTCCCAGCCGATGCAGCACGCGGTAGAAGTGATACTCCAGCTCCGGCTCCCGGATACTGCGGATACAGTTGATATAGGCTGTATCCCCCCAGGTGACCACGCCGCAGTTGTGGGGTGCCTTGGCCTGCACACCGATGATGAAGTCCATCCGGCGCACATAGGGCACCATCACGTCCGGTAGCTCCACACGGCCCAGGTTGGACAGGCACAAGCAGGACTTGCACTCGCCCACCGTGTCAAACACGGCCTTCATGGCGATATTCTTGATGAACAGCGGCATGACCCGCAGCACGGGCGAACGTTCGCTGGCCACATTGGCGGCAAACTTGGCCCGCATAGTCCAGCGGTTGTTCTCCAGTCCCATCTTGTGGTGCACCAAGGCACACAGCTCCTGAAAGCTGCACGCTCCCAACCGCGGATCGATCTCCGGAGTGATATAGGACGCAAAGTTCCGCAGCGTTTTGCTGGGAAACAACTTTCGCAGATTTACCGGCAGCAGCACCTTCACCGGTTTGCGGTGGCGTGGGTTGGGCACCTTCTCCGTCTGCAGCTCCAGAATAGCCTGCATCATGGCGGCACACAGCAGCTCCGTCACGGACACGCCGTGGTCTTTGGCGCAGGAACGCAGCTTATCCGCCGGCACCATCAGTGTCACCAGGTCCTTATAGCCATCTGTCTCCGGTGTGCCGGTCAGGTGCCAGGCCGTGGCCTCGGCGCGGCTGGCGGTCACATCCCCAGCATACCGGGCAAAGCTGTCCTCCAGCTCCTCCGGCGACGGCTCCTCTAACCGTCCCAGTACGCCCTTCTCCGCAGGGACGGAGATACCGTACTTCTCACTGAGATATTCCGCCAGCAGCGATTTGACGAACACCAGCGCACCGGTGCCGTCGGTCAACGCATGGAAAAACTCCACCGCAAAGCGGTCCTTATACACCAGCACCCGGAAGGCGCACTGCCGCACCTGGCGGAACGGCGCATGGGCCAGCGGGCAGCTCTTTTCATCCTGTATAGGCGGCGTGTGGGGTATCTCCTCCAGATAGTACCAGAACACGCCCCGCCGCAGCCGCACGGCAATGGATGGGAAACGCCGCACCGTCACGTCCAGTGCCGCCGCCAGCACCGCGCGGTCTACCGGCTCCGTCAGCGTGGCGGAGATGCGGAAAAAGTTGTTCCAGTTACGCCGCTTGGCCGCGGGATATATCTTGGCAGCGTTGTCCAGACGCATCCACCGCAGGCTCCGGGCCGGGGACAGGTTCTGTGTCATAAAACGGTTGATCTCGTAGAAATCCTGCTCCATGTTCTCCTGCAGGCAATAGAGCACATAGGCGTGCCAGCGCCCCGGCGCGATGACCAGTTTGCTTTTGCTCCCGGCCTTTTTCAATCGTTCATGCAGCCCACGGGCGTCATCCAGTAGTATCTCATCGCCGCCGGCAAAGATCAGCGACGGCGGGAAGCCCGTCAGGTCTCCCAGCAGGGGCGAGCACAGCGGGTCCGCGGGGTCCTGGGTATAGCACTTGGCATAGAATTGCAGCAGCTCCTCCGTCAGGGACGGATCGTTGTCCCGGTTGAATTCGTAGGACTTCCCGGAACCGGTCAGGTCCACCCAGGGCGAGATGGCGATGAGCCCGCAGGGCAGCTCCCGGCCCAGCTGCTTCAGCCTCAGGCACAGGGCGCAGATCAGCCCGCCGCCGGCACTCTCGCCGCACAGCAGGATCTGCTGCGGCGCGTAGCCCTTTTTCAGCAAATAATCGTAGGCAGTCAGCGCATCCTCCAACGCGGCGGGATAGGGGTTCTCCGGCGCCAGGCGGTACGCCCCGCAGAACACCCGCACGCCGCACTCGCTGGCCAGCGTGGCCGCAAAGCCCTTAGCATAATCCAAACTACCGCAGGTATAGCCGCCGCCGTGGAGATACAGCACCACGCCGCTACGGCGCTCGTCCTTAGGCATGACCCACGCGCCCTTGAACTGCTCGAAGTCGTGGTCGCGGAAGATCACCTCCCGCTTGTGCAGGGCGCTCATCAGCTCGCCCAGCTTATCCTGTCCCTTGCGGGTGGTCTCCAGTGAGCAGCCCGCCACAAAGGGCTTAAAAAAAATCAATTGTGAACGCACCAGCTTTGCCGATAATTCCATCGTGGTCGTTCCTTTCCTCGTTGCTGATAGATGATTATACCATATTGTGCAAGTCTTGTAAACCAAGCCAAACCGGACGAACGAGCCGCTTTTGTACCGCGCCTCAAACACAAGTCTTTTCTTTACAGCCGCAGTACAGCCATGGTATACTGAGGCAAAAGGATCCGGACAGGGGTGATGACACATGTCCTCAGGGAAAAGATCGGCGTGGAAACGGCGGGTACGGGAATTCCGTAATTACCTGCTGTGTCTGGTATTGGGCGGTATATTTCTCTTTATGGGTCTGACCCAGCCGATATATACGGAAGAAAACACCATGGAAATTTACGCCGACTCCGAAGAGGCACTGATGTCCAGCCAAGAGTGCAGATTATATCCTATTCCGTTGTTGATATGCACGGACGGAACGGAATACACCTTTGGCTTTTCGTGCTACAAGAAGCTTCCTTCCGATTTCAACAGCACTCCTCATTCGATTCGTATCCGCGTTTATACCGGCTATAATTGGCGGCCTTGGGATGCGACTCCTGAAATCGCAGAGCTGGAAGCGGATGGTACGCTGTGTTTTTCACTGCGTGATTCTAACAGAGAGCGGAAAACCAGCCGGGTAATTCTCGTTTCGATCGGCGTAGCATTTACCGGCATCTTTGCGCTTAGCGCATACGACATTTTCCTGTCACCGACTGTGCAGAGGAAACGTCAAGCGAAGGAACGAGCGAAACGGAAAGCACAAAAACGAGATAGAAGCAACCGTGAGTCAGCTCCCAAAAGTTAGACAACTCCGCCCTGCTTCGACTCAGCAAAAAAAGGCGGCTGACGCCGCCTTTTTTGTGTTTTACAGATCCAGCTTCAGATCGCCGTCCTTGATCCACCCCCACTTCCGTAGGGGGATGGCGATGAGCCACGTCAGCACCGCGGGCAGCACAAAGGAGATCAGCACCAGGCCCAGCCAGTCCATGCCGGTGACGGCGGCCTTTGCGCCGCTGGCCACATCGTTGACCCAGCCGGTGTAGACGCCGATCTGCCCCACCAGGCCGCAGGTCCCCATGCCGGAGGACACCGGCGCGCCATTCATCTCCAAGCGGAACAGGCAGGTGGCGACAGGGCCGGTGATGGCGGCAGCCAGCGTAGGCGGTATCCATATCCGGGGATTGCGGACGATATTGCCCATCTGCAGCATACTGGTGCCCAGGCCCTGGGCGGCCAGGCCACCCCAGCGGTTTTCACGGAAGCTCATAACGGCGAAGCCCACCATCTGGGCGCAGCAGCCCGCCACGGCAGCGCCGCCGGCCAGGCCTGTCAGCCCCAGAGCCGCACAGATGGCGGCGGAGGAGATGGGCAGCGTCAGCGCCACGCCGATGACCACGGAGACGATGATGCCCATGAAGAAGGGCTGCAGCTCCGTTGCCCACATGATGGCCTGTCCCACGGCGGAGGCCGCCGTGCCCACCGGCGCGGCGATCAGCGCGGCGAAGCCCACGCCCACCAGCACGGTGACGATGGGCGTCACCAGAATGTCGATCTTCGTCTCCTTGCTGACGGCCTTGCCGATCTCCGCGGCAACGATGGCCACGAACAGCACCGCCAGAGGGCCGCCCGCGTCGCCCATGTAGTTGGTGGCAAAACCCACGGGGATCAGTGAGAACAGCACCAGCGGCGGCGCGTTCAGTGCCCGGGCGATAGCCACCGCCATGCCGGGGCCTACCATAGCCGAGCACAGCCCGCCGATGGTGTAATGCACCGCGCCGTCACCCGTGCCGATGGTGACGATGGCGGCGTTCAGGAACCCGATGCGGAACTGCTGGCCGATGGTGTTGAGGATGGTGCCCACCAGCAGTGTGCAGAACAGTCCCTGGGCCATGGCCCCCATGGCGTCGATAAAATAGCGCTTGGCGGAGAAAACGATGTCCTTTCGTTTCAGAAAGGCGCGGAGCTTTTCCATAGCGGTATACCTCGCTTGTCAGTTTTCTCCATTATAGGCATACTTGACCGCCCTTGTCAACCGCCGCTATTCTTTTCTGCCTGCCGCCGCAGCCACCAGAACACCGCCGCACCGTCCGCAGCCTCCCCCCGCCGCAGCGCAAATGCCTGGCGCTCCGGGTGCCACTGTACCCCCAGCACCGGCAGGCGGCTGTGACATATCCCTTCGATCACGCCATCCGCCGCCCACTGCCGCACACCCAGCCCCCGCCCCAGGCGGCAGATGGCCTGGTGGTGGTTGCTGTTGACCCGCGGCGTGGTACCCACCAGCTCCGCCAGTTCACCCACCGCCCGTGTATCATGCAGAATATCGCCCGCCTTGACCTGGTGTCCCGGCACACGTGCATACAGTGTCCCGCCGAAAAACACGTTCAGCGCCTGCATTCCCCGGCAGATACCCAAAATCGGCTTTTCCGCCGCCGCATAGGCTCTGATCGTCCGGATCTCATCCTCCGGCAGCCGATCCGCGATATCCCCACCGCCGGGAAGCAGCAGCGCAGCGCACGGGCCGGCCGCCTCGCGCCCTACCACCGGCGTCAGGTCCACTGCTCGCAGCGCTTCCATGTAGTTTACATAATTTAGGCCATCATCCCAGATCAGTACTCGCTTCTCCATAGCCGTCCCCCCTCTCCCATCAGTACATGCGCCGCCGCGCCAAAATATGCGCCGCAGAAAAAGAAGTTGCACCCCAGCGGAAAGTATGGTATGATACACCCCGTGACAAGCAGCGGTATCGAAGTGGTCATAACGGGGCTGACTCGAAATCAGTTTGCGGGCAACCGCACGTGGGTTCGAATCCCACCCGCTGCGCCAAAAGCAAAACCACCCTACTGGGTGGTTTTGCTTTTGGTATCCTCTGTAAACAGCACTACGTCAAAACACCCTGCAGGGGCGTTAACGCCCCTGCAGGGTATTTTGCTCTGACAGTCAGGCTATCCTTATTTCAATATCCCCTGTCCCTGTGCTGATCTCACATCTGCCGCCGGTCACTGTCCGGGGAACATCGACCTTGCCCGTATCGGTCTGCGTGATAAAGACTTTATCTGTGTGCAGGCTGCCGGCAACGCTGCTTGTATCGGTCCTAGAAGTTGAAACTGCCTGCGCTCATCACGCGAAGAAAGGTTCCAGCTGCGGATCGTACGTTAAGCATATCTTAAATTGGTGCATCCCATATGGCCACAAAATTTAGCCTGATTTTTTAGCCTTACGACAATAAATCTGAGCAATCTGTTTTAACGCTGCCTAACATGAAGCTCCTCGAGAGAAGCTTTATGCACGGTGCTTTTCGATGCCGGACAAAGCGGGCAGATCAAGAACCGGCACCGCCGTCTTCAAACCGACGGATCGTTTCACCCCAGGCATCCAGTAAGGCAACGTCTCCATCGGGCATAAGGCCATAATACTTGCACATAGCGATGGCGCGGTCCAGCGCCAGATAGCCATCCACGTAAATGTCCGGCATCCAGCCAAGCCCTTCGATCGTACTAGTAATGACAGTTTACCGTATTACTGACATCGCCGCGCGTCAGTGTGATGGAGCCGTCCTTCGGGTCCGCCTCGGCCAGAAATGTGCCCACGGCGTAGGCCAGCTCACCCTCTTGTGTGATAGCAGGCTTCATGTAATCGCTGCTATCGCTGCCATTTATCGCGGTAACATACCATTTATGGTCATCTTTCCATGTGAAATAACCTTGTGCATCCTGCCAGAAATAGACATCTTTCAAATAGTTGTAGTAAAGATATCCGTTGCTGGCAGCAATGGCGGAGCGGCCATTGACGCGGAAATGGTCGTCATTCACAAAGCTGTAGGCGCGCAGCAATTCGCTGCCCAACTCATTGGTAGAGAATTCCTTCGCGGTGGAGTTTTGGATATAGTCCCGCATAGAATCAGCCGCTGCATCCCAATCAGCTTTTTCATACAGATAGTAAGCACCATAAGAACTCCGCAGAATTCTGGAAAAGAGATCGATATCCTTCAGCGCGTCTTCTGCCGAAAAAGTGCGTGGTTTACACTGTTCATCGTTGACAAGCTCAATCATCTGTGCTTCTTCAGCAGTTAAGAAGGCGGCATCTTCCTGAATCGTTTCACGGGAAAATGCGCTGAAGCCACTGCTGCACACGACCTCTGCACGGCGATTTTCGTTTGCCTGCTGCTGCAACGTCCCGATAGTCAAATCGATTGTCGGCAGGCAGTTCTGCCGTGGCCCAATCCTCCTCACTCCAAGCGATGGCCTCACCTGAAGAAGTCCCACAGTCGCATAGTAAAAACAACAAAAGAACAGGCAGGCAGCGGCTCACGCCACTGCCTGCCTGTTCAAAAAAATCAATTACTTAGCGCATCTGAGAGAGAGAGAAGCCGGGGGTGCTGCTTGTTCTTTTTCCCCTTTTCCCGTTACAGAATAGCGTAATTCACGATCAGTCCAGCAAACACGATGGACACCATGCTCAGCAGCTTGATGAGGATGTTGATGGCCGGACCCGCAGTGTCCTTGAAGGGATCGCCCACGGTGTCGCCCACCACGCCGGCCTTGTGGCAATCACTGCCCTTGCCGCCGAAGTTGCCTGCCTCGATGTACTTCTTGGCGTTATCCCAGGCACCGCCGGCATTGGCCATGTAGATAGCCATCAGGAAACCAGTAACGGTGGCACCGGCCAGCAGACCGACCACACCCTTGAAACCCAGGATCATACCTACCACAATGGGCGTCACCACCGCGATAACGGTGGGCAGCACCATCTCCTTCAGGCTGGCCTTGGTGCACAGATCCACGCAGCGCGCGTAGTCGGGATCTGCCTTGCCCTCCATCAGGCCGGTGATCTCGCGGAACTGGCGGCGTACCTCCAGCACCACGCTCTGGGCCGCGCGGCCCACGGAGTTCATGGTAAGCGCTGCGAACACGAAGGGCAGGCACGCGCCGATAAACAGGCCCACCAGCACCACGGGGTTCATCAGGGAGAAGTCCTCAAAGGTGACATTCGCGCCCACTTCCTTGACCTTTTCGATATAGGAGGCCATCAGTGCCAGAGCCGTCAGCGCGGCGGAGCCGATGGCAAAGCCCTTGCCGGTAGCTGCCGTGGTGTTGCCCAAAGAGTCCAGCGCGTCTGTGCGCTTGCGGACCTCCGGCTCCAAGCCAGCCATCTCAGCGATACCGCCGGCATTGTCGGCCACGGGGCCGTAGGCGTCGGTGGCCAGGGTGATGCCCAGCGTGGACAGCATACCCACTGCCGCCAGAGCAATGCCGTACAAGCCCATGCCTGTGCTGGCTGCGCCGCCGGAGAGGAAGAACGCCAACAGGATGCACACCGCTACGATCACGATGGGCACCGCCGTGGAAAGCATACCCAGGCCAAGACCGCCGATGATGATGGTAGCGGAGCCGGTCTGGCTCTTGCTGCTCAGCTCCTGGGTCGGCTTGTAGGTATCAGAGGTGTAATACTCCGTGGCCTTGCCGATCAGCACGCCGGCCACCAGACCGGAGAGAATGGCCACATACAGTCCCCAGTGCTCGATGCCCAGCAGGGCCCACACCAGAAAGAAGGAGATAATAGCAATCAGAATAGCCGCCAGGTTGGTGCCGCGGGACAGTGCTTTCAGCAACGTGCGCTGGTCGGCGTTCTCCTCGGTCTTGACGAAGAAAGAGCCAATGATGGAGCAGATGATGCCCACCGCCGCCATGACCATGGGAATAGCCATGGCCTTGAAGGCCTGATCGCTGAATGCCGCCACACCCAAGGCGGAGGCAGAGATGATGGAGCCCACATAGCTCTCATACAGGTCCGCACCCATACCGGCCACATCGCCCACGTTGTCACCTACGTTATCGGCGATAACAGCGGGGTTGCGGGGATCGTCCTCGGGAATACCGGCCTCAACCTTGCCCACCAGGTCGGCGCCCACATCGGCCGCCTTGGTGAAGATGCCGCCGCCCACGCGGGCAAACAGCGCCATGGAGCTGGCGCCCATGCCGAAGGTCAGCATGGCGCTGGTGATGTCAGCGGCCTCCAGCTTGAACACGAAGCGCAGAAGCATAAACCACACGCTGATATCCAGCAGGCCGAGGCCGACCACAGTAAAGCCCATAACGGAGCCGGCGGAGAAGGCCACGCGGAGGCCGCGGTTCAGGCCGTCGCGGCAGGCGTTGGCGGTGCGGCAGTTGGCCTTGGTGGCGATGCGCATACCCACGAAGCCAGACAGGCCGGAGAAGAAGCCGCCGGTCAGGAACGCAAAGGGCACGAACCAAGTCAGCAACTTTAAGGCCGCCATAATGCACAAAACCACGATCATACAGGCAAAAAACACACCTACAACGGTGTATTGCCGCTTCAGGTAGGCGTTGGCGCCCGCACGGATAGATTGCGAAATTTTGCTCATAAGCGGGGTGCCTTCGTCAAAACTCAGCACTTTTTTGCCGGTGACGAAGGCGAAGATGAGTGCGATGACAGACCCCATAAAGGTTGCCAAAACAAGGTATTTTTCCATGTTTTTCTCTCTTTCCGTTCCGAATTGTTGTGAAATTCGAAATCTTCTTTTTTGTTCCTGAAATATTATAAAGAAAAACAGCTCGCACGTCAAATTTTCACACTTTTTTTGGGTATGCCTGAAAAAGTGTCCGGTTCTTTTCGTTATTTTGCCCGCAACTTTTTTGTGAAAAAACTTCCCATTTTGTGGCATTTACAACCGATTTTTCCCCAGTCGCGGAAGATGTACCATACGTTTAGAATGTATTTTTCACCACAATATACCGTGGTATTTCCAGTATAAAAATTTTTTTACGCAACTTTTTCACTTGTATTGGTACCATTTCCCCAAAAAATACAGTAGAAATCCTTTTTCGCACTTTTTGCTGCGTTTTTTTGCTTTTCCGAATTCGCACGCCGGGGGCGTTTGCTAAATTGCACAACGGCAATTTGCAACATTTTCCCCGCAAATGTCCACGGCGGGAGAACGCGAAAGCTATGAAGCTTTTCGTTCAAGCTATATACATTTACTTTCCTTTTTTGATACCTCAGCGGTACATCTGGGTAAAAAAGAAAGCCCTTTCGGGCAATGTCATTAAGTTAAGCAAATCCGCGCACACGAAAAAAACCACCTCGACTTTTCGAGGTGGGCTTTTTTTATGCTTTCGTTATGTGGATTGCTTGTGCTAACTTCGCGGGCAGGACAATGACCTGTCCCTCGTAAATGGTGTTGGCGTTTACAAGACGGTCTGCGTTGCGCTCGAAGATGGCCTTGTACTTCATCAAACTGGAATTTGTTTGTACAATGTTCAAGATATAACTGTTATTATGTCTTGATTAGAGTACAAACTCATATAAGAGGAACTTCCTCGGTACTCCAATATCAACATATGTGATTTCAACCGTATCCACATACTTAAATCCAAACGACATATACATTTTCTGTGGAATATCATTTCCCTCTATGCAATCAAGACGAATTGATTTAAGGTTTCTTTCCCTTGCTGTGTCTATTGCGTGTTGAACTAACTGCTTCGAGTATCCACGACCTCCATATTCCGGAAGGACACGCAAGGCATGAAGAACTACTGTCTCGTTATCATTTGCATCAATAAGCCATTTAACTGCGTGATACGCCTCATCACGATCATGATTCATAATATACGCCGCAACAATTCGACCATCTTCAATACCGATAAACTGATTTCTCTCTTTGATTGCATCTTTGATCATTTCATCTGGAGGGAAACCACCTTTATCTCCCTCCGGCAGAAAATCTTTT
>QRFC01001713.1_pt1 | contig 17558 bp, 20 predicted proteins | sample 1861061 | NCBI WGS metagenome assembly QRFC01 (sample SAMN09711282, study PRJNA482702) | Human gut metagenome, whole genome shotgun sequencing project.
TTCTATCTCCTATCAAGCGGAGTGTAGTAAAAATCTATTTACTATCATTATGAGTTCAAAAACGTAGACAGTAAAGCTACCCAAGATTTAAGCGCTTACTTTAAAAATTTTATGTATAAAGGGGTATTGATGATAACTGTGCTGGTATTGATCGGATGGCTTGGAAAGTATCTGTATCTGGTAGATGGAGAAATCGACTGGTTCCGGCTGATGCTGGTATATGGTGTTCCGGTAGGAATCCCATATATGTTTTTCGTTATTCCGTGGCATTGGGATTTATCTGGAATACTTGGAATGCTGGCATTGTGTGTGATTGTTGGAAGTTTGATAGGCAGCTTTATTGCAGTATTGTTGCTATTTCGTGCAGTGGGATATGTAATAGGGTATCTATTCAGCTTCTTTGTGAGAAAAGTAAAAGGGAAGTAATGAATTATGTAACATAACTTAAAAGAAGCTAGAAATTGTAGTGTGATTTCAGAAGTTCGCAAATAGAGTATATAGGGTTAATGTATGAATATGAAAATATATACATTAACTCTATTTTTTATGATATGATAATAAATAAAAATAGAATGTATGGAAAAATCATGAAAATCAGAAAGAGTGGATATGGTTATGAGTGAGTATGCAGAAATAAAAATTGGAAAGTTATCATTATGTTGGTTTAGAAATTATTTAGATAAAGATATTGTGAGACTATTTTTCTCAAAAAACGATCTAGTTGTAATCCCTAATGAAAATGTAGATGATTGTGATGAAGAGGAAGGTACATATACTAAATATCTTTATAAAACAACCGTACAATGTGCAAAAGAACGTTTAGATGCATATGGTTTCAGTCTTAGCAATATGGAAAAAATATTTAATGATAAGATGACTCAGGCGGTAGATTATTCATCTTTTTTATATCATTTGTTTGGGGATTATGATGAAGAGGATAAGAGAAATCAAATAAGAATTAAGAAAAATGTTTCATTTAGAAAATGGAAAAATGCCATGAAAAAAATTATAAGCTATGAAGTGGCAAATGGAAATATACAATTTAGTGGAACACTAAATGATATTGGAATTACTACGGAATGTGATAAGGTTATATTTTATGCATTGAAGGAGGAAGATAGTGAATCATTTTATGCATTAAATCCCGAGATAATCCATTATGCATATATATACAGGCTTATACTGGAATGTTGTTCAAATGATGCAGAGATAGAATTAGATTTTTCCAATTTGGAATTATGGGCAGATGATTGTATACCAAAGGCTTTGGAAGCAACGGAAGATATTGAAAAAATAATTGTTCTTGTTGAAGGAACAAGTGATAAAGATATTCTTGAATTTGCAATGTCACATTTGTACCCTCATCTTTCTGACTTATTCTATTTCATGGATTTTGATGGAAAAAATGGTGGAAAAAGAGAGGGAGGAACGTCATTTATAATTAAAAATCTCGAGACTTTTTATTTTTCTAAAATCAGATCCAAATTTATTGCAATTTTTGATAATGATGCAGAAGGATACGCTAGTAAATGCTCGTTACTAAATAAGGTGAAGAACTGGCCAGACAATTTTAGAATATTATTGTATCCAGAACTTGAAATATTTCGTAAGTATCCAACTATTGCACCTAATGGCTCTGTGGTGTTTGATGATATTAATAGAAAAGCGGCATCTATTGAGTTGTATTTGCCAGAATCTATTATTAAGTCTAACGGAGAATATTATCCCATCGAATGGGAGTCTAGAAAACGAATTAAAAAGGCAAATGGTATTGAAGAAGCATTGTATCAGGGAGTGATTTCTAATAAAGATGATATAAAACATAAATTTCACAAAATGCGTAATCAAATTCAAAATAGAGATACTATTTTCGTAGCGGAAGAATGGAAAAATATGAAAAAGATATTAGAAACAATAGTTTTTGCTTTTAAATAATAAAACATTATTTTGAGAATTAGAAATTTTATATGTTGATATGGTGAATATATTCACTATATAATAAGCATGAAATACATATATTTTAGAATATGTAAAGGGGATTACATAAGTGAAAATAGAACACTTTTATTATGATGAGCAGGAAAAATGGTTTGCACAGATGAAAGCTGCAGTGGAGAAACACGATGCGGAACTGAGTAAAGAAGAGAGGACATTAGAACAAAAGAAGAGCGATATGGAGTTGCAAAACATCATCCAGAATGCTGAGAGAGAAGAAAAACAGACATATAGAATCGTGAATACAGAAAAGTATTGCTGGTTTAAGAATATCACAAAACGAGTAATTCAATTTGCACAGCTTTCTGGGTGTAATATAAAAATTGAAACATTGCCAAGTATGGATGCTGTGATTAAAATGCAGACGGGATGTATCTGGTTGCTTAGTGATGGAGAAACTGCTCAGCAAGATAAAAGAGTGATACAGGAGTTAATAGATCAGGCAGAGCATGTTTACATAGGAAATAGTGAACGAGAAGGTAAAAAAGTATTGGACATGGAATTTGTTTTCAGACTGTATGAAAAATTGAAAAAAACAGAGATTTAATGTGTTTTCATAAAAATCTTACTGTGATAAACTTATAGGAAAAATGACGGAGGATAAATTAATGTTTGACACAATTCATCATATTGCAATCATAGGAAGCGATTATGAGAAATCAAAACACTTTTATGTTGATTTACTGGGATTTGAAATAATCCGGGAAAATTATCGAAAGGAACGGGATGATTATAAAATAGATTTAGCCTGCGGAGAGCAGGAGATTGAGCTATTTATTATAAAGGATGCTCCGGTCCGTGTGAATTATCCGGAGGCACTTGGCTTGAGACATCTGGCATTTAAGGTAAAAAGTGTTGACGATACGGTTAAAGAGCTTAATGCAAAAGGAATAGTAACAGAACCGGTACGCTTAGACGATTATACTGGAAAGAAAATGACATTTTTCCATGATCCAGATAATCTTCCATTAGAAATCCATGAATAATCAATGATTATGATTGCTGTTTGAAATACTATGGTATATCCAGATAGAAGATAAGAAAAGAAAATCTATGGACGAAACTTCTATAGACAAGAGAAAAGCTCAGAGAATTCAAACTCTGGGCTTTTTCTATATCATCTTTCTTTTGCTTTTCTGATCCAGTTTTTAAGGAAAGTAAGTGCATCTAAAATTTGTTCCCGTTCTGCAGGAGTGCAGTCGGAAATAATATCAAGAAGTTTTTCTTCTACAGCGAGAGAGGAGGCAACGTCCTTATGAGAAGAGGAAGTGGTTACGGGAACTTCTTGTATAGATGTATTATCGTTTAATAATTCATTTTGAATCTTTGTGTGCATAAGCTCCTGATGAGAGGGGTTCATGCTGTCAATTTCTCTTAGCATTTCTGCATAAGAAGAAATCTTTTCAGTGATGTATTCATTTTCAAAATAAATACCGACAGTATCAGTTGTTGTATCTTTATAAAATCTTAGGCTTGCCTGTTCTTCCATTCTGAATAAAAGTGAAAACAGATCAGAAACAGTACGGATGTCGAAATCCATAAATATATTAATGCTAATTCCTAATGCATCAGAAATCTTCAATAATTGTTCAGGCTTTGGTTTTCTTTCATCGGATTCATATTTTTGAAGTGCACTTATGCTTAATCCGGATTGAGAAGCAAGTTGTTCCTGAGTAAGTTCATGAGAAGTTCTGAAATAACGTATTTTTTCTCCTGTAGTCATTCTTAATACCTCCATCAGCAGTATAACATATTTTTTTCAGATGGTGGTACAAAAAAAGACAAAAATAATATTGACATACACAAAAGTGTGATATATAGTATGTACATACACATAAGTGAAACATAAAAATAATAACACATACAAAAGTGATACAAAAGTGTCAGTAGGTGTCATATAAACGCAACTAACTGTCACAAATGTGTACATGAAACAGCAAGTTAAGATACAGTTAAGTATAAGTACAGGAGGAAGAGCAGATGGCGGAAATAATTTTTGGAATTGATCATGGTAATGGAAATATGAAGGGAGAAACATCTTCGTTCCCATGTGGAATTGTAAGGTATACTGCACAGCCAGGACGATTTATGAATGAAGATATTCTGGAATATGAAGGTGCTTATTATACTTTATCGGAAACAAAAATGCCGTTTAAAGCAGATAAAACGGTGGATGATGACTATTTTATTCTGACTTTGTTTACACTTGTGCAGGAGGCACGAAAGAAAAATATTAACCTTACAGGAAAAGACGTTGTTCTTGGAGTGGGTTTGCCGCCAGCAGATTTTGGGCAGCAGGCAGTAGGATTTAAACAGTATTTTATCAATCATTCCCGTCATGGCATCAATTTTAGAATGAATGATAAACCGGTTAGTTTTTATCTGAAAGATGTATTTGTAAGTCCGCAGAATTTTGCGGCGGTCATGTGTTTTAAGGCGAGTCTTTTAAAGAAGTACCGGACAGTAAACTGCATTGATATAGGCGATGGAACTGTAGACCTTTTAGTGATCCGAAATGGAAAACCAGATTTATCAGTGAGAGTAAGTGAACGTTCTGGTATGGCGGTACTTCGATCTGAGATTTCTAACAGGATTCAACAGAATTATGGGATTCATTTGGATTCCTCAGATGTAGAACAGGTCTTAATGGGGGAGGCGACTATTTTAGAAGAGGAGATTATTAAGGAGATTTATCGTATGGCAGATGATTGGGTACATATGATTATTAATAAACTTCATGCACATGTGACAGATTTCAGAACAAATCCTGCTATTTTTCTTGGAGGAGGAAGTTTATTATTGAAAAAGCAGATTGAACAGTCACCGGAATTTAAATATATTGAGTTTATTGACGATGTGAAGGCGAACGCAATCGGTTATGAGAAATTGGCAGCAGCCCGTATTCGTAGAGGATAAAGGATGAAGAAATGGGAAAGATACGAATTGTTTTATTATTTGATGAAGAAAATGAGAAGCAAAGGCAAGCTGGTGAGTTCTTAAAAACACAAAAGAGATGTAAAACAGCTTTGATCACGGAACTCGTTCATGCATGGATATATAATAAGGAAGAAAAAGCTCTATTTCCTGATAAAAGTATGTCAGGAATTGATATAGAAAAGGTAAAAGAAGAATTACTGCACGATAAAAATTTTCTCTTACAGATAGAAAGCTCAATGAAGAGAATGGATGGAAAAACGGTATGTGAACCAAGGGAAGATGGTGGTGTGGAGGAATCAGAAAGCGGGCTTGATATGGATGTAGACATGATGCTGGACGGACTGGAAATGTTTGAAATGGGTGTATAAAAAATACCGCTGAACAGGAAGAATATTTCGTGTTTCAGCGGTATTATTTTTCTTCTTCTGAAATAAATCGTATAATATCATTTGGTGTACAGTGAAGTATCTGGCAGAGTTTTTCAATAGTCAGAGCTGTAATATTCTGATTTGTTCGTAAGCGTTGTAAGGTACGTTTATCAATACCATGATTTAGAAGGTCATATTGGGAAATATCTTTTTCTTTCATGGTATTCCATAGAGGTGTGTAGTCAATCATATACAAAATTACCTTTCTAGGAATTGAGGAATAGGTTGCCTACATTATAAAATTTGAAATTATGAAATAATATGGTGAACATAATCACCATAATGCAACGAAGTGAAAAAAGTTGTGATTTTGTAAGACTGCAAAATCATGAGTAAGACTGCAAAATTTAAGGTAAGGCTGCAAAGAAAAGGAGATGAATTTTAGTGAAAAGGAAAATAAAAATCTCTGAAAAGTACCATTTTATCAATGTTTTGGACGAAAATATATTCCAAGGCTGCAAGGTTGCAAGGCTGCAAAACAGGGGACTGTTTCTAGTAGAGGACATACGGATGAAGAGGGAAAGGTCTGCGAAAAGGCGAATGGAATCTGCCAAATGCCGACCTATAAATGATAATATAAAGGAAAAGAAATTTGTGTTACGTGCAGTAAGTCATGGCTCATAGGAAGGTGCGACGCACATGATAGATTCTTTAGGATACAGATTGAAGCAGCTACGTCAGGAGAGAAAACTGAAACAGGGACAGGTTGCAGATATAATAGGTGTAAATAAAAGGCAGATCAGTGCCTATGAAAATGATAGCAGACAGCCATCGTATGATATTCTGATCAGATTAGCTGTTTTATATCATGTGAGTACAGATTATCTTTTGGGATTTCAGGTGTCAAATAGAACGTTGGATGTATCAGGGCTTACAAGGGCAGAATACACAATGATAGCTGATCTAGTGGAAAGCATGAGTGAGAAAAATAAGAAATTAGAAGATATGTGAGAAGAGGATGACAAGGTAGGTGCATGATGGAAAATAAAGAGGACTATAAGATATATTCTACTGTAGAGAAGCAGGAAGTGGAATGGTTATGGTATCCGTATATTCCATATGGAAAACTTACCTTATTACAGGGTGATCCGGGTGATGGAAAATCTACTTTTATGATAAATATTGCGTCAGCTCTCACCAGAGGAGGGCTTCTTCCAGATGGAAAAAAGCTAGAACAAATCGGGAATGTCATATATCAAGGTGCAGAAGATAATGTGGGGGATACGATAAAACCCCGGTTAGAAGAAGCAGGAGCAGATTGTGACAGGGTTGCATTTATAGATGATGCAGATATGGGATTGACATTTATAGATGACCGGCTGGAAAAAACGATTCGGAATTTTCAAGCAAAACTTCTTGTGTTAGATCCACTTCAGGCGTTCATGCCTTCTAATGCGGATATGCAGAATGCAAGCCATGTCCGTTCCATTATGCGTAAACTTGGGAAAGTTGCAGAAAAACATAAATGTGCGGTGGTGATGATCGGACATATGACAAAATCTTCTGGAGGAAAAAGACTGTACCGGGGATTAGGAAGCATAGATATAGCAGCAATCTGCAGAAGTGTTCTTATGATCTCAAGAGATGAAAAGAATCCAGAGATACGTTATATGTATCAGGTAAAATCTAATCTTGCACCAGAGAGCAATGCCGTCGGATTTGTTATGAATCCAGATAAAGGATTTCAATGGATAGGAAAATGTAATATTGATAAAAGAGCAGAAGCAGTTGTATGTTCAAAGAAAGCAACCAAGAAAGAAAAAGCATCCGAGTATCTGAGGATCATGTTATCGGTAGAAGATGTACCAAGTGCAGAGATTATACGGCGAATGGATAGGATTGGCATTAAGGAAAGGACAATAAGAACTGTGCAAAAAGAAATAGGCATAGAAGCATACAGAAAACAGGGAATATGGTATTGGCATATGCCTGAACCAGAGGAAGAAGTTGATGAGGAATGAGTTTTAATTATAGAGTAGCTGGTTATGTAAAATTAGCAAAGCTATGGGAAAAAAATAAGGAAGCAGCTCTTAGCTATCATAAGAGATATTATAAAGAAAAATGCGATAAGATTCCGGGATGGATATTACAGGGTGTATATGTAGATATTACCGGACAAAAGTTAATATATAAAAGACCACAGATGCTTCATCTGTTAAAAGCCTGCCGGAATGGAGAAGTTGATTGCATTGCTGTCCAGACGAAAGCGTATTTGGCGGCAAACAGTGAAGAATTTTGCTATCTGCTCAAATTTCTTTCAGAAATGCCAGGGCTTATAGAACTGGTAACAGAAGATGAGAAATATCATATTAATACGATCATGAATCCAGAGCAGCAGAAAGAAGCATTAGAAAAAATGGCAGATGATTATGTGAAACTGGATGAAGCAAAGTATAAAAAATGGAAGGAAAAGATACTGCAGGGAATACAGGAACTGTAAGCAGGAGGTTGAAAGAGAAGTTGGCTGTTGAAGATATTTATGGAGTAGAGGAATCCGAGGAAGTAGATACAGAGAAAATAGAGGATTGTGAAATCATAGATACCGAAGGAAACGTTATTTCTTCTACAGATTCTTCAGATATAGGTGACTGGGAAAAAAGACATAATGAAATTGAAGAGCAAAGGGAGAAAATTCGAAACCGTGTTAGAAAAACACGTTCTGGAAATGGTGTGATCCGGGAAGCAAAACCAAAGCCAACCATATCCGATACAGGACATAAACAAGTTGGAGTATATGCCCGTGTAAGTACCAAAAGTACAAATCAGGTTTCTTCTATAGAAAATCAGACAAGATATTATACGAAAAAAGTTGGAGATACACCAAACTGGACTTTGCATGAGATATATAGTGATGAGGGAAAGTCAGGCACATCTACTCAACATCGAACAGAATTTAAAAGAATGATCGAAGATGCGGCTCAGAAGAAAATTGATCTGATTCTCTGTGCCAGTGTATCAAGGTTTGCAAGAAATATGTCTGATTGTATGACATTAGTACGTCAGCTAAAAAGTATGAATCCATCCCATCCAGTAGGAGTATACTTTGAGACAGAAAATATATATACTCTTGATCCGGATTGTAAACAGAACCTGTCTATCCATGCGATGCTTGCTGACTGGGAATCAGCAAATAAAAGCAGGAGAATGATACTTTCCTATGACCAGAGGATATGTACAGGACAATATCCAGTGCTTGATCTACTGGGATACCGCCACACGAAAGAAGGAGAACTGATTATTCAACCGGAAGAAGCGAAAACAGTTCGTTTTATTTTTCTTGCATACATAGGCGGCTATGATTGTGATGAAATAGCAGAGATCCTGACAGAACGGGAACGTCCTACACTCAGAGGAAGAACAGACTGGAATGCTTCTATGGTCATGAATGTTATGTCAAACGAACGTCGGTGGGGAGATCTGGAAGCCAGAAAAACCATAGTTATTGATTATGTTGAGCATAAATCAAAGAAAAATGAACATGACAGGGTATCCGCTTATGAAGAAGATCATCATGAGCCAATCGTATCACGGGAAATTGCTCTGGCTGCACAGATGGTAAAGAAAAGTTCCAGAAAAATGACAGAGGGTGTTCCAGATTTTTCGGTGATCCACAAAGGAAATTTAAAAGGTTTTGTTTCTATCTGTCCAGGCTGGGGCGGAATAGATGGCAGTGCTTTACTGGAGATTTGCCAGGAAGTATATGAAGAGGAAGAATTAGAAGAACTGAATCATAAGATTCGGATATGGTCAGGCGAGGAACAGGGAAAAGTTGTTTCCATGGCATTATCCGGGTATCAGGTTCCACACGGAATTTATTTTCTAAATAAGAGCCTTCCTGCATTGACTGTAGGTAGAAGAAGGATAAAATTCAGTAAGGCTTGCCATGAAAAACTGAATTATTGCAGATGTGTGGAGATATTATATCATCCGATTATCCAGACAATTATTATTCGGCAGACGACACCAGATAACCCAAACTGTATTGAATGGGAAAAAGAAGACGGAAAGCTTGTCTCATCTATTTCGTCGAGGGCATTTTCTACAGCGATTTATGAGAGTTTACATTGGAAAAAAGAATTTAGCTTTAAATTCCGTGGTATTACAAAAGAAAGAGGAATGTCAAAAATACTTGTGTTTTCACTGGATGAACCACAGATTATTGTTGGTAAAAAGTATAAAAATCATCCCGATGTAGAAAAAGAAAGTAACCAGCCTTTTGGATTTGTAAAGTACAAAACAGATACAGGGCAGGAAAATAAGCCAGAAAACAATGCTATTGTATGTGCTTATCCGGAAGAATGGATGAAACGAAGGATAGGCATTAATTATTTTATCCGGGAACAGAGGGACAGCATGATTAATGCCATAACAGAAGAAGATATAGAAGAAACAGGAGTTGTAGTAGAAAATCCAGTCATAGGACATATACCGTCCAGGCAGGAAATAGTGAATGAATTAGAAGAACTTCTGATGACCATGTAAGGGGTGAGAATATGGGAGAAACCACAGATAACAGACCAAATAATCAGGAAGGACAAAGTTTTACAGCAAGAGAGTTTGAACTGATACAAGAACTTGTACGTTCCCGTATGGAAAAGAATGAGGAACTACAATATGAGAGCTTTGAAGGATATGAACTGCCACCAAGAACACAGTTTTCCATGCTGAAGAAACCAGCAGTAAGTATTAAATATGGACAACTGACCTTTAATATGGCAGCAATCCGGTTATTTGAGGGAGTAAAACATGTTCTCACAGTCGTAAATACAGAGAAAAAGAGACTGGCTGTTGTACCTTGTGCAGAGGAAGAAAGTGCATCTGTAGAATGGGCCAGAGTCAACAAACAGGGCAAATGGGTGAATAAGAATATCACATCCGTAGATTTTGTAGAAAATCTATATCATTTAATGGGCTGGAACCGTGAGTGTAGATATAAAGTACTTGGTCGAGTAGCTGCTTCTGATCGTGGACTGATCCTTGTATTTGAAATGGAAGAAGCAATCATGTTTGCACCAAAGAAAGAAGAATTTGTTGATCCAGTTACAGGAGAAACAAAGAAACGTCAGGTTAAATATTATCCAGATGCCTATAAAAACCGTATTGGACGGTCATATACAGAATATGAGCAATACCGTCAGTTAAATCTTTTTGAAGATTTCGGAGCTTACAATAAAGAAGGAAAAGACGGATCAATAGATTTAATAGGAGAAAATCAAATAGAAAGTAGTATGGAAGGTACAGAGACACCGCAGGGAGCCACTGTGCCTGTTCATGATGCAGAAAATCCAATACAAAATGATATAAATTTGCAAGAGGGAGACGATGATAATGGACGAAACAAAGAAAATACCAGTACCAACTTTAGCATTACAGGGCAAATGGGATTCCATTAACATCGGTGTGGGTGTAATTGCAGCACTGGGAAATCCTTCACATATATGCCTGCTTAGAAATATGAAAGAAAAATCACTTGCAGTAATAGCTTGCGATGGCAAGGATACTATGTCTGTCCGTGTACCGGATGGATTTCTGGAATTACATAGAAGTTTTAAGATACACAGCAAGCAATTTGTGTACGAAACACTGAGCGGATGGGGATTAAATCCGGAAAAGACGTATTCTTTTAAAGGGGAGTATTTGGAAGAACAGAAAATGGTCGTGTTTTGCTTGAAGGCTGTGGATTTATAGGAGTATCATTGCTGAAATATTTTCCTTATGGTAATATATAAATAACGGTATAATTTATATATGTAAATATAGAAATGATAGGGAAAATGAAGATGGGAAAAATAAATGTAAAAAGTTTAATGAGAATATTTGAGGAAGCCAATCAGAATTTTTTAGAAAAAAATCAGTTATTATTTGAAGCTGAGGTTTCTGAAAGAACATTGTGTGGAGCTTTAATGATAGAAATTCATGACATTATTCGTTCACGGGAAGAATATCAGGGATATTTTGTTGATGTCGAATATAATCGTAATAGAGGTAATCAAGTTGAGTCACATAAAAAGATGTGTAAAAAATTGAATGGAGAAAATGCTGTTATTTCGTGTGATTTAATATTACATAGTAGAGGGCAAAACATAGAAGAAGATAATCTAATTGAATTAGAAATGAAAAAAGCTGATCGTAGAGAAAGTGAAAAGAAGAGCGATAGAGAGCGATTAGAAAAAATCACACAGCCAGTGAATGAAACTTGTGTTAAAAAAGGAAAACTTCCGCCTTATGTGTGTGGATACAAATTGGGCATATATTATGAAATTGATTTTAAAGGGAAAATAATACAGATAGAGTATTATTGTGAAGGAGAAAGAAAAAGATCAGAAATAATTAGGTTTGATCGAAGGAGAGTATGAGTAATTTGGAATCACGCAAAATATAGAATGGAGATATAAGATGACTTTTCAACAGTGGTTCAATAATAATTGGTATTCTAATTGTTTTACAATTATAACAGTAATAGTATCAGGAATTATTTCGTTAGTGATTTCAGCCGCATATTATCATAAAGGCAATAGAAATAATCTAAAAATGAATGTTATTCATCCAATAATAAGATTATTTGGCGAAGAATATTCTCAGAAAAATTATGAAAAATTGTGTGGAATAGCTCAGGATTATACCGTTAGATATATGAAGAGAAACGAAATGTCATGCTTAAATAAACTTTTAGATGCATATAAAGAAGTTTGCAGATATAATGAAATATCTGTTAATGCGGATAGTTTGTTTTCATATTTTGAATATAAACTTAAAAAAAATAATATTAACCCTAAACCTGTGCCGGTAGAATATCAAGGAGAATATGTATACGATGATTATCCGCCTAATATATTTTTTCTATCAGAGAATCTGGAAAAAATATTAAAAGAAACATGTTTAGAATTAGAAAGTTCAGAATGTGAAGAAAAAATAAGCTTACTTTATAACTGGTATTGCAAGGAATACTATGCAGTAGGACCATTGAAATATTTTGATGATTATTCATTGGACGAAGTATTGAAAAAATCTAAAATGCGTGTTAAATGGAATGAAAAATTTGATCAGATTCAAGATGCCAAAAAAGAGTTTTTAAATTTAAAAATTGTAAAATAATACCAAACTGAAAAACTTAAGCTATTTTGTGGATAAGGGGAATACATTTCTCTGAAATGAAATTTTCTTCGGACAGGATATATCGTAAGAGTAGTTGCATATAATTGACTTTACGGGTTAGAAATATGAAAAATATTAGGTTAGAGAATGATATGAGTATTTGAGTTTGAGAGTTAGGAGGATGGAAAAGAGATGATTTTATATCATGTTTCATACAATACAGAAAAAGCTCTTGATTATACATTTATACCAAGAGTTCCAGAGTCGATAGCTTTTGATGAGGATGATCAAATAAAAAGAATTTGCTTTGCTGACTCAATCAAAAATTGTATTATAGCAAAAGAAGGGCGACTTATGCAGGGAGCTAGGGATATAATTGTTTATAAATATGAAGTTGATGAAGAAAATTCTAATATAATATCTTGGAAAAAATTATATGAGGATGGTTTGGTTAATGATGCTAGCTTAACACATGAATATTGGTATGTTGGCGAAGAACCAATACATTTAATTGGAAAAAAATATAGAATTATTCAGAAAAGCAAAAAAGAACAGATGGTAATTGAAAGTAAGTATAGTAAAAAAAGGTTAGAGGTGCTTGAGTGTAGTGAGTTTAATCAAGAATATTATATAAAGTTACCAACGTATCAGTTGCTTGATTTAATAAACAGAAATGATAAATTAATTGAAATCGCAAAAGAGAGAGTGGGGCATTGGGATCGCAATAAAGATTATGATGCTGAGTTAGATGAATTGCTTGGAGAAGGATTAAATCAATACGAATGGAAAATAGATTGGGATTCTCTTGATGTTATAGATGAATTAGTAATAAGCCCATTGTAAATGGATGATAGATTGATTTATATAAATAAAATAGTTTTAAAAAGAGTTTTTGAGAAATCAAAGGCTCTTTTTTTGTGCCATAAAGTTGTTCCTGACTTGACATAAGGAGGAGACATGTCGCTGGTAGGCACAAGACCACCGACACTGGATGAATGGGAGAAGTATGAACTGCATCATCGAGCACGTCTTATCTGTAGCGGTTACCTTTAAGGTCGTAAAGGTACTATATGTTTGTGTGCTAATTAATGCGGCTGTTGGAAGTTGTGAATACTTCCTTGGACGAAGCTTGCTTTTTCATGAGTATTATATGAAAGCTGTTGGATGGTATCCGAATACTTATTTAGCACAAAAATACGGCGTTTCATTTAGATGCACAGCTTTTTTAGGTCATCCATTGACAAATGGTATGTATTACCTGATGGGTATGGTTTATTTATTCAACAATGAAAAAAAATGGAATTTGTTTAAAATTGTACAGTTTGCAATTTTAGGATTTGCGATATTTGCAACTAATTCGAGAGGTGCTTTGCTTATTCTAAGCATATATATTTTGTTCTACCTTATTTCCAATAAAAAGGCTTTGAAGCTCTGCTTTTTGGCTGGAATGGGCGTGGTTATCACAACAGGGATAAACTTGCAAGAAATATATAATAATATTTTTGCAAGAGATGCGACGGGTAGCTCTATGATGGTTAGAGTAAAAGTACTTTTGAATTTTTTTGATATTCCAATTATCCACGACTATTATATAGTTTATAATTTGTTGAAAACAGACTGTAATAAGCTGGAATCCATTAAAGATTATATCACAGATCAAGTTAAACTGGAACCCCATCGGGTGGAAAAACATTTTGTACGGCGAAGAAAACTTTCACTTTTGCAAGTTATTATTTATCTGTTCTTCTCTTCAAAAGCTTCCATGTTCCAGAATCTTTCACAGATCAGAGAAGAACTGGGCACGCTTTCTTTTCCGGATGTTTCAAAACAGGCACTTTCCAAAGCCAGACAGTTCATTAATCCTTCACTGTTCAAGGAACTTTATTATCTTTCTGTTGATCTGTTTTACAGCCAGATCCCTTCAAGAAAGCTGTGGCAGGGTTATCATCTTTTTGCAGTAGATGGTTCCAGGATCGAACTTCCGAATTAGAACATCTTAAAGTTCTTGAAGATATGGGACTATATAACAACAGTATTATTATTTTTGACAGAGGTTATTATTCAGAAGATATGTTCCGCTACTGTGTAGAGCATGGGCATCTCTGTGTTATGAGACTGAAAGAGGGAATCAATTTATCTAAAAAATGCAATGGTGATATGATTTCCATTCTTCAGGGAACTTCAAAAGAAGGTACTTCCGATGTACCTATACGTGTCCTTGAGATTCCGCTTGATGATGGCACAAAAGAATATCTTGCAACAAACCTGTTTGATCCTGCTGTTACAAAAGATATGTTCCGGGAACTTTACTTCTACAGATGGCCTGTAGAACTTAAGTACAAAGAACTAAAAAGCCGCTTTGCCATTATAAGTCAGAATTTTATGAGGTGTTGCGTTATATCAATCAATGTCTGATTAAATGGGTACGACGAAGTTATAAAAAGAAAAACACGAGAAGCAGAGCCGAGCACTGGCTTGGTGCAGTAGCCAGAAGAGACAGAAACCTGTTTGCACACTGGAAATTTGGAATATTACCATCTGTTGGAGAGGGAGCCGTATGAGTCGAGAGGCTCACGTACGGTTCTGATGGGGACTCAAGGGGAGGTTCCTTGGGTCTACCTACTTTGTTATGAGCTTTCAATATAAATCAGATGCTGAACTTGTCTACGAATTACTGAAGAAAAGGATGAAACACTTTGGACTGAGCCTGGAAGAGAAGAAGACAAGGTTGATAGAATTTGGAAGATTTGCGGAAGCAAACAGAGCCAAGCGAGGAGAACCCAAACCTGAAACATTCGATTTTCTGGGATTTACACACTACTGTTCACATGGCAAAAACGGTAAGTTCAGAGTAAAGAGGAAAACCAGCAGGAAGAAGTTCAGCCATAAATGCAAGGAAGTTCACAAGCTGATAGGAGAAATGAGAACATTACCCGTGAAAGAGATAGTGAAGAAACTTAATCAGATTCTTGTTGGATATTATCATTACTATGGAATCACAGATAATTCAAGGCCAATAACATCCTTCCGATACAGGGTGACGAAGAGCCTGTTCTTCTGGATGAACAGAAGAAGTCAGAGAAGAAGTTACCAGTGGAGTGGATTTCTGGACATGCTTACAAAGGCATATCCACTAGCTAAACCGAGAATATATGTGAGCATATATGGATAGCTGTAGAATAATTAGTTCCGTAAAGAGCCGGATGCGGAAAAGCCGCACGTCCGGATCTGTGAGGGGCACACCAAGTAATTGGTGTGTCTACTCGACTATGAAATACCATATCCTGCTGGGGGATATGTTCTACCGGTTCGGACTGATCGATGTGCCAGATGATGCGAAGGAGAAGATGAAGCGCGTGAATAGTTCGCAGACTCGGAGACAAGACTTGCGATTTTGATATCTTTGACGTATAATAACAATAAAGAAAACATATACTTCTAAAAAGTATCAAAGGAGGCGGAAAGAATGGCATTGATGAATGATGTGTATAGCTATATAGAAAGTAATTACCAGCCGAATGAACCAATCTTTTTGTCAGAATTGAGCATTCCAGGTATGAAAGCCGTGTCTGTTCGGCAGCAGATGAAGAAGCTGACGGAATCCGGACAGCTGAAGCGTTTTGATACTGGGATATATTATATCCCTAAGAAGTCGATGTTTCGCTCTGGTTCAACTCTGTCAGTGGATGAAGTTATTAGAAGAAAGTATCTGGCAGACGGGGGAAATTGCTGTGGTTATGTTGGAGGGATTCTTTTTGCAAACCAACTCGGCCTGACTACTCAAGTTCCTGGAGCATATGAGATTTACACAAATAAGGCTACAACGGACTATCGAGAAACTCAACTTGCAAATCTGCGTGTGATTTTACGAAAGCCATACTGTGCGATAGACGAGAAAAATGCGGAAACGCTCCAGTTCCTGGACTTACTAAAGGAGATTGTAGATATTTCAGAAGTAGACGGAGAAGAACTGACAAATCGTCTGATCGGCTACATGAAAAAGAAAAGCATCGGATTTGAAAGTATGAGACCGTTTTTGCCATACTATCCTGAACGGATTTATAAAAATATGTATGAGGTGGGATTATTAAATGGTGTATCTGCATGAGAATCGAGAAGAATTTACAAACGCAGTCAATCTGGCAAGTGAATACTTTCACATCTTGCCGATCATTGCAGAGAAAGATTATTATGTGACGATGATTCTCCGAGAACTGTCGGAGCGTCAGAATTTTATTGTGTTCAAAGGTGGTACGTCACTTTCCAAATGTCATAAGGCAATCAAGCGTTTTTCTGAGGACATTGACATTACAATAGACTCCAAGCTGACACAGGGGCAGATGAAAAAGCTGAAAGAATCCATTAAGGTGATTGCGGAGCAGTTAGGACTGTCCATCCCGAATATTGATGACACACGTAGCCGGAGAAGCTACAACCGTTATATTCTGGAGTATCAATCTGTACTTTCGGAGCCGGATGATGCCGTCCAGACTGCCGTGCTGATGGAAACATCTTTTGCAGAGGTATCTTTTCCGACTGTTGTTTTGCCAGTTCATAGCTATATTGGCGACATGATGGCAGAGGAAGCACCGGAAGCACTTGAGAATTTTGGACTGGAACCTTTTGAAATGAAGGTGCAGGGGCTTGACCGCACATTGGGAGACAAGGTTTTCGCTATTTGCGATTACTATATGCAGGACCGGGTGAAAAAGCATTCACGCCACATTTACGATATCTATAAGCTGCTTCAGATTGTCCCACAGACGGATGAGTTTAAAGCACTCGTAAAAGAGGTACGGAGTGTGAGAGCGATGACGAATATCTGCCCATCTGCACAGCCGGATGTGAACGTACCTGAGATGTTGAATTTTCTGATAGAGAACGAAGTTTATAAAGATGATTACGAAAATATCACTGCCCGTATCCTGGAAGAAGGTGTGAATTATGATGTGGCAATCGAGGCAATCAAAAAGATTGCGGAATCGGGAATGTTTGAGTGAAAATCCAGTACTAATGTGCACATTGGGGTCAGGTATCGGTAATTTTCTATAAAGAAAATTTAAAAGTTTTATAAAATATTCGCCGCACTATTTGTGCGGCAGT
>QRFC01001726.1_pt1 | contig 17481 bp, 20 predicted proteins | sample 1861061 | NCBI WGS metagenome assembly QRFC01 (sample SAMN09711282, study PRJNA482702) | Human gut metagenome, whole genome shotgun sequencing project.
TGCTACAGGTTCAACAGAAACAGGAAATACAGGAAAAATAAGTGTAAGTAATATAACCGATACAGGAGTGGGTGGAATATATGGATATTACATAACAGGTCCATCAAATACACAACCTACGGAACCAACAGCAACATCGGTAAGTTGGACTAGAAGCACAGCAAATACTATAACAAAAGAAGTTCAAGAAAACGGAAATTATTATATATGGGTAATAGATGGAGCAGGGAATGTATCAACTGTAAAAACAGTCACAGTAAGTGGAATAGTACCAAAAGTTAGCAATATAACTTATGATGATTTAACAATAGTAGAAAATAACAGAACTACAAAAACAACATCCACAAGTGGCAATACTACAACTGTGATATTTACCAATCCAACAAGTACAGTTACTCAAAACTTAACATATTCTGGTATACCACAATCAATTAGATTTTTCAGCTCAAATGCAAATATAGCAACAGTAAATGTTTATACAGGAGTAATAACAGCAATATCTGAAGGTTCAACAACAATTACAGCTCGATTTATGGACTATGATGGAACAATAATTACTAAAACATGTACAGTAACAGTGGAAAAGGCCATTGCAAAAATAGAAGATACAGGAATATACTATAATGCCATTGCTTCAGCCATTCGAGCAGTACCAACAGATAATGTACAAAAAACGGTAACGTTATTAGTTGATAGAACAGAAGATATATACCGGAGATGCAAATGAAGTTAAAGCTAACCAAAATATTATATTTAATATACAATCTTATACATTAACAGGAAGAATAGGAAGTTATGGAACATTAAAAATAATAGGGACAGGTACAATTAATAAAACAGGTACAAATGTTATTGCCAATAGAGGCAATCTTACAATAGGCGAAGAAGGTGCAACAACTGGAATTACAGTGTTTTCATATGGAGAATCATATAATTGTCTTGTAAACGAAGAATCTGGTACACTTACAATAAATTATGCTAAAGTATATGCAGATGAAATAACATCACATGCACTTTTGGTAAGAACTGGTACGACAGTAAATATTAATAATGGAGTTTTTGCTAATAAAGGAAATGGATCTTCTGCAAATTCGGGCATACAAGAAACTATTGATATAAAAACAGGGGCAACTGTTAATATAAAGGGTGGTACAATTACTAATTTAGCAAGTACAAAAAATACAATAGGAGATGCAGGAACACTTAATGTATCAGGAGGAACAATTGAAAGTAAAAGCATTGATTATAATGCAATATATGTAACGGGAGAAGCAAAAATATCCAATGGAACCATAAAAAACTATAGTAAAGGTAGAGCGGTTTTGGTAAAGGGAACTAATTCTAAACTAACCTTTTCAGGAGGGCTAATTACTAATAATGGATATTATCCTAATAATCAATATTCAAATTTGGAACTTAGAGTTGCACTTGAAGTAGGAACAGGAGCAACAGTTAATATGACGGGAGGAACGGTAGAAAACATAGGATTACCTTCTAATTTAACTGTAGGAAGTGACGGAATTGCTACAAAAGATTCTGGTCAAGGTACAGCAGCTAGAGTATATGGTACATTTACTATGACAGGAGGAACAATTACAAGTGGAGCGTCTTATTATATTCAAGATAATGCACATAAGCCACTTGGAAGCATTGTAATAAGTAATTCAGCTGTTGTTACAATAAACGGAGGAACAATTACTAATACGGGTAAAGTTTATAATACTAATAAAACTTTAAAAGGTACTCTTAACCCATGGGGATATAGAGGAGCAACAATAACAATAGCAACAGCTACATTCAATATGAAAAAAGGAACTATTTCAGGAGAAAACTATTTTATATATAAAACATCAAGCACTAGTACAGCTTTAAGTAATATTGTTCCTATAGCTACTATATATTTTAGAGCTGATGGTGGAAAAGGTACAATAAATGGTGGAGTTGTAGAAAATACGTATATTAAAGGAAAATTTGGGGGTTCTGCAATAAGAGTAAGAAATACAGCAATACTTAAAGTTCAAGCTTCAACTTATAATGTAAGAATAAGGTCATATGATAATACAAATTCTGATGCTCATAGTAAAAGATATCCAACTGTTGCAATAACAGAAGGAGGAAAATTTACATTTTCTGCAACAGCTAACTCAAGCTATAATTCACAAATAATAAGTTGGAACTCAAGTAAGGCAGCAGGAGATGGGTATTGGTATTATAATGAAGGAACATCAAAAGGAGCTAAAGGAGCGAAAAAACAATAATTAAAGAAAGGACAAAATAATGAAAGAAAAAAGTAAATTTAAAGTAAAAATACCAATAGTATTTTTGATAATAGTATTAATTATTATTGGAATATTTGTAGGTAAAAAATTGATTTCAAATAAAGGTAATGAAACACAAAATCAGACTGAAAAAGATAATTCAAGTTTAATATCAGGTGATGAGCAATATGCAGGTCAATTTGATGCAAATAATATGGAAAATGCTAAAATTATTGAAGGTTCTAAAGTTAATACATCAAGTAATTTATTAAAAGAAAGAGAAGTAAATGGACTAAAATTGACCGATATTGAATTAAAGGCTCAAGATGGTATAAGTAATTTTACAGCAACTGTAATTAATGTTAAGGATACAGATTTTGAAGGTGGAGTAGGAACAATTACATTTGTTGATAAAGATGGAAATAGGATTGAAGAGTTACAAGTTAACATTCCAAAAATTAAAGCTGGAAATAAAAGCAATATAAATACAGGAACAACATCAGATATTACAAATGCTTATGATTTTAAGATTGATTTATCTGAATAAAGTTTAAATAAATGTGCCTCAAAGTTGATTAATAGTATCAAATTTGAGGCACAATATTATATTTAATCAAACGAATATTAAGAAAAAGAGAAAAAACTCTTGACAAATGAAAAAAAACAGTGTAAACTATATCTGTATTACAGAAAAATATGTAATAATTGTCTAATTTATATGAGTTAGAAAGGAATGATTTTGATAATGGGAAAAAGCAAGAATCGGAGAAAAAATAGAAGAAAAAATAAAAATAAGTATTTTACTTGGATTATATGGAGATTTATTAACAGATATTCAAAAAAAATATACAGATATATATTTTAATGAAGATTTAACTTTAGCTGAAATAGGAAATAATGAAAATGTTACAAGACAAGCTGTAAGTGCTATACTTATAAAATCAAAAAGCAAACTTTTAGAATATGAAGAAAAATTAGGCTTTATGCAAAAAGAAGAAAATATAAAAGAATTACTAAAAAAATTAGAAAATGGAGCAACAGAAGACCAAAAGAAACTAATAAAAAAGATAGGTAATGAATTAGATATTTGATACATGCTAAAGCGAAAGGAAAGTGGTAAAGATGGCTTTTGAAGGACTATCTTCAAGACTTCAAGAAATTACTAGGAAAATAAAAGGCGAAGCAAGGATTACTGAAAGTAATATGAAAGATATGTTAAGAGAAGTAAAACTTGCATTGTTAGAGGCAGATGTTAATTATAAAATTGTAAAAGAATTTATAGCGTCAGTACAGGAAAAAGCTCTTGGTCAAGATGTATTAAAATCATTAAAACCAGGAGAACAAGTTGTAAAAATAGTTAGAGATGAACTTACAGAATTACTTGGTGGGACAGATAGCAAAATAAATATTTCTTCAAACCCACCAACTATAATAATGCTTGTAGGTTTGCAAGGAGCAGGAAAAACTACTTTTGCGGGAAAACTTGCCAATTATTTAAGAAAAAATGGCAAAAAACCGATGATGGTGGCATGTGATATATATAGACCAGCAGCTATAAAGCAACTTCAAGTTGTAGGAGCTAGCCTTAATATTCCGGTATATGCAGAAGAAAATAATAAAGACGCAATAGGAATTGCAAGAAGAGCAATGAATGCGGCTATTTCTAAATTAAATGATGTTGTAATAATAGATACAGCACGGTCGTTTGCAAATTGATGAAATATTAATGGATGAATTAAAACAAATAAAAAAAGCAGTAAGACCACATGAAATTTTATTAGTTGTAGATGCGATGACAGGTCAAGAAGCTGTAAATGTTGCTCAAAGTTTTAATGAAAAAGTAGGAATAGATGGTGTTATACTTACTAAATTAGATGGAGATACACGTGGTGGTGCAGCACTTTCTGTAAAAAAAGTTACAGGAAAGCCAATTAAGTTTATTGGTGTTGGAGAAAAATTAAATGAAATAGAAGAGTTTCACCCAGACAGAATGGCATCAAGAATTTTAGGAATGGGTGATGTATTATCAATTGTAGAAAAAGCAGAACAAGCCATTGACCTAGAAGAAGCAGAAAAACTAGAGAAGCAATTACAAAAAAATAAATTTGATTTAGATGATTATTTAGCACAATTAAGACAAATAAAGAAAATGGGTTCAATGAAGTCTATTTTAAAAATGTTGCCAGGTGCAAATAAATTAAAAGATATAGATGTTGATGATAAAGAGTTTGTAAAAATAGAAGCAATAATAACATCAATGACAGCCAAAGAAAGAAAGAACCCAGGTTTACTTAATGCAAGTAGAAGAAAACGTATTGCAAAAGGAAGTGGAACTGAAGTTCATGACATAAATAAATTCATGGAAACCTTTGAAGTAACACAAAAAATGATGAAACAATTAAAAACAAAAGGTGGAATGAAGAGAATGATGAAAGGTCTAAAACTTGACCAAATGGATGAGTTTAAAGACCTAATGTAAAATAGTTATTAAATTTTAAAATATAAGATGCGGGTAAGTCATTAAGAAGAACATCATATGCATCAAAAAAAGCAGGAGGTGAAAACAAAATGGTAAAAATAAGATTACAAAGACAAGGTAAGAAAAAAGCGCCTTTTTATCACATTGTAGTTGCTGATTCAAGAAGTCCTAGAGACGGAAAAATTATAGAACAAATTGGTACATATGATCCAATGAAAGAACCAGCTGCAATAGTATTAAATAATGAAAAAGTTGAAAAATGGATAAAAAATGGTGCAAAACCTACAGAAACAGTAAGAAAACTAATAGAAAAAGTATCAAAGTAATAATAACAGAGAGGAATGAAAGAAAAAATGAAAGAAATATTAGAAACAATAATATCAAATTTAGTAGAAAACAAAGAAGCAGCTCAAGTAACTCAAATTGAAGGGGAAAAATCTGTAGTATTTGAAGTTAAAGTTGCAGAAGGAGACATGGGAAAAATTATAGGAAAACAAGGTAGAATTGCAAAATCTATAAGAACAGTAATGAAAGCAGTTGCAGCTAAAGAGCATAAAAAAGCATCAGTTGAATTTATTGGTTAAAATTGAAAAGGATTAATATGAAAAAAAAATTAGAAGTAGGTCAAATAGTAAATACATTTGGTATAAAGGGATTTGTTAAAGTTTATCCATATGTAAATGATGTGACAAGATTTAACAATTTAAAATATGTTTATGCAAAATCAAAAAAAGAAGAAAAAAAGCTTGAAATAGAAGAAGTAAAATATCAAAAAAATATGGTTCTTCTAAAATTTAAAGGTGTAGAAACAGTAGAAGAAGCTGAAAAATTAAGAAATAATTATTTAGAAATAGATAGAAGTGACGCTATACCATTAGAAGAAGGAGAGTTTTTTATAGCTGATTTGATTGGTTTAAAAGTTTTTTTAGATACAGGCGAAGAGCTTGGCATTTTAGAGGATATTTATAACACAGGCAGTAAAGACATATATGTTGTTAAAGATAAATTAGGTAAATCTTATTTATTACCATATATAGATGAAGTAATTAAAAAGATAGATTTAGATAATTCTAAAATAATAGTTCATATAATAGAAGGCTTAATTTAAAATTGGAGGAATTAAATGAAATTTGATATTTTAACACTTTTTCCAGAAATGTTTGAAGTATTTAATTACAGCATAATAGGAAGAGCCAAAAAAAGAAATTTAATTGATATTAATTTAATAAATATCAGAGATTTTTCTAAAAATAAGCATAAAAAAGTGGATGATACTCCATATGGTGGAGGAGCAGGAATGGTAATGAAAGCAGATGTTGTGTATGATGCATATAAATCTATACAAAACAATAAAGCCAAAGTTATATTTATGTCTCCACAAGGGAAAAAATTAAACCAAAATAAAGTAAAAGAATTATCTAAAGAAAACCACTTAATAATACTTTGCGGTCATTATGAAGGCATAGACCAAAGGGTTGTAGATAAAATTGTAGATGAAGAAATTTCTATTGGAGATTATGTATTAACAGGAGGAGAAATTCCCGCAATGGTATTAATTGATACTGTTTCAAGATATAAAGAAAATGTAATATCTAAAAATTCAATAGAAGAAGAATCATTTAGCAACCGGATTATTAGAATATCCGCAATATACTAGACCAGAGGTGTTTGAGGGAGTAAAAGTGCCAGAAGTATTAATTTCTCGGAAACCATCAAAATATTGAAAAATGGAGAAGAGAGCAAGCTTTAAAAATTACAGCTATTAAAAGACCAGATTTATTAAATTAAAAAAATGAAGTACGAAAAACGTACCGCTCATAAAAGCTATTGACTAACATTTTTAGTTAGCGACAATAGAAAATTTAAAGGAGGAAATTTTAAAATGGATATAATAAAAGCTATTGAACATGAACAATTAAAAGCAAAAATTCCAGATTTAAAAGTTGGAAATACAGTTAAAGTTCATGTTAGAATAAAAGAAGGAAATAAAGAAAGAATCCAAATATTTGAAGGTATTATAATAAAAGTTCAAGGGGCAGGAGTTAATAAAACATTTACAGTAAGAAAAATTTCTTACGGTGTTGGTGTTGAAAAAACATTTTTAATTCACTCTCCATTAGTTGAAAAAGTTGAATTAGTAAGAGTAGGTAAAGCAAGAAGAGCTAAATTATTCTATTTAAGAGATAGAGTTGGAAAATCTGCTAAAACTAAAGAGCTTATAGGAGCTAGAATTGAAGACAAAGAAATAATAATAAAAGGTGAAGAAGCTCCAGTTGAAGAAGCTGCTAAGACAGAAGAAACAGTTACTGAAGTTGTTAAAGAAGAACCAGCAAAAGCTGAAGAAACTTCTGAAAAAGAAACAGTAGAAGTTAAAGAAACTCCAGTTGAAGAAGCTGTTAAAGAAGAGCCAGTAAAGGCTGAAGAAACTTCTGAAAAAGAAACAGCAGAAGTTAAAGAAGCTTCAGAAAAAAAAGCAGAATAATAATAAAGGATTGAATAAAATGAGAATTAGATACAAAAAATGGGCAAGGCCAGAACTTGAAGCAAGTCCCTTTTATGTAGATAATCCTGAAGAAAAAAGAGGCAAATGGAAAGAACTTTTTAAAAGTCCTACATTGCCTCTTCATTTAGAATTAGGATGTGGAAAAGGGTATTTTATAGCAAATCTAGCAAGTTCTAATAAAAAAATAAACTATATTGCAATAGATTTAGTTGATAGTATGCTAGGGCTTGCTAAAAGAAATGTTGAGCAAGTTTACAAAGATAAACAACAAGAAATTAATAACATTTTTTTAACTAGATTTGATATTGAAAGAATAAATCTGATTTTTTCTAAACAAGATGAAATAGAAAGAATTTATATTAATTTTTGTAATCCATGGCCAAGAGGAAAACATCACAAAAAAAGACTTACACATATAAGACAACTAGAAAAATATAAAGAATTTTTAAAACCCAATAGTGAAATTTATTTTAAAACAGATGATGATAATTTGTTTTTAGAAAGTATAAAATATTTTGAAAAATGTGGATTTGAAATTATTCAAAAAACTTTTGATTTACATTCAGAACCTGATTTTTGGGAAAACATTGAAACAGAACATGAGAAGATGTTTTCAGATGAAGGAATAAAAATAAAAGCTTTAATTGCAAGAAGTATTTAAAGTAAATAAATACAAACAAAATTTAAGGATGGTTTAAGACCATCCTTATTCAACAGTTACAGATTTTGCTAGGTTTCTAGGTTTATCAACATCTAAACCTTTTTCTTTAGATATATAATATGCTAAAAATTGTAAAGGAACAATAGCAAGTATTGGAGAAAGATAAATATTAGTTTCTGGAACTAGTATAATATTTGTAAATAATTTTTTATCTATTTTGTCTATATTATCTTTAGATACAACAACATGTGTTATCGCACCACGTGTAATAAGTTCTTCTATATTGCTTACAGTCTTTTTTAATAAATCAGTTTGAGTAAGAACTCCAATTACATTAACACCTTTTTCTATTAAAGCAATAGTTCCGTGTTTTAATTCCCCTGCGGCATAGCTTTCTGAATGAATATATGATATTTCTTTTAGTTTTAGAGAAGCCTCTTGAGCCGTACAGTAATCAACTCCTCTTCCTAAATAAAATACATCTTTTTCTTTATACATTGTTTTGGCAATTTCATGAATTTGTTTATCCGTTTTTAGTGTAAGCTCTAATTTAGCAGGTATAGTCATAAGTTCAGATTTTAAATTATTTAATTCTTCGCTAGATGCTGTACCTAAAATTTCCGCAAAATAAATTGTAAGTAAAGTAACTAATACAATTTGAGAAGTGTATGCTTTTGTAGATGCAACAGCAATTTCAGGACCTGCATGTGTATAAATAGAGTATTTAGCTTTTCTAGTTAATGAACTTCCAATAACATTTGTTACTGCAATAGTCATAGCACCTTTTTCGTTTGAAAGTTCAAGGGCAGCTAAAGTATCAGCTGTTTCGCCAGATTGACTAATAAATATACATAAAGTATGCTCATCTATTAATGGGTCTCTATATCTAAATTCTGATGCAATATCTACTTCAGTATGAATTTTGCAAAGTTTTTCAATTGTATTTTTTGTGGCTAAACCTGCATGCATAGCTGTACCACAAGCTACAATATATATTTGGTTAATATTTTGTAATTGTTTTTTTGTAATGTTAAGTTCTTTAAAATTAAATGTATTATCAACTAAATATGAAGATATTGTTTCTCTAATAGCAGTTGGCTGTTCATATATTTCTTTTAACATGTAATCTTCATAATTATTTTTATCTGCAGAAACAGCATTCCAAGTAATTAAAGTTGTTTTTTTGTTAAATGAAGATAAGTTTTTATCATAAAATTTTACAGTGTCTTTAGTTAAAACTGCATATTCAAAATTTTCTAATAAATAAAAATTTCTTGTATAACTTAATATTGCAGGAATATCAGATGCAATATAATTTTCTCCATTTCCAGTACCAATAACAAGTGGGCTATCTTTTCTAACTACTATAATTTTGTCTGGTTCATATTTACAAAGTATTTCTAAAGCAAAACTACCTATTAATTTTTCGCAAGCTTTTTTAATTGCTCTTAATAATTTTTCATCATCATTTTTTGTATCTTTTTTATAAAAATAACTAATTAAATTAGGGATAATCTCTGTATCTGTATCTGAGACAAAGTGATATCCATTATCTTCTAAAAATTTTTTTAATTCAATATAGTTTTCGATAATACCATTATGAACTACAGCAAAACTATTTGAATTATCCATATGAGGATGTGAATTTATTTTTGAAGGAATTCCATGTGTTGCCCATCTTGTATGAGCGATACCAATTGAACCTTCTAAATTTTCTTTGTTTACTAAAGAGGCTAAATTTTCTACACGTCCTTTATCTTTCACAACTTTAATTTGGTTATTATCAATTATAGCAACTCCTGCTGAGTCATAACCTCTATATTCTAATTTTGCAAGACCAGCTAAAAGAATAGGGCTTGCTTTTTGTTTTCCTATATATCCAACAATTCCACACATAATAAAATCTCCTTTATTTTATATTTGGAATTAAAAGTAATAGCTTTAGTTTAATTTTTGTTATAATGTTACCACTATTTTTTCTATTAAACTTATGGTAAAAGCCTACCACTAAGGCATCCGCCGAAAATTTCGATAACCTTAGTCCTCGTCAACATTAAAATATGTCCAGGCGCTAAAATAATTATAAACTCCTTTCAAGATGTAAATTTAAGTTTTTATAAAACTTATAAAATATATTTCTTTTAATTCTCTATAGTATATTACATCAATAGTAAAAAAGTTGCAAGTATTTTTTAAAAATTTTTTGACTTTTTTATTTTACTCTTTTTTATGTATTTTTGAAAAAAACTAAAAAACTATTTTCAAAATAAAAAAAAAATGGTATAATAAAAGCTACAATAATTTAATTTTTCCAAAGAAAGGGGATATATATGGAAAATTTTGACATACTAATAAATGAATCAAATTTAGATAAAAGAATAGAAGAATTAGCTAAAGAAATTATGAGAGATTATAAAGATGAAGATTTAGTTTTTGTAGGTGTTTTAAAAGGTGCGGCGGTTTTTATGATTGAACTTGCTAAAAAAATTAAAAATAGTGTGGAATTTGAATTTATACAAGTTGAAAGTTATCAAGGAACTGAAAGTACTGGAAAAATCAAGTTAAAACAAGATTTAATTGATAAAATTGAAGGAAGAAATATAATAATAATAGAAGATATTGTAGATACAGGAAGAACATTAGAGTATTTAAGAGAATACATAAAAAAACATAATCCAAAAAGTGTAAAAGTTTGTACATTACTTAGCAAACCTTCAAGAAGAATTGTTGAGTTAAATATAGACTATATAGGATTTTCAATACCAGATGAATTTGTTATAGGTTTTGGAATGGATTATGACCAAAAATACAGGAATTTGCCATATATTGCAAAGATGAATTAACTTTGAAGGAGTAAATAATGTTTGACATAAAAGAAGAATTGAAAAAATTGCCCAAAGCCCCAGGGGTTTATTTAATGAAAGATAAAGATGACAATATTATTTATGTAGGAAAAGCTGTTAATTTAAAAAACAGAGTTACTTCATATTTTAGAAAAACAAACAAAACAGATAGAATTTTAAAAATGGTTTCACAAATAGACCATTTTGAGTATATCGTTGTGGAAAATGAAGCAGAAGCTTTAATTTTGGAATGTAATTTGATAAAAAAAAATAGACCAAAATATAATGTTTTATTAAAAGATGACAAAACATACCCTTATATAAAAGTAGATATTAAATCGGATTTTCCAAATGTTTGTATAACAAGACGTAGAATTAATGATGGGGCTAAATATTTTGGACCATATGCAAACCCAGGGGCAGCAAAAGAAATGGTCGATTTTATAAAGCAAAAATATAAAATAAGACAGTGCAAAAATTTTAAATCAAATACAAGAGCTTGTTTGAATTTCCATATAAAAAGATGTTTAGCACCTTGTGTTGGTAATATAAGCAAAGAAGATTATAAAAAACAAATTGATGAAATTATTAGTTTGTTAGAGGGAAAAACGAACCAAGTTTTAAAAGAATTAAAAACAAAAATGAAATTAGCATCTGAAAAGCTTGATTTTGAAGAAGCAGCATATTTAAGAGATAGAATGATTGCAATTGAAACAGCCTCACAAAAACAAAAAGTTTCTAATGTAAATGAAAATAATATTGATGTTATAGGACTGGCTAAAACAGAATTAGAAGTATGTATTGAGATATTTTTTGTACGTGGCAGTAAAATGATAGGAAGAGAACACTATTTTTTTAATAATTTAGAAGACATGGAAGATAAAGAAATAATATCAGGTTTTATAAAACAGTATTATATGGAAAATTTAAATATTCCGAATAAAATAATGGTTAGAGAAGAATTAGAAGACAAGCAAATCATTGAAGGTTGGCTTACCAAACAAGCAACACATAAGGTTGAAATACATAGCACAAAAAAAGGAGCAAAGCTTCGTTTTGTAGAAATGGCAGAAAAAAATAGTAAGGTTACTTTAGAAAATAGAGAAAAAGATCAAATTTCAGTTTTAATGGAATTAAAAGAAAAATTACAAATGGAAATATTGCCACGAAAGATTGAAACATATGATATTTCAAATATTTCTGGGGAATATTTGGTTGCAGCTATGTGTGTGATGGAAGACCGGAATAATTAAAAAGAATTTGTCAAGAAGATTTAAAATAAAAACAGTAATTGGACAAGATGACCCGAAGTGCATGGAAGAGGTTGTTAAAAGAAGGTTAAAACATTCTATAGATGATGAAAATAGTAGTGGGTTTGGAAAGTTGCCAGATGCTATTTTTGTAGATGGTGGAATAACTCAAATAAGAGCTGTAAGAAGAGCAATTGATACATATAATACTAAAATAAAAATATTTGGAATGGTAAAAAATGATAAGCACCAAACAAGAGCATTGATAGATGAAAATAAAAATGAAATAGAAATTTCTATGAGGTTGTTTAATTTGATAACAGAATTTCAAAATACCGTACATAATACAGCAATTACATATCATAGAAAATTGAGAGATAAGGAAATTACCAAGTCTGAATTGGACAATATTAAAGGAATTGGAGAAAAAAAGAAAAATATTTTATTAAAAAAATTTGGTAGCGTTCAAAAAATAAAAGAAGCAAGTATAGATGAAATTAGTGATACTAAAGGAATTGATAAAGAACTTGCAAAAAAAATAAAAAATAATTTATAAATGCTAGACATAAAGGTTTTCTTGTGGTAAAATTATTAACAATAACCAATTGGTTAAAGGAGGGATTTTCATGGTTGAAGATAACCAAATTAAAGCACAAGTATCACCTTTTGCTATTAGAAAAGGTGAAATAAAAGTATTTGATGGAAAAGATGGATATGTTTCTATGAATCAAGTTGTCCATAAGATAAATATTGGTCAGATAACAGATTTGCATTTTGCAATTGTTTATTTAGTAAATGAATTTGAATTTATTACTTCAAGACAATTAATGCAAATGCTACAAATTAAAGGATATGATGTGAAATCACAAGATAAATTAAACAATAAATTAGAAAGTTTGGTAAAATCTAAAATTTTAACAAGATATTATTTTAATTCTGAAGAAGGAAAAGGAATATATAGAATTTATTGTTTAGAAAAAATGGGAAAATATTTGTTAGATACACGAGATGACGTAGAATGTAAATGGCAATTATCAGATAATACAAAACCTGTTGCGATGATAAAAAAACGTTTAGCTGGAAACCAAGTAATTATTGCATATTTAAAAAAAGTAAAAGTATTTGATAGTTACACAGTAAAAGTACCTATAACAGCTAAAACAATGGGAAAAATCTTTAAACCAAGTGGAGGTACAGTTAAGCTTACAAAATCTGGAAAATCTATAAACTTCTTGTTTGAAGTTATAAGAAGAGAACCAGAATGGAAGAAAAAGATTGTTGACAAAATGAAGTTTTATCAAGATTTTTATAATAATTTCATTCCTATGGATTCTGGGTTTAAGTCTTTGCCACAATTAATACTTGTATGCGAAGATGAAAGACATATGGCAGAAGTCTTTAGAGAAATTATAACAAACAATATAAAATTTGATAAAATAAAATTGTATTATACAACAGATTTAAGACAAAATGATGAAAGTTTAGAAGGAAGTTTAACAGAATTTGTGCTAGATGAAAAAACAAATAAATATAAGGCACAAAATATAGATTTAAAATTATTAAATTAAAAATATCATAAGAATGAAAGGAAGAATTAAAATGCTAGATTCAATGGAAAAAATAGTTAATCTTTGTAAAGCTAGAGGATATATATACCCAGGTTCAGAAATATATGGAGGACTTTCAAATACATGGGATTATGGACCATTAGGGGTAGAACTTAAAAATAATGTGAAAAAAACTTGGATGAAAAAAATGGTGCAGGAAAATAAATACAATGTTGGGTTAGATAGTAGTATTTTAATGAATCCTCAAGTATGGGTTACAACAGGTCATGTTGCAGGTTTTTCAGACCCATTAATAGATTGCAAAGAATGTAAAACAAGACATAGAGCAGATAAATTAATAGAAGAATGGGCTGCTAAAAATGGAAAAGATGTTATTGCAGATGGATGGAGTGACGAAGAAACTGTAAAATATATAAATGATAATAATATTGTTTGTCCAAATTGTGGAAAGTTAAATTATACTCCAATTAGAAAATTCAATTTAATGTTTAAAACATTTCAAGGGGTTACTGAAGATGCAAAATCTGAAATATATCTTAGACCAGAAACAGCACAAGGAATATTTGTTAATTTTAAAAATGTTTTAAGAACTACAAGAAAAAAATTACCAATGGGTATATGCCAACAAGGAAAAGCCTTTAGAAATGAAATAACACCAGGAAACTTCATTTTTAGAACAAGAGAGTTTGAACAAATGGAAATAGAGTTTTTCTGCAAACCTGATACAGATTTAGAATGGCATGAATATTGGAAACAATATTGTAAAAATTTCTTATTATCACTTGGAGCAAAAGAAGAAGATATAAGATTTAGAAACCATACAAAAGAAGAACTATCATTCTATAGTAAAGCAACTGCAGATATAGAATATAGATTTCCATTTGGTTGGGGCGAAGTATGGGGAATTGCAGATAGAACAAATTATGATTTATCAAGACATATGGAAGCAACTAAACAAGATTTAACATACCAAGATCCAGATACAGGGGAAAAATATGTTCCGTTTGTAATAGAACCTTCTGTTGGAGCTGATAGACTTGTATTAATGTTTTTATGTAATGCATATGAAGAAGAAAAATTGCCAGATGGAGATGTTAGAATAGTACTTCATTTACATCCTGCTTTAGCACCATATAAAGCTGCAATTTTACCATTATCTAAAAAATTATCAGAAGAGGCTATTAAATTACATGAAAAATTATCTAAATCATTTATGTGTGATTATGACGAAACAGGTTCAATTGGTAAAAGATATAGAAGAGAAGATGAAATTGGTACACCTTATTGCATTACAGTAGACTTTGAGACAGCTAAAGATAATAAAGTAACTATAAGAGATAGAGATACAATGGAACAAATTCGTTTGCCAATAGATGAAGTAGAAAATTGGATAAAAGAAAAAATAGCATTTTAAAAAAAGAGTAAGCCTTTTGGTTTACTCTTTAAAACAAGAAAAGGATGGAATTTTGTATGAATAAAAATGAATTATTACAAGATTATAAAAATCAGGAAGAAAGGTTACTTTTAGCTAAAGTTATGGATAAAATTGATTTTTCAAAATCTAGAAATAAAATAGAAAATACTGATTTTTTAAATTTATTTGAACAGGACTTAATAGATAAATTTATGAAAAAAATAAAATTTACAAATTATTATTTTTTTGGTGGAGCACCTGAAACGGAAAGAAAAATTTTAGTAATATATCCTGAAAAATTAACTGAAGAGATGGCAAAAAAAAATCATTCTAAAATAATAAGTATTATAAAAATAAAATTACATATTAATCAAGAAGAATTTAACCATAGAAATTATTTGGGAGCTTTAATGAAATTAGGGATTGAAAGAGAAAAAATAGGAGATATAGCAGTAAGAACTAAAGGAGCGGAAATTGTAATAAAAAAAGAAGTAGAAAAATTTCTAGAACAAGCTTTAAGAAGTTTAACAAGATTTCAGAATGCGGAAGTTGAGATTGCAAGTATAGAAGAATTGCAACAAATTGAGGCAAAGAAACTTGAAATAACAGACATTGTGGCCTCATTAAGATTAGATAATATTGTTTCTGCACTAGCTAGAACATCAAGAAGTAAAGCAACTGAAATTTTAAATCAAGAAAGAGTTTTTCTTAATTTTAAATGCGAAACAAAATCTTCCAAAATGGTAAAACCAAATGATATTATTACAATTAGAGGAAAAGGAAGATTTGAATTTAAAGAAATTTCAGGAAGTACTAGAAAAGGAAGATATGTTATTAAAGTTGATAAATATGTGTAATATATGCACACAAATTTAAAATTAACATACAATATACAAATATGTTAATGGAGGATTAACTTGTGGCAAAAATATTAGTTTTTAATAATGATACAGACAGAATGGAGTCATACATAAGAAATGAAAATGATCCAATGCCATATAACACAAATGGTACTTTAAGGGTTCGAGAGTTTAGAGGCTCAAGCAGAAGTAATATATTATGGACAACAAAGAGAACGATGCAAAGTTGGAATAGCCAAAGATATGTGTTTGGTAGTCCAATTCCAGTTGGGTTTGCCTTTAAAAGACCATATGAAGGAGGGCACGGAAACCAAAGCCAACATTATGCCGGTGTTGCATTTGATGTTGGGCAAACTTTAAGTAGTACTAAAAGAAGGGCTCTTTGGAATAGTGCAAATTCTTCAAAAATTTGGAGTTATGTTGAACCAATTAGCTATACACCAACATGGGTTCATTTTGATAAAAGATTTGGCAAACCAGCTTGTAGCAGTGGAGGTTTTCCTTTAATAAAAAGAGGAAGCTTAAGCAATTATGTTCTTGTTGCACAAGATGATTTAAATACATTAGGATATAGTACAGGTGGGTTGGATGGAATTTTTGGAGCTAGAACACAAGATGCTGTTAGAAGATATCAACAAAATGTAGGGTTAACTTCAGATGGAATTGTTGGATGTAATACATGGCGTTCTCTTCAAGAAGCGGTTATAGGAACAGGACCAACTAGTACAACAATTAATTAAATATTAAAGTTGACTTAAAATATAGAGTAAGTTAGATTAGTAAAATAATCTAACTTACTCTATAAATTATAGAAAATTTCTTTGAGTTTCTTATAATATAAATACATTCTACAGAAGAATTTCTATGTTTTTTTTGGAAAACAAAGACGGAGCATGTAAGAGCGTCAAAAAGTTAAATATTTAATCACCCCACTTTTGTATAGGGTCAATTTGGAATTGCATATTTTTTAAATAATTTAAAATTCCTGCATCTGTTTTAAAACTAAAACCGATTTTATAATTGCAAAGTTTTTGATATTTTGCATGCATTTGTTTATTTACTTTGTTAATACCATATTTTCCGGTCACCTATAATGGGATAACCAATATGAGCAAGATGTGCTCTAATTTGATGAGTTTTACCAGTTTCGATATCAACATCTAAAAGAGAAGTATTATTTTCAAATGTTTTAATAACTAAATAAGATGTGATAATTTTTGAATATCCTTTTTTGGGAACATCTGATATATAAACTAAAGATTTAGAGCTGTCTTTGAAAAGGTATGCTTCCATAGTTTGTTTTTTTATTTTTGGTATACCATAAACTAATGCTAAATAGTGTTTTTCTATTTCATGAAGTTTGAACTTGTTTAATAAAATATCAAGTGCAATTTGATTTTTTGCAAATAAAACTAACCCAAAAGTATTTCTATCTATTCTATGACAAGGCTGTGGTAGAAAGTTTGAATTAGAATACTCTTTAGCAATAAGATGTGTTAAACTATTATTTCCAGTAACTTCAATACCGACTTGTTTATTAATTAATAATATGTTTTTATCTTCATAAACTTTATTGATAGGAATTTTGCTTTCCAAAAGTTTATCAGATATAAAAATTAAAATTTCATCATTTTTAAAAATGGTA
>QRFC01001739.1_pt1 | contig 17416 bp, 10 predicted proteins | sample 1861061 | NCBI WGS metagenome assembly QRFC01 (sample SAMN09711282, study PRJNA482702) | Human gut metagenome, whole genome shotgun sequencing project.
CCACGGTATCGTGCTCGGCTCCGACGGACAGAAGATGTCGAAGCACCTGCGCAACTACCCGGACGTGAACGGCGTGTTCAACGACTTCGGCTCCGACGCCATGCGTTGGTTCCTGATGAGCTCGCCGATCCTGCGTGGCGGCAACCTGATCGTCACCGCTGATGGCATCCGCGACACCGTGCGCCAGGTGATGCTGCCGGTGTGGAGCTCCTACTACTTCTTCACGCTGTACGCCAACGCGGCGAAGAACGGCGCCGGCTACGACGCCCGCCAGCTGCGTGCCGACGAAGTTGCATCGCTGCCGGAAATGGACCGTTACCTGTTGGCTCGTACCCGCCGACTGGTCGAAAAGACCCAGTCCTCGCTGGACCAGTTCCTGATCTCCGATGCGTGCGATGCCGTGTCCGACTTCATCGACATGCTCACTAACTGGTACATCCGCAACAACCGCGACCGCTTCTGGAAGGAAGACGAGAACGCGTTCAACACCCTGTACACCGTGCTTGAGGTGTTCATGCGCGTCCTTGCGCCGCTTGCCCCGATGGAAGCCGAATCCGTGTGGCGCGGCCTGACCGGAGGCGAATCCGTGCATCTGGCGGATTGGCCGTTCCTGGCCGACGAGAAGACCGGCGAAGCCACCGAACTTGGCCGCGTGCTCGTCGACGATCCGGCTCTGGTCGATGCGATGGAGAAGGTGCGCGAGGTCGTCTCCAGCACCCTGTCCATGCGTAAGGCGAAGCAGATCCGCGTGCGTCAGCCGCTGAGCAAGCTCACCGTGGTGGTGGAGGATACCGCCGCCGTGGCCGCGTACGACGAGATTCTGAAGTCCGAGCTCAACGTCAAGGACGTGGAGCTGTGCACGCTTGAGGATGCGGGCTCCCAGGGCCTGAAGATCATCCACGAGCTGCGCGTGAACGCCCGCGTTGCAGGCAAGCGCCTGCGCAAGGACGTGCAGTTCGCCATCAAGGCCTCCAAGTCCGGCGCATGGCATGTGGACGCTTCCGGCGCTCCTGTGTGCGAGACCCCGAACGGCGACATTACGCTGGAAGAGGGCGAGTACGAGCTGATCAACAGCGTGGAGGAGCAGAACGCCGAAGAGGCCGCCAACTCCGTGTCCGCGGCCCTGCCGACCGGCGGCTTCGTGATCCTCGACACCGAGCTGAACGACGATCTGGTTGCCGAAGGCTACGCCCGCGACGTGATCCGCTCCGTGCAGGACGCCCGTAAGGCCGCCGGTCTCGAGGTTTCCGACCATATCGCGCTGAAGCTGACCGTTCCGGCCGGCGACGTGGCGAAGGTCGAGCAGTTCCGTGATCTCGTGTCCGCCGACACGCTCGCCGACTCGCTTGACGTTGTTGCCGGCGCCGAAGGCTCCGAGCTCGCCGTCGAGGTTGCCAAGGCCTGATTCTTCGAGTGAGCTGATTCGGCTGGACTGATTTCGACAATTGATGTGAGGGGCCCTGTTGCTTATGCAGCAGGGCCCCTTTCGTATTTGCGGTATGGTCGATTTTGCTATATTCCTTGCGCAATTTCGCTGCCTGTTTGAGCGCAATTCATTCTGCTCTAATCGCGTCCCGTTCTAAGCTCAAAATGTCGTCCGCGTGGGTGATCCGTAACCTTTCCCACGCAAACGACATTTTTACTTTTGTATTTTTGTGCAGAAGCTTTTGCGATTGCCGGCTCATTCCGACGGAAGGTGCCACATTCGCGTCGCTTTCGACAGATGGAATCGTAATTGTCTGCTCAAACCGACGATGGACACCCGTTTTGCGTCGTTTTGGACAGACAGGTTGACGTTTTTCTGTTTGTTCGACCGTACGACTAGAGTAGCCTGTGGCTTTTCGGCTGGTTTTGCGCCGGCTGGAAAATTAATACAGACTTGATTTGTGTCTGCCGTGTGCCTGCGACGTATTTACGTTGCGCTGGCACGTGCGCGGAAGCAGATCGCAAGCGAATGGTTCTCAGTACCATCCATGTGAGTCAAGCGCACATCTTTGAGAAGCAGTCGCGATGCCGGGAGTCGGGTTCGTCGGTTTCAACCGTCGTTCCCGTTCCCGGCTTTTTTCTTTTCTATATATTGTGTACGATTTTGCTGCTTTTACACTCATATAAGTGTAGTTAGCATATAACTTCTTATATGGGCTGTGGCACTGCATCGTTTTCTAGTAAAGGAGTGGGGAATTGATCCATCGCCGGCTTTGGTGGGTAAATATGCTCCAGGCATAGCCAGACCGGCCAATAACGTGTCCATTCAGATTATTGATGCCGATTTCAAGCAGCGGTATAGTCAACAAATCCGAGACGATGTTGTGAAGTTGAATCCTGGTTTTCTTATTTTGATTCCTTCAGATATGTCTAAAGGCGACATTGGCAAGTTGCGCGGTGTCTGTGCCGGAGCTGAAGGCAAATCGTTGTACTATGCTCCGGAAAAGTCGACTTTGCGTATCGGGAAAGTCACAACGGTTGATGCCGAGCATTTCTGGAAGCCAGTAGCGCCGGGAATGTGTCGATATTGGGCGGTCAGACCGATGGCCATCGCTGAGACGCGCCCTATTCCTGACATAAAGTTGCATCGCAAATGGGGAGTTTATGAGGCTCTTTGTTTGTCGATTGGACATGTTTGGCGTTCGCAATATCCGCAATCGTCGGAAGGAAGTCGAGAGGAACGCTATTGGAACATTGTTGATGCGGTGAGCGCGAAGACCTCGCATTTCCGTATTTACAATTATCGTACCGTTCATCGTGCCAACATGACGGATTATGTGCATCGTGCGAACGGTTCCAACATTTTGCATGGTATGAATGCGTTGATTGCGATTTCTGATGCCGGTGAGTCTCTGGATTGTGCGGCTATGGCAATCGGTCAGAGTCGCCATTTGGGTGGAGGTTTTCTTGTACCGGCGGATTTTTCCGTAAGCGTGTGTCAATCGGATGATGATTTCGAAAAGGGGATTCCAACATGGCTGAAATGAGTCTGGAGCAGCGGCAATACCTGACTGCTAAGTTCAAAGAATTCATCGCTGCGGTTCATTCAAGTCAGGAATCGAATTTGCCTGTTCGTACACCTTATCAATGGCAGATTAGATTGATGCTGTATGTTGCAGAGCATGGGCATTGGCCTCGAAGTATTGGCGCTCCAACCGCTTCTGGGAAAACCAGTGTGATAGATATCCATGTGTTCCTTAATGCTATGGCAGGCCTTTCTCTCGTGGAAGGAAACGGTCTCTTCGATTTACCATTGCGAAACATTCCTCGTCGTTTGGCGCTTACGGTAAATCGTCGTTCATTGGTTGATGATCAATTTGATGAAGCTTGTGCGTTACAGGACAAAATGCAGATTGAGCATGTCGCCAATGACGGGCTTGACGTATATCGAGACGGTTTAAAACTTCGTGCAGCTATTAATGGTGGAACTAAAAGCGATTCTGCGATTCCGCGGATGATTGCTGTTGAATTGCGAGGCAGTATCAGTCCGGACCGAGAGTGGCGCTATTATCCGCAGACCTGTGCTGTGATTTGTGCTACTCCTGACATGTTCGGAAGCCGCTTGCTGTTTCGTGGCTACGGCACTAGTCGTACCATGCGTTCTATGGAAGCTGGATTGCTTGCATACGACACAGTGTTGATTGTTGATGAAGCTCATTTGAGCCAGCAATTATTAAAAACCGCACAGCAAGTGGCACGTATCGAAAACATGGCTGATGCTCCGATTGCTCGACAAGTATCTCCTTTACAAGTTGTAGAAACGACTGCAACCCCAGTTTCTGAAGATACTGATAATGCGATTTCTGTCCTTGAATCTGATTTCACAACTGACGTTATGCTCGAAAAGCGTCTTAACCAGTCAAAACCAGTTGTTGTAACTTGTGATTTTGAGAAGTCGAAAGATGAGATAGATGCAATTGTTGAGCAGTGCCTTTCTCTGATTCACTCCAATATCGAGGCTGATGAATACAGCGATTCAGGTCCCCATGTTCTTGGATGCATTCTCAACACAGTTAAAAAAGCCAACCTCGTTGCTGACAAACTCGAAAAACTATGCAAAAAGAATGGCATCAAAAAGCCTATTGACGTTTATATCGGTCCAATGCGTGCATACGACAAAAGAAAAGTGGCCGATAAGCTGCATTCTCTTTCTGAGCTAAAACCAGATGAGGCTCCTTGCTGCATTATCGGCACACAGACTTTGGAAGTCGGTGTTGATATCGATTTTGCAAATATGGTGACTGAGATTGCTCCTGGATCTGCGTTGGTTCAACGTGCCGGCCGTGTGAATCGTCGTGGCTTGAGATCTGAAGGCCTTATCTACATATTTGGCGTTGATTTGCAGAAGCTTTCTGAAAAGAAGCAATCTGACGAGACTGTTCCTTACAAGCCTGAAGATATTATAAAGGCGCAGACTTGGCTAAATTCCTTGGAAGATGCAGAAACTGGAAAGCCGAGCATCAGCGCATGGTCCGTAGGGAAAACCATGGTACCTCAGGAAGATCCCGACAGACTTTTAATCCAGCGTTTGGAACCATGGGATGTTGAGAATCTATCTGTCACAGATGAGAATTTATGTGCCAACCTGTGTGGGGTTGATCTTCAACAGGGACGTGCGGACCTCAATCTATGGTTACGGGATGATCTTAATTCCAGTGGTCCTGACATTAATATCGTGGTGAGAAATTTGCCATGGAATGACATGTCGGCTATTCGAATTCTGGAAATGGCGCAGCCTGAGAATGACGAGTTATTCCCCGTTAGAAAATGGCGTGGACTTCAAGAGTTCTTTAAATGTTTGGAGAAGGAAGACAATAAGTCGCGAAGGAGAGGTGCTCGGGTCGAGGTTGACAATGAGCATGGTGGAAAAGATAAAATCGATTTTCCACATAGAGTATTCAGATATCGCGCCTCGGAACCTGAAGGTCATCGTGTGATATGCATGCATGTGCAAGATGCCGAGCATGCTGTGATCAAATCTGGCGACATACTTATCCTTGATGATTTTGAAAGAGTTTTCTCTACATTCACTGAGAATGTTGCGATTTTTGATCCAGAAGGTTCTTCTACGGTAGAGGATGTTTTTAACAAATGCGGCTCCTCTATCATGGTCATCAATGACATTTCGCTTAAGCCGAAAGAGATTGAAGCATTTCAGCATATTCAAAATATTGAAGAAATCTCTGGCGAGCACAATGCTGAAGTCCTTTCTGACAAAGTGCAAAACGACATGCAAGAGTCGTTAAGACTGATTCGTGCAGCTGCGGCAGCGGAGTCGACAAGTTCGGTGGAGTGCTCCTTGCTTTGTTTTGAACGAGAACATTCTTGTTTTGATGTTGATGGCAATGAGATTATCCGTGAAGTCAGATGGATCGTAAGCAGTGCTTCTGAAAATGCGCCAGATTCTGAATCTGACCAGGAAATCATAGTCTCTAGGAAAAAGACTCTTTTTCTAGGAGGAATATCGAATGATTCCAATCTTCGCAGGAAAGAAGGCCATCAAGATCATGTAGCTTGGCGTGCACAAGCGCTTGGTAAAGCTGTCGGGCTTGATGATACTTTGACCAATGATTTGCGTATTGCCGGTGAATATCATGATGAGGGCAAGAAAGACAGGCGTTTCCAGAGACTGCTTCGTAATGATCGCGAGGTGCAGGAAACGGAACTTTGGGCAAAGAGCCGGTACTTTATTTCGCATGCCAAAGAGCGGGGACTTCGTAACGAATATCGACTGCATGGTTGGCGTCATGAGCAACGTTCCGTTGCGGAATTCCTTCAAGCCAGCAAAACGAATGAACGGTTGCGAGATATGGAAGAAACCGACAAGCAGCTTGTCGCACGACTCATAGGCACATCACATGGCCACGGACGTGCATCTTTCCAGTATGGGACTGAATATCTGCTTCCTGTGGAGGGTGGTTCTTCCCGCGAAATGAATCCGGAATTGAATGTGCTTTCCGACCGATTGTTCGAAACCGGTGAGTGGGAGACCCTCATCGACCATACCAATCAAAGGTATGGTTTCTGGGGAGTTTCTTACCTTGAAGCTTTGCTTCGCGCTGCGGATATTACATGTTCGAAGGAGGGGCTGTGATGAGTGTTGTCATTTCTGCGGATGCGACCGACGCATTCTCGCATTTGCTTATGGTCGGTCTTGCATCCATTCTTGAAGATGCTAATCCTGATCGTGTTTGCCTATTTCGATGGCTGGATGATTTGCAGGCTTTTGAGATAAAGACGAATGATGATTTGGATATCGATCAAATATCGAAGGTTGTGAGTGAACATGCTAAGCGGTGGTCTCAATCTTTGCCGTTGACTTCTCAAGACGACTATACGGTTTCAAATGAATCCGACAAGCCAAGTGGGGCGTTCCATGCCACAATGTCACCGAGGCTAAGCAATTTGGGCGTTCCTTATGGCTGGGAAAAACTTCAAAGAAATCGAGAAGCTGCGGTTGACGCCATGGAAACATTCGGTGATTACCGTTACTTCGGCGCACTGGGGCAGCCTTCATACTGGTCAGGTGAGCAAACTAATCATAGTTTACGTTCTGATTTCGGGGCTTCTCGTTGGGAAATGGTGACGCGAAACAAAGGGCAAGAATTCATCGGAGGTCGTTTGTTTCCTTTGGCCCAAAAGGTTGCAGCACGACCCATCGAAAAAGTTCGGGATGGATTGCTTGGTACGACAATTGAGGATGAGGTTGGTGGCAATAAAGCATTTAGCCGTGCTGCCACGGGCCTTCACGCTCCATCGAAAACCGACAATGCGCGTGCATGGTGCGCATTGATTGGCGTTTCCGCCTTTCCGACGCGTGTTACGACTATTGGAAGCGAAATGTCTCGTGACAGTAGCGCGGCAATGTTCCAGATTAAAGGCCCAATTCGTTTCGCGATTCTTCCGTTGTTCGATCAATACTGGACAACTGCGAAATACCGTTCCGTTATACGTAGCGAAGCGCTTGCGCAATTCGGTATTCAGCAGGCTCGTTTCAGGGGAGACCAAGTAATGAGTGCGGCATCTGACTGGCTTGAAGAAAAAGGTGTTCCTGCCTGTTGCCTTTTCAATCAGTTCATGTCTGATAACAAAAGTGCTCCGGAACGATGGCTGGAGCCTGGTGAAATCATCCCAGTAAAACAAATGGAATAACAAGGAGAAAGCTATGGATGACGACCCTATTCCGATTAGCTTGGTTGCCAATTACATGTTCTGCCCGCGCAGAGCGTGGTTGGAAGCGGTAGGAGAAAAAGTCGATTCGGATCAAATCATGCGAGGAACATATGATCATCGCAAGGTTGACCGTACTGATGGCGCTCCTGATGCGGATTCGTATCAAGCCGTGAATATCAGGCATGAGGAATGGGGCGTCAGCGGCAAGCTGGATGCTGCAAAAATGACGGATAGCGGAATCGTTATTCGTGAATATAAAGCGACGCCTGTGAAGCGGGCGATGATAGTTACGCCCGCAATGCGTACACAGCTTGCTTTACAGGCTGCATGTCTTGAAAATATGGGTTTTCATGTAGCTGGTACTGAAATATTTTTCACCACGCACCATCGGCGGGTTGAAGTTGACCTTGACGAAGAAGATTATGAAAACGCGCATAAAGCGGTGGAAGAAACTCGAACGTTAATTAATTCGGAACAAGCTCCTGAGCCATTAGAGGACAGCGCTCGTTGTATGCGATGCTCACATGTAGGGATTTGTCTGCCGGAAGAACGTAAGTTATGTGCTGTCGCGCATCGAGTGATGGTTTCGTCTCCAGATAATCAAGTAACGCATCTTGCTACTCCTGGAGCAAAAGCCTTTACAAGATCCGGAAGAATGATTGTTCAGAAAAATGGCGAAGAACTTGCTTCTATTCCAATTGATACCATGCAGGGTTTGCAGATTTACGGCAATACCGATTTGTCAAGTGGGCTAATCCGTGAGTTGATGTGGCGTGATATTCCCATAGTTTGGTGCAGTGGAACAGGACGAATGTACGGATGGTCCATTCCCTCTTATGGACCAAACGGGGAGCAACGTGTTGACCAGCATGTAGCTTCCCATGAAGGACGGCTTGGTCTTGCACGTGAATTTATCGTCGCAAAAATACACAATCAATCTGTTTTGCTGCGACGGTCAGAATCGGACAATCCAGTATTGCCGCAACTGCGACATATTGAGAAACAGGTTGGAAATGCGAACCGTTGGCAGGACATACTTGGTCTCGAAGGAGAGTCTGCAGCGTTGTATTTCTCTCAATTCGAGCATCTTATTAAAACTGATCGTCAAGCTGAGTGGCCTTGGATTGCCCGTATGCGTAGACCCGCTCCAGACGCGTTGAATGCACTGCTTGATTTCACATACACATTATTGTTGTCGGATTGTGTGCGAGCTTTGATTTCCTGTGGTCTTGATCCGCATGCTGGTTTCTTGCATAGCAGCAAACGGAATAAACCGGCATTGGCTTTGGATTTGATGGAGGAATTCAGGGCTCCGATTGCAGATTCGGTAGTGCAAACAGTGATTAATAACGGTGAAATCAATGCATCTGGATTCTCGGATGCGCTTGGCTCCGTGCGCATGACAGATGAGACTCGGAAAACGGTGATCAAAGCATACGAACGAAGAATGGCTACGGAAATCATCCATCCGGTATTCAAATACAAAGCTTCTTGGCGAAGGACTATCGAAATTCAGGCCAGAATGATTTTGGGATATCTTGATGGGACGCAAACTGAATATCGCGGAATCAGAATTCGTTAAGGAGCGAGTCATGACGAATCAGAAACGTGGCTATCTGGTGGCATATGATATCAGCGATGATTGCTGCCGCTCACATGTTGCGAAAATTCTTCAACACTATGGAGAACGATTGCAATATAGCATCTTCTTACTGCGGGTACGTCCTTCGATGATGTTGGATGTCCGTATGCAGATAGAGAGGGAAATAGATGACTCAATCGATTCTGTTGTGTTCTGTTCTCTTGGAACCATTTCTCAAACGGAAGAGGGCTTGGATTTCTTGGGGCGCCGTGGATACGTCGATTTAGAGATACCGACAGTGATTTGAAGTTTTAGCCTAATGGTGATGTTGTTTGATAAGTAAAGAGTGTTTTGCTGTTTTTCAAGTGCGAGAGATGCATCATTGCTGCGACACACGGTGAGCGCTCGCACTTGAAAAATAGTTGTTTTGGAGCCAGTGAACTTATATTGCTTCTGTATTGCGATAGAAATGAAAGAGTCGCTCGCAAAAGCCTTTAGAATATGTGTCATTGCAAGGTCTTAGCCTATGACTATTCCTGAGCATTCAAGCTTAGGACTTCATTGAGGATGCGGCAAATCGGCTACACGGGGGTGTCGAAAACCGATAAATTCCTGAGCATTCAAGCTTAGGACTTCATTGAGGAAAAGTGCATCTTGACGCGGTGCCTAGCGACCAAACATTCCTGAGCATTCAAGCTTAGGACTTCATTGAGGAGCCAGGCTGTTGCAGCAACGCAATCATGCCGCTTATTCCTGAGCATTCAAGCTTAGGACTTCATTGAGGATAAAGCGTGCCGTTATCACGATCAAGGACGCTCAAATTCCTGAGCATTCAAGCTTAGGACTTCATTGAGGATGGACGTATGGATGACGTCAACGTGCTTAATGAGAATTCCTGAGCATTCAAGCTTAGGACTTCATTGAGGATCCCGAAGGCACTGTGTTTACCGTGAATCCTATGGGATTCCTGAGCATTCAAGCTTAGGACTTCATTGAGGAGCAACACCTGCTACATGCAACTCGAACTGCAACGCGCAATTCCTGAGCATTCAAGCTTAGGACTTCATTGAGGAAAATATTTATGTCGCCAAAATGGTTGACAGAAAAACATTCCTGAGCATTCAAGCTTAGGACTTCATTGAGGACGTACATTATCGGCTAAACTGGCCGAAGAGGGGTATATTCCTGAGCATTCAAGCTTAGGACTTCATTGAGGATGGTGAGTGCACCGTGTTGAAAAAACAGTGGAAACCGATTCCTGAGCATTCAAGCTTAGGACTTCATTGAGGAATCAAATACGCGGCCACATGGCTCAATGCTGCGGGAATTCCTGAGCATTCAAGCTTAGGACTTCATTGAGGATTATCACTGTTGCGTGGCGTTTCCATAATCTGCGCGATTCCTGAGCATTCAAGCTTAGGACTTCATTGAGGATTCAGCTCATGCTTTTCAGAATCGATCACAACCAATTCCTGAGCATTCAAGCTTAGGACTTCATTGAGGATCATCTGCACGCAGGCCGATTATCAGGCGAACAAGAATTCCTGAGCATTCAAGCTTAGGACTTCATTGAGGACAGGGCGACAGCGGCCCGCACCGGGTGAAATCCTGATTCCTGAGCATTCAAGCTTAGGACTTCATTGAGGAGGAGTAGCAATGAAAGCCAGCGAACAACAGGCGCTCATATTCCTGAGCATTCAAGCTTAGGACTTCATTGAGGAGACACAGACTTCACCTACCGCACAGGCGAAACCGTGATTCCTGAGCATTCAAGCTTAGGACTTCATTGAGGAGGTGAAACGAGTCGGGCGCGAAAGCAAGAAACACATTCCTGAGCATTCAAGCTTAGGACTTCATTGAGGAATGGTGCGAGACACCACCCACATGTAGCGAGATTACGCATTCCTGAGCATTCAAGCTTAGGACTTCATTGAGGAATCTGATTATCGATTTTCGTCATCGCGTCGGTAATTCCTGAGCATTCAAGCTTAGGACTTCATTGAGGAGACCCTAATGCGGAATATCTCGGCGCGGACAATTTCATTCCTGAGCATTCAAGCTTAGGACTTCATTGAGGACAACTCACTGCGAGACTTGGCCGCCAATACAACGGAATTCCTGAGCATTCAAGCTTAGGACTTCATTGAGGAGGAATACGGCTTTACTGTCGGCACCACGGTAGACTATTCCTGAGCATTCAAGCTTAGGACTTCATTGAGGATTGTCGATGTCGAATCCGGCCGCGTCGGCGGTGCTGATTCCTGAGCATTCAAGCTTAGGACTTCATTGAGGAGAGCGAACACGTGAACTGCCAGATCTGCGGGGCCGATTCCTGAGCATTCAAGCTTAGGACTTCATTGAGGAGTGAAGCAGTTGGAACGGAGTATGTGACATGGCGCAATTCCTGAGCATTCAAGCTTAGGACTTCATTGAGGAAGGCCAGTATAAACGTCTTCATAAGCTAAAGCGAATTATTCCTGAGCATTCAAGCTTAGGACTTCATTGAGGAAATACGTGGTATGAAGATTCCAGACGATTACGCTAGCATTCCTGAGCATTCAAGCTTAGGACTTCATTGAGGAGCCATCCAAGTCGGCGAACACGACGCCAGACTCGTATTCCTGAGCATTCAAGCTTAGGACTTCATTGAGGATCGATCAGGGAATCGAAGCCGTTCGTCCGCAGGGACATTCCTGAGCATTCAAGCTTAGGACTTCATTGAGGAGCGTATTCCGTTCCCCGCGTCTCGACGGATACCCTGATTCCTGAGCATTCAAGCTTAGGACTTCATTGAGGACGAACAGATACTGATGGAAATTCAATGGAACACATTCCTGAGCATTCAAGCTTAGGACTTCATTGAGGATTGATATCATTCAGAGCGATTGAGCAGGATAGTCCATTCCTGAGCATTCAAGCTTAGGACTTCATTGAGGATGCTTGTATTCCTATTGTGTAGTCTACTGTTACTAATTCCTGAGCATTCAAGCTTAGGACTTCATTGAGGACAATCTCCAAACATTCTGTCAAACCAAACCTAAAAACCAATTCCTGAGCATTCAAGCTTAGGACTTCATTGAGGAGCTCCCGACAACAGTCGCAAGCGAACTAATATCCATATTCCTGAGCATTCAAGCTTAGGACTTCATTGAGGATGAAAGAATGAACGACGATGACAACGCAGAATGACATTCCTGAGCATTCAAGCTTAGGACTTCATTGAGGAGGACGGTCCATTCGCTGACACCGAGCAGAGCGGCATTCCTGAGCATTCAAGCTTAGGACTTCATTGAGGAAGTGTGCCGGGGATGGTGGCGAGGTTCTGGTAGATGGATTCCTGAGCATTCAAGCTTAGGACTTCATTGAGGATGATAAGACGCACAAATGGGAAACTAAATCGGACATTCCTGAGCATTCAAGCTTAGGACTTCATTGAGGACGCAATGAGTTTCATACGGCGGTTCCGCAGTCTTTGAATTCCTGAGCATTCAAGCTTAGGACTTCATTGAGGAGAGGACGGCGACATCGACGACCCGGCCAAGCTGCATTCCTGAGCATTCAAGCTTAGGACTTCATTGAGGAGATACCGTAGTGCGCGCTAGCCTGACTGGACGAAATTCCTGAGCATTCAAGCTTAGGACTTCATTGAGGAGTCGACCATGATCATAGCTTCAACAAACTTCTGAAAGAATTCCTGAGCATTCAAGCTTAGGACTTCATTGAGGAGACAAATTCCCACAACTTGAGGCCGAAACCAAAAATTCCTGAGCATTCAAGCTTAGGACTTCATTGAGGAGGGTTTTCGCTTGTATATTGCGGGAAGTCGCATTCCATTCCTGAGCATTCAAGCTTAGGACTTCATTGAGGATTGCACATTTTTCCTGCTCCTGTTTCTCTTGCTCATTCCTGAGCATTCAAGCTTAGGACTTCATTGAGGATGGCGATCATGTCCGCCAAAGCGGGCGTCAAAGTATTCCTGAGCATTCAAGCTTAGGACTTCATTGAGGACGCGGGCCATGCGGCCGTCCCGTCATCGTAGTGAGATTCCTGAGCATTCAAGCTTAGGACTTCATTGAGGAACGAGCAGTACCACAACGTTTTCGACTACAATGTTATTCCTGAGCATTCAAGCTTAGGACTTCATTGAGGACTAAAATACACAGGAGAACAAACAGAAACATTCATATTCCTGAGCATTCAAGCTTAGGACTTCATTGAGGATGACCGCGAAACGCAAGCGCGTGCGGCGTGCGATAAATTCCTGAGCATTCAAGCTTAGGACTTCATTGAGGAAGTAGATTGTATTCGAGGAACCATGCGTCGCAAGATTCCTGAGCATTCAAGCTTAGGACTTCATTGAGGAGATGAAATCACGCTAGCCGCACGAATCAACACGGCCATATTCCTGAGCATTCAAGCTTAGGACTTCATTGAGGATCACCCCAGTTGGCGAACTTCAGGATCTTCCAGACATTCCTGAGCATTCAAGCTTAGGACTTCATTGAGGAAACCTCAAGCTGCAGGAGGAGATTCAGCTCCTGTCCGGATTCCTGAGCATTCAAGCTTAGGACTTCATTGAGGATATACCACACTTTAGAATGCTGGCGGATTAGATTATTCCTGAGCATTCAAGCTTAGGACTTCATTGAGGAACAAGCGAAAACCCATACAAGGAGTAGGCAAATGAAGAAATTCCTGAGCATTCAAGCTTAGGACTTCATTGAGGATTCGATGCCGAAATTCAGGAAGTGAAAGTGGAGAAGAAATTCCTGAGCATTCAAGCTTAGGACTTCATTGAGGACCAACGGCAGCCGCTACCGCGTCATCGCCGGACACATTCCTGAGCATTCAAGCTTAGGACTTCATTGAGGAAAATCAGTTTGGCCGTGGCATGAGGTCGCCGTACAGATTCCTGAGCATTCAAGCTTAGGACTTCATTGAGGACAAACATGCTGCCGATGATCGGCACGCCACTCAATATTCCTGAGCATTCAAGCTTAGGACTTCATTGAGGATACCGCGTACATGTATCCGATTGACGCAGAACCCGAGAATTCCTGAGCATTCAAGCTTAGGACTTCATTGAGGATCGCATTCCCAGCAATCGCCACCTTCATCGGCGTAAATTCCTGAGCATTCAAGCTTAGGACTTCATTGAGGAGAACGGCGAGGAGGCGATCATCACCCGCTCGAAGGCGATTCCTGAGCATTCAAGCTTAGGACTTCATTGAGGAGAAAACCGCGACGAACGCTGAAGAATAGTCTGAAATTCCTGAGCATTCAAGCTTAGGACTTCATTGAGGAAAGCTCAATCCCCTCTCACTGTCCAAGCTGGAGAAGATTCCTGAGCATTCAAGCTTAGGACTTCATTGAGGAACGACACGATACAATCAGGCGTATTCATTATTGAGTGATTCCTGAGCATTCAAGCTTAGGACTTCATTGAGGAGTGGCCATCGACATCGAGACCACAGGATTAGACAGATTCCTGAGCATTCAAGCTTAGGACTTCATTGAGGAGGGTGGAGGACCCTCTGGCACGATGCCAGCGGCAAATTCCTGAGCATTCAAGCTCAGGACTTCATTGAGGAGCGTCCGGCTCTGGCACGGACAAGGCGCAGCTCTGCCATTCCTGAGCATTCAAGCTTAGGACTTCATTGAGGATTCGTCACCGGCTGTGGCTATGACGTGCTCAGCAGATTCCTGAGCATTCAAGCTCAGGACTTCATTGAGGAAAGGCCGGCGGCGGTCTTTCCTGCGATTGGGACAAATTCCTGAGCATTCAAGCTCAGGACTTCATTGAGGACAGGACTACGCCCGCACGATCCTCAAACCGGTTGACATTCCTGAGCATTCAAGCTCAGGACTTCATTGAGGAGAGCGAAAACCCATACAAGGAGACTGTCAAAATCGAAATTCCTGAGCATTCAAGCTCAGGACTTCATTGAGGAACCATCGGCTTGACGCCACAGGGGCTTCGTTTGAAATTCCTGAGCATTCAAGCTCAGGACTTCATTGAGGACGCGCCAACCAGCACGGCCAGAGCGTTCAACGTGGTCAATTCCTGAGCATTCAAGCTCAGGACTTCATTGAGGAAGCACCCACATGGCCATTAGCCACACCGCGAAGATATTCCTGAGCATTCAAGCTCAGGACTTCATTGAGGAGCTCGCCGAGCTGTCGGGTCTTGGCGAAATGCTGCGAGAGATTCCTGAGCATTCAAGCTCAGGACTTCATTGAGGAATTCCGGACGGCCACAGACCTCCGTGGTCGTGGCAAAATTCCTGAGCATTCAAGCTCAGGACTTCATTGAGGATAACGACACATGCAAAGCGGCCGACTTCATTGGCGTGATTCCTGAGCATTCAAGCTCAGGACTTCATTGAGGAAACAAGCTTGTCGCCAAAATGGCTTCGACCAATATTCCTGAGCATTCAAGCTCAGGACTTCATTGAGGAAAGAGCGCAAATGTGACAATCGTAGGGCACTGTCACCATTCCTGAGCATTCAAGCTCAGGACTTCATTGAGGAAATGGGCAATGTCGGCATATGATGCTTTCCCTTGGCCGAATTCCTGAGCATTCAAGCTCAGGACTTCATTGAGGAAGCATGAAATCGCTGGATTGAAGACTTCGATCGGCAAGTCCTGAGCATTCAAGCTCAGGACTTCATTGAGGAGCACCGTATGCACTTCCCTTAAAAGGAAAAAGGCGAAATTCCTGAGCATTCAAGCTCAGGACTTCATTGAGGAATAGACCACAGAGACGTGAGCGACGACGGCCAGGCACATTCCTGAGCATTCAAGCTCAGGACTTCATTGAGGAGTGGCCTGAGCCGTGACCTTAAGAGTGTCGGCGGTTATTCCTGAGCATTCAAGCTCAGGACTTCATTGAGGATTGCGTACGAAAACGGCGTACGCTCGGCTAATGTCAATTCCTGAGCATTCAAGCTCAGAACTTCATTGAGGACCCGGCGACATGCCAAGCGAAGTGCCGAACTAAAGATTCCTGAGTATTCAAACTCGGGATTTCATTGAGGAGCTGTGGGCGAAGAAGCGCAACCGTCTCCAGTTTTTTGGATTAAAGCCAATATTCAGAGGTCTATCCAAAATCGCTGGATGATACTGTCTTCGTTCCGTCCCGTACCGTTCACGATTTCATTCTCCATCTTTCCACCATTGCTGATAATCGTCCGTCTTGATGCTTCATTGCTCTTGTGACAGGTAAGTAGAACACGTTGCTCGCCCTGCTCTTTGCAGATGGGCAGGAGTAAGGCGAGCATCGCTTTGGCATACCCTTTTTGACGTTCCGATGGCAAAATGCTATACCCAATATTTCCTCCGTATTGCAGCAGAAAAGGGGATAGCGGACGTCTGAAATCAATGATGCCGACGAGCTTGTCATGCCTTCCGAATAGCTAAAAATACTTCCGACGGCACATAGCCTTCGCCGTATTTCTTTTTCAATCGATTATCGAAATCGATCCATTCATCAAAAGAATCCGTGTCTTCGAGACCGGCGCATCCATCGAGACTGTCGTTGTTTGCAAGCATCTCCTGCTTGTAATGCATCACTTGGCTCGCGTATTTTCGCGTTGGCTTGACCAGTGCTAAATCTCTTTGCATGATTATGTCCTCTGTTTATTGATGCGCAAGTGCCTGGCTCGTGCTGTTTAATGTCCAATTATACGGACGCGTTTGTAGTTATCGGCAAAACGAGATGCTGACAAAACTCGCGTTCCAACTCAAATATTCGTTGTATCACACGCGCGTTAGCTATATTTATGTATTTAGTCAAGTCGGCGTTTCGTGATTGGTTACGAAACGCCGACTTGCCTAAATATAGGCAGGGGCAGCAGGGCCCCGCGGTCCTCTGTGTTTTGTCAAATTGAAGCAGTCCAACAAAACGGCGCCGCCCCCATCGGCCTAACTTCTATTGAACAGACGCAGCTGGCTTGCGAGATACCGATCATCCCACACATCCCATCGCAGGAGAGATTATTCTTGAGGGATATCTCCTGCGAGTCCGAGGTTGGGGGAGAAAAGCTGCACGTCAGTATGCCTGCGTGGTTGGAGGGCATCATGGCACCCCGCCAGACAAAAGCAAAATTGATGAAGAGAAAAACAGGAAAACCAATGTTGGATTGGATTCTGAAGCATGGATAAGTGTTCAGGATAAGCTAATAGATTTTGTTGCAGATATGTCATGAAAACGCAGACGTTCGCGTGTTCCCCGCACATGCGGGGATGATCCCCAACGGTACGAAACGCATATCCGCGAGCTATGGGTGCTCGACATATCGGGACTGCATCAGATCCAACTGAAATAGAAAACCCGAAGATAACCCCCCGACTGATGTTCCAGTCTTGAAAGCTGGTCGCGTGGGATCTTCGAGCAATCCAATTCTACCACCACGGCACCGTGTTTCCCGCACATGCGGAGATGGTCCCCACGACATGCAGGACTACCAGCCACTCGGCAGGTGTCCCTCGCGCATGCGGGGATGATCCCGCGCTCGAAAACAAGCTGCGCCAGCGTTTCAAGTGTTCCCCGCACATGCGGGGATGATTGTATTTGCCAATCTATCAGTCGCATCGCATGTGCGTTAGCTACACTTATCCGCATAAGTGTAGCTAACGTTAAAATAAGCTACATTTATCTCGATAGGTGTTGCTTA
>QRFC01001745.1_pt1 | contig 17355 bp, 14 predicted proteins | sample 1861061 | NCBI WGS metagenome assembly QRFC01 (sample SAMN09711282, study PRJNA482702) | Human gut metagenome, whole genome shotgun sequencing project.
TCGCCGCCGCCCTGCGTCAGAGACCAGATGACCCCTGCGGCCACCGCCAGCATCAGCACGCCCATGGCGATGAGGAAGATCCACAGTCCCTTCCTGCTCCGCTTCCTGGGCGGAGGGGGTGGGGGCGCGGCGCCGGCGGGCATGGGGCGGGGCTGCACGTAGTAGTCCACCACCTCGCGTCCCTCGGGGCGGACGTACCACTGTACGACCTCCCGAGGCTCCTCTGTCAGCTTTTCTCTGTTTTCATCCTGCATACGGTGCTTCCTCTCTGCGCGGCTCAACGAGCCATCTGCATGGTAAACGTAAAGGCGGTGACGCCGTTTTCACTGGTGACGGTGATCTTCTCCTTGTGCTGGGTCAGAATGGTCTTGACGATGTACAGCCCCAGGCCGTAGCCGTCCTTGTCCTCGCTGCGGGACTTGTCCGACTTGTGGAACCGCTCTAACAGCAGAGGGATCTCCTCGGCAGGGATGGTCTGCCCCTGATTGCGCACGGTGACGTAGGCTTTCTCGCCGTTGACGGCCAGTCCCAGATACAGGGTGGACTGGGGCGCGGCGAACTTGGCCGCGTTCTCCAGCAGGTTGCAGATCACCTGAGTGATGAGATCCCGGTCTCCCTGCACCATCACGGAGTCCTCGGGGATCTCCGCATCCACGTCCAGCCCGCGGATCATGATCTTCTGCTCCATGGACAGCAGGGCCAGGCGCATACTCTCGCACAGGTCGAAGTCCTCCTTCTTCATGTCCTGCTGGGACTGAATCTGGGAGATATCCAGCATCCGGCGGACCAGGCGGCTGAGGCGGCGGCTCTCGTCGGAGATGATCTGGAGATATTTCCGTTCCTTCTCCGGGGGAATGGTGCCGTCCAGGATGCCGTCGGTATATCCGGCGATGGTGGTCATGGGGGTTTTCAGCTCGTGGGAGATGTTGGCGATGAACTCGCTTCGCTGGTGCTCGGTTTCCGCCAGGGAGTCGGCCATGTTGTTGAAGGACGCCGCCAGCTCGCCGATCTCGTCGCTGCGGCCGGTGTCCTGCATGCGCACGTCGAAGTTTCCGGCGGCATAGGACCGGGTGGCCTGGACCATCTCCCGGATGGGCTGGATCTGGCGCATGGAGGTCAGGGAGCTGGCCACAAAGGAGATCAGCAGGATGATGGCCGAGGTCATGAAGAACAGGCCGATGAAGGAGCGCCACATGCTCATCAGGGACCGGGCGTCCATCACCGCCAGGACCATGCCCACGGTGCCGCCGTCCTCCTGGGTGACGGGCACCGCCACCACGAACTGCCGGATGTCGTATGCGCCGCCGATGCTGCTGCGGCCCTGGTAAAAGCCCTTGTCCCCGAAAACGGCGTCCTGAATCTCCTGGGGTACGGACACCACCTGGCCTCCCAGCCGCTGGTCGGAGGTCAGCAGGGCGTAGCCCTGGTCGTTGCACAGGAGAAAGTCCGCCTTGGTAAGCCCGGCGGCAAGGGCGATGAGATTCTGCAAGCTGGGGCTGGCGGCCTGCCCGCCGGAGGCCAGATAGTCCCCGGACATGTTGGCAATGAGCTCCGCGTGCTGGCGCATTTCGCTGCGCCGCTCGGACACGGTGTCGTTATAGCTCAGGGCGTAAAACGACACGCCCAGCAGCAAAAGCGTCAGCAGCACCATGCCCGCCGTCAGCAGGAACTGCTGCCAATAGAGACTGTCGAACCGGCGGCGGAACCGGGTGATCTTTTCCTGGCTCATTTCACTTCAAACTTATAGCCCACGCCCCACACGGTTTTCAGCTCCCACTGGTCGGACACACCCTCCACCTTTTCCCGCAGGCGCTTGATGTGCACGTCCACAGTGCGGGAGTCGCCGAAGTAGTCGAAGCCCCACACCTCGTCCAGCAGCTGGTTGCGGGTATACACCCGGTTGGGGGTGGAGGCCAGGTGATACAGAAGCTCCAGCTCCTTGGGGGGCGTGTCGATCTTCCTGCCGTCCACCAGCAGCTCATAGCTGTCCAGGTCGATGACCAGCTTGTCGAAGGTCAGACGCTTTTTGGTGTCGTCGGGAATTTCGCTGCGGCGGAGCACCGCGTTGATGCGGGCCATCAGCTCCTTCATCTCGAAGGGCTTCACCAGATAGTCGTCGGCCCCCATTTCCAGGCCGGTGATCCGGTCGTTGACCTCGCTTTTGGCGGTGAGCATGATGATGGGGGTCTTGGCCTTTTCCCGGATGTGGGCGCACACGGCCCAGCCGTCCATCACCGGCAGCATGATGTCCAGCAGCACCATGTCCGGGGCCTCCCGGTCAAATTCCTCCACGGCCTTGCCGCCGTCGTAGGCGATGCGGACGTCGAACCCCTCTTTTTCCAGGTACATGCGGATCAGGTCGGAGATATTGCGGTCGTCCTCGACCACCAGAATGTTGCGTGCCATGCGCTTTGCCTCCCACTTGTGAGTATCGTTGGTGTTTTTCTTTATTATACCGCCCCGGCCGGGACTTTCCTGAACTTTCTGTAAATTCAGACATACCGGATAGAACAGTATACCACAAAAATCCGGGTTTGTATAGATTTTCGGGGGCTTGAGACTGTCGAAAAAGTCTTTTTTGACAAGCTGAAGCCCCCGGCCGGGGCCGGAGGCTTGGAAAAATCCTTATTCGGCGCTTTTGCGCTTGGTCTTGCCGTAGCCATAGCCGTAGCCGTAGCCATACCCATAACCGTAGCCGTAGCCATAGCCGGAGGAGGAGCCCCGGACGTTGGCGGCGCAGTTGAACACAAAGCCGGCCATCCGGGCGTCGGCCCCGGCCAGGGCCTGGATGCCCTCGAAGATCTGGGTGGTGGCGGCGAAATCCTCCCGGATGACGTAGATCACCCGGTCCACATGGCGGCACATGGCCAGGGCGTCGGCCATCATGGCGCAGGGCGGCGTGTCCAGCACGATGTAGTCAAACATGGGGCGCAGGGTGTTTATCAGCGCCTCCAGCTTGTCGTATTGCAGCAGGTTCATGGGGGCGTGGATGGGCTCGCTGCCGGCAAAGACGTACAGGGACGTCTCCTCATAGCGCAGGAAGTGCACCTGGTCCAGGCTGCCGGACAGGCACTGGCCCAGGCCCTCGGAGGGCTTGGTGATGCCCAGCAGGGCCTTGTCGCTGGGGCCCCGGAGGTCGCCGTCGATCAGCAGGACCTTTTTTCCCTCCCGGGCCAGGGACAGGGCCAGGTTCACGGACACGGAGCTTTTCCCCTCGGAGGGGATGGAGCTTGTGACCATGATGACCTTGTCCTCGTCCTTCAGCTGCCGCAGCAGCTTCAGCCGCAGCAGGCGATACGCCTCGCAGAAGGCGCTGTCGGTCTGCATGCGGGTGATCAGCAGCCCCTGCTGGGGGCCGTTTTTCCGGCGCTTGGGGGCCGTGCGGGGGATGGAGGCCAGGGCCGTCAGGCTTACCAGGCGCTTGACGTCGCCGGTGGAGGACACCGTCCGCCGCAGGGCGGCGGCCACGATGAGCACCGCCAGCGCCAGCACCACGCCCAGGGCCGCGCCCTTGACGGCGCTGCGCACCCAGGGATCGGCGTTATACGGCGTGTCGGGCAGGGAGGGCTCCTGGTTCACCACCAGCTGCGTTTCGCCCAGGACCAGGCGGTTCACCTGGGGATACACGTCGATGACGGCGCAGAGGATGTCATAGGCGTCCTGGGGGCTGGGGCTTTCCACTGTCAGGACGAAGAAGCTGGTGTCCTTGATGGCGGAGGAGGAGATGACGCCGTTGAGATAGGTGACGCCCAGTCGCTGGAGCAGCAGCTCCTGCATGCGGTCGGAGGTCAGCAGATAGGGGAAGGTGTCCGCCACCTGCTGGGCAGCGGACTTGTTGTAATACTGGCTGTAGCCGGAGAGGTCGGTGCCGCCCACAAAGCTGAGGTTCACGGAGAACACCGCCTCGGAGCGGTACATGGGCCGGAAGCTGCGGTGGCCGCGCCAGCCCATCAGGGCGGCGCACAGCACCACCAGGGCCAGGCACACCGGCCACAGGCGCGTCAGCGCCCGGCCCATCCGCCGCAGCAGGACGGACAGGTCGATGGGCTGGACCTCGGTATTGGTATGGGTCGTATGTTGTTCCATAGTGCGCCTCACTGCGTCTTACGGGCGGAGTGCTGCCCGTAGCCGTATTTGTCGTATTTCTTGCCATAGCCGTATCCATAGCCGGAGGACCAGGCGGCCAGATGGGCCATATCGTTGAGGATGCAGCCCAGAAACTCCGCCTTACCGGCCCGCAGGGCGTCAATGGCGTCGTTGATCTCCGGCGCGGGGACGGTGTCCTGCCGCACCACCAGCACCGACGCGTCGGACAGGTCCGACAGCAGCTCGCTGTCGGAGAAGAAGCCCAGGGGAGGGGAGTCGATGATGACGTAGTCGTACCGCTCCCGGGCCAGAGCCACCACCTTGGCCAGCTGGTCCGAGGCCAGCAGCTCGATGACGTCGGTATAGGACTTGGTGCTCAGCAGGGAGTGCAGCCCCGTGGCGGGGTCCGTGACGGCGGCGGAGAGGATCTTCTCCGGGGCGGCGGACTCTGTCAGCAGGGTGCCCAACTCGTTTTTCTGCTTCACGGACAGGCCCAGCATCTCGCTTTGCACCGGGCGGCGCAGGTCCAGGTCGATGAACAGCACGTTCACCCCCCGGGAGGCCAGGGAAATGGCGGTGTTGGCGGCCAGGGTGGACTTGCCCTCCGCCGCGGACACGCTGGAAAACAGGAATACCCGGCGGCCCTTGGCATGCTCATGCTGGAACTTTTCGGCGATGCGGTGGATGGATTCGGTAAAGGCGAAGCTGATGGCCGGGGAGGAGATGTTCAGGTTCCGGCGCAGGCGCTTGCCGCCCCGGCGGGCCCGGCGCTCCCGGCGGCGGTCGTCGAACCAGCCCAGGAGCTTCCGGGTCCGGCGGCCCTCGTGGGGCACGGTGGAGATGATCTTGGCGTCCAGGTCGCTGCGGGCACCCTCCTGGGTCTGCACCGTGCCGCTGCTGACGCTGGCCCAGGCAACGCCCAGGGCGGTAAGCGCCGCACCGGCGATGGCGGCCATCAGGCAGATCCTGGGCACGTTATAGCTGCGGGAGGGGGCCACGGACAGGCTGGGGGAGTTAAGCTGGGACAGTACCGCCGTGGAGGACACATGGGCCGACAGGAACCCGTAGTTATCGGACACGGCCTTGAGCAGCACCAGGGCCTGACGGGGGGTGTCGGCGGTGACGGTGACCCGGATGAGGTTGGTCTCCCCCAGCTGCTGGGCGGAAACGGTGCCGTTCAGGGGCATGCCCAGATCCTGCTCCATGGTCTGGCGCAGGACCCGGCTCTGCAGCAGCTGGGAATAGGAGGCGGCCACATCGGCGGCGGCGGTGATATTCGTATAGTACAGGTTGCTGGTGCGGGTGGTGACGGAGAAGGTGGTGGAGCTGGTATACTGCTGGGTCACGAAGCACGTCAGCACGATCCACGCCGCCATGGCGCAGGTGAGGGCCGCCAGCAGCAGCATCCACAGCTGCCGCGCCAGCGCCCGCAGGATGCAGAGGGGCTCGATATGGGACCATTGCAGGCCCTGATTGTTTTCATCCATGACGATCCCTCCTTTATTCCACCACCACCGCCAGATAGACGGTATAGCTCTGGCCCTGGGCGGTGACGCTGTAACCCACATGATACGTTCCGGGGACGGACGTGTCCACCGGGGACTCGATGCTGACCTGTCCGGCGGACAGGGCCGTTCCGTCGGGGGCGGTGACGCTTTGGATATACCCGGCAGCATCAAAGGCCGATCCCCGGGGCAGGTACACCAGATAGTCCGACAGGGTGATCAGCTGCGGCCCGCCGGCGGTGATGACCACCTTCAGCGGCAGCACCACCGAGTTGCCTAGGCGGCTGTCCACCTGAGCGGTGACGCTGTATACCCCGGGCTGGCTGTTGATGACGTTCTGGGAGGTGATGCGGATGCCGCTGCTGATGTCGCCGTCCAGCACGTCCGAGGCGGTGAGCCGGTCCAGCAGGGTCACGGTCTGGCCCGCAGGGTACACCAGGGGCTGAGACAGGGCGAAGCGGGGGGCCTCGTAATCCGTGTAGCGGACGGTGCGGGTGACGGTGGCCATATTGTTGGCGGAGTCAAAAACGATGTAGGTGACCTGGGCGCTGCTGTCGGTCAGGGAGGGGGACACGCCCTTGATGAGGATCTGGTCCGTCAGGTCCCCGTCCCGGTCGTCGGAGGCCATGACCCCCTGCAGCAGGGCCTCCTCTCCGGCGGTGACGCTGACGTCGATGGAATCGGTGGAACAGGTGATCACCGGGGGCGTCACGTCCACAGTGAGGCGGCGGTAGATCCGCAGGCCGCAGAAGGCCAGCAGCACCAGGATGAACAGCGCAGCGATCACGCGCTGCATTTTGCGGATGGCTCTCATAGCTCGTCCTCCCTTGGGGAAAAAATAGGCTCGTCCGTCCCCACCAGGGGGCGGTCCTCTAAAATACGGCGGGGGTTCTCCTCCAGCAGCAGCCGGGGGCAGGCGGGGGAAAAATCCTCGGCCAGGGTGCGGCGCAGCAGCTCCATATGGGTGGTGCGGACGGTGGGCCGGTGGGCGTCGCTGGCGGCGGCGTGAGCCAGCCCCCGCTCCAGCAGCCACAGGGCTGTGTCCTGGGCCCGGCGGCCCAGACGCCCCAGAATGCTGCCCTTGTTCAGCTGGATGACCACGCCCCGCTCAAACCACCGCCGGACCATATAGGGGTCCCGCTGCACGGCATCGTACCGCTCCGGGTGGGCGGCCACCGGAACGAGGCCCCGGCGGCGGATGGCGCGGAAGCACTGCTCCATGAACTCCGCCGACTCGTCAAAATAGAACTCCACCAGCAGATACCGGCCCCCGCCCAGGGTCTGAAGCTGGCGGCGGTCCAGCAGCCGGTCCAGCTCCGGGGTGCAGAACACCTCGGCCCCCGGGTGGATGCGCAGAGGGATCCCCTCCTGCTCCAGGGCCTGCCGCAGCCGGGAAAACCCCGTGCGCAGGGCGGCGGAGCGGTAATTCTTCGGGCCGTCTCCCGGCAGATTGCAGTGGGGCGTGGCGATGATGTCCGTGACACCGGAGTCCGCCGCCATGCGGGCCATCTGCAGCGAGTCCTCCATAGAGGGGGACCCGTCGTCTACCCCCGGCAGAATGTGGCAGTGAATATCCACCATGGCGGCGCTTCCCCCTCTCCCAAAGCACAATACGCGAAATTATAATCAAGTATAGCACGTTTCCCCCGGCTTTTCAAGTCGAAGAAAGGCGAATCCCGCCGGTGGACGGCCCCGGGCGGAAAAATCCCCTCCGGCGGGGCCGGAGGGGTGCGGATATTTGCCTGGCGGGTCAGAACAGATCGGGATACAGGGCCGACACCTGCCGGTACCAGCTCTGATAATCGGACAGGGTGTCGCCGTCCAGGGAGTATACCTGCCATTGGGCGGCGGAGTCGGCGGTGGTCAGGGCCTGCCCCAGGGGATACTTGCCCCGCTCCAGCTCCGTGGGATAGTACATCCCCGCATAGTCGGAGCCGTCGTCATAGGCGGTGAGGAACAGCAGATAGGGCTTGCCGGTTTCCATAGGCAGATAGCCCCCCTGGGTCCACAGGGCATCATCCAGCGTGTAACACTCCTCGGTGATGACCAGCTGCGCCGGGGCCTGGCCCTTCAGCACCTGGGACACCTGGCCGGTGGTTCTGGTGTAGCCGGAGGCGACGTTGCCGTCGCTGTAGCGGGAGAGGACGTTTTCCTGAGTCTCCGGGGTAAACACCACAATCAGGTCGCTGACCTCCTGCAATTGGGACACCGTTGCCGCCTGGGTCACCCGGTCCGCGGACAGCCGGTGGACGGTCTGCTGTCTGGCGCCGCAGGCGGTCAGCATCACCAGCAAAAGCGCCAGCAGACAGGAAAGCAGAGCTTTTGTGCGTCTCATGGAAAAGCCTCCTTTATATAAGATACCATCATTATACCACACCCGGGGAAGAACTACCAGCGTCAGAACGCAGATTTTTGGAAAGCAAATCTATGGCTTTTCCACAAGAACAGACGGATATTTTGAACAAAATGTGAATTTACAGCGTGGTCACAAACCGCCGCAGGCCGTCGTCCAGCAGCTGGGCGGCCTGGTCCCCCTGTCCGGCGGCGATGAGGTCCGTAAAACGGGCCAGGGTACGCAGGCTCTCCTCCCGGCCTACGGACCGGATGTAGCCGGACCAGAACTCCAGGTTCACCTGCATGAAGGCGTTGAACAGCAGGGGGGTGATGGTGTTGCCGCTGAGGAAGGCCACCCCCCGGTGATAGCGGAACAGGGCCTGGGCCAGGGCGGCGGTGTCCGGGGCCTCCTCCGCCTGGCGCTGGAGGGCGCGGAGGGTGTCCAGATCGGCGGCGGTGTGGGACGCGGCCAGGTCCCGCAGAGCCGGGGCCTCCAGATAGTACCGCAGGCGCAGGATGCTGCGGGCGGTTTTCTCGTCCGGCAGGCTGCCGTGATAATCCATAATGGCCATCAGCGTTTCCAGGCTGCCGGTCTGGGCATAGTCCGCCACGGTGACGCCCCGGCGGGAGGCGATATCCAGAAAGCCCAGGCGGTGCAGCTCCCGCAGGCCCTCGTGGACCACGGTTTTGCTGATGTGCATGGTGTCGGCCAGCTCCCGCTCCGTGGGCAGCCGGTCCCCGGGCTTCAGCTGCCCGGATAGGATCGCCCCCTCCACCTGCTGGATAAACAGCTCCCGGATAGACGGGGCCACAATGGGACGAAAATCCATGGCATATCCTCCTTCTGGTCCGACCAGGACCATAAAATAGGATACCATAACTTTATAAGAACAGTCAATAGCTTTTTGCCCCGGAAATTGGTATCATTAGGGTGAGTTCATGCAGAAAAATCGCCCTTGAGGCGGAGATAAAGGAGATTTCACATGGGAAAGAACATCAACGGCGACCGGCCCACCGCGTTCCCCCTGGAGCAGGAGAAGCTGCCCTTTACCATCCCCGTGGTGGAGGAGCCCCGGCCCAAGATCGCCAAGCTGGTGGCCATGATCACCGACCGGGTGCCCGCCAAGCTCAAGGGCGTCAAGGGCAACGACCCGGAATACTGGGGCCTGGCGGACCTGATCAGCGACGAAATGGCGGACGTGGCCCTGAAGATGGGGGTCCGCAAGCCCAAGACCATCGGGCAGCTGATGAAGCTGACCAAGCTGGAGCGGGAGCCTTTGCAGAAGCTGCTGGACGACATGGCCTGGGTGGGCCTGATCGAGTATAACTGGGAGAATCTGGACGGGAAGAACCCCAACCACGAAAAGCGGTATGTCCTGCCCCAGTTCGTCCCCGGCAGCGCGGAGTTCTTCAATATGCGCCGCAGCCAGATGGACGAGCATCCCCAGGTGGCGGCCTTCTTCGAGCGGATGACCTTCCTGCCCCTGGAAAAGATCACCCCCATGGTGCCTCCCGGAGGCGCCGGCATCGGCATGCACGTGATCCCCGTGGAAAAGGCCATCGAGACGGAGAACGAGGCCGTGGGCCTGGAAAAGATCTCCTATTGGCTGCACAAGTACGAGGGCAAGTACGCCAAGAGCATGTGCTCCTGCCGGGCCAGCCGCCAGTATCTGGGCGAGGGCTGCGGCGACGACCCGGAGAGCTGGTGCATCGCCGTGGGCGACATGGCCACCTATATCGTGGAAACCGGCCGGGGGGAATACATCACCTATGACGAGGCCATGGAGATCTTCAAAAAGGCCGAGGACAACGGCTTCGTCCATCAGATCACCAACATCGACGGCGAACAGAAGATTTTCGGCATCTGCAACTGCAACGTCAACGTCTGCAACGCCCTGCGGACCAGCCAGCTGTTCAACACTCCCAATATGTCCCGCAGCGCCTATGTGGCCCGGGTGGAGACGGACCAGTGCGTGGCCTGCGGCCGGTGCGTGGAATACTGTCCCGCCGGTGCGGTGAAGCTGGGCCAGAAGCTGTGCACCAAGGACGGCCCCGTGGAGTATCCCCGCCAGGAGCTGCCGGACGCGGCCAAGTGGGGCCCCGAAAAGTGGGCCATCGACTACCGGGACAAGAACCGCGTCAACTGCTACGACACCGGCACCGCCCCCTGCAAGACCGCCTGCCCCGCCCACATCGCGGTGCAGGGCTATCTGAAGCTGGCGGCCCAGGGCAAGTACCGGGAGGCCCTGCAGCTGATCAAGCGGGAGAATCCCTTCCCCGCCGTGTGCGGCCGCATCTGCAACCGCCGCTGCGAGGACGCCTGCACCCGGGGCACCGTGGACCAGGCGGTGGCCATTGACGAGGTGAAGCGCTTCATCGCCCAGCAGGATCTGGACGCCGCCACCCGGTTCGTGCCGGAGAAGGTGATCCCCAAGGTAGACGGCGCGTTCGATCAGCAGATCGCCATCATCGGCGGCGGCCCGGCGGGCCTGTCCTGCGCCTATTACCTGGCGGAGAAGGGCTATCGCCCCACCGTGTTTGAAAAGGAGCGCCGCCTGGGCGGTATGCTGGAAAACGGCCTGCCCAGCTTCCGGCTGGAGAAGGACGTGGTCCAGGCAGAGATCGACGTGCTGCGGGAGATGGGCGTTCAGTTCCGCTGCGGCGTGGAGGTGGGCAAGGACGTGACCATTGCCCAGCTGCGGGAGCAGGGCTATCAGGGCTTCTATGTGGCCGTGGGCCTGCAGTCCGGCGGCAGGCTGAACATCCCCGGCGACGACGCCCAGGGCGTTACGGCGGGCATCGACTTCATGCGCCGGGTCAACGGCGGCCAGGAGACGAAGCTGGAAGGCCGGGTGGTGGTCATCGGCGGCGGCAACATCGCGGCAGACGTGGCCCGGACGGCGGTGCGCTGCGGCGCGGAGTCCGTGGACCTGTACTGCCTGGAGAGCTATGACGATATGCCCATGGGCCCGGAGGACCGGGGCGAGTGTGAGCGGGACGGCATCACCATCCACGCCGGATGGGGCCAGACGGAGATCGTCACCGAAAACGGCCATGCCGCCGGGATCCGCTTCCGCAAGTGCCTGCGGGTGAAGAACGACCAGGGCCGCTTCGCCCCGGAATTTGACGACAACGACACCTGCCAGGCCCAGTGCGCCGCGGTGCTGTACTGCATTGGCCAGAAGGTGGATTGGCGGCAGCTGCTGACCGGCACCGCCGTGACCTTCAACCCCAACGGCACCGCCCAGGTGGACCCCATGACCTATCAGACGGCGGAGGCCGACATTTTCGCAGGCGGCGACGCCGTCACCGGCCAGAAGTTCGCCATCGACGCCATTGCCGCCGGTAAGGAGGGCGCCATCTCCCTGCACCGGTTCGTCCAGAAGGCCGCCCTGACCATCGGCCGCAACCGCCGGCAGTTCGTGGAGCTGGACAAGGAGAACGCCCTGATCCCCGTGGGCTTTGACAACACCCCCCGCCAGCGGATCGGGTACAACGAGGCCCTGCGCCGGACCTTCCGGGACGAGCGCATCGCCTTCACCGCCCAGCAGGTCCAGAAGGAGACGGCCCGCTGCCTCAGCTGCGGTGCCTCCGTGGTGGACCCCAACAAGTGCATCGGCTGCGGCGTGTGCACCACCAAGTGTGCCTTTGACGCCATCCACCTGCACCGGGAGCGTCCGGAGTGCACCCACATGATCCCCGCCGAGGACAAGATGAAGGCCATCCTGCCCTACATGGTCAAGCGGGAGATCAAGATCCGCAAGGCCGGGAAGAAGTAATGCACGAGCTGGGAATCGTATTTCATGTGATCCGGGCCGTGGAGAACATCGGCCGGGAGCAGGGCCTCACCGACGTGGCGTCGGTGACCCTGGAGCTGGGCCAGGTGTCCGGCGTGGTGCCCCACGAGCTGGAGAGCTGCTGGAAATGGGCGGCGGCCCGGACGGAGCTGATGCCCCGGGCGGCGCTGCACATTGAAACGGTCCCCGCCGTCACCCGCTGCGGCGGCTGCGGCCGGGACTACGACACCGTACCCCAGGGCCGGACCTGCCCCTATTGCGGCAGCGAGGACACCTGGCTGGTGCAGGGGAACGAAGTGAATATCAAGGAGATCGAGGCGCAGTAACGCGCCGTCTGCGCCCCCGCTTGCCGTTGACAAGCGGGGGCGCAGGGCGTATAATGGGCTCATAATCCAATATGGGAATGCATTGAGAGTCTGAGTCATGCACAGGGAACGTCCGGGAGACCGGGCGGGCTTTGGCATGGCTCTTTTTTCACGGAAAGGAGAGATCGCTATGTACGATGCCGTCATCATCGGCGGCGGCGCGGTGGGCTGCGCCGTGGCCCGGGAGCTGAGCCGCTGGCAAGTGAAAATCTGTCTGGCGGAGCAGGGAGAGGACGTATGCGTGGGCACCAGCAAGGCCAATTCCGCCATTGTTCACGCCGGGTTCGACGCCCCCACCGGCTCTATGAAGGCCCGGTTCAACGTGGAGGGCAGCCGCCGGATGGAGGCGCTGTCCCGGGAGCTGGACTTCCCCTATCGCCGCAATGGGGCCCTGGTGGTGTGCTTTGAGGAGGCGGGCCTGCCCCGGCTGGAGGAGCTTTTGCAGCGGGGCCGGGCCAATGGCGTGGAGGGCCTGGAGATCCTCCGGGGCGGCAGGCTCCATGAGCTGGAGCCCGCCCTGTCGGAGAAGGCCGTGGCCGCGCTGTACGCCCCCACCAGCGCCATCATCTGCCCCTTCGGCATGACCATCGCCCTGGCGGAAAACGCCGCCCATAACGGCGCGGAGTTCCGCTTCGACACCCGGGTGGAGACCATCCGCCGCACCGGGGAGGGCTATGTGCTGGAGACGTCCCGGGGGCCGCTGGAGACCCGGGCCGTTATCAGCGCCGCCGGTGTGTGGGGCGACGTGCTCCATAACCAGGTCTGCGGCGACACCGCCCGCATCGTGCCCCGGCGGGGGGAATACTGCCTGCTGGACAAGAAGGACGGCGGCCTGGTGCAGCGGACCGTTTTCCAGCTGCCGGGCCCCATGGGCAAGGGCGTGCTGGTGACGCCTACGGTCCATGGCAACCTGTTGGTGGGCCCCACCGCTGCGGATCAGGAGCAGCGGGACCTGACCGCCACCACGGCGGAGGGACTGGCCTATGCCCAGGACATGGCCCGCAAAAGCGTGCCGGGCCTGCCCCTGCGGGACGTGATCACCAGCTTCGCCGGGCTGCGGGCCCATCTGGCGGAGGGGGACGACGATTTCCGCGTGGGGCAGCCTGTCCCCGGCTATTTCGAGGCCCTGGGCATCGAGTCCCCGGGGCTGTCCTCGGCCCCGGCCATCGGGGCCTATCTGGCGGAGCAGGCGGCGGCGTATCTGGGGGCGGCGGAAAAGCCGGACTTCGACCCCCTGCGCCGGGATATCGTCCACCTGCGGGAGCTGCCCATTGAGGAGCGGCAGCGTCTGGCGGCGGAAAACCCCGCCTACGGCAATATCGTGTGCCGCTGCGAGGGCATCAGCGAGGGCGAGATCGTGGACGCTATCCGCCGCACCCCCGGGGCCCGGTCCCTGGACGGGGTGAAGCGCCGGGTGCGGGCCGGTATGGGCCGGTGCCAGGGGGGCTTCTGCACCCCCCGGGTCATGGAGATCCTGTCCCGGGAGCTGGGAGTGCCCCAGACGGAGCTGACGAAAAACGGCGGAGCATCCCGGCTGCTGGCCGGGCGGACCAAGGAGGAAGCATGATGAAACACGTACAGCTTGCCATCATCGGCGGCGGGCCCGCGGGCCTGGCCGCCGCCGCGGCCGCCCGGAAGGCCGGAGTGGAGGACCTGCTGATCATCGAGCGGGACCGGGAGCTGGGCGGCATTCTGAACCAGTGCATCCACGCGGGCTTCGGCCTGCACACCTTCTCCCGGGAGCTTACCGGGCCGGAGTACGCCCGGCGGTTTGCCGGCCAGGTCCGGGAGCTGAACATCCCGTACCTGCTGAACACCATGGTGCTGGACCTGTCGCCGGACCGGGTGCTGACGCTGACGGGCCGGGAGACGGGCCTGGTGCAGCTCAGCGCCGATGCGGTGATCCTGGCCATGGGCTGCCGGGAGCGGCCCCGGGGGGCCCTGAACATCCCCGGCTGCCGCCCGGCGGGCATCTATTCCGCCGGTACCGCCCAGCGGCTGGTGAATATGGAGGGGCTGATGCCCGGCCGGGACGTGGTGATCCTGGGCAGCGGCGACATCGGCCTGATCATGGCCCGGCGAATGACGTTGGAGGGGGCAAAGGTCCACGCGGTGGCGGAGGTGATGCCCTATTCCGGCGGCCTGAAGCGGAACATCGTCCAGTGTCTGGAGGATTTTGGCATTCCCCTGTATCTGTCCACCACCGTGGTGGACATTCATGGCCGGGAGCGGCTGGAGGGCGTGACTCTGGCCCAGGTGGACGGGAACCGCCGCCCCATCCCCGGGACGGAGCGGGACATCCCCTGCGACACCCTGCTGCTGTCAGTGGGTCTGCTGCCGGAAAACGAGCTGAGCCAGCAGGCCGGGGTCCGGCTGGACGCCGTTACCGGCGGGCCGGAGGTGGGGGACGATCTGTCCACCTCCGTTCCCGGCGTGTTCGCCTGCGGCAACGTGCTGCACGTCCACGATCTGGTGGACTTCGTGTCCCAGGAGGCGGCCCGGGCCGGGGAAAACGCTGCCCGGTACCTGCTGGAGCACCGGCGGGAGGGCAAGACCGTCCGCCTGACGGGGCAGAACGGCGTGCGGTACACCGTGCCCCAGTATCTGGACCCGGAGGCCATGGAGGAAACCGTCACCGTCCGGTTCCGGGTGGGCAAACCCTATCGGGACGCCGATCTGGCGGTTTATCTGGACGGACGGCTGCTGCGCCGGGTGCATAAGCGCATTCTCAGCCCCGGCGAGATGGAGCAGCTGACCCTGCGGCGGGCGGACCTGCCCCGGGGGTTGACGCAGATCACCATTCAGGTGGAGGAGGGAGCACAATGAGCATCCGCGAGCTGACGTGTATCGGCTGCCCCATGGGCTGCCAGCTGACCGCCGTTATGGACGGCAGCCGGGTGACGGAGGTCACCGGCAACACCTGTCCCCGGGGGGACGCCTACGCCCGGAAGGAGTGTACCCATCCGGCCCGCACCGTCACCGGCACCGTCCGGGTGTCCGGCGGCGCGCTGCCGGTGGTGTCCGTCCGCACCGCCGGAGAGGTGCCCAAGGAGAAGGTGCTGGACGTGGCCCGGGCGCTGTGCCGGGTGCAGCTGACGGCCCCGGTGCAGGCCGGGGACGTGGTGATCCCCAATGTGCTGGGCACCGGCGTGGACGTGGTGGCCACCCGGTCCGTGTGACCCCGCAAATCACCGGTTGACAGGGAAGCGGGGGGCAGTATATAATAAATTGAATCATCATTCCCTGTTAATTCGATGTTTTTCTCTATGAAATCTAATATTTCATATCAGCAAGGAGGTCTTACATGGACATTTTCGAGAAATGCTATGCCCCGTCCCTGGCCAAGGAGCTGAAGGAGGCGGGGGTGTATCCCTATTTTCACGCGCTGCAATCCCGGCAGGACGTGGAGGTGCAGATGGAGGGCAAGCGCCGGATCATGCTGGGCTCCAACAACTATCTGGGCCTGACCATCGCCCCGGACGTGGTGGAGGCGGGCATTCACGCCCTGGAGCGCTACGGCACCGGGTGCAGCGGCTCCCGGTTCTTAAACGGCACCCTGGAGATGCACCTGGAGCTGGAGGCGGAGCTGGGAAAGTTCCTGCGCAAGCCCGGCATCGTCACCTTCGGCACGGGGTATCAGTCCAACGTGGGCATCATCAGCGCCCTGGTGGACCGGCATGACTACGTCATCTGCGACCGGGAGAATCACGCCTCCATCTATGCCGGGTGCCAGATGAGCTACGGCAAGATGCTGCGCTATCGCCACAGCGACATGGAGGAGCTGGAGAAGTGCCTGCAGCGGGTGCCGGAAAAGAACGGCGCCCTGATCGTCACCGACGGCGTGTTCTCCATGGGCGGCGACATCGCCAAACTGCCGGAGATCTGCGCCCTGGCCAAAAAGTACGGGGCACGGGTCATGGTGGACGACGCCCACGGCCTGGGCGTTCTGGGCCAGGGCGGCCGGGGCACGGCCAGCTACTTCGGCCTGGAGGACCAGGTGGACATCTATATGGGCACGTTTTCCAAGTCCCTGGCGTCCCTGGGCGGATACATGGCGGCCTCGGAGGAGGTGGCGGACTTTGTGCGCCACGCGTCCCGGCCCTTCATCTTCTCGGCGTCCATTCCCCCGGCCAACTGCGCCACGGCCCTGGCGGCCCTGCGGCACCTGGAGCAGCATCCCGAGCTGCCGGAGCGGCTGCGGGAGCTGAGCCTCTATGCCCGCAAGGGCATGACGGACCGGGGACTGAAGATTCGAGAGTCCGCCCTGACGGCCCCCACGCCCATCATCCCCATCTATACCTATGAGACCTACCACACCCTGGAGGTGGCCCGGGAGATCTATGACCGGGGCGTGTATGTGAACCCCACCCTGCCCCCGGCCACGCCGGAGGGGGAGGCCCTGCTGCGGACCAGCTATATGGCCACCCATACCGAGGCCCTGCTGGACGAGGCCATGGACATCATGGCGGACGTGCTGGTGAAGGATCATGAGTGAGATCGCCGTCATCACCGGAGGAACCTCCGGCATCGGCAGGGCCACGGCCCTGTATCTGCGGGATGCGGGCTATACCGTGTATGAGCTCAGCCGCCGGGAGCAGGGGGTGGAGGGCCTGCACCACATCCGCTGCGACATCACCGACGAGGGGCAAGTCCGCGCCGCCGTGGCGGAGATCATGGACCGGGCCGGGCGCATCGACGTGCTGGTGAATAACGCGGGCTTCGGCATCTCCGGGGCGGTGGAGTTCACCGACACGGCGGAGGCCCAGCGCCTGCTGGACGTGAACTTCTTCGGCATGGTGCGGATGAACAAGGCCGTCATCCCCCATATGCGCCAGGCGGGCCGGGGCCGCATCGTGAACCTCAGCTCCGTGGCGGCGCCCTGCCCCATTCCCTTCCAGGCGTACTACTCCGCCGGCAAGGCGGCGGTGAACGCGTATACCATGGCCCTGGCCAACGAGCTGCGGCCCTTTGGCATCACGGTGTGCGCCGTACAGCCCGGGGACATCCACACGGGCTTCACCGCCGCCCGGGTGAAAACCATGGAGGGCGACGACGCGTACGGCGGCCGCATCGGCCGGTCCGTCCAGCGGATGGAGCACGACGAGCAGAACGGCATGGACCCCGCCAAGGCCGGGGCGTTTATTGCCCGGGTGGCCATGAAGCGGCGGCCCAAGCCCATCTATACCATCCGGCTGGACTATCAGTTCTTTGTATTCCTGACCCGGATTCTGCCGGGACGGACGCTGAACTGGCTCATCGGGCTGCTGT
>QRFC01001751.1_pt1 | contig 17328 bp, 34 predicted proteins | sample 1861061 | NCBI WGS metagenome assembly QRFC01 (sample SAMN09711282, study PRJNA482702) | Human gut metagenome, whole genome shotgun sequencing project.
GGCAATTGTAGAAGGAAAAGAAAGTATTGCATTAGCTACAGGAATTAATTCAAAAGCTAAAGGAAAAATTGGATGTTTTATTGTTTTAGCAGAGTGGAAAGAGATCAATTATGAATATCATATTGTAGATGTTAAATCAGAAAAAGTAGATGGGGAAAATATCAAGGAAGATACTTTCTATACGCTGAAAGATGGAAAATTTGTAGAAGCAGATTAAGTGTCCTGGAAGGTGCGGACACACCAACCAGGACGGTATCTAACTAAGTCGACGTTAGTTAAATACAGGATTATTATATCACAACCTCCTGTATTTGACAAACAAAAATATAACAGGAGGACTTTTTATGCAAAAAAATGGCGAAAATCAGCCACTTTCCAGTGAAATCATTGCTGATCTGGAAGAAAAGCTGATGGCAAGAAATGTAATTATCGCTATTCTGGCAGCTGCACTTGCAGTAACCACATCCAGAAGAAAGTGAGGAAAAAATGAAAGAGGTGGTAAAGACAATAGGAGAAATATTTGTAGGGATAGGGGTGTTTACAGTAATCCTCTCAATCACATGGATGTTTACATCATTTGATGCCATCGGGGTGTTCTTTGTATCAACAGTCTTATTCTTAATGGTGTTTCTTCCTATTATATTAGAAATGGAGGAAAAGTAAATGCAAAGATTAAATAAAGTAAAATTATCCGGTAGAGCCGGTGAAATAGTATTCAGCCACGAACATTACGGAAGATACTATTACAAATTCATGCTGACAGTTATTCGTAAAAGCGGTGCAGTAGATATGTTTCCCATCGTTATAGAAGATTCCATTGTACGTGACAATGATTATAACGGAAAAGAAGTTGTGGTAACAGGAGCAATCAGAAGCATGGACACTTCTAAAAATCCAAATAAGCACCACAATGTTAATTATATCGCAGCTGATGAAGTAGAAATCCTGGATGAACAGGTTCCAGATGGCGATATAAACAAAGTAGAGTTTATTGCCAGAAGTTGCACGAAAGAGCCATATGCAAAACTTACACCAGTAACGCACAGGAAAGTTTCAAATCTTTTCGTGGCAATTCCAAGGGATTATTCGGAAAGAGCAGATTTTATTCGCTGTACTTTATGGGGAAAAGGTGCTGATCTGGCGGTAGAGGTTAAAAGAAATGATTACATTAAAGTATCTGGCAGATTAATGAGCCGTGATGTTTATGTTAATGGGGAAGAAACGGAAATTGTATATGAGATTTCCGTAAAAGAAATGGAGAAATTGGAGGATGAAGAATAATAAGAATGAAGTTCAGATATTTGGCGTAATAATGGATATTCAGCCAGGAACGTTTTTCAAGGACGGAGAAAAATTCGTAAGATTCTATATTGGTGCAAAGCGTACCAGCGGGAACGTAGATTTACTTCCGGTAATTGTTGAAGAAAAGCAGACGGAGGGCTTAAAGATTGGAAAACACGTCTATGTTGAAGGAAGATACAGTTCTTCAAACAAACGTGAAAGTGGAAAGTCACATTTGATTCTTGAAATCAAAGCGGAAACAATCTGGTATGGAGATGGTGATGGGAGTGCAGAAGGTGAAAACAAAATCATTCTGGAAGGTTATCTTTGCAAACCGCCTGTGTACCGCCGAGCACCAAGAGGAAAAGAAATCTGCGATTTGATGATTGCTTGCAATGAATATGACTTGCGAAGAACAGATTATATCCCATGTATAGCATGGTGGAAAGAAGCCAGAGAAGCTGCTGATTTCAAGGTTGGAGATTTCGTAAAAATAATCGGAAGAATCCAGAGCCGGATTTATCATAAAAAATTATCTGGTGATGAAGTAGAGCTTAGAACTGCATATGAGGTATCAATAGGGAGGATAATCGAGCATGAAGGTGGAAGTGAAAAAGATTTCGTTGGAAAATTACAAGAAGTTTCCGAGTAAGTCTGTAGATTTGTTTCCGAGAACAGAGATTTCTGGCAGAAACAGAGAAGGAAAATCCACATTACAGGACGCATATTTGGACGTTTTGACAGGCAAGATGGCAAATGGTACAGAACCGACTTCTATCCGTAGAAAAGAAGATGGCGTGGAAGTTCCAAAGGTTGATGTTATAAGAGAGCTTACGCTTGCGATTGATGGAAAAGAAAAAGTGATCCGAAAAATCACAAAGCAGAAGTGGAGAAAACCGAGAGGACAGTCCGAAGAGGTATTCGATGGAAATGAAACCTCTTATGAAATTGACGGATTCCCGGCTAAATCAAAGGATTATACCGAGTTCATCCAGTCAATAGCAGAACCTTCAACGCTTCTGATGTGCAGTAATCCAAAACCATTTCTGGACACATTACAGAAGTCAACCGCAGAATCCAGGAAGGTACTGGAAAAGATGTCTGGTTTCGATATTGCTCAGTTTATGGAAGAGAATCCACAGTACGCTCATGTGGAAGAAATCACAAAGGGCCATTCCGTAGAGGATACCTTGAAGAAGCTCCGAAAGGAACTGAATGAACAGAAGAAAAAGGTGGATGCCAAAAACACGGAGATTGCATATGAAACCAATCGAAGCGTTGAAGCAGAAGATACTTCTTCCCTAGAATTCAAAAAGCAGGAGCTTAATGCGAAGCTTTCTAAACTGGAAGAACAGGAACAGATTCTTGAAGATTCAGCAAAGGGCTATGACAGCCTTTCATATGAAATCCGAGGACTGAAATCTTCTAGGGATGGTCTGGTTAGCAAGGCAAATGAATGGTTAAGGGCCAGGCAAAAATTCATTTCTGATACAGTTTCCGAACTTAGGTTAAAAAAATCAGAAAAGGAATCAAGCATTCGTATTATTGGAATGGAACTGGATAACCACATAAGAGTTGGACAACAGGAAAAAGCTGACTTGGATAGAGCCAGACAGGACTATCCGAGAATCAAGGAAATGGAGTGGGATGATTCTGAATTGAAAGCTATTGAAGCTGAAACATTCAATGATTCTGATACTATTTGCCCGACCTGTGGACAGGAACTGCCAGAAGAACAGGTTGCCGAATTGAGAGCTTCCTTTGAAGAAAAGAAGAAGTTCAGAATTAAAAATGAATTAACCAAAAAGCAAAACTGGGAATCAGCAAAACAGAACCAGTTAAAAGGAACTTGCGACCTTGGAAATTCTGCTTCTGCGAAATTAAAGAAAACTAACGAGGAAATCAACAAATTACAGTCGGAAATCGGCGCAGCACAGGATGAAGTTGCTGAGCTCACTAAACAGATTGAGGAAGAACAGTCCAAATTTACGGAGCTTCCAGAATCTGTAGATATGACAAATGATGAAGAATATCTTGCAGTTACAGCAAGAATTGCAGAACTTGAAGAGAAACTGAAATCATTTGATGATGTTCCTGGAAAGAAACAGGAATTGAGAATGCAGATCAGCAATGTTATGAAACAGATTTCCAATGTGGATGCAGATATTAAGATTGCACAGGCAGCAGTCACAGAGAAAGAAAAGCGAGTAGCCGAACTGAATGAGGAACTGAAAAGCCTTGGACAGGTACAAGCTGATATTGAAAAGAACATTGATACCGTTCTTAACTTCTCAATTCAGAAAAATAAGGCACTGGCAGAGAAAATCAATCCACACTTTAAACATTTCCAGTTCAGTTTCCTTGATTACACGATTGATGGAAATCCAGTGGAAACTTGCAAGATGATTTGTAATGGAATTGACTACAATAGCGGATTAAATCATTCCGACAAAATTCTTTGCGAGGTTGATTTACTGAATGGATTACAGGAAATGAATGGGCTGAATCTGCCGATTTGGATTGATGATTCGGAGAGCATTGACAAAAGTAGAATCCCTATGTTAGACAGGCAGATGATTGTGCTAAGAGTGACAGATGGAGATTTGAAAGTAATTTGATAAACAGGAGGGGAAAATGCTAACAGCAACATGGGGAAAACATTTTTTCAAAGCGGATGCTACAAAATGTGCTTCTGAAATCATGGAAATTTGCGATCAGATGGAATCTGCTACACCACAGCAGATTCTTGAGAAAGCAAGGGACGAAAGTACAGAATTACATAAGTGCTTCACATGGGATGATTCCATAGCAGCTGAAAAATACAGAATCCACGAAGCCAGACAGATTGTTTGTCAGTTAAAAATCGTGGAACAGGATATTGACAACAAGTCAAAGCCGACAGCAATTCGAGTCTTTTACAAGACAGATGGCAAAAGCGGATATAAGCCAACACAGCTTATTTTGAAGCAGCCAGATGAATACGAAGCACTTTTAGAGCGTTGTCGGAATGAACTTTTGTCAGTGAAACAGAAATACCAGAATATTTCTGAATATGAAGAGGTTTGGGAATTGATTAGTTAAACATGAATGCCGCTATTGTACTGATATGCCTACAAGAGTAGGAAGAAATCAAACTATATTATGGCACATTATATTGCTAAATAGGACAATACATAATATCAAATAGTACAGCAAAACACCTTATTCTTGCTGGCTTATGAGTGCAGTAGCGGCGAAATTTCTACGTTTATATGCCTGTAAAACAGGAAGAAATTACAGAATAGCACAATATGAAACACGAAACTATAAAACAATAAAGCACTATAATTACCTATTTTACAGGTTTATGAGCGTAGGAAACCACAGCATTTATCAGTCTGCATAAGTAGAAGGACAGAAAACCGCATAATAGTACAATAAAGAACAAAACATTATAACCCAGTATACCGTTTGCTTATGCAGAGTGACAAGTGTTGTGAACACTTACTATAGGACAAAAAAACATAGAACAGGAAATAATAGCATACTACAAAACAATACAACACAACACTTCAACGGAGGACTGTTTTATAGGCGGTATAACCGTCATAACAGAACACTACAGCATAACACAACGCAAGACAAAACACTACAGCACAAGACAATATGACTTTTATATCGTCTGCAAAGCAGCCCTCCGAAATTGAATATTGGGTAGGTGACATGAAAATGTTACCAGGACAAAAAACGATACCATAGGGCAATATAGAATAGGATACTACATGATATTATAGCATATTTCACGTTACCTACCGAGTGTTCAACTCAACCAAATGTATTTAGTTGGCAGTAGAAACTGTCATAATAGGAAACCATAAAATCTTATATGTGAGAACAAAATAATACAGTAAACAATAGCACAACACAAGACAAGCTTTCTACTGCTTGCTAAGTACATTTGGAGTTTGCACAAAGATTCAAGCGGATTAGTTTCGCGGAACAGAACACAACATGACAGTATAAAACATTACATTACAGCATAGCGTTACTAATCTGTTTGAGTGTTTGCGCAAACAAAAACTATAAATTAAATCATTTGTTTTAGGAGGAAAGCAACATGGCAAAAGCAAAGAAAGATTCATTTACAATTGAAACTTTATCAACAACAACTTTAAAAATGGAGCTGATTGGAGATACACCTCTCATTCTTCATGCAAAAAGCAGATATTACGAGATGTCAGAGTGTTGGAAACAGAACCATGACAAAGGATCTAAAATGCCAGAAATCTATAGCCAGGGGAAAAATTTATGGGAGGGATTGATTACAGGTATTCATTGGGAAAAACCAATTGAATATCATGACGAAAATATTATGTTATACACAGAGGAAGAATGGAAACATTATATGGAAACCAACCGTCCGTGTATTTTGGCACAGGCATTTAAGAAATCATTCAAAGAAAGTTTTGTAACATTCTTAAAGGAAAGCACTGGAAAGAATGGAACAGATATCACAAGAGCATTATCAGTTGATGAATTTATACACCCTATTAAATTTGCTTCAGTATATATTGAAAGTTCAATTGTCCCAACTAAAGGGGTAGGAGGCTCTTCAGTTGTTTGCAATGCAAATGTATTTGAAAACTGGTCGACAGAAATTACTATATCTTGTCCAGACGCAGTTTTCCCAGTTGAGACAATTATTCAACTCATTGAAACAACTGGAAAATACATTGGAATTGGATCTCAGAGAGCAAACGGATACGGAAGATATCACATCAACCCGGACAATGTAACTATCATTTAATTTGGTAACTATCGGTGGTATATGAATCCGGGTGAATGCCCGGAAATCACAACAGGACATAAAATTTTAGTAAAGGAAATAACAGGACAGGACACAACACTTCATCCTGTTTCATATGCCACTGAGCATATAAATAAAGAAAAAGGAGAATTAAAATGGCAGAAAACACACAGGTAGCAAATTTTAACACACAGCTTTCCTATTACACAAATCGTTATGTCGATTTAATGGAAAGAGATTTGACTTCAAGAGGAATGGAATTTGATTCCTACTCAAAAGATTGCGTAGTAGCAGCAATGGGATCTATTTTCCAGATGGTGCATGAGAGCGGAGTAAGTTTTGAAGCAATCAATGGTTCTAATCTTAAATTTATTCTGAGTAAAGTAGCAGCATTAAAGCTGAACGCAAATGCACAGCCGAGAGAGTGCTATTTCCAGATCAGAAACGTAAACGTAGCAGGAAAAGGGAAGCCGGCACAGTGGGAGAAGAAAATCGAGTTTGCGATTGAGGGCGATGGAAATGACGCTCTTGTAAGTAGATATGGTGTCGATGTAGCTAAAGTATTCCCGTACTGGAAAGTCAGAGAAGGTGATAAGTATATCCCACCAAGACATAAAGGTGTGGAAATCACACCGCCAGAATGGGAAGAATCTGGAATTGGAAAAGTAGTTCGCGTCGTATATCCGATTCAGTATAAGGACGGACATATTGAATACCTTTCTTGCGAAAGAGCAGATGTACTGAAGAATCTTGCAGCGCACATCAAGAATAATCTCCAGAATGAAACGTTTGGAATTTGTGCGGACAGATATAAAGCTACAGATGCGCAGAAAGCTCAAATTGAAGCAAAGAAAAAAGAGATCATGAAAAAGGTCGCTGACATTGGAGAACTGGAAGCAATTATTGACTGTGAGGAATTAAGACCGTATATTTCACCATCTTATTATGAAACACAATCCAGAGAGTCAATGATTATTCGTAAGATGCGAAACAACATTATGAAGTCTATTCCTAAGAGATGGGACAATCCAGTACAGGCTTACGAATACAACATGATGGATGCCACATACAGAGAAGTACAGGAAGAAATCGAACAGAATGCCAATGTAGAAGAATTCATTCCACATCCAGAAGCAATCGAAGAAAAGCCAAAGCAGCCAACCGTAGCCGAAACCGTAAAAACAGCAGAGAAAGAACCAGCCCCGGCAGCAGAGCCAGTGGAAACAGAAATTCCGTCATTTATGAGCCAGGAGGAAATGTAGAATGGAAACTTCCACAATTGTGCTTATTATTTTGCTTTCAATAGCACTTTTGATATGGATAGTAACTTTTATTCGAAAAAATGAATACAATCGAACCAATTTAATTATTCTTTTAAATATTATTATATTTGTGGTGCTCATTATAATCCGACTTACAATGTAAAAGGAGAGCCAAAATGAAGCATAAATGTATTAAGACAGCAGTATTAATCACAGGGATTACAGCAATCACAATGTTTAGTGGTTGCTCCTCCTGTAGCAGATCATTAAAATCACTGTCTAGTGATATTGACGGTGGTCTGAATCGTACCGTAACTGTTTACGATTACAACGGCGGTAAAATCAAGTCCTGGTCTGGAAAGTTTGATGTTTCCGAATCAGAGAATGAAGTTTACTTTGATGATTCGGACGGAAAGAGAGTTATTATCCACGGCGGTATTGTCGTAAATGAGGAAAACTGACGCAAGTAGCAGTAATCCAATAGAAAGCGAGGTGATTCAAATTGCTCATGCGAGTAGTAAACACAGGGAGCCAACCCGGAAACTGCTATGTTTTGAAATCGAACAGTGGAGAAATGCTTCTTCTGGACTGCGGATGTAAATACAAAGACATTTTGAAAGCTATTGACTACATGACAAGTGATGTTTCTGGTGTGCTTCTGACGCATGAACACGGTGATCATCGTGAATCATTTAAAAATCTGATGAATTTAGGCATTCAGATTTACACCAATGATGAAACCGTGGAACATCTGCAAATCATCACCGGCGAATTAATGAAAGGCGTTCCAGAAAAAAGACCGTTTCGGGTTGGCTCGTTTACAGTAATACCGTTCTATTTGCCACATACTACAAGGGACAAGGACACAGGACAACTTATTCCTTGCTTCAATTATGGGTATCTCATAGAGCATGAAGAAATGGGAAAGTTGTTGTACATGACTGACTTTGAATACTGCAAGTACAACTTCAAGGCAATGCGATTGAACCACTTAGTTATTGAATGTAACTATTGTGGAGAATTGGTTGACAAAACAGCCGAAAATTACACGCACAGGCTTAAAGGGCATTGTTCCTTAGATACTTGCAAAAGCTTAGTAAATACAAACCATACGGCAGCATTACGGACGGTAACATTGGTGCATTTGAGTAATGAAGCAGCTGACCCGGAACAGATTTTGAAGGAGATAAAAGAAGCGGTGGTTTGGGATGATGCGCTGGTGCAGATTGCCAGACCTGGACTTGAAGTTAATTTGGACTTATGTCCGTTTTGAAAGGAGAAAATTAATGAAACTGTATTTTTACATTCTGGGTACAGACAGAAAAACAGGAAAATGGAATCTTTATCTTGAAGAATGTGAAGTAATAGAAAAGCCGAAGACATACAAACCAGTAACTGAATTCCCTGCCGGAATCTACGCTTCGTTTATAAGAAAAGAATCAATAGGCAATTTCATTAGCGAATACAGCAAAGTGGTTGTACTAGATGCACCTGATTATGAAAAAGCAAAGGAAGTATTTTTTAAAAAATACGATAATGAATTAAACGTTCTAAGAAAAAGAATTAATTTATATGAGGAACTTAAATCTGCGATTGAAGCAGGAGAGGAGAGCTGTAAATGATCGTGTTCAGTGTACCAGTAACGATTGGTATTAATGAGGAAGAAATTGCAAAGGAAATCCGCAAAAATGTTGAGGACAGGGTAGTTGAAAAAATTACCAAAGAAATAAAAGGAGTTATTTACGAAAAATCCACATACGGAAGTAGGGATACCAATGAGCCGTTGAAAAGAATGGTTCGTATGCAGATTGGAGAAATCTTGGAAAATAACGAAAGCGTGATCGTACAGGAAGCGGCAAAAGCCTTGGCAGATAAGATGATTAAAACCAAGGCTGTGAAAGAAGCAATAAAAGAAACTATTGAGAAAGTTAAGGAGAATTAGCTATGGGAAATATGATGAGTTTAAATATCATTGATGAAGTAATAAAAGCAGCAATACAGGAAGAAGTTCATGCCGGAATCGTAAAGGCATTAGGCGACCCATCCGTTATTGTACGTGATGCGATAAAAACAATGACGAATAGGTATGTTAATAAAGAAGGAAAATTTTGCGATAAAGGGAGTTGGAACGCAAAACCATATTTTGACTGGCTTGCAGAAGATATTGTAAAAACCACAGTAAAGGAAGAAATTGAAAAATATGTAAACGAAAACCGTGAGGAATTTGCAGAAGAGATAAGAAAACAGCTAAAGGGTGCAGATTTCAGAAAGAATATTGTTGCTTCTTTTTTACAGGCTATTGTTAAGTGTACAGAATCCGAATGGAAAATGCCGATTGATATTTCATTTAAAAAGTCAAAGGAGGATGATTATTAATGAAAATTTTCTTAAAAACACTTGACAAACTGAAAAAGTCAGAACATTCCGAACAGGAATGTAAGTACGATAAAGGATGGAATGATGCAATCAAGAAAGTTGAAGAACTGATTTGTTCCTACAGTTCTGCGGATATGTGGATTCCAACAGATGTGAAGTTACCGCCGGAACCAAACAAGGAAGAACCCCAGGGAGATTGGAAAGAATATGCGGTTACAATTAAGGGAGCTGTTCTTCCAACAAGTCTTACATATTTAGGGAACGGTAAATGGGGAAGCGTAGAAGCATATGGTTTTGCATATTATCCAGTCATTGCATGGCAACCAATGCCACCAGCCTACAAACCAGGGAGGTAACATCATTGGAAATAACAATCGGAATCGGCGCAGAGGAAATCAAAGAAATCCTTGTTGAGCACATCAAGGCAAAAGGATTCAACGTAACGGAAGATGATATTTCCTTTGTTATCGGGAAAGAAGAAATCGTAACAGGGAATACAAAGAAAATCAAACACGCACTTATCAGGTGCGACATTCAGATTGAGAGGTGATAAATTGTGAATATTGTTATTCTTTCTGGAAGATTAACCGCTGACCCAGATATCAGAATGGGAACGAATGACACCAAAATTGCAAGATATATTTTGGCTGTCGAGAGAAGAGTGAAAAAGAATACAGAAAGAAAATCTGACTTTATCGCTTGCGTATGCCTTGGGAAAAATGCAGAATTCGCAGAGAAATATCTTAAAAAAGGCACGAAAGTAAATGTGCGTGGAGAATGGCAGACTGGAAACTATACGAATAAAAATGGTGAAAAAGTCTACTCAAATGATTGCCTTGTTGCAGAACATGAATTTGCAGAAAGAAAAAGCCAGTCACCGCAAGCACAGGAAACAGACACACGACCAGTACCGCCGCCAGAACCTAGTTTCATGGATGTGCCAGATTTAGGCGGTATGGAAGATGAATTTCCGTTTAGTTAGGTAATGAAAAACGAGTGTAGAAAGCTTGTGGATCAAATAGAAAAGGAATGAAGCAAGTTGGATTATAAAAAACTTAGACAGGCAAAAGCTATTGAAGCAACGAACCGAAAAAGGCTTCTGAAAATCAATCCGAAGCTTGATGATGGCAGTGGAATTTATTTTTTAACCAGAACTGATGAAAACGAAATCCCATACTTTTATATAGGTCAGGCAGTACATATAATTCAACGGATGTGTTCTCATCTTACTGGGTATCAGCACATTGATTTATCAATAAAGAAGAGAGGATTTTACAGTAAAGAAAACCCGAATGGGTGGAAAATAAATTTTATCCATTATCCGGTAGAACAGCTTGATAATATGGAACAGTATTGGATATTGGAATACACAAAAAAAGGGTACCAATGCCGATACAATAAAACATCTGGAAGCCAAGGAGAAGGAAAAGAAAAAATCAATGAATTTCGCCCAGCAAAAGGTTATAGAGATGGACTTCAACAAGGTAAGAAAAACCTTGCAAGAGAGTTGAAACACATCATTGATACTCACTTAAATGTATCAATCAGACCAGAAAAAGCAAATAACAAAGTATCTATTAAGGCGTTGGAAAAGTTCAACTACTTACTCAACGAAGAAAACTATCACTGATTCTAACACACCAGTAGTTCTACTGGCTAAATTCCAAAGATAAAAAATAAAAAAATGAATAGAGGTGAGTTTTGTGTCAGAAAACACAAACGAATGCGTAATTGAGTGGATTACCGGAAGAGATTATGTAGGGCTTACTGCTAAGAATGGGAGTGCCTGGAAAAACAGATGCGAGGAATTACAAAAGGAATTTCCAGATGATGTGAAAATTCTTGCCAGAAATAATGATGGATCTATTTTCGCTCACTTGCCGTATTCCTACATTAAAATCAATCCACCAAGAAAATATTCCGATGAAGCGAAAAAGAAAGCTGCGGAAAGATTAAATAAAATGCGTGCAGAAAAAAGCAATACTGCGGCAGAAGAGCCGTTTTGCGTATGAATTACCGCCAGAGGAAATATAATGAGGGACAATCTGCCAGAAATGATATTTACAGATTTCTTGTCAAGTATTTTGAGAAACACGGATATATGCCTTCTTATGAAGAAATTATGGATGGAACAGACCTCACAAAGTGTACCGTCCAGAGACATATGCGGCAATTGGAGATGGATTCTCTGATTGCCACAGAACATCCGGGAATATCGAGAGCATACCGTTTGACGGAATACAGATACGAAAGGAAAAAATATGGGAAGCAAATTAAAGATGAAAGCACCAAAGAAAAATAGGGTGTTGGAATGCGATAACCAAATGTCACAGGCATTCGGAAGAGCAATGAAGCAATCGTACAAGGAACTACAGGAAATGCGGGATCAAGCCTACAACGACGGCTTTGATACTGGCGATAATTGGGCGACCGTAGTCAATACTGTAACAATTATGATGGCTTTGAACAAGAAACATAAGTTTTCAACAGACAGGCTTCTGGATGTAGTTCATCTTGCTAACGAGTATGTGAGGATGGCAAATAACGGAGAGAGAAGCTTTATGAGCATGATGGAGGAAATCGAAGAGAAGACGAAAATTAGATTTCCAGAAGAAACTAAAGAATTGGTCAGAAGATTTGGAGTGTAGTGCTATGAAAGTATGTTGGTTTAGTACAGGAATAAGCAGTTTTGCAGCGTGTTATCTAGCAAAGGATGTTGATGAGATTATTTATACTCACGTGTCGAATCAGCATCCCGACAGTCTAAGATTCTTACATGATTGCGAGAAGCTGTTGGGAAGAAAGATAACGATAATTCAGTCAGAGCAATATTCCAGTGTGGATGATGTGATCGAAAAAACCAGATGTATCAACACTCCGTTCGGGGCACCTTGTACAGATAAATTAAAGAAAAGGGTTCGCATGAAATGGGAGCGTGAGCACCCAGACCATCACATCTATGTATGGGGATATGACCTGAACGAAAAGAATCGCGCAGACAGAGTATGCGAAGCGTTGAGCGATTACGAACATGAATTTCCGTTGATTGAACATGGATTGACTAAACAGGAAGCGCATGGAATAGCATACAAATTGGGATTGAAACGTCCGATCATGTACGATTTAGGCTATCCAAACAATAACTGCGTAGGATGCCTGAAAGGAGGAATGGGTTACTGGAATAAAATCAGAGTTGATTTTCCAGAAGTATTTGAGCGCAGAGCCAGACAAGAGCGAGAAATTGGTCATAGCTGCATAAACGGTGTATTCCTGGATGAATTAGAGCCAGACAGAGGAAACATAAATACAGAAATCATGGAGGACTGCACAATAGCGTGTCAGTTGCTTACATGGGGAAAGTGAGGATGAAAAATGAGAAGTTACACAATAAAACTTCCAAGAGGACTGGAAGTAGATATTTTCAATCTGCCAGAGGACTTCAAAGAGCAGGTTGAGCAGGCATTCAGAGAGTATACATCTGGAACAGCAAAAGCATATATGTACGTTGACAAGTTGGGATTCATTGACCGTTGCGTAGAATATCTGAACGGCGATAAAGATTCAGATAACGTTGTAAATTCGTTGGTTGAAGAAGCAATGATTGCCGAATGGAGAAACAACGGCGAAATCATCCAGGAAGATGATATATACAGAATTGATTTTATGGAAGATTGCTACAGGAAAGGCAAGGAAGATGCAAAACTGAACTCTCATTTCGGAACTGACGATCATCACATTTACGATCAGATTCAGAAAGTTCTGGTACAGGTAATTACAATTGTAATGAATTATAGAGATGAGGAGGACACAAAATGTTAATCAGAAGTCAGGACAAAACAGCATTGGTAAAGTTTGAAAACATTGTAGTTAATCTAAAACTCCCAGATTCATTGAATGTTATATGTTGGAGTTTGCAGGATGCACAGAGAAGTGGAGGATATTTTATTTTAGGAAAATATTCCACCAAAGAAAAAGCCATGAAGGTACTGAATATGATTCAGGAAGCCTATGGAGATTCGGAATACACAAAATATGTAATTCCAGAAGTATGTAGGATATTAAGTATGAAGCCAAAAACGGAAGAAAACAAAGCACATGCAGAAGAACTTGGAGAAATGCTCAAAAATGGAATGACGTTCCAGATGCCAGAAGATAGCGAGGTGGAAGTATGAAGTACAGAAAGAAGCCGGTTGTAATTGATGCAGTACAGTGGACTGGTACAAATAAGTGGGAAATGTTCGATTTCCTGACAAATGGCAATCGTCTGGAGGTGTATATGACATCTGATTCCCAGATTGTATCCGATAACTTCTATATAGACCACTGGAAGGTTCCAGGAGGTCTGGTCATTAAGACACTTGAGGGCGAACATCTTGCAAACATTGGTGATTACATCATCCGCGGTGTTCACGGTGAATTTTATCCGTGTAAGCCAGATATATTCAGAGAAACTTATGAGGAGGCAGAAGGATGATTCTAAACCAGAAAGACCAGGAAATCTGCGATAAATATAGCGCCTATGATAATTCTGGACGCGTACATTGCTGGGAATGCCCTTTAATTAAGGGCGACCCGAGTCAATATGATTTTCGGTGCAAAGTAAACAGCCATTATAACAGGAAAACACATGAATGGGAATATGACGAAAACGAGCAAAGTAGAAAGTTTGAGGAATTTCTTAAAAGATATTATTAGGAGGTCATGATGAGCAGAGTACGAACCAGATTAGAACAATACAAAACTGAGATGGAAAATAAATCACAGTATAAGCATGGGCTTCCAGGGAGTGTGCTGGATATTGTGAATACTCTTCTGAATGATTTGGAACAGGACGAGAAAGAAAATGGTTGGATTCCGGTCAGTGAGAGATTGCCGGAAGACGAAAAAGAGTGTCTTGTAGCTCTTGAAAAGATATATGGAACACCTGAAATATCCATGGGAATTGCAAATTACTTAAAATTTGGTGATGCCGGATACTGGAACGAAAAGAAATATGGGTATCTTGAATGGGATAAATATTCAGACGGTCACAGTGGAACGAAGATGTACAAAGTTGTAGCCTGGAGATTGCTTCCAGAACCATATAAGGAGGATTAAATGGGATATTGTAAATTAGAGTGTCCGGACGTTGAAACAGAATGCTGCATCTGCTGTACTAAACAGGATTCCTGCCAGTGCAGATGTGATGATATGGACAGTTATGAATACGCGGAGGAGTGTGAGGAATATGAAATTAATTGATGCAGATAAACTGAAAGAAGCAATTAATAGCTCTTTAAACACAGGAAGAGAAACTTTTAGTCCAGAAATTATACGCGAAGCTATTGACGAACAGCCGACAGCTTTTAATGTGGATAAGGTTGTTGAGCAGTTAGAAGAAGAAAAGAAGAGAGCATTTAAACTATGTTTGGCAACTAATGACAGCACGCAAAGACTGAAATACATTGAAAAAGAACAGACGATAGCTTTATCAATCGAAATCGTGAAAGGTGGTGGTGTAGATGGCCGTTAAAGGGATTTTATTCAATACTGAAATGGTTCGAGCGATTCTGGACGGAAGAAAGACATGTACGCGAAGAATTGTAAAGCCACAGATTACGGCGCATTATGGGGCGCAGTGTATAAAGCCACCATATCAACCGGGAGATATCCTGTATGTCCGGGAAACATGGGAGCGTTTTGAATGTTGGAACTGCGAGGGAGATGAAAGAGGAAATTGCCCCAAAGAGCCAAAGAAAAGCGTTTCGGATAAAGCTTGTGGTTGCTACATGTATCGGGCAACAGATGAAATAAGCGGAGACGCGAAGTGGCACCCGTCCATCCACATGCCTAAAGAAGCGGCGAGAATCTGGCTGAAGGTTACGAATGTGAGAGTGGAGCGGTTACAGGATATCACAGAGGATGGTGCAGAAGCAGAAGGAGCGATAGATAACAGAGGGTTTATTCACAGCCCGGAGAATGAATATGATCGCATATATACAGCTAGAGAGCATTTTATTGGAATCTGGGACAGAACCATCAAGAAATCTGATCTTGACATCTACGGATGGGATGCGAACCCGTGGGTCTGGGTGATCGAGTTTGAGCGGCGTGAAAAACCGAAGGAGGTGTGATATGAGAGAAATTTTTTTAAGGCAAAGAGAGTCAAAAATGGAGAATGGATAGAAGGGAGCCTCATAGATTTGGATATTGACAGCGGATATTGCTATATCGTTCCGCCGTATAAACAAGCGAGTACATTGCCAATCGGCTTTTTGATAACAGACGGAATGGAATTGGTTATTCCAGAAACCATCTGCCAGTTCACAGGACTTTGTGACAAGAACGGAAACAAAATCTGGGAGAACGACATTCTGATGGCGCATTTGGACGAATCCTATCCAGAAGATGTGACATATATAACTGTCAAATGGAACTTTGCTGGATTTGTAGCATACGAAGCTGGCACAGATGGAGAATATCTTGATGAGTTTGATCTGGAACATTATGAAGTAGTTGGCAACATTTTCGATAATAAAGAACTATTACAGGAGGAATCAGATGAGTAAATCAGTATTAGTGATTGATACGCCAGAATCTTGTGAGGGTTGCTGTATGTTTTGCTATACCTATCACGGATTTCAGTGTTTAATAACTGGTAAAACAATTGAAAATTCAACTGATAGACCTGAGCGGTGTCCAATGCGACCGTTACCAGATAAAATCAAAACACCAAAACTTACAAGCGGTTATGACCTTAGATATAAAGATGGATATGATAAGTGCTTGGCTGAGATTACAGGAGAGGTGAAATAGATGATTGATCTAGCGAATAAATGTGTATTAGTCATAACACATGAAGAGTATGAAAATATTCTGAAAGCAGCAAAGGAACAAGGATATAGATGGTACGGCGGAAAAGAAGTGTATCCATATCCTTTTGAAGAACAGCAGATCCCGGATATATTAAAGTTCTATAGCAATAAAGAACTAACAAGAAATGCCAGCCTTGAACCGGGATATGAATTGGTAGAAGCATCAGACGTAATTGAAGATGAGGAGAAGCTAAAAGATGCTATAAGCCTTGTCAGAATGTTCGCTAAATACCCATACAAAGCAGCATTGACGGACTCATTTATTGAGTCCTTGAAGCTACTTGCAGATACTGTAGAAAGTCAGATGGAAGAGGTGAAGTAGATGGCTGATGAAATTTTCAATCTTATGGAATGTTTTTCCGGGAGCTACATAAACAGATTTGGAGAAATAATTCTTTCCGAAAAAGGAAATGTATATTTCACAGCAAAGAATTGTACTGATAAAGAAGATATTATCTGCAAGCTGCTTGAATGGTGTTCAAGATCAATGGCAAAAGGAGAGCCATACAGTTCGCCTAAAAGGAACAATGAATGGAGAGAACAACTGATATCGAGTCTTAACAGATATCTGGGTACAAACTTTGACCAAGAGGATATGTACTGGATTTACGATCAACTTGGAAATGCTGTAAATCATAAACTGACATTAAGGTTCATTAGAAGTGATTTCAATATGGCAATTATATATCAAGAAGTAAAAGAGGTGGAATGATGGAGAGATTAACAGATTATTCAGACGATGAATGCACATATATCATTGGCGTTGGGA
>QRFC01001805.1_pt1 | contig 16889 bp, 19 predicted proteins | sample 1861061 | NCBI WGS metagenome assembly QRFC01 (sample SAMN09711282, study PRJNA482702) | Human gut metagenome, whole genome shotgun sequencing project.
CGCAGGTGAAGAAGTTCCAGAAAGCAATAATTCTGGAGCTTCTTTTGATTATAGTAAAACAACCATAAATCGTATGTCTACATCTGATTTACAGGAACTTGCCACAAAACAGGGCATAGAGAACGCAGGCGAAATCAGCGGTGCAGAACTTAAAAAGCTGTTAATCGAGAAGTTCGGATTGTAGGAGGGCTTATGTCATACACAACATTAGAGCAGGTCAAGATAAGGCTTAAACAATATCATATTGAGACAACTGAAAATGCTAGTGTTGCGGTGTGGGATGAATTAGAGGACAATCCGCACATCGAACAGCTTATTGAGCAGGCAAGGCAAGAGATTGTCAACATAAGGAATTATCCGAGCAGTTATACACAAGAGCAAATTGATGATGACTTAGCCAAGTATGAGAGCGTTATCGTCAACCTCACGGTGTATGACCACTCGCAAGCTGGTGAGAGCTTTATGGCAAGTTACTCCGAGAACGGCATTAGCCGTAATTGGGTTGACCGCAATAATTTACTCGCCGGGGTAATTCCATTCGTTAAGGTATTATAAGAAGATTGAGCGTTACCAATATGGTAGCAGGCGGCACACATTAAGGGTGGTGGGCGGTGTGCCAATTTTACGATTACAGGAGAAATGGCATGAAAGATTTATTATTGCAGACATACACAATCGCATTACCTGTAATACTCGGATATATAGTATGGCTTTTGCAACAGCAGAAGAAAGGTAAGGACGCAAACAGCAAAGGTACAATGTTGCTCTTGCGTGTGCAGCTCATTGAATACCACGACAAGTATATGAAGTTGGGTGAAATACCTTCTTATGCGTATGACAACTTCGTTGAGATGTACAACGCATACCACGCATTAGGTGGTAACGGCATGGTTACGAAGATGTATAACGAGATACAGGCATTACATTTAGGCAAAGCAGGAGGTAAGGATTGATGGACATTACACAGGTATCAACAGTAGTTGCAATCGTTGTTATCACTTACTTAATCGGGTTAGCTGTTAAGGCAATCCCGCAGATTAAGGACAACTACATTCCCATAATTGTAGGCATTGCAGGCGGTATCTTAGGTATTATCGGTATGTATGTGATTCCTGATTTCCCGGCAAATGACATTCTCAATGCTATTGCGGTCGGCATAGTGTCGGGACTGTCAAGCACTGGTGTAAATCAGATTTACAAGCAGGTTAAGAAAGATGCTTGACATTAATAAGCAGAACATGAAGTATTCTCGGCAAGGACAGCGTACAGTTGTTTATGAGACTGACAGCGAGGGCAACATAATCTATGAGGGCTACACTGACAGTGAGGGTAACTTTATTCCGTATCTTGATGACGATGGTAATAAGATACCGCGCATCAAGGAGGAATACATAGGCTATTCACTGCCGGTTGCTTTCAAAGCAAATATCGCCTTTAGCGGCGGTGAAGCACAAGCAGAAGAGTATGGCTTTAACGTGGCAGACTTTGATGCAGTTATGTTGACGGAACGCAACGAGCTACCATTGAGCAAAGGTGATGTTATATGGCTTGATAGTGAAATTGGCTACAAGGACGAGGACAAGGTTCATGTTGACGAGATTACAGCAGATTTCATCGTTGTCGGAGTAAAACCGTCCTTGACTTCCATAAAATACATGCTGAAAGCTCAGGTGAAGTGATGGCAAAGCACAAGATTGTCGTTAATGTATTTTCGCAGAAGTCCATTGAGGACGCGATAAAAGGCTTACAAAGCTATCAAGATTATCTGACATATAAATGTCAACTACTTGCGGAAAAACTGGCAGAAAGAGGCGTTGAGATTGCGAGAGTACAGGTTGCGGAGCTTGACGCAATATTCACAACTGAATTGCTTTCAAGTATTCATTCTGAATATAAAGGAAGCGTAAAAGGTGGCGGCGTATGGGCGGTTGTAGTAGACAGCTCACACGCTGTTTTTGTTGAATTTGGAACTGGCGTTATCGGCAAGGCACAGCCATATAAAGGCACATTGCCTGAGGGCGTTACTTGGGAGTATGCAAGTGGTAAGACAATCAGACAGCTTGCCGATGGGCGTTATGGTTGGTTTTATAAGGGTAAGGATGGCAACTGGTACTTTACAGAAGGTATGCCGTCAAGACCGTTCATGTACAACACAGTGAATGAGCTTAGGTCAATTATTGTCAGTACGGCAAAGGAGGTATTCAAGGACTAATGGCGAGTGAAAATTCATGGGCTTATGACATTGAAAGCACAATATATTCAATCGTCAAGGCTAAGACATACTCAGCGATTAAGAAGAAATACCCCAACTTGCTGTTTACGGATAAAGGACAGAGTGACAGTTCACCGACATTCCCAACAGTGTACATCCACATGTTGGCACCGACAGAGCAAGGGCGAACGATTGACGGACAATCCATTAACGGCTTACTTGTCACATTTCAAGTTGATGTCACAACTAACACAAGCAGTTCGGATGTGCGTTGGGTGATGAGTGAGATTGCTGAGGTATTCAAGACTATGCGGTTCGAGGCTAAACCGATGCCAGAAACTTCATACGCAGACAAAATTTACAGAAGCACCGCGCGTTTCGGGCGCGTTATCGGTGCAAATGACAGATTGTTATAACTAAGAGCTTTTTAAGGCTCTTTTTTTATTTTCATTTTTATAGGAGGACAAAAAAATGGCAGTAGCAGGTATATCTACATTAGGTGTTACGTTTGGTTACGGCGCAGAAACAACAGCCGGAACTAAGCCGACAACATTCACACAGCTTACCAGAATTAATACTATTGGGGGAATTACTATTGACCCACAGACCATCGACGCATCAGCACTTGAAGATATGGTAACAAGAAGTATTAAGGGTAGAGCAGATACAGGCGGTACATGGACTGTTACAATCAATCTTACAGACGAGACAGAAGCAGAATGGGAAGCTCTTATGACAACGTATAAAGCTCTTACTGGTGGCAAGAGAATGTGGTTCGAGACGATTTTTAAGGGCTTGACCAAGAGCTTTTTTGTTGTGGCTCAACCGCCAGATGAGATTCCACATCCATCAGCAGACCAGAACGGTCTTGCAACAGTTGAAATCAACCTTACAATCGAGGAATACAAAGGACTTGACACAAAGGTGGAGCTTACACCGGGGGAATAGTAAGTCATTCAGCTAATATGGCTGTACTGAATGACGATACAGCCGGTGATTACTTGTCGATGTATGGCAAGTAAGTGATTATTTGACAGAGAAGGGCGGTCTACGGACTGCCCCTTTTCCTATGGAAAACATAGGAGGAAAAGGAGAGCATAATGATAACATTCGACATTGATAACAAGGAATATAAGTTAGAGTTTGGCTTTGATGCCGCTGAGAATAAGGACATCGTACAGAAGATGTTCGATTATATGACCGGAGCATACATTTATAAGGAGAACGGCAACACAATCACCGCAATATCTAACGGTGCCGGTAAGATGGTTGCTGATTACAGCGAAGTATGTCACATGGCGTTTTATGCCGGCTGCTTACAGCACAATTCAGTCACTAAGGCAGAAGCTAAGGCTCTGACACGAGCATATATTACACAGAAGAGAAAGACCGACAGCAAGTACGGTTATTATCAGTTATTTGACGACATTAAGAAGTGCATGGAGGACGATGGTTTTTTCGTTTTGAGCGGTCTTCAGGAGACAATCGAGCAGATGAACAAGTCGGCGGCGGAGCAACTGGAGCAGATGCAGAAAGCAAAGGAAAAGAAGTAAATTTCCACAAACTGATATGGGAAGAATACTTCCCGCTTGCGTTTTCCATTGGCATAAGTCTTGAGGAATTTAAAAAACTCACACCTAAAACTTTAGGCTATTGCTTAGAGGGCGAAAAGCTTAGACGTAAGGAGCGAGACAGGGAAGTATGGCTATGGACAAGACAATACGGCTTGCCGGCTATCATCATCGGTACAAGAGGCGGTGCATGGGGCAAGGATAAGGTTGAATATCCTGAACAGGCTATATATGTTGCACAAGACCCAGTGGAGCAAGAACGGCTTGCAGAACGAAAAAGACAGGAGTTACTTGCACAGCTTATGGGTATGCAAGAGAGCTTTGAACGCAATAAGAGAGAAAGAGGCAGTACGGAGTAATCTGTGCCGCTTTTATTTTTATGACGAGGAGGTGAGAGGATGGCAGAAGTTGACAGCTTGGAGATTGGGTTGCAGGCGAATGCTAAAAAAGCGAATGATAGCATCGAAACCCTTATCACTAAGCTTGGTAGACTTGCATCGGCATTAGGGAGTGTCAACAGCTCACAGCTTAGTACACTGGCTATGAATGTTAATAACCTCGGCACGTCTATGAAGTCGATAAATGATGTGGGTACAGCAAGCTTTACGAGACTTGCCAAAAACATCACCAAGATAGCAAGTGTTGACAGTTCGGCACTTAATACGGTTGCAAGCTCACTTAATTCCACGGCGAGCGGATTTAATCAGTTTACGGCGGTATCTGAAAATGCAACTAAGATAGGTGAGGTTGCAAAGAACATATCTAAACTTGGCAATAAGAGCGTGCAGACCGCAGTAACCAACATTCCGCAGTTGGCGACAGCACTTCAAGGGTTATTCACAACGCTTTCAAGTACACCGACAGTAAGCAATAACGTCATCCAGATGACCAACGCATTAGCGAATTTAGCAAGCCAAGGTTCGAGGGTAGGTTCTGCTTCACGGACAATTCAAAGAAGCCTAAATGGGGTTCACAGAAGCGCACAGACGGCAACTAAGAGCACATGGTCACTAGCTAAGTCATTCGGTAAGTTTTACGCTTCATACTTTATGGCCATTCGTGGCATTAAGGGCTTGTGGACTTCGATTGAAAGCACCACGGACTACATAGAAGCATTCAATTACTATGCGGTTGCGTTCGGCAAGATTGGTTCGGAATGGGATAAGGATTACGAAAAGTACGGATATGATAACGCAACAGCATACGCAGAAAGTTTTCAAAGCAGAGTAAATGATACTCTTGGAAAGTTATCTGGCTTAAAAGTTAATGTTCAAGGCGGTTTGCTTGAAGAAAGCGGAGCAAAGAACTTAGGACTTAACATACAAGAGATAACACAGTATGCTTCACAGTTAGCTTCTGTCACTAACTCATTAGGACAGACAGGCGAAGCGACAACAGCAATAACAAAGTCAATGACAATGCTTGCAGGCGATATAAGCTCACTTTTTAATGTGGACTATAAAACGGTTGCACAGAACTTGCAAAGTGGCTTAATCGGTCAATCAAGGGCATTGTATAAGTATGGTATTGATATTACCAATGCTACACTTGCGACATACGCATATAACTTAGGAATTGAAAAGTCTGTATCAGAAATGACGCAGATGGAAAAGCAGCAGTTAAGAGTACTTGCTATACTTGACCAGTCTAAGGTTTCATGGGGTGATTTGTCTAATACAATAAACAGTCCAAGTAACATGATTAGGCAATTCAACACGAACATCAAAGAGACAGGCATGGTATTAGGGCAGATTTTTATACCTGTCCTTCAAAAAGTTATGCCTGTTGTCAATGGTACAACAATCGCAATCAAACGTATGCTTGTGGGCGTTGCAAGCCTTATGGGTGTTAAGATTGATTTTGATGCTTTCGGGCAGAACGGTTATAAGGATACCTCTGACGGATTAGAGGATATAGCAAATGGCTATGACGATGTGGCAGATGCGGCTAAAAACGCACAAAAGGGTGTTCGTGGATTTGACGAACTTGAAAATAGAACCACAGGAACAAGTAAAAGCGGTGCTTCCACTGGCACAGGTGACACAATCGACCTCACAGACGAGATTGTCAAGGCTACGAAAGAATATGAAAAGGTATGGAACGATGCTTTCGACAAGATGGAGAATAAGGCTGAAGCATGGGCGGACAAAGTGCAAAGTTTTTTTGAGCGCATGTTTAAACCACTTAAAACATGGGGCGGTAAAGTTGACTGGAAGAAGCTTAAAAACGGCTTTAACGGCATTTTGGACTTTGCTAAAAAGTTTACAGTTGGTACAGGCACAGGCTTTTTGGATTTTATCGAGGGTTTATCCAATATCGGTGCGCCTGCTATCAATCTTTTAGGTGGTGCCGTAGAAATATTATTTAAAGCACTTAATTTAGTTCCAGCTCCAGTGTGGCATACATTGGGTGGTGCTTTAGGTGGCGTCGCAACAGCTCTTCTTGCCTTTAAAGCTTATTCTACTATTGCAAGCGGTATAAATACCGGCTTAGGTAAATTTGCAGATGCAATTTTGAAAATTTCAAGTGCAAAGCCGGTTAGTGTTGGCGAGGGTGTTGGTAAACTTGGTACAGCGATAGCTTCGTTAAGCACAGGCGGTTATGTAGTGCTTGCTGTTGGAGCATTAGCGGCAGTGGCAGGAGCTATTATATCTATTGAGCAAGCCTATAAGAACAGCATTGACGCATTCACGCAAACGAGTGTATTTGATGGCCAAGGCACACCAATAGGCGATATAGCACAACAGGTAATCGACCTTATCAATGCAACTGGAACATCAAGCGAAGATATGACTAACTTTGCGACAGAGCTTGACAGAGTAAGCACAAACTTACAGAGCGCAAGCGAAGAAGTCGAAAATCTTAAATTTAAGTTTGACAACTTGGATTTAAAGAACATATCTAATACGGATATAGAAGATATGCGTACAGCAGTCGGTGACCTTGCTTCTGCATTGCGTGATGATTTGCATGTTAGTTCTGATATGGCATGGGACGCTTTGGCTAAGATGTCCGCAGATACAGCGACAAAGTTAGGGATTAGCGTGGGTGAAATGACAACCATATTGTCAGATTTCAATGCTAGATTTAACGGCATTTACAGCGATATGGAATCGCAAGCTAATACGATTTTTGACAAAATGCTTAGCGGCGAAGCTACACAAGCAGATGTTGACTCACTTAATGGCTTACTTGACGACATGAACTATCTAAGCGGTGAAGCAATTAAGCGACAGGTCGATTTGCAAAACAGCTTTGACAGCATGACCAATATTAACTTTCAAAGCTTAGAAGAAACCACCAAAGCTATATCTGATATAACCGAAGCAGGAAAAGCTAAGTTTGATGAAGTTGATGAATATTATCAAAGCCTTATAGGGCAAGCCGATGAATGGAAAGTATATACTCAACGTGCTTTGGAACGTGGTAAAATCACCTCGGAAGAAGCAGGGCAATACCTTGATTGGATTGACAATCTTGCAGAAATATATAATGCTAACTGGACTGAGGAAAAAGACGACATTACCAATCAGATAAACACAACATTTGACTACATACAGTCACAGGTTGAAAAAGCAGGGGTTGAAGCTTTCCAAGAGGCGCAGACAAAAGACTGGGGATTTGCCGACTTGTTCAGAAATCCAATACAGGATGTTGCCAAGAGTGTTAATAAGAATATGGTACAACCGACCATTACTGCAATCAATCAAGGCAAAGAGCAAATAGGCATTGAGATATCGAAAGACAACCATTTGTATCAAAGATGGCTTGATAATGCTGCTGTATCCGAGAATGACGTAAGTGGTTGGGCTATGCAAAATGCAAATGCTATCGGTAACGCTATATTAGCAAATGCAGATATCACAACTAAGGCATTTGCGGAGATGGCAGGATATGATGTAAGCGGTTATACGGACGCAATCAAAAAATATCAGCCTAATGTAAAAACGTCTCTGATAAACATGAATAATAATGCGATAATGGGTTTGTCGAATGAAGCAAATACTAAAATGCAAAATGTAGGCAAATCGGTTGTTACAGGTTATATTGGCGGTGTAAATAGCAATTCTCAACAGCTCATTAAACCTGTAGCTGGGCTTGCCAACTTATCGCTTAGCACTTTTATGGAAGCTCAAGGCTCACAAGGCAATAAGCCATCATCGGGTTTTAGTGGAATTGGTAAAAATTCCATTTCAGGCTATATACAAGGTATTGATAGTCTCGAAAAAGTTTCAACAGATAAAGTGTCCAGCATGGCAGCTAAGTTGAGTACTACTTTTGCAGACAAAGCAACTGTCAATATGCCAAGTATTGGCGTTCAAGTAATGACCGGGTTCCTTAATGGCTTGACCTCAATGGAGCAGTCAGTATACAGCAAGGCAGACGAGATAGCCAAGAACGTAGCAAAGACTATCCAATCCGCCCTTGACATTCACTCACCATCAAGGGTTATGTTTGAACTTGGTGCCTACACCACAGAGGGATTTAAGGAGGGCATGGAGAGCCTTTACAAGCCGACAGAATTGTCTATCAAGGATTTTGGTTTTGGCATGGTTGAAGCGGTACACCCACAGCAGTTGTACAGTGGTTATGCCGATTACACGCCGAGCGTAAGCACATCGACAAGTACCACTACACAGAACTATTACAACACAAGTTCGAGCGTGGACAATGCCGAGACAAACGCACTGCTTAGAGAGCTTATATCGGCAGTCAAGCAAGGCAGTAAGATTGAGATTGACGGTAAGGCAATCGGTAATGTTGTCCGCAAGGAAGATAGAAGCTACTTTCAGAGGACAGGGCGAGGATTATTCGAGCATTGATTAAGTTGACATACCTCTCATATCGTGTAATAATGAAGTCACTACATTATATGGGAGGTAATATGTTATGGAACAGAATGAAACAAATGCAACTCAAAATCAGGGAAGTGGCGTAGGTGGTGCAATATTGGCTATATTGATTGCAGGAGTAATTATTGCTTCGTTTATTTTAATTTCACAAGACAAAATGGATGTTGCAGTATATGTTATTGCTACTTTTTTGGCGGCGATATGGTTGTTTTTAACCATAAGGTTATGCGTTGATGTCCACACAATCAGAAAACACCTTGACAGCAAGGAGAGCAGATAATATGAGAAGATTAAAAATCGGAGTAATTATTTTATCTGCCGCATTGATGGTTTGTGGTTGCAATAGTCCACAGGGCAATGCAGAGACAACTACACCGACAAAAACCACAATCGAGAAAATTCCAGAAACAACTACTATTGCAGAAACAGCAACCGAAGTTGAGCTGTCTGATAGCCGTAAAGGACAATATGATGTTACTGGTGGAAATGTGGAATATACTGCCTTAACTAGTGGCATGAAATCACAATATATTATAAATGCTACGGCTGATAATTCTGACATGGCAACTATAATGTATTTTGTATTTGCTGGAATAATCAATGATGTTGATAGTGAATATATTGATTTTACTTTAACAATAAAATGTTCAGATGGCAGTATTGTTTACTCAAAAATAGGCGGTAAAACAGTTGTAGGCAGCACTGATAGATATGGTAATATATTGACAACACTTCCTGAATGGTGTGATTTGGGAATTGATGTTGAAATTGAAGAAAATAAAATGTGTTTTTACGATACATTTAACAGTTTTTCTCAATTTTTATCTGATGCTTTCGGGGTAGAATACAAGCCTATAACACCTGATAATGCAAATGAAGCCGACAATATAGTTTATGAAGATAGTTACATAAGGGTGGAATATAACGGCGTTGAAAAAACGAGATATAACGATGGCAGCTATGATATAATCGTCACAGTAGAGAACTTGACAGACCAAAGTATGACAGTGCAAGTAAGAGAAATGTCTATAAATGGTTACATGGTTGACCCAATTTATTCTTGTGACATTGCGGCTGGAAAGAAATCTAAGGAAGGAATGAGGATAAGTTCCGACAACGCAAAGGATTGTCCAATATCTGATATTGAAAATATTGAGACAAGATTTATTTGTTATGGTTCTGGATTTAATTCACTAGAAAAGACAGAGCCTATTGTGTTATATCAGAAATAAGCAAGAGGGAGCTGAGAAGCTCCTTTTTGTTTGCGAAAAATATTTTAAAAAAAGTGCTTGACTTTTTGTAGCGACAGTATTATATTTATTGTAGCGACAAAAAGAAGAGAGGTGATTAAATGTCGCCAAGAACAGGCAGACCTAAGACTGATAACAACAAAGACACGATGCTCAGAGTTAGACTTGATGATGATATGGTTGAGAAACTGGAAATTGCATCAAAGAATCTGAATATCACAAAATCAGATGTTGTCAGAAATGGTATAGAAAGCGAGTACCAAAGGTCAATAAAAAAATAGAGCGGTTGCTAATGATTTGACGGTCAAGCAACCACTCTAGTGCACCAATCCGCAAAGGAATTGATAAATCTATACTATCATTCCTTTTGCGGAAAATCAAGGTTTTTTGGAAAGGAATGGTATGATATAATGAAAGAGCAGATTATCAAGTCAATTATCAGTAATTTAGAACACATCAACTTGCACTTCCTTAAGTGCGTACTGGCATACACAAATGTGTTAGCCGGGAATGAGAAGGGAGGCAATCAGTAATGGAAGAAAACAGAGCAATACTTCACAAGCTAATTGACAGCATAACAAGTGGCGGCACACTGGAATATCTTGCTACATTTGTAAGATTATTCTTAGAGAAGTGGGGTGAGTGATTATGGCAAATGATTTAATTACCATTGAGGGAACGGCACTTGCAGTTAGGGAGTACAACGGTCAGAGAGTTGTCACATTCAAGGATATTGATACTGTACATCAGAGACCAAGCGGAACGGCGAGAAAGACTTTCAACAGAAACAAAAGCAGATTTGAAGTAGGTAAGCATTATTTTATGCTCCAATTAGAAACAGAAAATTCTAATGTCCGTTTAACGGACATTAGAAATATCGTTGTACCAAGCAGAGGTATAACAGTATTGACAGAGCGGGGCTATCTGATGTTGGTAAAAGCCTTTACGGATGATTTGTCTTGGAAAGTGCAGGACGAATTGATAAGCGGTTACTTCAAGGCTAAGGAGCTTGCGACAGCAGTTTCCACGGCTTTGATTGATGATGGTCTAAAGTACAACACAAGCGGAACACCATTGCCAAAAACCAAAAGCTGGTATGACCGCAATGTTGAGAAAATAAACTGGATATGCTCAAGGCTTGGTTGGCAGCAGTCAACTGTTATCCATAAGTTGCTCGTAAGGATAGGGGCTGAATATGACCTCAACGAAGCAGACAGGATATATCAGCAGGAAACAGGACGTGAAAAGCGTTATATGCTTGACCTTGTGGATTACTTCCCGGAGCTTGCAGACATGGCGACGAACTGGATTGACGAAATGCTGAATTGGATAAAATAAACAGATTAGTAGTGCGGCGGCACCTCAGAAATGGGGTGCTGTTTTTTGTAAGCAATTTTTAATGGGACAAATTGTCCCTTTTAAGTATTGCAAAGGTATGTACGTTAAACGTACTTTTAGAATGTATTGTTTGATGAAAGGAGCATTAGTGATGGAAAATTCAAGAATTGAAATCAAAACAGACGGAGCTTTTTCACAGATATTCATTGACGGCAAGAAACTCAATGGTGTAAGAAACTATAAGTTAGAACATGCGGCAGGCAAAGCGCCAACATTAACACTAGACCTCAACGCATTTGATGTATCAGTTGACGGACAGATGCTATTGATGCAGAAGGGTGTCGGTGAGATTGATGTGAGTATAAAGGGGTAGCTGACAACTACCCCACAGTTTTAGCCCGAAATGCTTTCAGGAGCATTTGAAGCAATAGGACATTGAGGTAAATTACAATCATTGCCACAGCTAGTATAATCGCAACTTGCAATACCTTTGGCATACTCAAAGCGTTCAGTTGTTGAAGCGTTGATGTAATTAACTCTAATCGAATAGTCCTTGTTTTGGGTTGGGCAAAAACCATATACTCTTTTGTACATAATACACCTCCTTTCAAGGAAGATTGTAGCACACAAAAGGCTTAAAATCTACTTTTACGATTTACTATACTAAAATCTGTATACAGTCTGTCAACAAAGCGTAACCTAGATTAGATAAGAATAGTATAGATAAGATTAATATGTATATATATTATATATAAATATATATATTAATAAAAAACAGTAAATTATATAGATAATATAAAGGGCAGTCCACAAGGGCTGTCTTTTTTATTAGATAAATTAGACACATGGAGGGATAAGACTATGAACATTGGTAACAGAGTATTTGCAGTTCAGGGCTATGCTGTGACGCAGACCTACGCACGGCACGTTGAGGCGGTCAAGAATGGCGGTTATGCACAGGGAATTGACCTTGTGCCGCAAAAGGACAACAGATACATTCCGAGCAGTATTGTGGCTCATTCGGACGGCACAGTGCTTTACGCTGGCAACGGTGACGGCTATGGCAACGCTGTATGGATTCTGCATAATGGCAACTATGTGACTGGCTACGGACACATGAGAGAGCTTAGGGTTAAGACAGGCGATGTGATTAAGCGTGGTGATGTGATTGGCGTTGTTGGCAACACCGGTCATTCAACAGGTATTCATCTTCACTTTGAAGTTCGTAGGTACAAGAAACCTTACACTGTCAACGCTGGTGATTTCTGGGGAGCTAATTCTTTTATGAACACTTCTAAGTTTGACTGGGTAGACCCGACACCGTACATCAACGCTGATTTACCGGGGCAGACGGTACAAGCGACCACAGATAAGTACTATCGTGTACAGGTTGGAGCTTTTGAGAACAAGGCTTATGCAATAAACATGGCAAGAGGCGTTAGGAGCAAGGGTTACAGTGCGATAATTAAGTACTATGAGGGCAACTACCATGTACAGGTCGGAGCATACGAGGCTTACTGGCGTGCTACAGCAACAAGGCTCAGGCTGTTAGCGTCCGGCTACAAGGGAGCGTTCATTACTAATAAGACAGGACAGGACATAGCATTTTAGCATCTATCATTGATAGGTGCTTTTATTATGCCCTAGAAAGGCGGTAAAGGTGGCATACGGCGGTTTTTTAGTTAAGGTGGGAGAATATATCATCCCGCAAAAATTCATCAAGGCTGACAGCTACAAGGCTTATGTAAACATGCAAGACATAGACGATTACACGGATGCTAACGGCTATTTGCACCGTAACGCCGTGGAATTGAAAGCACTAAAGGTTGAGTTTGATGTGCGCGCCATGCTGACAGGAAGCGAGAACGGATTAGAGGAGCTTATGTCAAACATTCGCAACAGTTACACTAATTCAAGGGGTAGAGAGTGTATAATCACAGCTTTTATTCCTGAGTACAACGATTATGTAACGCAAAAAGGCTACCTTGCCGACTTTCAACCGCAAATATACGGCACATACGGCGGTGAGCTTCATTACAGCTCATTCCACATGTCGTTTATAGGAGGCGTATACAATGGTTGATTACACCTTGCAAGACTTGTTTTATCGTCAGAATGTGGATAAGCAATTTATAATCACAACCGATGACGGAACCGTAACCATAACCAACACGGAGCTGCATCAAGAGAGCTTTGAACTGACTGAGAGCTTGTGCTCTGAGAGTGAACTGACATTCGGAGCGTGTGAAGCGGCGACGGTTAAGTTCACAATTTCAAATATTTTCACTTCACTGAAAGATAAGTGGATAACTGTCAAGATAATCCTTGATGGCAACAGCGATAATTCGTTCATTTTAGGGCGTTATAAAGTTGTGTCTGATAAACCTACGGCAGACCGAATAAAACGCGAGATTGAGGCTTACGATGCGTTGTACGATATGATTAACGCCGATGTGGTTGATTGGTACAACAGTATCTTGCCGACAACGGACACTTACATCACATTCAAGGCTTTCAGAGACAGTTTTTTTGCTCATTTTGGCATCACGCAAAAAGAGATTACTCTTGCTAACGATACTATGACTGTAAGCAGAACTGTTGACACTGACGAACTTAGCGGTGGTCAAGTCCTCAATGCTATCTGCGAGATTAACGGTTGCTTGGGGCATATCGGCAGAAGTGGGCAATTCGAGTTTGTATACCTTAGCAACACGGCACCTATAACAATCAACAAGAGCTACTACACAAGTGCTGATTATCAAGACTACATTGTGTCACAGATTGACAAGTTGCAAATTAGACAGGACGAGAACGATATAGGAGCTATTGTCGGCACAGGCAGTAACACTTACGTTATTGAGAATAACTTTCTTGTGTACGGCAAGGATGCGGCGACACTAAAGGCTATTGCAACTAATATATTCGACAAGATTAAAGGCATAACGTACCGTCCGGCAGAAATAACAAGCCTCGGCAATCCATGTATCGAAGTTGGCGATGCAGTCAACTTATCAAGCAAGTATGCAGAGATAAACACTTACGTCTTAGAACGCATCCTAAAAGGCATACAAGCCCTTACAGACAGTTATACGGCACAAGGCGAACAATTACGCACCACACAGATAAACAGCTCTAATAAGTCGATTACGCAACTTAAAGGTAGAGTGAACCGACTAATCCGTGATGTAGACCAGAACAAAGCGGAAATATCGAATGTTGAAGCCGGATTAAAGAATGAGATAACACAGACCGCATCGGAACTGGATGTAAAGATACAGAGTTTGCAATCGCAGATAGATGGCGAGATAACCGTCATCAACGGTCACGGAGTACCAACGCTTTATAATTACCCGGCATACAACTGGGTAGCCGGTCCCAAGGTTGGCGATATACTTGTTGAGGGCACAAAGTTCACTTATTCGGATGAGGTGTATCGTAAACACCAGAGGACATTGTTTTTCGATGAGGATACGGCGACTACATACCGTTTTATAAAAAAGAATGATATGTGGATATGGGAGCCGATAGCCGACACTGAATATTCGGTGATTCAGAAGCAGATAGCAGACCTTAATGTAACTGCACAAGGAATTACTCAGAGCGTTGAGCAGCTGTCAACCAAGGTGACGAATGAGTATATCACACAGATTGATGCCAAGACACTTGTAACGACCACAGCAGACGGAATCAAGGAAGATATATCTAAGACGTACACAACTAGGGATTATGTCAACACATTGAGTGCAGAGTTCAACAGGACAGCAGAGGGACTTACTACACAGATAAGTGAGGTTAATGAAGCTCTTGATGGTGCCAATGAGGTCTACACCATACAAGGAACCCCAACTTTACAAAATTATCCGGCGTACAACTGGACATCGGGACCAGTGGTGGGTGATAAGCTTACGCAGGGATTGAGGTTTACTTATTCAGACGCAAGCTATAAGAAACACAACAGAGCACTTGTTTATGATGAGGTTGCCGGCAAGACGTACAGGTTCATCAAGAGCGGTGACACATGGGGGTTTTCCGATGTTGGCGATACCGAATTTTCGTGGGTCAATAAGAAGTTAGCTGAGTATAAAGCTACGGCAGACGGACTATCTGCTGATTTATCAAAGTTCGAGACTAAGGTTAACTCGGATTACATAACCAAGATTGATGCTCAGGCGAGCATTAAGCTCTCAGCGGATGAACTGAAAAAGGACTTTAGCAAGACGATAAGCAATTACTCAACCACTACACAGATGAACTTAGCGATAAGCGAAAGCGCAGAGGGCATTATGACGAATGTAAGCAAGACTTACGCAACAAAGGGGGTTGTCAGCAGACTGGAAACGTCTATCAAAGCTACGGCAGAAGGGCTAGAAACCAAAGTGTCGAAAGACAAGCTTGTAACCGAAATCAATGCCAGTGCCGAAAAAGTATTGATTTCATCGAGCAAACTTGATTTAAAAGGGCTTGTCACAATATCGGCATTACAAGAAAGCGGACAGACTGTAATCAATGCTGATAATATAACAACCGGAACAATTAAAGGGCGGCGACTTGAAGCGTGTGCAATGGACGGCGGAGCCATTGCAATAGGGGCAAACAACATTGTAATGAATGAAGCGGGACTGTGGGTAATAGGTGAATGTTCAGCAGACAAGCCGGCTTACCAAGTTAATAACAGAGGTGAGATAATGCAATACTGGACAGATGGTATACGCCGATTCTACTCTAACGGTTTAGGCGTGAGCGGAACATGGGTAACACATTTTGACGAATACACTGCATCGTCAGACTGGTACAAGATATGCATTGCCGCTAATAATACATCAGATGCACGATACAAGAACACAATCAAAAGCCTGGACGATGAAGAACACATGGAAGAACTTTTTAATAGTCTAAAGCCATCAGCATTTTATTATAACAAAGGCACAGAATACGTGGAAACCCAAAGACACCTGGGCTTCATCGCACAAGACATTGAGAAAGCGATTACAGAAGCAGGAATCGAGGCAGACATGGCATTATTTGACCATATCAACGAGGATAAACTTGGAGTTAATAAGCAAGAGTTAATAGCCCTGTGTGTATGGCAAATACAAAAACTTAAAGCCCGCGTAACCGAGCTTGAAAAGAAAGGAGAGGTAGCATGAGTAATTATGACATAAGGGCATTCAGAAGTTCACTTGCACAGTACATCAATCAGTCGCCGATTGAAACTGAGGTAAAGCTACTTGCACTTAAGGATTTGACTACACAGTTAGAGAAAGAAGCAGATGCCGCAGTTGCCAGAGAAGCGGCAGAATTGGAAAAAGCGGCACAGTTAAGAGCTGCTAAGGAAAAAGCAACCCAAAAAGAAAGCGAGGTAGATAATAATGGCAATTAACTATAACAAGCATAACTGGGCTTACGGTGAGGAAATTACACCTGATAAGCTCAATAACGTGGAGAATGGCATCAAAACAAATGCGGATGCGATAAATGAGGTAAATAATAATTTAAACATTTCAAGCCTCGAAATGGGAACAGCCACAACTTCAACCGAAGGTCAAGCAACTATTTATTATTCTAAAACTCATGATAGACCAGCAGATATTATCATCGCCACAGCTCTAAGTGCACACAATGTTGTAAGAATTGTGCAAATTACAGGCTCATATAATAATAGATT
>QRFC01001808.1_pt1 | contig 16857 bp, 7 predicted proteins | sample 1861061 | NCBI WGS metagenome assembly QRFC01 (sample SAMN09711282, study PRJNA482702) | Human gut metagenome, whole genome shotgun sequencing project.
TTTAGACAAATATGATGAAAACAATAATTTAATACTATACACAGTAACAGAAGATAAAGTAAATAATTATGATACAACAATAAATGGATATAACATAACCAATACATATACAACAACAACAAAAGTAGAAGGAACAAAAACATGGGTAGACCGTGACAATAAAGATAACACAAGACCAGAAAGTATAACAGTAAATCTATTAAAAAACGGAACAAAAGTAGATTCAAAAGTTGTAACAGCAGCAAATGGTTGGAAATATGAATTTACAAATTTAGACAAATATGATGAAAACAATAATTTAATAACATATACAATAACAGAAGATAAAGTAGATAATTATGAGACAACAATAAGTGGATATAATATAACAAATACAAATAAAATATTTGACTTATCTTTAAGAAAGTTTATAACACAAGTTGGCGGACAAGACCTTCAAAATGCAAGAATACCTGAAGTTAAAGAAGATTCATTAACAACTGGTACAACTGCAACATATAACCATAGAAAAGACCCAGTAGTTGTAGAAACAAATTCTGTAGTTAAATACTCTATAAGAATTTATAATGAGGGAGAGAAAAAAGGTTATGCAAGTCAAATAATAGACCAATTACCAGCAGGATTAGAATTTGTAGAAAAAACTACAGTAACATCTAAAGATTCAAATGGAGCAAATAAAAATACATATTCAGTAAGCTATGATAAAGATACAAACAGAATAACATTTAATATTTCAGAAACACCAAAAGATTTAAATGAATATGTTCAAGGAAATTTAGATTATGAAACATTAACATTTGAATGTAAAGTAATATGTGTAGCAGATACAAAAGATAATATAGTTTTAACAAATGTTGCATGGATTAATAAAGCACATGATTCAGAAAATAACAAGGATGCAACAGATAGAGATTCAAAAACAGAAATACCAAATGTTGAATCAAACCAAGAAGTTAATAAAAACAATACAGAAGATTATCAAGGAGATAAGGATAATAAAACAGATTTAGCAGACAAAGATAATTACTATAAGGGTCAAGAAGATGATGACGATTTTGAAAAATTAGTTGTAGAACCAAGAATTTCTATAAATGTAGAAAAAGTTTGGGACGATAATAATGATCAAGATAAAATTAGACCAGATTCTGTAAGTATAACATTATATGCAAATAATGAAGAAGTTGAAACAATAACATTAAACAAAGACAATAACTGGAAACATAGATTTACAGGTTTACCATTAAAAGCAAATGGACAAACAATTACATACAAAGTTGACGAAAAAAATGTTCCAACAGGATATGAAAAAACAGTAACAGGTTCAGAAGTAGTTGGATATACAGCAAAAAATACACATGCACCACAAGAAGTAAAAACTGTGGATTTAGCATTAACAAAATTCATAACAGCAATAAGCCAAGACGAAAATATTGAAGATGGAGAATATTTAACAGCAAATAAAAAAATAGGAAGCAAAGAAAATCCATACATAAGACAAACAAGTGTAGATACAACAGCTTTAAAAGCTGGAACAGCAACGACAGCAACATACAATCAAGTAAAAACACCATTAGAAGTTGAAAAAAATTCATATGTACTTTATAACATAAGGGTATATAATGAAGGAGAAACCAACTGTTATGCTGGAGAAATAAGAGATTATTTGCCAGATGGATTAGAAGCGGTAGATGGAACATTTAATGCAAGTTATGGTTGGGAAATTTCAACAGATAAAAGAACATTAAGAACAAAATATTTATCATCAACAAATGGAACAGACAAAATGTTAAAAGCTTTCGATAAAGAAAATGATGATAATGCTGGTTCTGGATTAGATTATAAAGATGTACCAATACTATGTAAAGTATCAGAAAATGCGCAGTCTGAAACTAATATAGTAAATTCAGCAGAAATTACAAAATATGAAGGAGAAAATGGCGATGAAATAGACCAAGATGAAGATTCTAAACCAAAAAATATAGAAGAAAAAAATAAAGAAAAAAGATATGAAGACGATGATGACTATGAAGTAATAAAAGTTAAGCCTGAACCTGAAAAAATAAAAGATTTAGCATTAACAAAATTCATAGCAGCAATAAGTCAAAATGACAAAATAGAAGATGGCAAATATTTAACAGCAGACAAAAAAGTTGGAAGTAAAGAAAATCCATACATAAGACAAACAAGTGTAGATACTAAAGATTTAAAAAATGGAACATCTACAAATGCAAAATATATACAAGTAAAAGACCCACTACAAGTAGATAAGAATTCATATGTATTATATAATATTAGGGTATATAATGAGGGAGAAGTAGACTGTTATGCAGGAGAAGTTTCAGATTATTTACCAGAATATTTAGAGTTTGTACAAAGTGAATTTAATAATGGCTTTGGTTGGGAAGTTTCACAAGATGGAAGAACGGTAAAAACAAAATATCTATCATCTGCAAATGGAACAGACAAAATATTGAAAGCATTTAACAAAGAAAATGATGATGGAAAAGGCTCTAAATTAGATTACAAGGATTTACAAATACTTTGTAAAGTAAAAGATACAGCACCAGGAGATACAAGATTAGTAAATTCAGCAGAAATAACAAAATATGAAAATGGAAAAGGAGAAGAATTCAAAGAAGATGTTGATTCTAAATCTGATAATTTAGAAGGAAAGAACAAAGAAAAAAGAAATGAAGATGATGATGACTTTGAAGTTGTAAAAGTAACTCCAGAGAAGAAAATAGATTTAGCGTTAACAAAATTCATAGCAGCTGTAAGTAATGATGTAGAAATAACAGATGGAGAATATTTAACACCAAATGGAAATAAGGGAAGTAAAGAAAACCCATATTCAAGAGCAACAAAAGTTGATACAACAAAATTAAAAGATGACCCATCAGTACATGATGCAACATATACTTTAGTAAAAGACCCAGTGACAGTACCTGCAAAATCATATGTTTTATATAATATTAGAATATATAATGAAGGTGAAACAGATTGTTATGCTGGAGAAGTTTTAGAACATTTACCAGAATATTTAGATTATGTAGAAGGAGAATTTAATAATAATTTTGGGTGGAAAGTAGCTCAAGATGGAAAAACAATATCAACTTCAATATTATCTCAAGAAAAAGAAACAGAAAATAAACTAAAAGCATTTGATAAACAAACAGATGATGGTCAAGGTTCAGGATTAGATTATAGAGATTTACAAATATTATGCAAAGTAAATGACAATGCACCATCAAAAACAAACATTGTAAATGTTGCAGAAATATCTAAATATGAGGATGAAGATGGAAAAGATGTAACAGAAGATATAGACTCTAAACCAAAAAATGTAGATACTAAAAATGAAGATGATGACGACTATGATACAGTTTTAGTAAAAACCTTTGATTTAAGTTTAATAAAATATGTATCAAAAGTAATTGTTACAGAAGATGGAGTTACAAAAGAAACTGAAACTGGAAATACAGGAAATAATAGTACAGATATGATACCAAAAGTAGAAATTCACAGAAAGAAGCTTGATTCAACTTCAGTAAAATTTGCTTATACTATAAGAATAACAAATGAAGGAGATGTAGAAGGTTTTGCAAAAGAAATAACTGACTATGTTCCAGAAGGTTTAGAATTTAGTGAAGAAGATAATACTGGTTGGACAAATAAAGAAAATAGAATTATTGCAACAAGAGCATTAGAAGATACTTTAATTGAGCCAGGAGAAAGCAAAGATGTTACAGTAATATTTAGATGGATACAAGGAAAAGATAATTTGGGATTAAAAACAAATATTGCAGAAATATCAGAGGATTACAATAAAGAAGAAATACCAGATAGAGATTCTACACCAGGCAATAAAAAGTTTGGAGAAGATGATATTGATACAGCAGAAGTTTTACTTGCAATTTCAACAGGTATTAAAAATAATGCTATAACATATATAACAATTGGTTCAGTAATATTAATTGTTCTTGCAACAGGTATTATTTCTATAAAAAAATATGTATTATAAAAATTTAAGACCAGGGGTGTAACCTTTGGTCTTGAATTTTAAAAAATATTAAAATCCGCTCCCGAAAGGTTTTATTTTTAAATCCGCTTAGCCCTTCCCACTGACGCTGTAACAAATGCTCACGCATTTTAACAGCCTTCAGCGGTTCTCCGAACGCATTGCTTCTTAAAAAAAGAACCCTTTCTCACGCTAAAAAATATTGTAAGGGATTTAAAAAAAATACTCTAAAAGTGTTGATTTTATGAGAAAAATGTAATATAATTATAAGGTAAATGTAAAAAAACGGGTAAGTTAAATATCCGTAGCTATAGAAGATTTTGCCATTATGGAATCTATTGAAAAAATTACGCAAAAGTAGTAAAATAAATATAGCTAAAAAAATAATAAAAGGAAGGATATATTTATGAAATTTAAAAAATTGATTATAAGAATTTTACTATTGATAATATCAATATTTTTAGTTATAGGTTCAGCAAATAGTTTTGCTGCAAACGGAGTTAAAAATTTTAAACTTTCTACAAAAAGATATGTATGGGAAGATGGAGAATATAAAGAAAAAGGAGAATATTTATTAAATACTACTTTACCAAGACATAAAATATATCAAATCTTATCAGTAGAAAATCAAAACAATATAGTTTTTGACGGAACAGGTTATTATTGTTTAAATGCTGTTGCAGGAGCATGGAGTGGCGATGTTTCAACAGATACTTCAAGAGAATACAATAAATCATATAACCTTGATACAGATTTAGAAAAATTAGCAAGTGAAAATTCAAGTAATGAAGTATATAGTGGTTTAGCAAATAACCCAAATATTAAAGAAATAATATGGTTATTAGACAATATTTATATTCCTAAAAAAGCAACAACTGACGCTGAAAAAGAAGAAAATTTGAAAAATAAACAAGAATTACTTGCAAGAGCAGGAATTGTTTATAAAGAAATTATATTAGAAACAGGAAGCGGAGAACAAGAACGTTTTAATGTATATAAATATGAAAAACAAGGAGATTATGACTATACAGCATATGCACAAAGAGGAAAAACAGGATATTTTGAATTCACAGATGACAATAAACAAATAGATGTTGTTCTTACAGATGAGCTAGTTGAATCTGTTCAACAATCAGTATTATGGTATTTTACAAATTATTATAACAACACAGCAGGAACATCTGGAGAGAAATTTGACATTTACAAAGATGTATATAATGAAGCAAGTAGTACGAAACAAACATTTTGGCTAAACAATCAAGATGGAAACCTTGCAAATTATAAAGAAAATGGTGTAGAAGTTGGTTGGTGGTACCAAGAACAAGCAAGCATATTAGCTCACTATTTAAGAGACGCAGCAATTGACAATGCAAAAAAAGAAAATGATAATACAAAAGATGTTTTAAATATAAACAAAACATCTGCAATATCTAAAAAAAGTATAAGCAGTGAAGACTATTATGTAGTAGGGCCAATCAAAATAGAAAAGCAAAGAGATGTATCTTATGAATTAAACAAAGTATTAATAAATGATAAAGAAGATTCACAAGCTAAAATTACAGATAGCGAAGGAAAAGATGAACAAAGCCAAAATATAATGGACTATATAGGAAAAGAATTTTATATAAAAGTTCCAGTAAAAAATATTAGCGAAAGTAATGTTAGAATTAGTTTTGAAGGAAAATATCTAACAAACGAAAAAACATTATGGATTTCAACAACAAGCACTGAACAACCAATAGTTGAAGTTAAACCAACAGAAAAATCAATTGAAATATCTACAACAGCAACAATAGAAAGAGAATTCGATTTAGCTTTAAGAAAATTTATAAGTGAAATAACATCAAAAGATGGAGTTAACACAAAAACAGTAAGACAGGAACCAAAAATAGACACATCAAAACTTGCCGATGGAAGTGCAACAACAGCAACATACACATTAGATAAAACACCAGTTGCAGTAAAACAAGGAGATTTTATCAAATATACATTAAGAGTATATAATGAAGGTGGAATAGATGGATATGTTAATAAAATAACAGATAATATTCCAACAGGTTTACAATTTGTATACCAAAAAGACACAGATGGAAAAACATTAATTGCATGTGATTCTCAAGGAGATTCTGAAGAAATTGAAGTGGATTCTTCAGTATATGAAAAAGTTTCATCAAATGGTTATTGGTCAATAGATAAAGCAGATGAAACAACAATAAAAAAAGATACATATAATGGAGAAAGCACAGTTAGTATTACATGTGATGTTAAAAAATATCTTGGAGGAACAAATAAACTACTAAATGCTTATGATGAGTCAAAAGACAAAGAAGCAAACTATGATGGCAGTGGATTAACATATGTTGATGTGGCTGTATATTTAAGAGTTAAATCAACTCAAAAAGTTGGAACAATAATTAGAAACGAAGCAGCAATAACAGAAGCACAAGACACAAATAATGTTATACAAGATAATGATAAACTAAAAGACAGAGATTCACAAACTGATAAATGGCCAGGTAAGGACGGAGATAAAGAATATCAAGATGATGAAGATTATGATAATATCGTATTAGAAAAAGTAGATTTAGCATTAACAAAATTTATAGCAGCAATAAGTACTGATGTAGAAATAACAGATGGAGATTATCTAACAGCAGATAAAAAAGTTGGAAGTAAAGATAATCCATATACAAGACAAACAAGTGTAGATACAACAGCTCTAAAAGCAGGTACAGCAACAACAGCAACATACAACCAAGTAAAAGATCCATTATTAGTTGAGAAAAATTCATATGTACTTTATGACATTAGAGTATATAATGAAGGAGATGTTGATGTTTATGCAGGAGAAGTAAAAGACTATCTACCAAACTATTTAGACTATGTAAGTTGTGAATTTAATGATAATTTTGGTTGGAAAGTTGCAGCAGATGGAAAAACAATTTCAACAAACTATTTATCAAGTGTAAATGGAGAAAAAAATAAATTAAAAGCATTTGATAAAATAAATGATGATGGAAAAGGCTCACATTTAGATTATAGAGATCTACAGATATTATGTAAGGTAAACAGCAAAGCACCAAATGAACAAAAATTAGTAAACAGTGCAGAAATAACAAAATATGAAGATGAAAATGGAAAAGAATTTGACAAAGATGTAGATTCTGAATCTAACAATATCAAAGATAAAAACAAAGAAGAAAGATATGAAGATGATGATGACTATGAAGTTGTTAAAGTTAAACCAGAAATAATAGATTTAGCACTAACAAAATTTATAACAGCAGTAAGTGAAGATACAGAAATAGTTGATGGAGAATATCTAACAGGAAATAAAAAAATAGGAAGTAAAGAAAATCCATATTTAAGAGCAACAAAAGTTGATACAACAAAATTAAGAGATGACCCATCAGTACATGACGCAACATATACTTTAGTAAAAGATCCATTAACAGTACCTGCAAAATCTTATGTATTATATAATATAAGAGTTTACAATGAAGGAAGTGTAGATTGTTATGCAGGAGAAGTAAAAGACCACTTACCAGAATATTTAGACTATGTAGAGTGTGAATTTAACAATAATTATAAATGGGAAGTTGCAGCAGATGGAAAAACAATCTCAACAAAACTTCTATCAGCAGAAAATGGAGAAAAAAATAAATTAACAGCATTTAATAAAAATGGTAAAGATGATGGAGCAGGTTCAGAACTAGATTATAGAGACTTACAAGTTCTATGTAGAGTAAATGATAATGCACCAACAAATACAAATATTGTAAATGTTGCAGAAATAACAAAATATGAAGACGAAAATGGAGAAGATGTACCAAAAGATGTAGACTCAACTCCAGATAATGTAAACGAAAAAAATGAAGATGATGATGACTATGAAGTTATCTTAATAAAAACATTTGACTTAAGTTTATTAAAATATGTATCAACTGTATATGTTACAGAAGATGGAGTAACAACAACTACAGAAACTGGAAATACAGGAGATGACAAAACAGACATAATTCCAAAGGTAGAAATTCATAGAAAGAAAGTAGATTCAACTATAGTTAAATTTGGATATACAATAAAAATAACAAATGAGGGAGACATAGCAGGATATGCAAAAGAAATTACAGACTATGTTCCTGAAGGATTAAAATTCTATGAAGAAGACAATAAAGGTTGGGTAGATGAAGGAAATAATGTTATTTCAACAACATTATTAGAAAACACACTATTACAACCAGGAGAAAGTGCACAAGTTACAGTAATCTTTAGATGGATAAACAGTGGAGACAATTTAGGATTAAAAACTAACATAGCAGAAATATCAAAAGACTATAATGAAGAAGAAATTCCAGATAGAGATTCAACTCCAGACAACCAAAAAGAAGGAGAAGACGACATTGATGACGCATCTGTTTTACTTGCAATTTCAACAGGTTTAGCAGATAACATTATAAAATATACAACAATAGGTGCAGTAATACTTATAGTATTAGCAACAGGAATTATAGTAATTAAAAAATATGTTTTATAAAATAAAGACCTAGGCTAAAACCTAGGTCTTTAATGCTCACGTGTTGGAATATGTGAAGCTTCAATACTTAATTCTTCTTCAACTTTACTTTCAAGCTCTTCTTCTGAAATACCATTATGGTAATTTTTTGTTAATCTATCTACAACTTCATGAAAAGTATAAACATTTGCAATATCTTCATTATCTTCTAAAATGTTACTTGCGACTTTTGTTATAATTTCATTTGGAGATTCTTTAGATTTACCATTAGTTTCATTTTCATGAGTATGACCAGTTCTTGTATCTCCATCAACTTCATCTAATCCGATTTTACATTTTTCAGTATGAGAAAAAGCCTCATCGTTTCTATCCCTTCCTTGATATACTCCGTCATAAGTACTATTTATAGCTTCTCTTACTTCACGAGTTGTATATAAGAAAGATGATGTTTTTAAAGGTTGTGTAACGGTTTGTGGATTAGATAAACCTTCCGTTCTATCACGTTGACCAATTCCAAGTTCAATAGAACCTTGAGGCCCAATTTTTGCAGAAATTATATGTTCAATATTTCCACTTCCTTTAACTCTATAAAGAGAATTAACCTGTTCTTGTTCAACACGGGAACCATCATATGTTTTTGAAGAAGCAATTTGAGAAGAAGGAGTTACGCCTCCAATTTGCTCTAAATTAGGACATTCCTTATAATTGCCATCTTTATCTTTAATAAGAAATGAAAATCTTGTGTGATTTTCTTGGGTTCCATTTTCTATATCAGTAGAATAAACAGCAACTAAAGTTCCATCATCTGGCACACCTAAAATATCTCCTAAAGTGTGTCTTTCATCAACTTTTTGGCTTAAAGGAGTTTGTTGTTTTTCTTTTGCCATAATTTTATTTTCATGTGTTTGAGCAGGAGCTTTATTTATTTCATTTTTTTCTTGTACATGAATTTTTTCTTCCTCCTCTTTCGGTTTAGAATTATGAGCTTCTGTAATTGATAATATTTTTTCCCTTGGTATACCAAGAGTTTGAGACATTTTAGAAATATCACTTAATGTAGCATTTGAAAAAGTTCGGAAAAACTCCAAAACCTGTTTGTTTTCTTTTAAAGATAAAATATCTGCATAACGAGAAGATGGTAAAAAACCTCTTCCATCATTTTGGTTAATAGCAATTAATTTATGATCTTTATCATAAAATTTTAATAAAGGACCATTAGAGCTATTTTCCACAGAAAGTGTCATATCTTCTAATTCAACTTCTTGAGATTTTTTTGTATCTGAATTCTCAACAACTAAATGAATTTTTTCCTTAACGGGAACAGTTTTATTTTTATCCATGTAATACCTCCTTGTATTAATATAAGTAAATTATAACACAAAAAGGCAATAAATAGCAACAGATAAAAACAAAAATTCGTATTTTTTACCATATTTTATTGACTTTTTATTTTTTTATATGTATAATAGCAAAAGTGAAACAAAAAGGAGTAAGTAAATGCAAGAAATATTAAATGGATTAAATAATAAACAATATGAAGCAGTTGTAAATACAGAGCGGACCAGTACTTGTAATTGCTGGTGCGGGAAGTGGTAAAACCAAAGTTTTAACACATAAAATAGCATACATAATAGAAGAAAAAAAAGCCCTTCCTTGGCAAATATTGGCTATAACATTTACAAATAAAGCAGCAAATGAAATGAAAGAAAGAATTACAAATTTAGTAGGGGAAAACGCAAAAGATATTTGGATGGGAACATTCCACTCTATATGTGTAAGAATATTACGAAAACATATAGAAAAAATAGGGTTTGATAGTTCATTTATAATATTTGATACCTCAGACCAAAAATCTCTAGTAAAAAAATGTTTAAAATCTATGCAAATAGATGACAAGCAATTTACCGAAAAATCTGTACTTTCAGAAATTAGTAATGCAAAAAATGAAATGCTAGAGCCTGAGCAATATGTAGCAAAATATCATGGAGATTTTAGAAGAGAAAAAATAGGGCAAGTTTATACTATTTATCAAAAAAGACTAAAAGAAAATAACGCCATAGATTTTGATGACATAATTAACTTTACAATTAAAATTTTCAAGCAATTTCCAGAAATATCAAATTACTATTCATCAAAATTTAAATATATTTTAGTAGACGAATACCAAGATACAAATAAATCTCAATTCACACTAGTAAAAATGTTAGCAGATGTAAATAAAAATATTACAGTTGTAGGAGACAATGACCAAGGTATATATTCATTTAGAGGTGCAGACATATCAAATATTTTAAATTTTGAAAAAGATTTTAAAAATAGTAAAATAATAAAATTAGAACAAAACTATAGATGTACAGGAAATATTTTAAAAGCTGCAAATGCAGTAATAAAAAACAATGAAACAAAATATGAAAAAAAATTGTGGACTGAAAATAATGAAGGTAGTTTACCAAAAGTATATAGAGCAAATAATGAATATGATGAAGCAAGTTTTATTGTTAACGAAATAATACACTTGCAAAAACAAGAAAAACTTAAATATTCAGACTTTGCCATACTTTATAGAATGAACACACAATCAAGAGCAATAGAAGACATATTAAGAAGAGAAGGAGTAGCTTATAAAATAGTTGGTGGATTAAAGTTCTATGAAAGAAAAGAAATTAAAGATATTATATCATATTTAAGATTAATACAAAATCCATCAGATAATTTAAGCCTAACAAGAATAATTAATGAACCTAAAAGAGGAATTGGAAAAACAAGTTTAGATAAAATTACAGATTTAGCAATACAAAATGAAACATCTATGTATGAAATTATAAAAAATTCAGATAAATATAATTTAAATAGAGTGTTCCTAAATTCTAGAGAATTTATTAACTTTGTAGAAGAAGCAAGAACCAAAAAAGATGAATTGTGCATATCTGAATTAGTAAAATTCGTATTAAAAAAATCTGGTTATATAAAGGCATTAGAAGATGAAAATACAATGGAGGCAGAAAACAGAATAGAAAACTTGGACGAATTTTTAACAGTTGCTATGGAATTTGAAAAAGAAGAAGCAGAAAATAGTTTGCAAGCCTTTTTAGAAGGAATGACCTTATCTTCAGATATAGATAATGTAGATGAGCAAGAAGATGCCGTTACATTAATGACCTTACATAGTGCAAAAGGGCTAGAATTTCCTGTAGTATTTTTAGTTGGAATGGAAGAAGGAATTTTCCCTGGTTATAGATCAATAGGCGAACCAAAAGAATTAGAAGAAGAAAGACGTTTATGCTATGTTGGGGTTACTCGTGCAAAGAAAAAACTATTTCTAACATGTAGTAAAATGCGTACAATGTTTGGCTCAACCAGTTGTAATTTGCCATCAAGATTTTTAGAAGAAATTCCAAAAGATCTGTTAGATGGTTATGAAGAGGCATTTGGCTTAACAGAAGCATTTTCAAAGGCAGAAAACAAAGAAAATAACTACACATGGACTTATGGAAATAGCAGAGCTAATAAAACAAAAATATATAACATAAATGACTTAAAAGACAAAACAGTTGCAGTTGCAAGCAATATTATGGGTAAAGGTGCAGCATTTGGAAGAACAGCAGAAAGCTTTTTAAGTAATTTAGGAAAGAAAAATGAAGCACAAACAGTAGATTTATCTAAATACACTAATGGTGTTAGAGTATTTCATAAGAAATTTGGGGAAGGTACAATAACAAAAACAGAGCCAGAAAATAATGATTTAAAAGTTGACATTAATTTTGATAAAGTTGGGCATAAAAGACTTATGGCAAAATTTGCAAATTTAGAAATTATTTAAAAAAACTCTTGAATTTTTATTTGTTTTGTGTTATATAAATATTAGATATAATAATGAAAGGAGGAATAGTTATGGGAGACAGAAGACAAGGAGACAGAAGAGAACCAGAAAAAGGCGTTGTTAGAGTTAAATTTTCTGATGCAGTAATATATGTATTAATTGTAATAATTTTAGTAGCAGCATTTACTATAATTGCATTATTAAGTTTACAAAATAGAACATTAAAAGAACAATTAGCAGAATATGAATCAATTGGAAGTAGTGAAGAAAGTAATGATAGTGATGATGATTCAGATTATGTTGATGACGCAGATAGTGAAGTAATAAATGAAGACAATTCAACTTCAGAAAATAATGTTACACAATAAAATTAAAAATATCTTAGTTTTAATAACTAAGGTATTTTTTTGTATAAAAAATAAAAAAAGTCACATAATAATTTAGAAAGGAAGGGATATTATGGCAGATTTATCACAAGCAGAATTACAACATTTAAGACATTTAATTGGAGCACATGAAACAAGCTACAACAAATTAAACACATATTCAGCTCAAGCAGTAGACCCACAAATAAAGCAAATGTTTAATAAAGCTGCACAAGACGCATTAAATACAAAACAAAAATTAATGGGATTTTTAAATTAGTTTAAAAGGGAGGATTTATAAGTTTATGGATGAAAAAACAATGGTAAACGATGTTTTGTCAAATGTTAAAGCAAGTTTAACTGCATATCAAACTGCAATATCAGAATCTGAAAATACAGGATTAAGACAAACTTTTCAAACAATAAGAAATAATGACGAAAGTTTTCAGTATGAATTATTTAAAGTTGCAGAAACAAAAGGGTATTATAAGCCAGCTGCAAAAGCAACCATAACTGAAATTAATTCTGTAAAAACAGAATTACAACAATAAGAATAAAAGCGGACAAAAATAAACAATATAGTATCAAATTTTTTAAGTTAAATATTGGTGTGCTGTGAATTGTAATTAAAAGCGAGAAATAGAAAAAATTTCTTGCTTTTTTTAGGTCTTTATAGTAGAATAAAAATACAAAAAAGATTGGCAGAAATTATGCTTCGAGAAAGGTACAGTAAAATAAAAATGAATAAAAGAAAGGATAAGGTGGAGAATATGCAAAAGAAAGTGGAACGCAAAACCCTTGTGGCTGTAGAGAGAGAGAGAGAGAGAGAGCCATACTTTAAAAACCAGTAGAGGAATAACATTAATTGCTCTGATAGTTACAATTATAGTATTAATAATACTTGCTTCAATTACAATTTCAACACTAACGGGAAATAACTCAATAATAAATATGGCATTAACGGCAAGAGAAAGAGCAGAAATTTCAAGCGAAAGAGAGCAACTAGAAATTGCAACCGCACAAGCCATGGGGAAAAACAAATTTGGAGAAGTTAGAAAAGAGATGCTCCAAAAAGTGCTAAACAACAATCTTGGGGAAAATGAAACAGAAGTTACAGAAGATGAAGATTCAACAGATTTATATGTTAAATTTGTGCCATCAAAAAGATATTATATTGTAACAAGAGATGGAAAGTTAACCTACATTGGAGATGAAGAAAAGCTTTCAAAAACGGCAGAAATTATGGCCGACCCGGCAAGTGACCCCACACCAAAATTAGCACATACCGTAACATTAACGGTAAAAACCGGAATTATCATGAATGAAGAAAATTTAAGGCTAAAATATGCATGGAGTAAAAGTGCTACACAAGAACCAGAAGAATTTACAACAGTAGAGCTAACAGGTACCGGAAGAACCAAAAAAGCTTCTGTTACAACAGTTGACACGGAAGAAGGGGATTATTACCTGTGGGCAAAAGCATTTTTAGGCGAGAATATGGAAACAGAAATAAACTTAAAAAAACCATTTGGACCATATAGAATAAAAGACCATAGTACTTTGAGGTATTGTGGTGGTTTTGTTGGTTCAATATCAAAATTTTTAAATAGTGATACTGTAACAAGAGGCAAAGTAAAAAATGTAAAGTTGGTAGATTCTTTGCAAGGACACAGTTTAGATGAAGCTAATTGCTGGGATGTATCGCAAGAGCAAAAAGGCAAAATTCTGGCATGGTATGAAGTAGATGAAAATGGATATTATAGTGTAACAATAGGACAAGATGGAGGAGTAACAGCAAATGTAAATTCAAGTGGTTTATTTAAGGATATAGGATATAGTGTTGCAAATGGCACAGAAGTAAAAATAGAAGGATTAGAAAATTTAGATACAAGTAAAGTAACAAATATGGAATATATGTTTTCAAGTTGCAGAGGATTAACAAGTCTAGATGTAAGTAAATTTGATACAAGTAATGTAACAGATATGAGTTGGATGTTTTATTATTGCAATGGATTAACAAGTCTAGATGTAAGTAATTTAGATACAAGTAAAGTTACAAATATGATGTCTATGTTTACGTACTGTGAAGGATTAACAGTATTAAATTTAGGAAATTTAGATACATATAATGTTAACAATATGTCTCAAATGTTTTCGAATTGTAGTGGATTAACAAGTGTAGATGTAAGCGGATTTGATACAAGTAAAGTAACAAATATGGGTTCTATGTTTTCAAGTTGCAGAGGATTAATAAGTCTAGATGTAAGCAAATTTGATACAAGTAATGTAACAAACATGAGTTCTATGTTTTATTGGTGTTATAGCTTAACCAATATAGACGTAAGTAACTTTGATACAAGTAAAGTACCCAATATGGATTCTATGTTTTCAGGTTGTAGTGGATTAACAAGTTTAGATGTAAGTAAATTTGATACGAGTAAAGTAACCAATATGGGTTCTATGTTTTCGGGTTGCAGTAAATTAATAAGTCTACATGTAAGTAAATTTGATACGAGTAAAGTAACCATTATGGGTTCTATGTTTTCAGATTGCAGAGGATTAACAAGTCTAGATGTAAGCAGATTTGATACAAGTAAAGTAACAACTATGTATCGTATGTTTTCAGGTTGTAGTGGATTAACAAGTCTAGATGTAAGCAATTTTGATACAAGTAATGTGACAAATATGAGTTGGATGTTTAATTATAGCAATAATTTAACAAGTTTAGATGCAAGCAAATTTGATACAAGTAAAGTAACCGGTATGAGTTCTATGTTTTCAGGTTGCAGTAGATTAACAAGTCTAGATATAAGTAAATTTGATACGAGTAATGTAAAGGATATGAGTTCTATGTTTTCAAGTTGCAGAGGATTAATAAGTCTAGATGTAAACAAATTTGATACAAGTAAAGTAACAAGTATGAATAGTATGTTTTCATATTGTACCGGATTAACAAGTCTAGATATAAGTAAATTTGATACGAGTAATGTAAAGGATATGGGTTCTATGTTTTCAAATTGCAGAGGACTAACAAGTTTAGATTTAAGTTGTTTAAATACAAGTAAAGTAACCAATATGAGCTGGATGTTTGATTATTGCAGTAAATTAACAAGTTTAGATTTAAGTTGTTTAAATACAAGCAATGTTACAGATATGATGTCTATGTTTATGCACTGTGAAGGATTAACAGTATTAAATTTAGGAGATTTAGATACACGTAATGTTAACAATATGGCTCAAATGTTTTTATATTGTAGTGGATTAACAAGTCTAAATTTACAAAATTTTGATATGTCAAATGTAACTTCTTATAGTAGTATGTTTTCTTCAGTCCCAAAATCTGTAGCTATTACAACAAACCAAGCTGCAAAAGACTGGCTTGAAGAAAAAGGCTTTTCTGCTTGGCTAGGCAATGTTACAATAGTAGAAAAAACAATTTAGATTAATGCATAATTTTCTTGACAAATTTTGTATGTTTATATAAAATTTTATATATAAAAATTAAAACGAAAGGAATGATTTTAAATGGAAAATAAGAATAAAAAGGTGATTATTGCTGTTTGTATTATAGCTATTATATTATTTTTGGTATTTATAACAATATGGGGAATTTCTAAAGGTAAAAAGAAAGATACGCAAACAGAACAACCAACTTTAAATTTAGGAGAGGTTTTTGATTTAGAAGATGTGCAAGACGAAGATATCCCAATTAAAAAAAGTAGTAAAGAATCTGCAAGTATTGCTTTAGGAACAAATACTTATGTGGTTGACGCAAAAATAGACTTTATTGAAAATAAACCAGGAAAAATGATATATTCAAGAGATGGAATTCAAAAAACAAATATTTTTCAAGTAAAATACATAATCGATAAAGATGATAATTTAACAAACCAAATAAGAAGAAGAATGGACAATTTTATTGAGATGTGTTCTAGTTATGTTGGGGTTAGAGATGAAGAAAAAATAAGTGAAACTATAGGTGGAAAAGATGTGAAAAATGCAGAAAAACCATTAGAAGAATGTATTTATAATGATAATGAAAAATATGATATAACATACCAACTTAAATATGAATACAAAAATAAAAATGATGACGATATAGACGATATATATGATATAGCACCTCCAGGTGATAATT
>QRFC01001811.1_pt1 | contig 16847 bp, 15 predicted proteins | sample 1861061 | NCBI WGS metagenome assembly QRFC01 (sample SAMN09711282, study PRJNA482702) | Human gut metagenome, whole genome shotgun sequencing project.
GGGGAACAGCTATGACTATAACAAACGATATCCGTTATATCGGCGTAAACGATCATGATATAGACCTGTTTGAGGGGCAGTATATCGTGCCGGAGGGCATGGCATACAACTCATACGTGATAATTGACGAAAAGATCGCCGTGATGGACACGGTAAGCGCCGATTTTGGAGAGGAATGGCTTGCAAACCTGGAAAACGTCCTCGCGGGCAGGAAGCCGGACTACCTGATAATACACCACATGGAGCCGGATCACTCCGCAAATATAGATAAGTTTGTAAATGCATATCCCGAGGCCACGATAGTGGGCAACGCAAAGACCTTTGAAATGATAGACCAGTTCTTTGGCAGGGGTCTCTGCAAAAACAAGCTCGCAGTAAAGAACGGCGATACGCTGTCTCTGGGCAGGCACGAGCTGACGTTTTTATTCGCTCCCATGGTACACTGGCCCGAGGTAATGATGAGCTATGACGAAACAGATAAGGCGCTGTTCTCGGCAGACGCCTTCGGAAAGTTCGGCGCGCTGGACTGCCAGGATAAGGAATGGGACTGCGAAGCACGGCGCTATTATATGGGCATAGTGGGCAAATACGGTATGCAGGTGCAGGCCGTGCTCAAGAAGGCGGCGGCGCTGGATATAAAAATGATATGCCCTCTGCACGGCCCGGTGCTCACGGGCGATCTGAGCCATTATATGAGCCTTTATGATATATGGTCGTCCTATGGCGTGGAGAGCGACGGAGTGTGCATAGCCTATACCTCCGTATACGGCAATACTAAGAAGGCAGCCGAATTGCTGGCGAAAAAGCTGGAGGAAAGGGGCTGCAAGGCGGCGATAAGCGACCTTGCGCGCTGCGATATGGCGGAGGCCGTTGAGGACGCCTTCCGCTACGGGAAGCTGGTGCTGGCAACAACGACCTACAACGCGGATATTTTCCCGTTCATGAGACAGTTTATCGACCACCTTACCGAGCGCAATTATCAGAACCGAACCCTTGGCTTCATCGAGAACGGCACATGGGCGCCCGCCGCCGCAAAGATCATGAAGGCCATGTTTGAGAAGAGCAAGAATATCAACTATATCGACACTACTGTGACGCTGCGCTCAGCAATGACTGAGGAAAACGCCAAAGCGATAGAGAGAATGGCCGAGGAACTTTGCCGGTAAACAAACTGTAGATAAACGCAATGGACGCTCATGCCGGGCGTCCTTTTGTTGTATCGTTTATCAATCGGTAAAAGAGATTATAGACCGCCTCTAATCAGATGTTTGAATTTAACGGAAACAGCGCTACATGCTATTATGAGTTATACCAAAGTGTAATTTTTATGGAGGTTTTGTCATGTCGATATCCCTTGATTACGCACTTGAACATAAGAATGACCCCGCAGTGCTGTGCTGCCGCGCAGAAGCAGGTACGGTGCTGTCCGAGCACAACCTTGAGGATCCCGCCATATTTGACGACCTGGTGGATTCCAACCTGCTTGACCTCACCGGCGCGCTGAAGATAGGTCAGGTGCTTGGCGCAACGCTGAAGGAAACATGCGATTCCCTGACAGCCATTACCGCCGACAAGGTAGAGGGTGCAAAGGAGGGGACTGACGAGCCTGCTGCCGAAGCTTCAAAGAAAGAGGAAGCCGCAGCCCCCGTTATCGGCGGCGACGTGGAAGGCACTCAGGTGACAGTTTCCGGCGGCATACTTACCATAAATATCAAAGAGGGCAAGGGCATTCATATAGAGCTGCCCGTTTGACGGCCTTGAGCGGACAGGACTGAAAAGTGCCGGCACGCCTGAAAGCGAGACGTGCCGGCTTATTATGTATGACAAAATGAAATCGACAAAACCGATAATTGCACGATTTAGACAATAATATAACAAGTAATGCGAAAAAATGCAGGAATGATACAATTAAAATGCTTGACAGGCCCGAAAGAGCCGTGATAAAATACATAAGTAAAATTGATACAGACTTTGTGTCTGCAAATATTTTTGAATATCAAAAGCATATCTTTCATCGGTTGACAGTTCCGGAAGAGATCGCAGCGCAGAAGATACGCGGCGCCGAAGGGGAAGCAGAAACTCTCAGGCAAAAGGACCGGATCTTGACGATGCTCCGAAAAGAACGGCATTACGCCGTGCGCCGAAGGTGCAACTCTTTATCGCCCACAGGCTTAAAGGGGAATCTCTCAGGCTACACTACGGAGGCACAAAATTCTCACCAAGGGGAAGTTTGTGCCTTTTTAAGTGTTCAAAAAATAACGCGGATATTTGTCTCAAAAACAACGCCAAATCAAAAAATCATATATCAAAACAGGAGGAAATTTTATGAGCGAACTCAAACGTACTCAGCTGTACGACGCCCACGTTGCGGCGGGGGCGGATATGGTGGACTTCGGTGGATGGGAGATGCCTATACAGTACCCCACCGGCATAGTAGCCGAGCACCTGTACACCCGCCACGCGTGCGGGCTCTTTGACGTTTCCCACATGGGCAGGCTGCTTATCGAGGGCCCCGAGAGGATCGCCTTTTTGCAGCATGTGCTTTCCAGCAACGTAATGGCGCTGGATATCAAGCAGGCACAGTACGCCATAATCCCTGATGAAAACGGCAGCGCCATAGACGACGCGTATCTTTACAAGTTCAATGAGGAGAATTTCCTGTTGGTGGTAAATGCCGCCAACACCGAAAAGGATCTTGCCCACCTTCTGCCAATATCGAAGGAATACGACTGCACCATAACCGACATATCCGGGGACTACGCCGCGATAGCCGTTCAGGGCCCAAAGAGCAAGGAAATAATGCTTACCCTCACAAAGGGCAAGGCTGTAACCGAGCCCATGAAGAACGCGCTGAATATAATAGAGCTTGAGGGGCATAAGGCGTGGATAGCCAAGACCGGCTACACCGGCGAGCCTCTGGGCTATGAGGTATACGTAAAGAGCTGCGACGCAGAGTGGCTGTGGAACCGCCTTGTAGAGCTGGGCGGCAGGCCCGCGGGCCTTGGCGCCAGAGATACCCTGCGCCTTGAAGCCGGCCTTCCCCTTTACGGCCACGAGATGGGCAAGGGCCCCGACGGCAGCAATATGCCCATATTCGCCGTGTCCCTGGCCAAGTTTGCCGTAAGCTTCTCAGATCAGAAGGGCGATTTCATTGGCAGGGCGGCACTCACAAGGCAGTCAGAGGCCTTTAAGAAGATAATGAACCGCGACTTCTCCGGTATGGACGTTCTGCCCAAGCGCATAATGCCCATAACCCTGCTGGATCGGGGCGTAATGCGCGCAGGCATGGAAATATACCGGAACGGAGAGCTTGTGGGCTGGGTCACCAGCGGCACGATGGTACCGTACTACCGCAGCGAGGGCGAAGGCTTGGCAACCGTAATAACCGACGAGACTGCCAAGCGCTCCATCGGCATGTGCTATATCGCCAGCGACGTGCTGGAGGACGACAAGGTGGAGATAGACGTACGCGGCAAGCGGCTCAAGGCGGTTATACCTCCGTATCACATGAGGGTGGACGCTCCTCCTTTTGCACGCCCGATAATCTACGGCTATGAGCCCGCCCAGATGGACGTCAAGGTAGACGATAGGGCAAAGAAGGCCATCGAGCTCATATTCGACGCAACCCACAACCACGAATGGCGCCAGCGCCAGTGCATCAACCTGATACCCTCCGAGAACAGCGCCAGCCGTGCGGTACAGCTCCTTTGCGCCTCCGACCCCGCCTTCAGGTATGCGGAGCACAAGAAGGTAAAGTCCTTCTATGATCAGGATATCTTCTATTATCAGGGCACTAAGTTCATAGACCGCGTAGAGCAGCTTCTTGTGGAGCAGATGAAGGAATACTTCAACTGCACGGAGGTAGAGACGAGAGTCATCAGCGGGCAGATGTCCAATATGGCTACATTCTCCGCCCTCATGGACTGGAAGAACCGCCTTGACCGCAAGCATACTCCCCAGCGCCTGGGCTATGTGATGAATAACCATATAATCAAGGGCGGCCACCTTTCCGCTCAGCCCATGGGCGCCCTGCGCGACTATATTGCCATCGACCCCGTTACCGAGCGGCATGCCATAGTGAACTTCCCGGTATGCGAGGATAATATCTATAAGATAGACGTTGAGGAAACCAAGAAGCTTATCGACCAGTACAGGCCTGAGCTGATAATCTTCGGCAAGTCCATGGTGCTGCATAAGGAGCCCGTGGCGGCTATACGCAAGTTCGTGGACGAGCAGAACATACCCACCACCATAATGTACGATATGGCTCACGTTCTGGGCCTGGTGGGCGATTACTTCCAGAAGCCCTTTGAGGAGGGAGCCGAGATAGTCACCGGCTCCACCCATAAGACCTTCTTCGGCCCCCAGCGCGGCGTGATAGCCACCAACTGGAAGAAGGAAGACCTGAAGTACGGCCTCTGGGAGACCATACAGAGCCGCGCCTTCCCCGGCAGCGTATCCAACCACCACTTAGGCACCCAGCTTGGCCTGCTGATGGCCGCATACGAGATGAACACCTTCAAGGCTCAGTATCAGAAGGCGATAATCGAGAACGCCAAGCACTTTGCAAAGGCGCTGAAGAAACAGGGACTGGACGTTGCGGGCGACCCAGAGATCGGCTATACAGAGACCCATCAGGTAATAGCCTCGGTAGGCTACGGCATGGGCCCCGAGATCGCCGAGCGCCTGGAGCGCAACAACATAATCGTAAACTATCAGGCTACCCCCGATGAGGAAGGCTTCACCGCCTCCGGCGCGCTGCGTATGGGCATGAGCGAGATGACCCGCTTTGGCTTCGGCTTTGAGGAGTTCGACAAGCTGGCAGAGCTGATGGCAGACTGCATACTGCGCGGCAAGGAAGTAGGCGACGAGGTAACAAAGCTCCGCGGCGGCTACACCAGGATGCACTACTGCTTCGACGATGAGGAAATGCTCAACGCCTTGGAGAGCTTTTCCGCAAAGATAGGCCTGTAATAAGGCCGTAAGACCTAAGACGACCCGCCCGGGACTTCCGGGCGGGATGAAACAACAAAATATACAGAATAGTTTAACGGAGGTATTTAAAAAATGAATCATCCCAACGATCTCAGCTACTCCAAGTCCCATGAATGGGTAAAGATGGATGGCGACACCGCCATAATCGGCATTTCCGATTTCGCACAGGATGCTCTTGGCGACGTGGTGTTCGTAAACCTGCCTGCAGAGGGCGACGACGTCACCGCCGCCGAAGCCTTTGGCGACGTTGAGTCCGTCAAGGCCGTATCCGACCTGATTTGCCCCGTTACCGGCAGGGTCGTAGCCATAAACGAAGAGCTGCTGGATTCCCCCGAACTGCTCAATTCCGATCCCTACGGCGCATGGATAATCAAGGTCGAGGGCATCACCGACAAGGAAGAGCTGCTGGACGCGGCGGCATACGAAGAGTTCTGCGCACAGGAGGGCTAAATAATGGGCAGCTACGTTCCATCTACAGAGGCGGAACGCAGAGAGATGCTCAAGGCCATCGGTCTTACGGATTACCGGGAGCTTTACCGCGATGTGCCTGAGAAGATGTATCTCGACGAACCGCTGAACATACCCGAGGGAATGAGCGAACTGGAGGTCAGCAACGCCATATCCGCAATGGCGGCCAAGAATAAGGTATTCAAGACCGTTCTCCGGGGCGCGGGCGCATATGACCACTACATTCCCAGCATAGTGAAATACATTCCCACCAAGGAGGAGTTCCTTACCGCGTACACCCCCTATCAGGCCGAAATGAGCCAGGGCGTATTGCAGAGCATATTCGAGTATCAGACCATGATATGCGAGCTCACCGGCATGGACGTTTCCAACGCCTCCGTATACGATGGCGCTACCGCCGCAGGCGAGGCTGCCGCCATGTGCCGCGACCGCAAGCGCAGGGTGACGCTGGTTTCCGGAGCTTCACACCCGGATACCATAAACACCGTCCGCACTTACTGCTACGGTACCGGCGATGAGATGCGCATCGTACCCATGAAGGACGGCAAGACCGATATGGCCGCTCTCCGTGAGATGCTCATCGAAGACGTGGCCTCCGTATATATCCAGCAGCCCAGCTTCTTCGGACAGCTGGAGGACGCGACGGCCATAGGCGAAATGGTACACGCCGCCGGCGCAATGTATATAATGGGCTGCAACCCCATAGCGTTGGCAATAATGAAGACCCCCAAGGACTGCGGCGCGGATATAGCAATAGGCGAAGGTCAGCCTCTCGGTATGCCGCTTTCCTACGGCGGCCCATATCTCGGCTTTATGGCTACCCTCACAAAGCACATGCGTAAGCTGCCCGGCCGCATAGTAGGCCAGACCACCGACAGCAAGGGCGATACGGCATACGTCCTTTCACTTCAGGCCCGGGAGCAGCACATACGCCGCGAAAAGGCCAGCAGCAATATATGCTCCAATCAGGCCCTCTGCGCGTTTACAGCAGGCCTGTATATGGCTACCATGGGCCCCGACGGCATGGCGGAGGCGGCAAGGCAGAGCATGGCAAAGGCGCACTACCTCGCGGCGAAGCTCTGCGAGATACCCGGCGTAATTCTTAAATACAAGGGCGACTTCTTCCATGAGTTCGTCACCGAGATGCCCCGTCAGGACGAGGTGCTCAAGGCTCTTGAGGAGGCCGATATACTGGGCGGCCTGCCCGTGGAGGACGGCATAATGTGGTGCGCTACCGAGAAGGTAACGAGGGCTCAGCTTGACAGGGCCATAGAAGTGGTTAAGGAGGTGCTTGCGTAATGAAGCTGATATTCGAAAAGAGCGCGCCCGGACGCAAGTGCTCCATACTGCCCAAGTGCGATGTGGAGACCGTCGAGCTCCCAAAGGAGCTTCAGCGTGAATTGAAACCCGCGCTGCCCGAAATGAGCGAGACCGACATTTCCCGCCACTATACCGAGCTGAACCACCGGGTACACGGCGTGAACTGCGGCTTTTATCCTTTGGGCTCCTGCACAATGAAATATAACCCCCGCATTGACGAGGAGATGGCCGCGCTGCCCGGCTTTACGGCCATTCACCCACTCGCCCCCAAGCACACCACCGAAGGCTGCCGGGAAGTGCTCGACACCATACGCAAGTACCTTTGCGAGGTCACCGGAATGGCGGATATGACCTTCCAGCCCTCCGCAGGCGCCCACGGCGAGTTCACCGGCGTGCTGCTCATCAAGCAGTACCACGACAGCCGGGGCGACACCAAGCGCAACAAGATAATCGTTCCCGATTCCGCCCACGGCACCAACCCCGCCACGGCGGCGATGTGCGGCTATCAGGTGGTAAATATCGCCTCCGCCCCCAACGGCTGCGTGGATCTCGAGGCGCTGAAGGCGGCGCTTGGCGACGATACTGCCGGCCTTATGCTGACTAACCCCAATACGGTAGGCATATTCGATGAGAACATACTTGAGATAACCCGTCTCGTACACGAGGCAGGCGGCCTCTGCTATTATGACGGCGCAAACCTCAACGCGGTAATGGGCGTTGTACGCCCCGGCGACATGGGCTTCGACTGCATACATATGAATCTGCACAAGACCTTCGCAACTCCTCACGGCGGCGGCGGCCCGGGCGCAGGCGCGGTCGGCTGCAAGGATTTCCTTGCGAAGTTCCTGCCCCACAGCGCTATGATGGAGGGCGAGGGACATATCCAGGTACGCGGCTTTGCGGGCAACTTCCTCGTGGTAGTAAAGGCTCTTACCTACATAATGACTCTTGGCCGCGAGGGCATACCTGAGGCGGCGAAGAACGCCGTGCTCAACGCGAATTACCTCATGCGGAGGATACAGGGCACCTTCGAACCCGCATTCGACCGTATATGCATGCATGAGTTCGTGCTCGATCTTTCCGGCTTCAAAAAGGAGACCGGCGTTTCCGCTCTGGACGTTGCCAAGTCCCTTATCGATTACGGCATGCATCCGCCAACAATGTACTTCCCCATGATAGTACACGAGGCGCTTATGCTCGAACCCACCGAGACCGAGAGCAAGGACACCCTGGACTGGGCAGCGGAGGTCTACCGCAAGCTGTATGAGCTGGGCCATACCGACCCCGAGTATATGCACGGAGCTCCCCACAATGCACAGATAGGCAGACCGGACGAGGTCAAGGCGGCGCGGAACCCTATAGTCCGCTATACAAGGGCGTAAACATAACGGCGAATAATGATAGATAAACTCAAGCTTTACAGGGGTCAAAGCTTTGACCCCTTTTTCAATTTGGCGGTGGAGGAATATCTGCTGCAAAATACAGATGAGGGCTGCTGCACGCTGTATCTCTGGCAAAACCAGAATACCGTGGTGATAGGCCGCAACCAGAACGCTTTCAAGGAATGCCGTACCACCCTTCTGGAGGATGAAGGAGGAAAGCTGGCCCGGAGGCTCTCGGGCGGCGGTGCGGTTTTTCACGATCTTGGCAACCTTAACTTTACCTTTTTAGTTCCCACAGCGGATTACGATCTGGATAAGCAGCTCAAAGTGATAGAGCTTGCATGCGAAAAGCTGGGCGTGAAGGTAGAACGTTCCGGACGTAACGACATACTGGCAGATGGGCGCAAGTTCTCCGGCAACGCATTTTACAAGAACGGACCCCGCGCATACCATCACGGCACACTCATGGTGGACGTGGACCGAGAAAAAATGGGCCGGTATCTCAACCCCTCAAAGGCCAAGCTGTCATCAAAGGGAGTGGATTCAGTTCGCTCAAGGGTAGTTAACTTGAAGGAGCTTGCATCGGATACCACGATAGAACTGCTTTCTCAGAAGCTTGCTGAGGCGTTTGGCCAGGTGTACGGTCTGACATATGAAGAGATAGGCCTTACGGAGCAGGACAAAAAAGCCATACAGCCGCTGTTCGAAAAGTACTCAAGCTGGGAGTGGCGTCTGGGCCGCGAGATACCGTTTACGTTCGAATGCGGCGAAAGGTTTCCTTGGGGCAGCGTACAGATACAGCTCATAGTGGACGGCGGCAGGGTCGAGGAAGCGGAGGTGTACTCCGACTCAATGGACTGGAGCATAGCCGAAAGGCTGAAGCAGGCCTTTGAGGGCAAAAGCTTCAGCGAGGCCGCCCTGTGCCTTGCCGCAGAAACGGCCTGCCCGGATATCGCATCGGATATCTGCCGTATGATCCAAGAACAGGAGATATAATATTTATGAAGGAATACCAACTGATAGTGATAGGCGCGGGCCCCGGAGGCTATGTGGCCGCGCTGCGCGCCGCCAAGCTGGGCATGACCGTTGCCGTAGTAGAAAACCGCGAGGCGGGCGGCACCTGCCTCAATAGAGGCTGCATACCCACAAAGACGCTGCTCCATTCCTCCGAGGCGTATCATGCCGCCACAGCTAGCGCTGGCATTGGCATACATGTTGAAGGTGCGCGCGCGGATATGGGCGAGATATTTGCCTACAAGCGGCAGATATCCGCTAAGCTCAGCTCCGGAATAGAGAGCCTTTTTAAGGGCGCAAAGATAGACCTGATCAGGGGGCGCGCCCAAATAACCGCTCCCGGCCGCGTACACGTGGAGCTGAATGAGGGCGGCTGCGATGAACTGGCGGCGGAAAAGATAATCGCCGCTACGGGTTCCGTACCGGCCCGCCCGCCTATAACCGGGCTGGACCTACCCGGAGTAATGACTTCTGACGAGCTGCTGGAGGGCTGTGACCATCTGTACGAGTCCATAATAATAATTGGCGGCGGCGTGATAGGCATAGAATTCGCCACATTTTACAGCGACCTCGGCTGCAAGGTGACCGTCATAGAGGGTATGGATAGGCTGCTGCCCAATATGGACCGCGAGCTCGGCCAAAACCTCGCCATGATACTTAAAAAACAGGGCGTGAATGTGTTCGTCAATTCCATGGTGCAATGCGTGGAGAAGGGCGAGGGCGGCTTCACGGTGCGCTTCAGCGAAAAGGGCAAGGACAACTCGGTAACCGGAGAGGCTGTGCTCTGTGCCATAGGCCGCAAACCCTATATGGACGGCCTGTTTGCGGAGGGCCTTGCGCCCGAGATGGACCGTAGGAGCATAAAGGTAGACGAGAAGTATCAGACCAGCATACCCGGTGTATACGCCATAGGCGATGTATCCGCAAGGATCCAGCTTGCACATGTCGCTTCCGCCCAGGGTACTGCGTGCGTCGATATGATGAACGGCATAGAGAACAGCGTGGATATGAACGTTGTGCCCAGCGTCATATACTGCCGGCCCGAGATAGCGGTGGTAGGAATGACGGAGGCCGAGGCCAGGGAAGCGGGAATACCTGCAAAAGCCGGCAAATGCGTAATGTTCGGCAACGCCAGAACGCTTATCGCCGATCCGGGCCGCTGCTTTATGAAGGTCGTAGCCAATGCCGAGACCCGCGAGATAATAGGCGCGCAGCTCATGTGCGAGCACAGCTCTGACATGATAAGCGAGATATCCGAAGCTATGGCCAACCATCTCACGGTGGAAAGCCTGCTCAAGATAATGCGCCCACATCCGTCCTTTGAGGAGGCGCTCGGCGAGGCGCTGGATGATCTTGCCGCAAAGCTTAATAAATAAAACAGGCATAATAAAACAGGGAGGGCATAAAAGCTCTCCCTGTTTGGCCTTGTCCTGCTATTTCGATATCAGCTTGGCCTTTTCCAGCGCCATTACCAGCAGCGGTATGAGGATTATATGCAGTATTATGCCGGGTATCGCCTGCGTGAACGCCCCCGCCCAGAAGGCGGCAAAGCCGAACTTTGACGGATCGAGCCCGGTGCAGAGGAAGCGCGCCGCGCCCCATACCAGGCGGCCGGCTATCATGGCCGTTATGAGAGCGACGTATATGTTGCTTTTCTTCTTTGGCAGCGCCCTGTACATGAGCCCTGCCACGGCGCCGTATGCCGCAAGCTCAAACGCCATGCAAAGCGCGGTCGGGTACATCGGCGGCATACCGAACAGTACGGAGCGCAGGGGCGGAGCCACCACGCCGACCGCCAGTCCCCAGGGCCAGCCGCATACGAAGCCGCAGAGGAGCACGGGTATGTGCATGGGGGAAAGCATTGAGCCTATCTGCGGTATCTGTCCCGTCAAAAACGGAAGCATCAGTGCCAGCGCCAGAAACGCCGCCGCAAATACCACTGTCCTTACTGTTATGTTGTTGTTTTTCATGATAAAAGCTCCTTCCAGATGGCATAAAACAAGCGCCGCGATCCCTTCTGGGAAAGCGACGCCTTCATGACATCACAAAAAACGGTATTGATACAAGGTTTATTCAGGGGAACTTCTGTTCCTGCGCCGTCTTCTGACCGGCACAAGCCTATTGTACACGAAAAGCCGTCGGTTGACAAGATACAGTTTACTCTTGCATCACGCCTTCGAGCTTGGCCATAGCGTCTGATATGAGAGCCGTCAGCGACAGCTCCTGAACGCCTGCCACTATATTGCCGCATCTGTTTACGGGCAGAAGTATCCGCACCGCATCGGATTGAGCAACGGCGACCGCCATTGCGGGCGTTATCTCGCCAAAGAGGGAATCCGCTATGACTATGCCTATTGGGCCTATTATTATATCCGCCTTGCGGCAGGCGACTATAAGCGGGTTTTCCCCCGCAGCCGCCTGATGGGCGCCGGCCTTTGCCATAGCCGCGGCAGCGGCTGAATTGGTGCCGACCGCCATAAGCCTTGCACCGGGGTACTTTTCCGCTATGGACCTTACCATCTGGCAGCCCAGCTTGCCGCCTTGACCGTCTATTACAAGTATATTCATTTAAACCTCTCCTTGAATATGCTCTCCTTTACAACTCTGTAGGCGGGAAGGTAAGCCTTCCTATACTCCTCACTGTGGGATACGGCTGGATAGCCCCGCTTTTTATATTCCGAAAGATATTCCTCAAGCTCAGCTGTTTTGAAAGCAAAGGTGCCCTGCGCCGTTACATGGCGGAGCACGTCCAGCTTTTCTAAAAACTCCGCAAGCGTGCCTTCTGAGGCGTTGGCGGTCTCCACAAACGCTTCATTCAAGCCCGCTATGCCGCTTTCCTTCAGCGCCTTAAGCTGTACTCGCGCCATGCCGCTGCCTATGGGTATCATGAGCGGCTGCATGGCGTCGTGCTCTGTTGCCGCATACTCGTTGCGCAGTCTTATCAGGGCAGCCTCAGGGCTTTTGATCATATGGCCGCCCCCAAATTCGTTCTGGTACACCAGCTTTACAGCGTCGGCAGGCCGCATCCTGGGATACATGTTTGCGTGCAGAAGCAGCGCGTCCTTAAGCTCCACATTATTTACCCATACCTTGATTTTAACTTTGGCGTGCCTTAAAAAGGCATCCATGCTGATATGTTAGCACCGTCCCGGCCTAATTGCAATAAATTGCCCCAAAACAAAGTATCGGCAAAGCGGACGAATGCCGCCTTGCCGATACTTTGTTAGTTATTAGTTATCATTTGGCACTGCAGGAATTGCTGTGGCAGGAGTTTTTCATGGGGCAGGAACCACAGCTGCAGCCGCAGGAGGACTTGCCTCGTTTCTTCTGTTTTATAAGATGTATCACGATGGCCGCGATTACCGCTGCAAGTATAACTATCGCGATTATGTTTCCGATGTTTTCGCTTATCCAATTAAACATGGTCAAATTCCTCCTTCTGACATATTACATCATTTTTTCTTTACGGCTTTGCGCTCAGCTTCGCAGCTTCCTTATAGGGCTTGAACAGCATGTATACCATGCCCACGAGGAAGGCTGCGGCGGCAACCACGCCTAAGAGGTTTGCATTACCGGTAAAGAGGTTGCCGAACTGATTGATCATCAGGGCTATCACATATGCGAAGCCGCATTGATAGCCGATGGCAAACCAGGTCCAGCCGGCGTTATTCATCTCCCGCTTGATGGCGCCTATTGCCGCAAAGCAGGGTGCGCACAGCAGGTTAAATACAAGGAAAGAGTAAGCGGTAATGGGTGTGAAAGCGCTTGCAAGGTTAGAGTATACGCTGCCGTCGCCGCCGTACAGTATGCCCAGAGTACCTACTATGTTCTCCTTGGCGATAAGGCCGGTAATTGAGGCTACGACCGCCTGCCAGTTGCCCCAGCCCAGAGGCTTGAAGATCCAGGCTATCGCACCGCCTATGGAGGCCAATATGGAGTAGTTAATCTCATCCTCGGACAGCATCCTGAAGGTACCGTCCACGGTTCCGAAGTAAGTGGTGAACCATACGAAGATGGTGGAAAGCAGTATGATGGTACCGGCCTTTTTTATGAAGCTCCAGCCCCGCTCCCAGGTGCTCCTGAGCACGTTGCCTGCGGTGGGCCAGTGGTATGCGGGCAGCTCCATTACGAAGGGCGCGGGCTCGCCGGCGAACCTCTTAGTCTTCTTGAGCATGATTCCCGAGATTACTATCGCAGCCATGCCGATGAAGTAAGCGGAGGTAGCTACCCATGGGGAACCGCCAAATATAGCGCCGGAAATCATCGCTATGAAGGGAACCTTAGCGCCGCAGGGGATAAATGTGGTGGTCATTATGGTCATGCGCCTGTCGCGCTCATTCTCTATGGTACGGGAGGCCATGATTCCGGGGATACCGCAGCCGGTGCCGATCAGCATGGGGATGAAGGATTTGCCGGAAAGGCCGAACCTGCGGAAGAGCCTGTCCAGAATGAACGCGATACGGGCCATATAGCCGCAGTCCTCAAGGGCAGCAAGAAGCAGGAACAGCACCAGCATCTGAGGAACAAAGCCGAGGACCGCGCCGACGCCGGCGACTATGCCGTCAAGTATCAGGCCGCGGAGCCACTCGGCACAGTTGCCCTTGTCCAGAGCACTCTCAATAAGGACGGGGACGCCGGGGACCCATACGCCGTAGTCGGCAGGATCAGGCTCTTCGCCGATTTCCTGAAGGGTGGCCTTTGCAGCCTCATAATCCTCGAGGGTAGCAGTTTCCTCGGAAACCGCAAGGGTCTCCTCGTCCTCTATCTCGTAGGTAAATTTGCCGTCAGCAGGCTCGCCGTTTTCTTCGACATACGCTTCATAACCGTCAACTATGGCAGCGGCCTCGCCGTATTCTTCTGCTACCTCATTATAAGCGGCTGAACCGATGCCGAACAGGTGCCAGCCATCGCCAAACAGTCCATCGTTTGCCCAGTCAGTGGCAGATGCGCCGACAGTGACCATGGCGATGTAGTATACGAGGAACATTACCGCTGCAAATATGGGCAGGCCCAGCCAGCGGTTGGTGACCACCCTGTCGATCTTATCGGAAGCAGAAAGCCGACCCTGATTTTTTTTCTTGTAGCAGCATTTGATTATCTCGGCGATATATACGTAGCGCTCATTGGTGATGATGCTTTCAGCGTCATCGTCCAGCTCCTTCTCGGCAGCTTTGATGTCGCTGTCAATGTGATCGAGAACATCCTTGGAGATGTCCAGCTTCTCAAGCACCTTGTCGTCGCGCTCGAATATCTTTATGGCATACCAGCGCTGCTGCTCAAGGGGCATGTTATGTACGGCAGCCTCCTCGATATGAGCGATAGCGTGCTCAACGGGGCCGGAGAAAGTATGCATGGGGACGGTTTTTGCGCCATGGGCGGCTTTGATCGCGGCCTCTGCGGCTTCCATGACGCCATCGCCCTTCAGGGCGGATATCTCTACTATCCGGCAGCCCAGCTTTTCGGAGAGCTGGGCGGTATCTATCTTATCGCCATTCTTGCGCACAACGTCCATCATATTGATGGCAACGACTACCGGAATGCCCAGCTCGGTAAGCTGAGTGGTGAGGTAAAGGTTGCGCTCCAGGTTGGTTCCGTCGATTATGTTCAGTATGGCGTCGGGGCGCTGGTCGATAAGATAATTTCTGGCGACTACTTCCTCCAGGGTATAGGGGGAAAGGGAGTATATGCCGGGCAGGTCCATTATGACCACATCCTCATGCTTCCTGAGACGACCCTCTTTCTTTTCTACTGTAACGCCGGGCCAGTTGCCAACAAACTGGTTGGAACCGGTCAGAGCGTTGAACAGCGTGGTTTTGCCGCTGTTCGGGTTGCCGGCTAAGGCTATCTTGATTTGGTTATTCATGATAAAACTCCTTTGAAGTTAATATACTTTAACTATGGTTCAAAAAAATATTTATTCAACTTCAATCATTTCGGCGTCGGCTTTTCTCAGACTGAGCTCATAACCGCGCACGTTTACCTCGATAGGGTCGCCCAAAGGGGCAACCTTGCGGACGAACACCTCAACGCCCTTGGTAATACCCATGTCCATTATGCGGCGCTTTACCGGGCCTTCGCCATAAAGCTTTACCACCCTGACGGTTTCGCCGATCTTGGCTTCCTTTAATGTCTTCATAGTCCTATCTCTCCTTTTTTCTTTCTATAAATAAATGTCAAAACAGGCGTTAGATCATTATCCTGCGAGCCATTTCACGGCTTATGGCTATCCGTGATTCCTTGACCTTTACTATTACGTTGCCGCCCATCGCAGAAACTACAGTTACCAGGCCGCCAGCCGTAAAGCCAAGATCTTCAAGGTGCTTTTTAACGTCCGGGCTGCCGCCGACCTTTTTTATCACGTTCTCTTTGCCTATATCTGCCAGATCAAGGGGCATCATACTCAGTCTCCTCCGTTTTATGTGCTACTTGCGGGTCCACATTTCTACACTTGGGTTTAAGTGCTTTAACTATCGAGTAATTTAACAGCTCTAACTGACTTTGTCAACCCTTTTTTATCTGAAAATTTAAACAAAATTTTACCCTTGCATTTTTGGTTAGAGTTTGCTAACCTATGTATAATATATAATCATCTATATAATCATCGTTGGTATTTTACCAACAACAGTTTTATATGATATTGCAATAAAAATACGAAAGGGCGGTACAATTTGAAAATAATGAGAGCTACCGAGGATTACCTCGAAGCGATGCTGATGATGCGCAATAAGCACGGCTATATTCGTTCCATTGATGTGGCGGACTATCTTGGCGTTACAAAGCCCAGCGTAACATATACCACGAAAAGGCTGAAGGCCAGCGGACATATCACGATGGACGGGGAGGGGCTCATAACCCTTACCGAATCAGGAATGGAGATAGCTTCCAAGATGCTGGACAGGCACAGGACGTTGACCGGTTTTTTGGTATCAATAGGCGTGGACGAAATCACTGCCGAGACTGACGCCTGCAAAATGGAGCACGACCTCAGCGACAAGACCTACAATGCCATATGCGCCCACGCGAGGGCACACATGAAGTAAGAGCCTGCGCCGCTCAATAGGGCGGCTTATTTTAGTGACATAGGTTAAGGATATTTAACCTATACTGCTGTAATAAAGATGTGCTCAACATGTGAAAGCCGTGTCGGCAACGCCATACGCAATGCCGTAAGCGTTTGAGCGACATTGAAAAGGAAACGTGGCGCTTCTGCTTTTTGCTTTTGCAACCTGCCTGCGGAATAAGATAAGCTTACCGCAAAGGCAGGTATACTAAGGATTTATTTGAGTATTTCCTGACAATTTGTATTGATTTTAACGTGGCCATGACTTATCATAAAAATATCATGCGGTAGTTTGGATTTGGCACGGAGTGAATAATCCCCTGCCAATTCCTGCATAAATAATACAGAGAGGTTGTGTAAAAGAAAATGGCAAACATCGATCTTACCAAGTACGGCATTACCGGCACTACGGAAATAGTCTACAATCCTTCCTACGAGATGCTCTTTAATGAAGAGACCAAGCCCGGCCTTGAGGGCTATGAAAAGGGCCAGCTCAGCGAGCTGGGCGCTGTCAACGTCATGACCGGCATATACACCGGCCGTTCACCCAAGGACAAGTTTATCGTCGTTGACGATACCTCCAAGGATACCGTCTGGTGGACTTCCGA
>QRFC01001817.1_pt1 | contig 16811 bp, 15 predicted proteins | sample 1861061 | NCBI WGS metagenome assembly QRFC01 (sample SAMN09711282, study PRJNA482702) | Human gut metagenome, whole genome shotgun sequencing project.
GCTGGCACCTGTTTTGGATCGGCACCAGCCAGGCTGCGGACGCTGAGAAGACCTATGGCGACACAGACGATATTCTGGCCGGCTTTATTGACGCCTACGGCACAGCAGATATGGCAGATGCCATTGATACGGAGAACGAGAATTACAGCGACGCCAATGCAAAGGCCGCTTTGGATCAGCTGGTTGCCGCTACCCCTGCAAATGCAAGCGTGACCTACACCACCGAGGATGAGGAAACGCTGGAGAAAACGGACCACACCGGCACCAAGAAGGCTGCCTTGGAAGAGGCCGTTGCCAATTATGAAAACACCGATTATAAAGAGGGCTATGGCGCGCCGGACGCCTCCGAGTACGGTGTATGGGTGCCCGGTATCCCGGTTCTGCTGGGTAACCTGCTGGAGAAGGCCAATCCTCCCGAATGGCTGTCCGGTTTGCTGCTGGACGGTATTGTGGCCGGTGTTGGCGCCGTGCTGGGCTTTGTACCTCAAATGCTGGTGCTGTTCTTCCTGCTGGCGATTCTGGAAGGCTGCGGTTATATGAGCCGTATCGCTTTCGTACTGGACCGTATCTTCCGGAAGTTCGGTTTGTCCGGTAAGTCCTTTATCCCCATGCTGATCGGTACCGGTTGCGGTATCCCCGGCGTTATGGCGTCCCGTACCATTGAGAATGAGCGCGATCGCCGTATGACCATTATGACCACCACCTTTATCCCTTGCGGTGCAAAGGTGCCCTTTATCGCCATGATCGCAGGCGCCATCTTCGGCGGCTCTGCTATCGTATCCACCTCCGCTTACTTCATTGGCATGGCCGCCATTATTATGTCCGGTATTATGCTGAAGAAAACCAAAATGTTCTCCGGCGATCCGGCGCCCTTCGTTATGGAGCTGCCGGCTTACCATGTGCCCACCTTGGGCAATGTGCTTCGCTCCACTTGGGAGCGCGGCTGGTCCTTCATCAAGAAGGCCGGTACCATCATCCTGCTCTCGACCATCTTCGTATGGTTCACCACCTACTTCGGCTGGGTCGACGGCTCGTTCCAGATGCTCTCCGAGGATCAGATCGACTCCTCCATCCTCGCAAAGATCGGCAACGCGATCGCCTGGATCTTCAGCCCGCTCGGCTGGGGCAACTGGCAGGCAACCGTCGCATCCATCACCGGCCTTGTCGCAAAGGAGAACATCGTCGGCACTCTCGGCATCCTCTACGGCGGCGGCGACGGCACCGTTTACCAGAACATCGCGGCAGCCTTCACCGGCATAACCGGCTACTCCTTCCTCGTGTTCAACCTCCTGTGCGCTCCCTGCTTTGCAGCGATCGGCGCGATCAAGCGCGAGATGAACAACCGTGGCTGGACCTGGTTTGCGATCGGCTATCAGTGCGGCTTTGCTTACTGCATCGCCCTGATGATCAATCAGTTCGGCAGCGTTTTCGTCGGCAAGACCAACGTCATCGGCCTGATCTTCGCAGTCGTGATCCTGGCACTTATGATCTACATGCTCTTCCGTCCCTACAAGGAAGCCGAGACCCTCAGCACCAAGGAAGCAGCAGTAGGAGCAAAATAAGCAACATAACTTAAAAACATAACATAACTTAACTTAACGAATAATTTTCAAAGGAGGAATAAGCAATGCTGGAATGGTTAACGGCCAATCTCGGAACGATACTGATAAGCGCCGGACTTATCGTCATCGTGGCGCTCATAATCCGGTCGATCGTCAGGGATAAGAAGGCAGGCATATCCTCCTGCGGCGCAAAATGCGGCGGCTGCGGCGCGTGCGCCATGGCAGGAAAATGCCACGGCGGCTCGGGCTGTGGCGGCAGCGCCCTCAGGGATGTTAAAAACCTGAAGCATCAGAACACCTAAAATTCTGACGGGAGGTGCAGTGATTCCCTTCTGCACCTCCCGGTTTTACAAACAGGAGTAAGCAATGACTAACCCCAAGCTTGCGGTTTCCGCCTCGGTGATCCGATATCTTCTCGCACTCGATGCGCTCAAGGGCGCCGGCGGAATACGGACGACCGACGTTGCGCGATATCTCAACATCAAAAAACCGAGTGCGCACACGATGCTCAACAATTTAAAAGAAGCCGAGATCCTGACGAAGGATGAGCTTGGCATAGCGCACCTGACAGGCTACGGAGTTGAGCTTACGCAGAAGTACAGGCGCTATTACAGCGCCGTTGCCGCGACTCTCGCGCGCACCCTGCCGCCTGCGGCAGACATAAAAAATGCAGCATGCGCCCTTGTGGCGGAGCTTGACGAGCAGGTGCTCGAGGAGCTGTGCGCCCGATGCGGCGCGGAAGGGACACTTAATGTATCTTGAGATCCGTGATCTTCATAAATCCTTCGGCAGCGGAGACAGCCGCTGCGAGGTACTTCGCGGCATAAGCTGCGGCATTGAAAAAGGACATATATGCGTCTTGCTGGGACCGTCAGGCTCCGGCAAATCGACGCTTCTGAATATAATCGGCGGCATCGAAACGGCCGACTCGGGCAGCATCGGCATCGGCGGACAGAAGATCGCCGCGATGAGCCAAAGGGAGCTTTCGCTGTATCGCCGCAAGCACCTGGGCTATGTTTTCCAGTCGTATAACCTCATCCCGAACCTGACGGTCAAGGAAAACATCGAGGTCGGCGCGTATCTTGCCGACAAGCCCCTGCCGACGGAGGATATCCTCAAAACGCTCGGCCTGTGGGAGCACCGGGACAAGGTGCCCTCGCAGCTTTCCGGCGGCCAGCAGCAGCGCACCGCCATCGGCAGGGCGATAATCAAAAACCCCGACATCCTGCTGTGCGACGAGCCGACGGGCGCGCTTGACTACAAGACCTCCAAGGAGATACTCGACCTCATCGAGCGCGTGAACAAAAAATACGGCAACACCGTTATCCTTGTCACGCATAACGACGCCATAAAGCGCATGGCCGACCGCGTTATCCGCCTGCGCGACGGTATGATCCGCTCGGATGAGGTAAACCGCGAGAAGCTCAGTGCAATGCAGCTTGACTGGTAAGGGGGCGCGCACGCTTGAAAAATCCACTCAGCCGCCGCCTGCTGCGCGAGCTGCGGCAGGATATCGGCAAATACATCGCCCTGTTTCTGTTTTTGACGCTCACAACGGGCTTTATCTCGGGCTTTCTCGTAGCCGACGGCAGCATGGTCAGGGCATATGACGCAAGCTTTGAAAAATACGATATCGAAAGCGGCCACTTCATCCTTGAGGATAAGCTGCCGGACGGGACGAGAGCGAGGCTTGAAGCCGCCGGCGTTTCGGTGCATGAGCTTTTTTACAAGGAAGCAACGCTCGATAACGAAAACACCGTGCGCATTTTCAAAAACCGCAGCGAGGTAAATAAGACCGACGTGCTCGAGGGCCGCCTGCCCGAGAATAAGGGCGAGATAGCCGCCGACAGGCTGTATCTTGAAAATAACGGCCTTGCGATCGGCGATGAGCTTGCCGGGCTTAAAATAACGGGCGCGGTCGCGCTGTCGGACTATTCGGCGCTGTTTAAAAACAACACCGACATGATGCTCGACGCAAATAAATTCTGCGTCGCCGTCGTAACGCCCGAGACCTTCGATGAAATTGACGAAAACATTCATCTGTGCTACGCATGGCTCAATAACGACAAAACGCTCAGCGATGAGCAGTGCCGCGATAAGTCCGACGAGCTTGGCGAGATCCTCGCCGCCGACTGCGGCATAAGCGATATCGTCGAGAGAAACGAAAACCAGGCTATAAGCTTCACCGGCGAGGATATGGGCGGCGATAAGGCAATGATGACGACTCTTCTGTATGTCGTGATCGTCATTCTCGGCTTTGTGTTTGCGATAACCACGCGCTCGACGATCGAGCAGGAGTCCGGCACTGTCGGAACGCTGCTTGCCTCGGGCTACACAAGGGGCGAGCTTATCCGCCATTACATGACGATGCCAATTATCGTCACGCTCATTGCCGCGGTGATCGGCAACGTGCTCGGCTACACGGTGTTTAAAAACGTGTGCGCGGCGATGTATTACCACAGCTATTCGCTTCCGACCTACGTCACCGTCTGGAGCGCCGAGGCGTTTGTGAAAACAACGCTCGTTCCCTGCGTGCTCATCGCGCTGACGGTTTACCTCGTGCTTTGGCGCGTGATGCGCCTGCCGGTGCAGAGCTTTCTGCGTCATGATCTGCGCGTGCGAAAAAAGCAGTTCGTTCCGCGCCTCAAGTCCGGCGGCATAACCGAGCGCTTCCGCAAGCGCGTGATTTTGCAGAACCGCAGCGCCTACATAACGCTGTTTATCGGCATCCTGTTTGCAAACATCCTGCTGCTGTTCGGCCTTATCATGCCGCCGGTGCTGGATAATTTCAAGACAGAGGTGCTCGAAACAAAGCTTGCCGGCTATCAGTATATCCTCAAGACTCCGACGCTGACGGAAAACGAAAGCGCAGAGCCGTTCTGCCTTGCCTCGCTTGAATACGGCGACAATGAGGAGATCAGCGTTTACGGCATAAAGGCAGACTCAAAATACGCCGGTTTTTCCTATCTCCCGGCGAGCAGTGAAAACATCCTCGTATCCGAGGGCTTTTTGGAAAAGTACGGCCTTTCCGTCGGCGATAAGATAACGCTGCACGAAAAATACGGCGATAAGGAGTATTCCTTCAACGTGTTCGGCGCCGCCGACTACGCCGCCGGGCTTGCCGTTTTCATGGACAAAACGAGCTTTAACGAGACCTTTGATCTCGATCTGCGCTTTTTTAACGGCTATTTTTCAAACGAAAGGCTCACAGACCTCGACCCCGAGGCCGTGTCCACCGTCATAACCGAGCACGATCTCACCGTTATTGCCGATCAGCTGAACGATTCGATGGGCTTCATGTTCCCACTCATGTGCGGATTTTCGCTTGCGCTGTATATGCTTTTGGTGTATCTGCTCTCAAAAATGATAATCGAGAAAAATGCGCAGAGCATATCCATGCTCAAGATCCTCGGCTACACGCCGCGCGAGATAAGCTCGCTTTATAACTCGGCAACGGCCATCGCCGTCGGCGTGTCGCTCATCGTGACGATCCCGATCTCGGCGCTCATCATGAAGTGGCTGTTTTACTACTACATGCACGAAATGAGCGGCTGGCTTTCGTTCTATATCGCGCCGTGGATATGGCCGGCAATGCTCGGCCTGGGCGCTGCGACATATTTCGTCGTGCATCTCATACAAACAAAACGCCTTGGAAGGATCCCCTTGGCGCAGGCACTGAAGAATATGGAGTGATATTTATGCAATACGTTATTTTCGGTATTATTCTCATAGCTTTTGCCGTGCTTGTGATCAAAAGCTACGCAAAAAAGCTCGCGGCCGGCTGCTGCGGAGCGGGCGGCGATACGGCCAAAAAGGTTAAGGTCGCAGATAAAAACAAGGCGCACTATCCCTATGCTGCGACCCTCACCGTTGACGGCATGATGTGCGCGGCCTGCGAAACGCGCGTTGAAAACGCCCTCAACGCCATCGACGGCGTGTGGGCAAAGGCAAGCTCCGGCGCGGGCCGGGTGGATGTTCTCATGAAAGCCCCCGTCGATGAGGACACCCTGCGCAAGACGATAAACGATCTTGGCGTTTACACTCTGATGAAAGCGGATATCCACGATGCAAAGCAAAACTGAGGCATACTCCGGCGCCGAGGGCAGCTACCGCGTTACAAGCTACAACGTTTTCCCCGGCATCGAGCTTATCTACAACGACATAAGCCTTTGTGAGCACGACTTCCGCCCCGAGGAGGGCAAGGCGCTGCTCGAGATCCACCACTGCCGCTCGGGGCGCATGGAGTGCAGGATCGGCGCGGACTTTTTCTACCTCGCGCCGGGTGACCTGTCCATAAGCCTTTCCGACGGGGCGATATCCCATTCAAGCTTCCCGACCGGGAGCTACGAGGGCGTGACGATACGCATAAACGGCAAGGACGCGCCGCGCTGCCTGTCCTGCTTCCTTGCAGACGTCAACGTTCAGCCGGACGCGCTGCGCGAAAAATTCTGTCCGCAGGGGCAGTGCTTCGTCGCGCGCTCGTCGCAGGCGATCGAGCACATCTTCTCTGAGCTTTACAGCGTGCCCGAGAGCATACGCAAGGGCTATTTCAAGGTCAAGATCCTTGAGCTTCTGTTGTTTTTGAGCGCAATGGAGCTGGACAGCTCCGCCCTTGCCGAGCGCAGGATATCCAACACTCAGGTCGAGCTTGCAAAGCGCATCGGCGCGTATCTTTCCGCGAATATGGACAGGCGCATAACGCTCGATGAGCTGTCAAACAGCTTCCACATGTCGCAGTCGGCGCTGAAGTCCTGCTTCCGCGCGGTTTACGGCGAGTCCGTTTATTCCTACATCCGCGCACAGAAAATGCAGTGTGCCGCGGCCGATCTCCGGCGCTCGGAAATGAGCATCATGGAGATAGCCGGGCGCTACGGCTATGATAACGGCAGCAAGTTTGCCAAGGCGTTCCGCGATACCGTCGGCATGAGCCCGACCGAGTACCGCAACGCCGGGTGAGCTGCAAATAGATAAAAGGAGACTGAAAATCATGAAGTTCCACATTGAAGACACCGCAAAAATGTTCGGCTGCGGCGTGCTGTTCGGCACCGCCGGCATCAAGATCCTCAGAAGCCGCGACGCAAAAACGCTTTACACCCACGTCACAGCCGCCGTTCTGCGCGCAAAGGACTGCGTAATGCAGACCGCCGACGATATCCGCTGCGACTGCGAGGATATCTACGCCGGAGCAAAGAGCATCAACGCCCGCCGCGCCGAGGAAGAGGCAGCGGCAGTCATCGAAGCGACCGAGGCAGAGTAATGAAATGCAGAATTCTCAGCGAAATTGACGGCAGAATGCGCGTGCGTCTTTTCATGCCGCGCATGAGCCTAAAGCAGGCCGACATCGTTGAGGAATATCTCGGCGCTGTCGCCGGAGTCAAAAGCGTCAAGGTGTTCGACCGCAACTGCGACGTCGTCGTTGAATACTCCGACCGCGCAGCCGTCGTTTCGGCGCTTTCGGGCTTTTCGTTTGAAACCTGCGGCATAACCGAACCCAAGCCCACCGGCCGCGAGCTAAACCGCGAATATCAGGATAAGCTCGCAGGCGTCGTGATGCGCAGGGTGCTTAAAAAGGCGCTGCTTCCGGCGCCGTGGCGCGCGGCTATCTGCGCTGCGAAATGCTCGCAGTATTTTGCGCGCGGCGTAAAGTCGCTGTGGCATAAGCGGCTCGACGTTGCCGTCCTCGACGCAACGGCCATAACCGTTTCCGTCCTGCGCGGCGATACCGACACCGCGTCGTCTATAATGTTTATGCTCAAGATCGGCGATATCCTCGAGGAGTGGACGCACAAGAAGTCCGTTGACGATCTTGCGCGCACCATGAGCCTGAATGTTGACAAGGTGTGGGTCAAGCTTGGCGATACCGAGGAGCTTAAAAACATCTCCGACGTCAACGTCGGCGATGAAATCATCGTCCGCATGGGCAGCATGATACCGCTTGACGGCAAGCTCGTTTCCGGCTCGGCCGCGGTGAACCAGTCGTCCATGACCGGCGAGAGCATGCCCGTTCGCAAGGAGGTCGGCAGCTATGTCTACGGCGGAACGGTCGTCGAAGAGGGCGAGTGCGTCATAAAGGTCGAAAAAAGCCTCGGCAGCGGCCGCTACGACAGGATCGTCCACATGATCGAGGACTCGGAAAAGCTCAAGAGCGACACCGAGTCGCAGGCGTATCACCTTGCCGACAGGCTCGTGCCGTACAGCCTCGGCGCAACGGCGCTGACATGGCTCATAACGCGCAACCCGACCAAGGCGCTTGCCATACTCATGGTCGATTTCTCCTGCGCGCTGAAGCTTTCCATGCCGATAGCGGTGCTTTCGGCCATGCGCGAGAGCGGCGCAAACGGCATCTCCGTCAAGGGCGGCAAGTTCCTTGAGGCCATCGCCAAGGCCGACACCGTCGTTTTCGACAAAACCGGCACGCTCACCCACGCAAGCCCCGAGGTCGCCGATATCATAACCTTCGGCGGACACGAGCAGAACGAGATGCTCTGCCTCGCCGCCTGCCTTGAGGAGCACTATCCGCACTCGATAGCAAACGCCGTCGTAAACGAAGCGATCCGCCGCGGCCTGAACCACGACGAGCGCCACTCCAAGGTCGAATACGTCGTTGCCCACGGTATCCACAGCACCGTTGACGGCCAAAAGGTCGTCCTCGGCAGCCACCACTTCGTTTTCGAGGACGAGGGCTGCACTGTGCCGGATGCTGAGCGGGATAAATTTGCCTCGCTCCCTACGCAGTATTCGCACCTTTACCTTGCGATAAGCGGCTCTCTGGCGGCGGTCATCTGCATCGCCGATCCTCTGCGCAGCGAGGTGCGCGGCGTTATGGATTCCCTGCGCGCGCTGGGGCTTGATAAGCTTGTCATGATGACCGGCGACAGCGAGCGCACCGCGGCTGCCGTTGCAAAATATGCCGGCGTTGACGAATACTACGCCGAGGTGCTGCCCGAGGACAAGGCCGCGTTCATCCGCGCCGAGCACGAAAAGGGCCGCAAGGTCATCATGATCGGCGACGGCGTGAACGATTCTCCGGCGCTCAGCGAGGCCGACGCAGGCATTGCAATGTCCGACGGCGCGGCCATCGCGCGCGAGATCGCCGACGTCACCATCTGCTCTGACGATCTTGAAAGCCTCGTCACCCTCAAGCGCATTTCCGACGGCCTCATGCAGCGCATCCACGCAAACTATCGCTTCATCATTTCCTTCAACACCGGACTCATCGTCCTCGGCGTCGCCGGCGTTCTTCCACCCTCGACCTCGGCTCTTCTGCACAACATCTCCACATTGGCAATAGGGCTTCGCAGCATGCGCAACCTGCTTCCGTGACGTGTCTTTTCCGCTCAGGCTGCGTTGAAGCTCTCGGAAATACACAAAGTATTCCCTTCGAGCTTCGCCTTGCCTGAACGCAAAATCCATCGCCACGGGTGACGTGCTTTTGTGCTGGTGCTGCGTTGAAGCTCTCGGAGACACATAAAGTATTCCCATCGGGGCTTGCCTTGCCTGAGCGCAAGACCCACAGTCACGGGTGACGCGCTTTTGTGCTCGTGCGGCGTTAAACCCCTTGGAAATACAAAAAGTATTCCCTTCGAGCTTCGCCTTGCCTGAACGCAAAATCCACAGTCACGGGTGACGCGCTTTTGTGCTCGTGCGGCGTTGAAAATGGGGCAGAAAAGAGCAAAATCAAATATGTCTGTTTGGAGCCTTGTTCATTCCTTTTGGAGCGGATAAGGCTCCGTTTTTTATGGCATAATATATTCATATAAAGGAGATAGGATATGAGCGACGAATTGGTAGTTTCGCAGTGCGCGCCGACGCTTGCGGGGCTTAAAACCGCGAATATGTTTTCCGCCGAGTACGAAAGCCGCGAAGAAGTCACGGCCGAGCTGCGGCGGCTAAATGCCGTGCTCGTTCCGAGGGGACTGCGCATCGTGCCTCTGCGGTTCATGCAAAGCCGCGTGCTTTTATATCTCTATCGCCCCGAGGCGCTGCGGCGCGATCTTGCCGACAGCGCTGCGCAGGATATCCTGCGCGAGTGCGGCTACGGCAAATGCAGCCGCGCCGAAAGCTGCCTGAGCTGCCTCATAGGCAGGCTCAGAAACAATGCCGATTTTCCCCACGAGGTCGGCCTGTTTCTCGGCTATCCGCCCGAGGACGTGCGCGGCTTCATCGAAAACCGCGCCTCCGGCTTCAAGCTCATCGGCTGCTGGAAGGTCTACGGCGACGTTGACGCGGCAAGAAAAAAGTTTGAAAGCTTCGAGAGCTGCACCCACCGCAGCCGCGGCAAGGCTCTCGATGAGATCATACAGTGAAAGGACGAATTTAAACATGAAAAAAGCAGTTGTATACTGGAGCGGCACCGGCAACACCGAGGCCATGGCAAAGGCAGTCGCCGAAGCGGCCGGCGCGGAGCTTTTCACCGCGTCCGAGTTCTCCGCGGCAAAGGCCGACGAGTTTGACGCGATAGCCTTCGGCTGCCCGGCAATGGGCGCAGAGGCGCTTGAGGAATCGGAATTCGAGCCTATGTTCGATGGCGTAAAGAGCCGCCTTGCCGGCAAAAAGGTCGCGCTTTTCGGCTCCTACGGCTGGGGCGACGGCGACTGGATGCAGATCTGGGAGGACGACTGCCGCGCAGCCGGCATTAACCTCGTCCATGAAAGCGTCATCTGCAACGGCGAGCCGGATGCTCAGGCGCTTGCAAAGTGCAAGGCTCTCGGCGCAGCGCTGTAAACACCATAAACACAAAAACTCTAAGGATTTTTCCTTAGAGTTTTTTAATTTTTTGTTAACAAACGCTTCACTCCATGGCGCACGGAGAGTGGTATAATATAATTGTACGCTTGTATGGTTACATGGAGGGACAAAAATGAAGAAGTTCTCTTTTACTCAGCCGCTGACGCCGGATCTGTGCGGCAAGCAGCCTAAAATGCAGCCGCCTGCGGCGTTTTTGCTGTTTCAGAATGCAGCCAGCCTGCACGCCGAGGCCATCGGCAACGGCACCGCGGCGCTGGCCGAGCGCGATTGCTACTGGGTGGCGACGCACTCGAAGATCGATTTTTACAACGACGCGAATCTTTTGGACATGCTGACCGTTTCGACTTGGGTAAATCCTGCAAAGCCCAACGCCGTGCGCGGCTACCGAGGCTATGATATTTTTGTCGGCGATAAGCAGATCGCCGAGGGGCTTACCGAGTGGGTCGTTTTAAACCGCGAAACGGGCTTTGTACGCTTTTCCGAGTTCGGGTTCCCCGAGGGCTTTGAATTTCAGGACTACGTTGCCTGCGGCGGCAAGCTCTGCCGCTTCCGCGATGAGTTTTCCGACGATGAGGAGGTCTATACCTTCACCGTGCGCACATCAAGTATTGATATAGGCCGGCACATGAACAACGTCGCCTATGTCCGGGCGTTCCTTGACTGCTTCACCGCCGACGAGGTCGCGTCCATGCCCGTCAAGACCATGGAGGCGCGCTACATAACCGCCTGCATGGAGGGCGAGGAGCTTAAGATATTCAAAAAGCGCACCGACACGGGCTTTGTTCTCGGCGCTCGCCGCGCCGACGGCAAGTGCGCCGCATTCCTCGGCATAACGCTTAAATAACGGCAAAAAAATCCGCTCCGAGGAGCGGATTTTTTTAATGCACGGCGGCGGTGCTCGGCTCGTCTGCGCGCTGATAGCACAGATAGTGGCCGAGAAGGCACAGCGGCACGGCTGCGAGCACGTCGAGGATCGAGTGCTGCTTCATGAACACCGTAGATGCGCAGATGAGCAGCGCCATGACGCACACGGCAAATTTCACCCACGGCTTTTGCAGCTTCCGGCAGTCGAGCAGGCCGAACATCGCAGCGACCGAGCCGAGAACGTGTATCGACGGGCAGACGTTCGTATTCGTGTCAAAGGTATAGAACCAGCCGATGAACCGCGTCAGCGCGTTGTCGCGCGGAAACACCTCGGGCCGCAGGTTCTGGCATGTCGGGAACAGCAGGTAAATGACCATCGTTATCGTGTAGGTGCAGATGATAAAGCGCATCATCCGCTTAAATGCCGGAACGTCGAAGAAGAAGGTGTACACCAATGTGCCTATCAGGTACACGAACCAAAACAGATATGGTATGAGAAACCACTCGCAGAATGGTATGGCGTCGTCAAACGCGCAGTGCATGACGTAGTACGAGCCGACGTGGTAAAACCGCTCGACGAACGAGAACATTATGCCGAACAGCGGCCAGAATATCAGCAGCTTGACATGCCGGAACTCGTCGGTATTTATTTTGCTCAATCTAAAATTCCTATAATCCATTTTTTTAGAGGCGAATTGACGCTGCTCCTATACATTTATATTGGTGCCCGGTTCGGGATAATGGTGGAAACCGTGCGTGCCTCGCGACCCAGTAGTGCAAGCTACGTTTTGCGCTTGCCCGGTTCGGGACAGCGGAGGAAACCGTGACTGCTACGCGACCCAGTAGTGCAAGCTACGTTTTGCGCTTGCCCGGTTCGGGACAGCGGAGGAAACCGCGAATGCTACGCGATCCAGTAGTGCAAGCTACGTTTTGCGCTTGCCCGGTTCGAGATAATGGTGGAAACCGTATTTGCCTCGCGTAACGTTAGTGCGTTGCTGAATTTTGCGCCGCACCCATTGGCTCCACTGTTAAGGGGAGCAGGCAGCTTTGCTGCCGAGGGGTTGAATAAAACCTATTAACTATCAGCTATCAGCTCTCCGCTGCGGCCAACGGTCGCCCGCTTGCCGCGGTTTCGTCGGCACCCGCCGGTCGTGACACCGCAAAAACCGTATTGGCACAATGTGAATGCGCAATTAAGAATCTGCGCCGTAGACGCACACAATAATTATTCATTATTCATCATTCACTATTAATTCTCTGATTTATTAATTCTAATAAATCAGAGTTATCGCCTGCGGGCAGTTTTCAAAGCAAATATCGCTGTGTGCGCCGCCGTTTTCGCCGTCGAAGGTCCATGTCTCCGGCTCGTCGAAGATAAAGCGCGCCTTTTTTGTGTGCTTTATTATTATGTATTCGCTGCTCAGATCGTGGCTGAGCACCTTTGCCGCGAGCGTGGCCATGGCCGCCGCGTTGGGCAGTTTTTTTACGAGCACAAGCTCGTGCAGCCCGTCGCCCAGCTTTATCTCGTCGCGCGGCAGATCGATCAGACCGGCGACGGAGTAGGAGTTTGACATGCTGCCGTACAAAAACTCGCCCTCGATGCAGCCGTCGTCGTACTCAACTGTCACATGGCGGCTTTTGAGCGTTGAAAGGCTCTTGACCGCGCCGAGCAGATACGCCGCCTCGCCAAGCTGCTTTTTCGCCTCCTGCGGAGTTGCGTAGCTGACCTCGGTGAATGCACCGAAGGCTGCGACATAGTTGAAGTATCCTCCGTCGCGCCGTCCCTCGTCAAACTCGTGGGGTGTGCCGCCTATAAAATGCTGCGCACCGGCAAGAATGTCATTCTTTGGCAGACCGATGGTGCGCGCAACGTCGTTTGCCGTGCCGATCGGGATATAGCCCACCTTCGGCCGCTCTGCAAGCGGCATAAGCCCGGCGATAGCCTCGGCAAGCGTGCCGTCGCCGCCGAGAACGATCAGATACGGAAACGCGCCGGCATACTGCGTGGCAAGCTCGGTCGCGTGGCCGCGGCACTCGGTGAAAAACAGGCTCACGGCGTACCCTGTGTCCGACAGCAGCCGCAGCGCATCCGGCAGCGACCTTTTGAAGCCGCCCTTGCCTGCGGCCGGATTTATTATCATCATTAGCGGAGTTTTCATCAAAAAAGCCGTCCTTTACGGTGGTTAAGCTGACGAGAGTCGAACCCATATCGGTTTTGACGGGCAGATTTTAGCCCATGTTGCGTTAAAGCACTTGACAATACGACAGTATTCTCTTCGTGCTTTGTCTTGCCTGAGCAAAAATCTGCTCCGGCAAAACTGCAAAGCATCTGTCGGCTGTGCTTTTCGAGATATTTTCGGCTTTCTTTGGTGCAGGTGGGCCGGCGCCCATCAAGACAAAAAAGGCGAAAATAGCCGGAAGGGCGCACTGACAGACGATATGGGTTCGACTCTCGTCAGCTTTATCAATTTTATCACAAAATCTTCCCGGTTTCAACGTCTTATATTTGTTGAAATAATACGCAATGTATGTTATTGTATTGTTAGTATAGATGGGAGAGATTAAATGAATTATGTATTTCTTGGGGCGTTTGCCGCCTTTTCCGCCGTGCACCTGTACGCAAGCTGGAAGTGCGACAAGATCCTGCGCGCCGTAACGAAGGTTTTTCTGCTGCCAACGCTGCTCGGATGGTATCTTACAACGGTTCAGACGCCACTTGATATCGTCATTGCCGCAGTGGCAACGAGCTGGCTGGGCGATGTCCTGCTGATATTTGGCACCGTTGGGTTTGCTGTCGGAGGATTCAGCTTTTTCATATCGCACCTGTGTTTCGCGGCGGCCTACTGCATGCACGTTGATTTTTCGCTCGTGCCCGTGTGGCTGATGATCCTTGCGGCAGCTGTGTACATTGCGGCGGTTGCACTGGTTTTCCGAGGACTTATCGGAAATGTGCGGCCGAAGAGCCTGTATGTCGGTATGATAAGCTACCTTATCATAAACGGGACTATGAACTGCTTTGCGCTGTTCCAGCTCGTGACGCTGCCGTGCTTTGCAACGGCCATAATGTATGCCGGTGCGATAAGCTTTTTCGTATCCGATTCGATTTTGTTTTACGTCCGCTTCCGGAAAGGCAGGCCGTTTAAAACGCACTTCGGAGTCATGCTTACATACCTGCTTGCGGAGTTTCTGATCGTTTCGGGATTTATCCTGCTGGCGGCATAAAACCGCATAAAAAACCGGCGTCGAATTTTCAACGCCGGTTTTTCTATATACTATTAACTATTACTTTTCGGCTGCAACGCTTGTCCTCTTGCCGACGGTTGCACGTAGGATGAAGAGAACGACAATGGTCATTACGATGCCGATCGGCAGGCAGATCCATGCATTCTTAACAAAGCCTGCAATGATGAAGTTTACAAAGCTTATAAGGGCAACGGTCACTGCGTAGGGCAGCTGAGTCTGGACGTGCTCGATGTGGTTGCAGTTTGCGCCGGCAGAGGCCATGATGGTCGTGTCGGAGATGGGGGAGCAGTGGTCGCCGCAGACAGCGCCGGCCAGACATGCGGAGATGCCGATCATCAGCAGAGGATCGCCGACCTTGAAGATGGGCAGAACGATGGGGATCAGGATACCGAAGGTGCCCCAGCTCGTGCCGGTCGCGAAAGCGAGCAGGCATGCGACGATGAAGATGATAGCCGGGAGCATGCTGAACAGACCGGCGGAAGCGGCTTTCATGACGCCCTCAACATAGGTTGCAGCGCCGAGCAGACCGGTCATGTTCTTCAGCGAGACCGCGAAGGTGAGGATGAGGATAGCCGGAACCATTGCGTTGAAGCCCTTGACTGCGCAGCTCATTGCGTCCTTGAAGGAGGTAACGCCGCGGCAGATCAGGTAGATGATGGTGAACACAAGTGCAACGAGCGAGCCCCAGGGCAGGCCGACGAATGCGTCCGTGTTGCCGAATGCGCCGACGAAGTCGCCCGCAACGCCGCTTTCGGGATCCCAGAAGCCGCCGACGTACATAAGGCCGATGATGCACATGATGATGAGAGCGATGATGGGGATGAGCATATCCCACAGGGTTGCCTTGGTGCTTTCTACCTCCTCGTCGTTGCCGAGGGAGCCGAGATTGCCCTTGAGTGCTTCAAGCTCGCTCTTTGCCATCGGGCCGTAGTCAAAGCCCATGACGATCATGCCGATTACGAACACGAAGGTCAGCAGGGAGTAGAAGTTGAAGGGGATTGCCTGGATGAAAAGCTGGATGCCGGAGATGCCGGAGTCGAGCTTTTCCGCAACGCCGGAGACTGCTGCCGCCCAGCTCGATACCGGGGCGATCATGCACACGGGAGCGGCCGTTGCGTCGATGATGTAAGCAAGCTTTGCGCGCGAGACCTTCTGGTTATCGGTCAGCGGACGCATGACCGAGCCGACGGTCAGGCAGTTGAAGTAGTCGTCGATGAAGATCAGAACGCCGAGGACGAAGGTGGCAAACAGCGTGCCTGCGCGGCTCTTGACGTGGCGCGCGGCCCACTTGCCGAATGCTGCGGCGGCGCCGGTCGAGTTAACAAGCGCGACCATGATGCCGAGGATGACGAGGAACATGAATATGCCCGCGTTATCCGAGATCGCCGGGGTGAAGCCCTCGGTGATCATCGCGTCAAGCGTGCCGACGGGGCTGAAGCCCGATACGAACAGCGCGCCGACGAGGATGCCGATGAACAGTGAGCTGTAGGTCTCCTTGGTGATCAGCGCAAGAACGATCGCGACGATCGGGGGGACCAGAGCCCAAAAGGTGTTTACAAATTCCATGATGTTTCTTCCCTTTTTCCTTTGAATTTTGAACAAAAAAATCGAGCCATGACGCGATCATGACTCAACAGGAAAACATCTTGCCGGATCATGACAGCTCTCCGCATAAAGCGACAGTATGCAGAATATTCTCCTGCATCCCAGGCATCCGACCTCGGGAAAGCCGAACCCTTCGGCGATAGCCCCTTTCGCTTAACGCTTCCCGGCGTTTTAAACTAAGCTACTGATGGCGACCGCGCCTCTATCATGCCTTGTTCAATTGTACCTCTATTATATATGCATTTCAAACTTTGTCAAGTACTTTTAGCGGCGAATTGACGCACCTACGAATACGTATATCTCCGGTTGCCCGACCGGAGACAATGGAGTAAACCGTATTTTTAGAGGCGCATTAAAATTTTACGGATACATTTATTGCAGTGTCCCGATTCGGGACATTTGAATAAACCGTAGTTGCCTCGCGTAACGTTAGTGCAACGCTGAGTTTTTCGCCGCACCCTTGTAGGGAACGGGCTTGCCCGTTCCGTTGCGATGGTTTCGTCGGCAGTTTCCGGTCGTGCTGACGCAAAAAACGTATCGGTATCAGTGCTGACGCGCCTCTAAAAAACCGCTTGCGGCAGATGAGGTGTTAATATATCCGCGCCGTAGGCGCTACATTGTTGCTATATGTAACGGTTTTGCCGGCACCAAAATCCATAGCTGTAGGGAACGGATTTATCCGTTCCGCATATACCGGTTTCGTCGGCAGTTTCCGGTCGGGCTGACGCAAAAACCGTATCGGTATAATGTGAATTCGCATCTAAAAATGTGGCGGTTAGCACCGCAGAT
>QRFC01001825.1_pt1 | contig 16765 bp, 10 predicted proteins | sample 1861061 | NCBI WGS metagenome assembly QRFC01 (sample SAMN09711282, study PRJNA482702) | Human gut metagenome, whole genome shotgun sequencing project.
CCCGGTTTGGGTAGTTCAAGTCTCCTCAGTTGCATGAAAACGGCGTTTGTCATCAATGGAAAAATAAAAAAATTTCCGAGCCTTTTAAGCCCGGAAAGCATTGATGACACTGCGTTTGACGCAGTGTCATCAAAATTGGCTGACAAGCCTGGTGCGAGAGAGGAGACTTGAACTCCCACGTCGGTTGACACACGCCCCTCAAACGTGCCTGTCTACCTATTCCAGCACTCTCGCTTATTCGCCGATGCCCCGGATCCATTTAAACCCGTTCGCATCATTGGCGCGCCACATTTAAGGCATGAGTTATTATAGCAGATAAAATCAGTTTGTCAAGCACGAATTTTCTCTTTTTGCTCGTTTTGGCCATTTTTCCCCGCGAGCGAGTCCGCGAGGAAGTATATTCCCACTGCCAGCACGATGAGCAGCGCCGCCGCGCCATAGTGCATCGGCAGCAGATACCGCATCTTCAGATACGCGTGGTACCCCAGCAGCGACGCAAACTCCGTGAGCAGCGCCGTGGGAAAATACACCGGAAACGCAAAGGCCAGCGCCAGCGTCAGGATATCGGCGGCGTAGAAATACCGGTCGTGCATATGCGGCAGCAGGAAAGGGATACCGACCGCGAGCAGCACCGCCGCGGCGAACACCGCTTGATCGCGCAGCCGTCTGCGCCCGATAAAGCACACGCCGAGCACCGCGAGCATATACGCGAACGCCCCGACGATGCCGGCCTTGGCGGCGGCGTCCGTGTCGGCGACGTCGCGGATCAGCGCAAACACCGAGGGAGAATTATAATTCAGCCCCGTGCCGATGCTGCCGGTCTGGCCGAAATACAGCAGTAGCGTGTCCATAAACGGGCGGCCGATGATGACCGCGGGCAGCACCAGCAGCACGTACACGGCGGGGAACACGAGAAAATGATACCATTTAAACTTCCCCTGCATCCACAGCACCGCGCACACCGGCAGGATGAACACGGCCTGAAGCTTGAACCCGAAAGACAGCGCCATACAGGTCATGGCGAGCACCGGCCGCTCGTCCAGCGCAAGGTCTATGCCGAGCAGCGCGAGGGCGACATATATGCTGTCGCACTGCGCCCAGACGGCGCTGTTGAGAAACACGGTCGGCCACAGCAGCACCGTGAAAAAGCAGCCGAGCCGCAGCCCCGCGGACTTCTGCCAGCGCGAGACGAGCCGCATCGCGGAGTAGGCCAGCAGCACGTCGAAAACCGTCGAAAGCAGCTTGATGAGGTATAAGTCCTTCACGGAGCTGTAGGAAAACAGCGCCATGAAGTACAGATATGGGATATTGTAGTTCCCGACCGGCTCGCTGAGCGCGCGCCAGCCGCCGTTCTGCCGGAAGAAATCCACCCAGCGCGTCAGAAAATTCTGATAGTCGAGCGTCTCATGGCCGAAAACGAGCGCGCGCAGCACGAGCGCCAGCGCCGTCAGCATGACGGCGATCACGATCGGCGCGGGCTTTTTGAGAAGCCCTTCCTTATATAACAGCGCCAGAGCGAACACGCCCACGGCGGCGAGCATTAAAATGACCCGAATATCCATTGCAGTACCTCGCAGCGAAAAGTGCGCTATAAAAAAATGCGGCTTCGACAGCCGCCTGAAAAAAGACGCTTATTTTAATGAAATAAGCCTTGACTTTGCAATATGACAAATGGTATAATACCTTGCTATGTTTGCCGGGGAGGGGGATAATATCCCACTTTCAACATCGCAATTATAGCATCACCGCAATGTAAAATCAACACCGGGTTATAAGAAACTGACAACACACCCGTGCGTTTGCAACTTATTGATAAGGAGAGTGCGCCAATGCCGAAAGATGTTCTCTATGGCAAGACTCTGAGAAAGAGCTTTGCCCGCACCCAGGAGATCATGGATATGCCAAACCTCTTGGAGATCCAGAAAAGCTCCTACAAGTGGTTCCTTGAAACGGGACTGCGCGAGGTGTTCAAGGATGTAGATTCCGTCACCGACTACTCCGGCAATCTGGAGCTGAGCTTCATCGACTACTCGATGGACGAGAAGCCCAAGTACACCGAGGAGGAGTGCAAGGCCCGCGACGCAACGTACGCCGCACCCCTGAAGGTCCGCGTCCGCCTGCGCAACAAGGAGACCGAGGAGATCAAGGAGCAGGAGATCTTCATGGGCGATTTCCCGATCATGACTCCGGGCGGTACCTTCGTCATCAACGGCGCCGAGCGCGTCATAGTCTCTCAGATCGTCCGTTCCCCCGGCGTCTACTTCGGCAAAGAGCTTGACAAGTCCATGATAAGCATCTATTCCTCCACCGTCATCCCTTATCACGGCGCGTGGCTGGAGTATGAGACCGACGCGGGCGACGTTTTCAACGTCCGCATCGACAAGAACCGCAAGCTCCCCATCACCTGGTTCCTCAAGGCCATGGGCGCGTACGACGAGAACCGCCCCGCAACCTGGCTCAGCTGCGTTGACGATCCCTTCGTCGGCGCCGTCACCAACGAGCGCATCAAGGAGATCTTCGGCGAGGACGAGCGCATGGTCGCCACCCTCGAGAAGGACACCACCAACGGGCGCGACGAGTGCCTGATCGAGATATACCGCAAGCTGCGTCCGGGCGATCCTCCCACCGTGGAGTCCGCCGAGACCCTGCTCGACGGCCTGTTCTTTGACCGCCGCCGCTACGATATCTCCAACGTCGGCCGCTATAAGTTCAATAAGAAGCTCTCCCTCTTCCCGCGTATCGCAGGCTTTGCGCTGGCAATGCCGGTCGTCGATCCGCGCACCGGCGAGATCATCGCCGACGAGGGCGAGGTGCTGACCCGCGACAAGGCCAAGCTCATCGACGACGCAGGCGTCATCAGCGTCATCCTCAACGTCGAGGGCAAGAACGTCCGCGTGTTCTCCAACGGCATGGTCAATCTCGGCTCCTATGTCGATTTCGATCCGGCCGAGGTAGGCGTCAAGGAAAAGGTGCGTGGCATCGTCCTGCGCCAGCTCATGGAGCAGTATCAGGGCGAAGCTCTGAAGGACGCCATCCGCGAGAATATCGATATCCTCATTCCGAAGCACATCATCAACGACGATATCTTCTCCTCCGTCAACTACCTCAACTGCCTTGCCCACGGCATCGGCAGCCCCGACGATATCGACCATCTGGGCAACCGCCGCGTCCGCTGCGTCGGCGAGCTGCTGCAGAACCAGTTCCGCATCGGCTTTTCCCGCATGGAGCGCGTCATCCGCGAGCGCATGACCCTGCAGGATCTCGACATCGTCACCCCCCAGAGCCTTATCAATATCCGTCCCGTCACGGCGAGCATCAAGGAGTTCTTCGGCTCCAGCCCGCTCAGCCAGTTCATGGATCAGACCAACCCCCTCGCGGAGCTGACGCATAAGCGCCGTATGTCCGCCCTCGGCCCCGGAGGTCTGTCCCGCGAGCGCGCATCCTTCGACGTGCGTGACGTTCACTACAGCCATTACGGCCGTCTCTGCCCGATAGAGACTCCTGAAGGCCCGAACATCGGCCTTATAAACTACCTCGCATCCTATGCCCGCGCCAATGAGTACGGCTTCCTCGCAGCGCCCTACCGCAAGGTCGAGAAGGGCACCTGCCGCGTGACCGACGAGGTCGAGTACATGACCGCCGACGTCGAGGACCAGTACATCGTCGCGCAGGCGAGCGAGCCGGTCGACGAGAACGGCGTGTTCGTCAACAAGCGCATCACCTGCCGTCACCGCAACGATACCGTTCAGGTCAACCGCGAGGACGTCGATTACGTCGACGTCAGCCCCAAGATGATGATCTCCATCGCGACCGCGATGATCCCCTTCCTTGAAAACGACGACGCGAACCGTGCTCTGATGGGCGCGAACATGCAGCGTCAGGCCGTTCCTCTGCTCACCACCCAGGCGCCTATCGTCGCCACCGGTATCGAGCACAAGTGCGCCGTGGACTCCGGCGTCTGCATCCTCGCCGAGGGCGACGGCGTCGTCACCCGCGTGGACGCGACCTCCATCACCGTCCGCTACGATTCCGGCTCGGTGAAGGATTACAAGCTCATCAAGTTTGCCCGCTCCAACCAGGGCACCTGCATCAACCAGCGCCCGATAGTCAACGCCGGAGACAGAGTCGCCGAGGGCGACGTCATGGCTGACGGCCCCAGCACCTCCAACGGTGAGATAGCGCTCGGCAAGAACATCCTTGTCGGCTACATGAACTGGGAAGGCTACAACTACGAGGACGCTATCCTCCTCAACGAGCGCCTTGTCATGGAGGACGTGTTCACCTCCCTGCACGTCGAAGAGTACGAGTGCGACGCGCGCGACACCAAGCTCGGCCCCGAGGAGATCACCCGCGATATCCCCGGCGTCGGCGAGGACGCTCTGAAGTACCTCGACGAGCGCGGCATAATCATGGTCGGCGCGGAAGTCACCGCGGGCGACATTCTGGTCGGCAAGGTCACTCCGAAGGGCGAGACCGATCTGACCGCCGAGGAGCGTCTGCTCCGCGCAATATTCGGCGAGAAGGCGCGCGAAGTGCGCGACACCTCGCTCAAAGTTCCCCACGGCGAGAGCGGCATCATAGTCGACGTCAAGGTCTTCACCCGTGAAAACGGCGACGAGATGAGCCCCGGCGTCAATCAGGTCGTCCGCGTGTATATCGCGCAGAAGCGCAAGATATCCGTCGGCGACAAGATGGCCGGCCGCCACGGCAACAAGGGCGTCGTCTCCCGCATCCTGCCGCGTGAGGATATGCCTTACCTGCCCGACGGCACCCCGCTGGACATCGTTCTGAACCCGCTGGGCGTTCCGTCCCGTATGAATATCGGTCAGGTTCTTGAAGTTCACCTCGGCTACGCGGCTCAGGCTCTGGGCTGGAAGGTCGCCACCCCGACCTTCAACGGCGCAAACGAGACCACCATCCGCGAGACTCTGCGTCAGGCAGGTCTCCGCGAGGACGGCAAGAGCGTCATGTACGACGGCCGTACCGGCGAGAAGTTCGACAACGACGTCACCGTCGGCTGGGTCTACTTCCTCAAGCTGCACCACCTTGTTGACGATAAGATCCATGCCCGTTCCACCGGCCCCTACAGCCTCGTCACCCAGCAGCCGCTCGGCGGCAAGGCGCAGTTCGGCGGCCAGCGCTTCGGCGAAATGGAAGTCTGGGCGCTCGAAGCCTACGGCGCGGCCTACACTCTGCAGGAGATACTCACCGTCAAGTCCGACGATGTCACCGGCCGTGTCAAGACCTACGAGGCCATTGTCAAGGGCAACAACATCCCGCAGCCCGGCGTGCCGGAATCCTTCAAGGTCCTGGTCAAGGAGCTGCAGAGCCTCTGCCTCGATATCCGCGTTCTCGACGAGAACGGCGAGGAGATCGAGCTGAAGGACGACGATGACGACGATTTCATCCCCGAAATGAAGGATGAGCTGTATCAGGCCGATGACAGCGAGATAGAGGAGGGCGGCTTCACGATTGAGGACGCACCCGACGATCTCGGTGCAGACTTCGGCGATTTCGATGACAGCGATGATAATAGCGAGGAGGATATGTGATGAGCTACACACCGTTTGACGCAATTCAGATAGGTATCGCCTCCCCGGAGATGATCCGCAGCTGGTCCTACGGCGAGGTCAAAAAGCCGGAGACCATCAACTACCGCACGCTCAAGCCCGAACGGGACGGCCTGTACTGCGAGCGTATCTTCGGACCGACCAAGGACTGGGAGTGCCACTGCGGCAAGTATAAGAAGATCCGCTACAAGGGCAAGATCTGCGACCGCTGCGGCGTCGAGGTCACCAAGGCGAAGGTTCGCCGCGAGCGTATGGGTCATATCGAGCTTGCGGCTCCCGTCAGCCATATCTGGTATTTCAAGGGCATACCCAGCCGTATGGGTCTTATTCTCGACCTCACGCCGAGAATGCTCGAAAAGGTTCTGTACTTTGCAAATTATATAGTTATCGACCCCGGCTTCACTCCGCTCGAGAAGTGCCAGATACTCACCGAGCGCGAGTACCGCGAGATGCGCGAGAAGTATGAGGACGATTTCAAGGCCGGCATCGGCGCCGAGGCTATCAAGGAGCTGCTCTCCCAGATAGACTGCGGCCAGCTCGCCGCCCAGCTCCGCGAGGAGCTGAAGAACGCGAGCGGCCAGAAGAAGGCCAAGCTCGTCAAACGTCTCGAAGTCGTCGAAGCCTTCTATCAGAGCGGCAACCGCCCCGAGTGGATGGTGATCGACGTGCTGCCCGTGCTCCCGCCTGAGCTGCGCCCCATGGTTCAGCTCGACGGTGGCCGCTTCGCGACCAGCGACCTCAACGACCTGTACCGCCGCGTCATCAACCGCAACAACCGCCTCAAGAGACTCCAGCAGCTCAATGCGCCCGACATCATCGTCCGCAACGAGAAGCGCATGCTGCAGGAAGCGGTGGACGCCCTGATAGACAACGGCCGCCGCGGCCGTGCCGTCACCGGCGCAAACTCCCGCGCTCTGAAGTCCCTCTCCGATATGCTCAAGGGCAAGCAGGGACGCTTCCGTCAGAACCTGCTCGGCAAGCGCGTTGACTATTCCGGCCGTTCCGTTATTGTTGTCGGCCCCGACCTCAAGATCTACCAGTGCGGCGTTCCCAAGGAAATGGCCATCGAGCTGTTCCGCCCCTTCGTCATGAAGAAGCTGGTCGAGGACGGCATCGCCAACAACATCAAGTCCGCCAAGAAGATGGTCGACAAGCAGCGCACCGAGGTGTGGGACGCGCTGGAGTACGTCATCAAGGAGCACCCCGTGCTTCTCAACCGTGCGCCTACGCTGCACCGTCTCGGCATCCAGGCCTTCGAGCCGATCCTCGTTGAGGGCCGCGCCCTGCGCCTGCACCCGCTGGTCTGCACCGCGTACAACGCCGACTTCGACGGCGACCAGATGGCTATCCACGTCCCCCTGTCCGCCGAAGCGCAGGCAGAGGCACGCGTGCTGATGCTCTCCGCCAACAACCTCCTGCGTCCGCAGGACGGCCACCCTGTCACCGTTCCTACTCAGGACATGATCCTCGGTTCCTACTACCTGACCATGATGCGCATCGGCAAGGCCGAGAAGGGCGCAGAGGAGCTGGTCATCGACGATCCGGGCGACACCGGCTTCGAGAGAAACTCCATTGTCGACGGCGACGAGATCTACGCCGCCAACAACAAGGCCAAGGCCGAGGGCACCAAGCCCTGCACCTATAAGTCCAAGCTCATCTACCGCGACGCGAACGAGGCCATCATGGCCTACAACGAAGGCGTCGTCGGCCTGCACGCTCCCATCCGCCTCCGCGTCACCAAGACCGTGGACGGCGCCGAGAAGAGCGCCATAATCACCACCACCGTCGGCCGCATCATCTATAACGAGCCTATCCCGCAGGATCTCGGCTACGTCGACCGCACTGATCCCGAGCACGCCTTCGACCACGAGATAAGCTTCCAGGTCGGCAAGAAGCAGCTGGGCGATATCATCGACCGCTGCATCAAGAAGTACGGCTTCACCATCTCCGCGGAAGTCCTCGACAGCATCAAGGCTCTGGGCTACAAGTACTCCACCAAGGGCGCCATCACCATATCCGTCGCGGATATGACAGTCCCGAGTGCGAAGAAAGAGCTCATCCACGAGACCGAGGAAGAGGTCGTCAAGATCGAGCGCCAGTACAAGCGCGGCTTCATCACTGATGACGAGCGCTACCGTCTGGTCGTCTCCGAGTGGGAAAAGACCACCAAGGAAGTCACCGACGCTCTGCAGAGCTGCCTCGACGAGTACAACCCCATCTACATGATGGCAAACTCCGGCGCCCGCGGCTCCATGAACCAGATCCGTCAGCTTGCCGGTATGCGCGGCCTTATGGCCAACACCGCCGGTAAGACCATCGAGATCCCCATCAAGTCCAACTTCCGTGAAGGCCTCAGCGTCCTGGAGTACTTCATCTCCACCAGAGGCGCACGTAAAGGTATGGCCGATACCGCGCTCCGTACCGCGGACTCCGGTTATCTGACCCGCCGTATGGTCGACGTCTGCCAGGATGTTATCATCCGCGAGAAGGACTGCGGCACCACCGAGGGCGTCTGGGCGGCCGCTCAGTACGACCGCGGCCAGCTGGTCGAGTCCTTCGGCACCGCGATCCACGGCCGCTTCCCGGCAGTCGATATCGTCGACCCGCAGACCGGCGAGCTGCTGTTCGCAAGAGACCATATGCTCATGCCCGAGGACGCCGGCGTTCTCGAGGCGCACGGCATCCACAAGGCCTATATCCGCTCCGTTCTCACCTGCGAGGCGCTCACCGGCGTCTGCGCGAAGTGCTACGGCATCAATCTCGCTCTCGGCAAGCCCGTCAACGCGGGCGAAGCGGTCGGCGTCATCGCGGCGCAGTCCATCGGCGAGCCCGGTACTCAGCTGACGATGCGTACCTTCCACACCGGCGGCGTCGCGGGCGACGATATCACCCAGGGTCTTCCCCGTGTCGAAGAGCTGTTCGAGGCGCGCAAGCCCAAGAAGATGGCCATCCTCTCCGAGATATCCGGTACCGTCACCATCGACGAGGCGAAGAAGGGCGTCATGTACTCCCTCACCGTCACAAACGAGGCCGAGGGCGCGACCGTGGTTTACACCGTGCCGCACTCCGCAGGTATCCTCGTCCACAACGGCGACCATGTCGATAAGGGTCAGGAGCTGACCTCCGGCGCGCTCAACCCGCACGATGTGCTGCATATCCGCGGCGTCAACGACGACGAGTTCGGCCGCATGGGCGTCCGCAGCTATATCACCAGCGAGGTCCAGAAGGTTTACCGTCAGCAGGGCGTTGACATCAACGACAAGCACATTGAGGTCATAGTCCGCCAGATGATGCGCAAGGTCAGAGTCGAGGACGCGGGCAGCACCAATCTGCTCTCCGGCGCGACCGTCGATATCTCCGCCATCAAGGCCGCGAACAAGCTCGTTGACGAGCGCATCGCCGCCGGCGAAGAGGGTCTGACCCACGCGACCTACACCCAGCTGCTCATGGGTATCACCAAGGCCTCCCTTGCTACCGAGAGCTTCCTGTCCGCTGCGTCTTTCCAGGAGACCACCAAGGTCCTCACCGACGCCGCCATCAAGGGCAAGGTCGACCGCCTTGTCGGCCTGAAGGAGAACGTCATCATCGGTAAGCTCATCCCCGCAGGCTCCGGTCTGGCCCAGTACCGCGACTTCGAGATGGAGACCGACGATAACATCGCCTCCGAGCCGGAGGAGTATGTTGACCTGTCCGCTCTCGTTAACAAGTCCAACGCGCTCTAAGCGCAGCGCAGCCCAAACGATAAAAGCTGCGTCAAAGGGGAAACCTTTGACGCAGCTTTAGCTTGTCAAAAAAAGTCCTGTGAGGATTTTTTTGACAAGCTGAATGGAGCGTATCGATACAGATACGCTCCATTTCTAATGCAAGCATGCTATGTAGCGGAGTGCAGCCCCTTGGCTCTCCCTTTGGGAGAGCTGTCACCGCAGGTGACTGAGAGGGTCTTGCAGCCTTTTTCGATGCCCTCTCCGTCCTCGCTGTGCTCGGCCGCCTCTCCCAGCGGGAGAGGCAAGGGGTACTCGCATGATACACCTCACAGAGGGAGAGGCAAGGGATGCTCGCGCGGTACACCGGAAGGTGTCCGGTATTATTATCTTATGCGGTCTTTTCGAACTGGCTGTTGTACAGCTCCGCGTAGAAGCCGCCGGCGGCCATGAGCTCCTCGTGCGTGCCGCTCTCGATGACGTCGCCCTCGCGCATGACAAGGATGAGGTCGGCGTTCTTTATCGTGGAGAGCCGGTGCGCGATGACGAAGCTCGTCCGGTTCTGCATCAGCTGATCCATAGCGCGCTGGATGATGAGCTCCGTGCGCGTATCGACCGAGGACGTGGCCTCGTCGAGTATCAGCATGGGCGAATTCTGGAGCATCGCGCGGGCGATGGTGAGCATCTGCTTCTGGCCGGCGGAGATGCTGGTGCTGTCGGTCAGGACGGTGTCGAAGCCGTGCGGCAGCGAGCGGACAAATTTATCAAGCCCGCAGGCGCGGCAGACGCGCTCAAGGTCGGCGTCCGTGACGCCCTGCATGTTGTATACCAGGTTCTCCCGAACCGTACCCTCGAAGAGCCAGGTGTCCTGCAGAACCATGGCGAACATATTGTGCACCGTCTCGCGCCGCAGCTCGGATATCGGCGTGCCGTCTATTTTTATGCTGCCGCTGTTTATCTCGAAAAAGCGCATCAGCAGGTTGACCATCGTGGTCTTGCCCGCGCCGGTCGGGCCGACGATGGCCACCTTCTGGCCGGGGCTGACCTCGGCGGAGAAGTTCTTGATGATTATCTTGTCCGGCGCGTCCGGATAGCTGAAGCGGACGTTCTCGAAGCTGACCGCGCCCTTCACCTCGGGCATCTCGTCGGGCTTGTCGCTCTCGTCGGGCAGCTCCTCGCTCTCGAGGAAGTCGAAAACGCGGTTCGCGGAGGCGGCCGCGGTCTGCATGTTGGTCATGCCTTGCGCGATCTGCGTCAGGGGCGAGGTGAAGAGCCGGACGTACATGATGAAGGATATGATCACGCCGAACCTGATCGTCCCGTTTATCGCGAGCACCGAGCCGATGACGCACACCGCGACATATGCGACGTTGCCGATCACGTTCATCAGCGGCTGCATCAGGCCGGAGAGGAACTGCGACTTCCAGTTCGCGTCGTACACCGCAAGGTTCATTCCGTCAAAGCGCTCCTTGACGCCCTTTCCGGCTCTGGAGATGCGCACGACCTCATGACCGGAGTACATCTCCTCAATGTAGCCGTTCAGCTCGCCGAGGCTCTGCTGCCGCGCCGCGAAATATTTCTGCGAGCGGGACATGATGAGCACGATCAGCAGCAGGCCGATCAGCGTGATGCCGAGCGAGGTGAGCGCGAGGCGCCACTCGGTCACGAACATCATGATGAGGCAGCCGACGAACTGCGTCGCCGCGCTGATTATCGTCGGCAGGCTGTTCGTCAGTCCCTGCTGCAGCGTGGAGACGTCGTTCGTGATGCGGCTGAGAATGTCGCCCTGCGAGGTGGTGTTGAAGTATTTCTGCGGCACGCGGTTTATCTTTTCCGACAGCTCCCCGCGCATCCGGCGCGACATCTTGAGCGTCACTGTCGCCATGATATAGTGCTGAGTAAACGTGAAAATCGCGCTCATGCCGTATATTACGGCGAGAAAAATACCGATTTTCGCAACTGCGGCCATGTCGATGCCGGAGGCGAAGCCCTCGGTCATGAGGTTCGTCATCTCGCCGATTTTATCCGGCCCTATTATCGTCAGCACCGCGCCGAAGGCCGCGAGCACCAGCGCGGTTATCATCATGGCGAGATCGCCGCGCATATACGCCGATATCTTTTTCAGCGACGCGCCGAGATCGACCTTTTCGGTCACTGCCATTCTGTTATGCGGTCCCATTATACCGGCCTCCTTTTATGCAAGCTCCGCCGCGCTGAGCTGCGAGCGGGCAATTTCCTGATACACGGCGCAGCTGCGCATCAGCTCGTCGTGCGTGCCGATGCCGACGGCCTCGCCGCGGTCGAGCACGATTATCTCGTCCGCGTGGCGTATCGTGCTGATGCGCTGCGCGACGATTATTTTTGTCGTTCCGCTGAGCTTCCCGTTCAGCTCCGCGCGGAGCGCCGCGTCGGTCTTGTAGTCGAGCGCGGAGAACGAGTCGTCAAAGATCAGAATTTCCGGCTTCCGCGCCAGCGCGCGGGCGATCGAGAGCCGCTGCTTCTGGCCGCCGGAGACGTTGCGCCCGAGCTGGGCGATGCGGTGCTCCTCGCCGTCGGGCAGCTTATCGACAAATTCACGCGCCTGCGCGATGTCTATCGCCTGCGCCGCGTCGCCGTTGCCGCGGCTCTCGCCGAAGAGGACGTTGTCGCGGATGCTGCCGGAAAAGAGCACGGCCTTCTGCGTGACGTAGCCGAGGCGGTCATACAGCGCGTCGAAGCTGTAATCGCGGACGTTCACGCCGTCGACCAGCACCTCCCCCTCGGTCGCGTCGTAAAAGCGCGGGATGAGGCTTATCAGCGTAGATTTGCCGCTGCCGGTCGCGCCGATTATGGCGAGGGTCTTGCCGCGGCCGAGCCTGAAGCTGATGTGGTTCAGCTCGTTCTCGTTGGAATCGGGGTAGCGGAAGGATACGTCGCGGAACTCCACCGTGCCGGTCTCGCCGCTCTCGCGGACGCCGCCCTCGACGATGCCTTCGCCGCAGTCGAGCACCTCGTTGATACGCTCCGCCGACACCTGCGCCGACGGCAGCATCATGAATATCATGACCATCATCATGAAGGACATGACGACGTAGGTCGCGTAGGTGCTGAACACCACGACCTCGGAGAACATATTGAGCCGCGACACCGTGTCGGCCAGCGGTATCTGATTTATCAGCGCCGCGCCGAGCCAGTAGATGACGAGGGCGAGGGCGTTCATGCACAGCCCCATCGCGGGCTGGATGACGGACATGAGCCGCTGGTTCTTGAGCTGAGTCTCCATCATCTTCGTGCTTGGCTCGTCGAACTTGTCGTTCTGGTACCGCTCGGCGTTGAAGGCGTGGACGACGTTGATGCCGGTCAGGTTCTCGCGCGCGACGCGGTTGATCTTATCGGTCAGCTTCTGCACAAGGCGGAAGCGCGGCAGCACGCTCGTCATGACGACGAGGATCAGCGCGACTATCGCGACGACGAAGCCCGCCGTCACGGCCGACAGCTCCCAACTCTTGCCGAGAATTTTTATCACTGCCCACACGGCCATGACAGGGGATTTGATCATCATCTGCAGCCCCATTGCGACGATCATCTGAAGCTGGGTGATGTCGTTCGTGGTGCGGGTGATGAGACTCGGCACGGCGAACCGGCTCAGCTGCCCGGAGCTGAAGTCCATCACGTGGCAGAACACCTTCTCGCGCACGGTATAGCTGAAGCCGGAGGCGACCCGCGCCGCGAGGTAGCCGCAGACGACGGCGAGCAGGGCACTCGCAAGCGCGCAGCCGAGCATTTTGAGGCCGATGCTCATGATGTCGGCGGTCTGCGCGTCGGGGCTGTTGATGAGCTTCGTGATGTCGGTCATATAATCGGGCAGAGTCAGGTCAAAATATATCTGCCCGAGGATGAGCAGTGCGCATATGACCGCCATTATTATCTCGCGCCGCTTCAGATTTTTCAGTAGCTTGATCATGCTTACACTCCGTTTCTGCGAATGTTGTCGATATTGACGTCGATGGCGGCGAGGCAGCGGTGGAAGGTCTCGAGCGATTCGCGGTCAAGACCGGTGAGCAGCGCTTCGGCAAAGCGCCCCTGCAGCTCCCGCCCGCGCCGGATAATGTCCGCCGCCGCCTCGGTGCATACAAGCTGCGTCTTGCGCCTGTCGCCGGGGACGGGGCGGCGCTCCAGCAGCCCCGCCGCCGCGAGCCGGTCAACGTGGAAGGAGACGATGCCGGGCTTCATGCCGCGGAACTGGCACACGTCGCGCGCGGTGCTCTTGTCGGGATTGTTGGCGATGAAGAGGAGAATGTCCAGCGCGAGCGCGGGCAGCTCCGCCTCGCGGCAGAGCGGCTGCAGCACCGCGTGGTACGCCTCGATGAAGCGGCTGGAGCTGCTGTACATCCTGGCCGCCGCGATACTTGGGTCGAGCATTTGCATACACTTCCGTTCTAGATATTTCAATATTGAACAGTTAGATATTATACATTTCAAAATCAAAAAGTCTACGAATATTTTGTGAATTTTCGAATAAAAAATGCCTGTGCTTGTGCACAGGCAGAGAATTTCATATTCGGTTCAGGCCGGTTCGTAGGACTTGCTGATCTGGTTGCCGTCGGCGTCGTACTCGATGTCCTCCATTATAGCGGGATCGACGCGGCTGCGCTTTTTGATGACCATGCCCTTGCCCTGATTGTTGAATACCCAGATCTTCGAGCCGGGGAAATCGGGATCGTCTTTGCGGAAAACGCTGGTCTCGTTCAGGCGGCAGAACTTGGAGCGCCCCTCCGCCGTGTCGAGCAGATCGCCCTCGCCGCGGTAGAACAGCTCGTCCTTGCAGGCCTCCTTCTTGAACTCTTCCCAGTCCTCTTCGCTGACCTTCAAAACGTCGTTCGGATTGTACATATTCATATCTCCTTTTATTTTTTACCCTGCTGTCTGCACCATGTGTTCATGACCATCTTCACCGGCAGCAGCTTCACCAGCCGCACCTGCATCCGCTCTGGGAAGCCGAGGACGGAGGCGTCCTTGCCGCGCTTCATGTCCTTCAGCGCCTTGGCGACGACCTGCTCGGGGCCGTAGTAGCGGTTGAAGTAATTGACGGTGTTGTCGTGTATGGCGTGGCTGAAAAACTCGGTCTTTATCCAGCCGGGGCACACCGCCATCACGCGGATGCCCTGCTTCTCAAGCTCCACGCCGAGCGCGCGGGAGAAGCTCAGCACGTACGCCTTCGACGCGCCGTACACGTTTATATACGGCACCGGCTGCCACGACGACATCGAGCCCATGTTGTATATCCGGCTGCCCGCGGCCATGTACGGGATGCTCATGTGGCACATCGCGGTGAGCGCGCGGTCGTTCAGGTCGATAATGTCAAGCTGCTTGTCCATGTCCATCTCCGTGAACATGCCGAACAGGCCGAAGCCCGCCGCGTTGACGAGAACGGAAATCTCCGGCTTCTCGCTCTCCAGCAGGGCGCGGTACGCGGCGAAGCTTGCGCGATCCTGCAGGTCGAGCGCGAGCGGGCGCACCTTCGCGCGGCACTTCGATTGCAGCTCGCGCAGCCTGTCCTCGCGGCGGGCAATCACCCACAGCTCGTCAAATTCCTCGTCGCGGTCAAGCGCATAGACAAATTCGCGCCCCATGCCGGACGAAGCGCCTGTGATAACTGCAATTTTCATAGTCAATACCTCGGATCTGTAATCTGGAACCAAGCATATCATATTTTGCGCCGGAGCACAAGGGCGGCTTGCAAAAACGCTTGGCAGAAGGGCGGGGAAAGTGTATAATCAGAGTATCCGGCAGCGCCGGAGATCAGGCTTCACGGAGGTGGAAGGTTGAAGATATTTATAGTGGAGGACGATCCGGTCATAGCGTCCGCGGTCGCGGAGCATATCGCGTCGTGGGGCTGCGAGACACGCATCGCCCAGAATTTTCAGAATATCGTGCAGGAGTTCGTGGACTTCGACCCGCAGCTCGTCCTGCTTGACGTCGGCCTGCCGTTTTATAACGGCTATCACTGGTGCAGCGAGATACGCCGCTTCTCCAGTGTGCCGATAATATTCGTCTCCTCGGCGTCGGACAACATGAACATCGTCATGGCCATAAACATGGGCGCGGACGATTTCATCGCCAAGCCCTTTGACCTGAACGTGTTGACGGCGAAGGTGCAGGCCATGCTCCGCCGCACCTACGATCTCGGCGGGCAGGCGCGCCTGCTCCAGCATCGGGACGCCGTGCTCAACACCGACGACAGCACCCTCACCTATCACGGGGAGCGGGTGGAGCTGACGAAGAACGAGTACCGCATTTTGCAGGTGCTGATGGAGAACAAGGGCAAGACCGTCTCGCGCGACGTGCTGATGCAGCGGCTGTGGGAGTCGGACAGCTTTGTGGACGAGAACACGCTGAGCGTGAACGTCGCGCGCCTGCGCAAAAAGCTCGACGGCGCGGGGCTTGAAAATTTCATCGCCACGAAGAAGGGCATGGGGTATATAGTCGAATGAAGCTGCTGTGGGAATATATAAAGTGCCGCCGGTTCTATGCGCTGCTCCTGCTGGTGCTGGACGGGCTGTTCACACTGATGTTCTGGCTCACGCAGGCGGACGGCTCGGCGCCGATGTATATGCTGCTGCTGTTCACGGTACTGGAGCTTGCCGCCGCGGCGATCGACCTGCGGCATTTCGCGCAGCGCCACCGCGATATTCAGGTGCAGCTCGGCCGGATATTTGCCGCCGCCGACGGCCTGCCCGAGCCGGACAGCCTCATCGAGGCGGATTATCAGGAGCTTGTGCGCGCGGTCTGCGCCGACAGCGCCCGCGCCCGCAGCGAGGCCGACCTGAAGATGCAGGATATGCTCGACTACTACACGCTCTGGGCGCACCAGATAAAAACGCCCATCGCCGCGATGCGGCTGATCCTGCAGTCGGACGACGCGCCGAACTCCGCGGAGCTGGAGCAGGAGCTGTTCAGGGTCGAGCAGTACGTGGAGATGGTGCTGAACTATCTGCGCCTCGGCAGCGATTCGACCGACTATGTGATATGCCGCGTCGAGCTTGACAGGCTGCTGCACCAGTCGGTGAAGAAATACGCAAAGCAGTTCATCCGCCGCAGGATACGCCTTGACTACAAGGAGACGGGGCTGACCGTGCTGACGGACGAAAAATGGCTGAGCTTTGCGATAGAGCAGCTGCTGGCAAACGCCCTGAAATACACGCGCGAGGGCGGCGGGATACGCATCTATGCCGAGGGCGAGGCGCTGTGCATCGAGGACACGGGCATCGGCATCGCGGCGGAGGATTTGCCGCGCGTGTTCGAGAAGGGCTACACCGGCTGCAACGGGCGGACGGACAAGAAGTCCACCGGCATCGGCCTCTACCTCTGCCGGAAAATTCTCGACAAGCTGGGGCACGGCATCACAATTGAATCAAAGATCGGCGCCGGCACGAAGGTAAAGGTGTATCTCGGCGACGAATAAAGCAAAACCCTCTCGGAAAAACCGAGAGGGTTTACTATTTATTATATTAT